>Ga0316204_10002194_pt1 | contig 45965 bp, 26 predicted proteins | sample 6monrhotite_MG_2_FD_205661 | JGI IMG/M metagenome (GOLD analysis project Ga0316204, IMG submission 205661) | Microbial mat bacterial communities from mineral coupon in-situ incubated in ocean water Damariscotta River, Maine, United States -... | ecosystem: Environmental > Aquatic > Marine >... | reverse complement strand
AGCCCAGGGCGTATTGGAAGATCTGGACGGCCTCGCGATCCGGCAGGAGGAGGAAGAGCTGCCAGATCACGCGGCGGCTGAGGAGATAGAGACCGTGGCGATAGACGGGGGCGGGCAGAGTCATACAAGGACGTATGCACAGGGCACGCCAGGGGGGAGAGCGGCAGTTGGCGAGTTAGCGCGGGAATGCGTTTCGTCGCATTTCACAGATGGGCAAATTTTGCCCATCCTTGTGAGGCGGAGTGAGACGTATCAGGCGGGGCACTCCAGCCGCCTGCCTATCCCGACTCGACGCGAGGCCTTAGACTCCCCGCTGCCGCGGGAGTGGCGGAATTGGCAGACGCGCAAGATTTAGGTTCTTGTGCCGCAAGGCGTGCGGGTTCGAGTCCCGCCTCCCGCATTCGACAGAGGACGCAGACATGAGCGAGAGCCTCGAGTCGCGTCCCCTCCGCGTCGGAATCGACGCCTCTGCGGCCGCAGTCCCCCGCCCCACCGGCGTAGGACTCTGCATTGGAGAGCTCGTTCGCGCGCTGGGCGCGCGCGAGAGTCTCGAGCTGGAAGTCCTCTACCGACTCTCCCGCGCCAAGCGTCGCGCCCACTTCTTGCCTGGACCCAGCCGCCTCTTCCATAGCCGACTGAGCCTCCTCCTCGCCCGGCAAATCGACGTCTTCCACGGGCCCGACACCCGGCTGCCCGATTTCAGCGGACCAGCCCTCGTCGCAACCGTCCACGACTTCTCCGCCCGCCAACCCGGCTTCGCCACCGATCGCTTCCGCGCAACCCGAGAGGCGCACTGGAAGAGCGTCTCCACCCGCGCCGACCTCGTCGTCACCTACACAGAGGCCGTCCGTGACGAAGTCCACCACGAACTAGGAATCCCCCTCGAGCGAATCGCGGTGTGCCCGCTCGCTCCCACCCGGCAGAGCCTTGGCGCCACGCCCCAAGGCGTGGAGGCGGCCCGCGAACGCCACGCTGGCGGCGCCCCCTACGTCCTCGTCCTCGGCGAACTCAGCGCCCGCAAGAACACCCTCAACGCCGTCCGCGCCTTCGCTGCAGCAGACCTCCCGGACCACCGCCTGATCTTGGTCGGGCCCCGAGGACACGGCCTAGCGGGCCTAGAGAACGAAGTCGCGGGGCTCGGCGAACGCGTCGTCCGACCCGACTACCTCCCCGCCGAGGAAGTCGCCGCCCTCCTCCAAGGCGCCGAAGTCTTCTTCTTCCCCACGCGCTACGAAGGATTCGGAATGCCGCTCCTGGAAGGCTTCGCGGCCGAGGTGCCCGTCCTGATCGGCGACGCAGCCTCCGTCGTGGAGATCGCTGGGGGAGCAGCCAAGAGCGCGTCCTCCGAAGACGTGGAAGGCCTCGCGAAAGGGCTCCACGAGCTCGCCCTAGACCCCGACCAACGCGAGCTTTATGTCTCTCGCGGACGCGAGCGACTACAGAGCTTCTCTTGGGCAGCTAGCGCCGAACGCCTGGAAGAGATCTATCGCGCCGCTGCGACGCGCGCGCCCCTCCCGAGTTGGCTAGGCTCCAGTCAGCCTAAGGAGGCTCCGTGCTGCCCATAAGGGAGCGGGCGCTCCCGATCACCGCCTGCGTGATCACCTACAACGAAGAGCACAACGTCCAGGCCTGCCTGGAGAGCCTCGCGTTCTGCGCTGAGCTCCTCGTGATCGACTCGCACAGCGAAGACGCCACCCGCGACCTGGCCACAGCCTGCGGCGCCCGCGTGATCGAACGCGACTGGCCCGGCCATATCGAACAGAAGAACTTCGCCATTGAGCAAGCTACGCAGGACTGGGTCCTGTGTATCGACGCCGACGAACGCGTCACGCCTGAGCTCCGGACGCGGATCGAAGAGCTCTTCGCCGACCCCAGCGCCCTCGCGCGCGGCTACACCCTCAACCGACGCAACATCTACCTCGGACGCTGGATCCGCGGTGGAGGGTTCTACCCCGACCGCAAGCTCCGTCTGTTCCGGCGCGGCCAGGGACGCTGGGAAGGAGTCAACCCCCACGACCACGTCTACCTCGACCCCCCTAGCCGCTCCGGAGAAGTCCGCGACCTCGATCTCGATATCGAGCACTACACCTACCGCGGAATCTCCGACCACCTCAAGACGATCGACTACTTCAGCACCATCGCCGCCCGCGAGAAGCTGAGCCGCAAGAAGAAGAGCACCGCCCTCAACCTCCTCTTCGGCGCCCCCTGGAAGTTCTTCAAGATGCTGATCCTCCAAGGCGGCCTCCGAGACGGCTGGCGTGGCTGGATCGTGGCAGCCCTCGGCGCCTATTACGTGTTCCTCCGCTACGCCAAGCTCTGGGAGCTGATCCACGTCGAAGGTCTGACCGGCGACGAGCCCGACATTGTCCGCTATGGACGCCGAGGCGAGGCAGAGTCGGCCCCCGCCCTCGAGCGCGATTCCGAGGCGGAGGACCCGTCGGTGGAGGCCGCAGTCCAAGCAGAGGCCCCGACGCCATCGTGACCCTCAGCCCCGAACGCGTCGCGAGCCTCCTCTCCGACCCGGGCGCGATCCGGATCCGCGAGAGCGAACGAGGCAGCGTCTGGCGAGTTCAACTCGAGGACGGCCACGAGGGCGCCCTCAAGATCGATCGCCCCCCCACCCTCCGCTCTCGCTGGGGCGCCGCCCTCCGGGGGAGCCGAGCCGCCCGAGCGCGAAGGGCCGCCCTGGCCCTCCAAGCCGCAGGCTTCCTCGCGCCCGAACCCCTCGCTCTTCTCGAAGAAGCCAGACGCTCCGTCCTCCTCTCGCGCTGGATCGAAGGGCCAACCCTGAGCGCAGCCTGGGCGAGCGCCTCACGAGCCGAAGCCCTGACGCTGGCTCGAGCTACAGGCGAACTCAGCGCACGCCTGCACCAGGCCGGCTTCCGCTGCCGTGACCTCAAGCCACCAAACCTGATCGTCTCCCCCTCAGGCCTAGCCCTCGTCGATCTAGACGACGTTCGCACCTCAGCCCACGTCCCCATGCGCCTGCGACGCCGCAACCTCTCAGTCCTCGACGCCTACGGCCAAGTCAGCGCAGCCCCCCTCGGAGTGAGAGCGCGCTCAGCAGGGCTCCACGCCTACTGCGCCCTGGCCCAGCTCGAGCCTCGCGCTGAACTAGGTCCACTTTTGACGAAAAGCCGCCGAAAACGAGCCAAGCTCCTGCAAGAGCAAGGAGCTTCAGCGTGCCCGTAGTCATGGTGGCCGAGGGCGGGCGCACCGGACAGGTCGCGCCGATCTCCCGTCTCCTCCGAGTCGGCCGCGGGAGCGAGGCCGAGCTTCGTCTCGACGACGTGTGCGTCAGCCGCCTTCACTGCAGCTTCGAGCACGCCGACGCCGAAGTCACCCTCCGCGACCTTCGCTCACTCAACGGCACGCGCCTGAACGGACGCCGCGTCACCTACGAGGTCCTCCGCTCAGGCGATCGAATCCGCCTAGGCAAGACCGTCCTGATCTACTTCGACGACGGCGGCGAGTTGGGGGAGCTCTTCGGCACGCAGGCTGACCCAGCAACAGGGCCCGCCCCCAGCGACGAGGAGACCCAAGCGATCGGAGGTCGCCAACTACCTCCCCTCGAGCCTGCCTGAGCGAGCGTCCCCGACAACGCTTCGTCTACTCGGGACGCACAGCTTGGAGTTCGGCGTCGGTCTTGTAGCCCGCCAGCAAGCGCGCGTCGACGGAGAGGTCCACTCCCTGGAGCAGATCGAAGACCGTCGTCAACGGAGCGCCGTCGTGCACGACCTCGAGGACGCGCTCGTCGACCTCGCTCCCCCCGGTGAGCGAGCGGACGTCCTCGCTCAGGTTCTCCAGCCGATCTGTGACGTCCTTGAAGCTCGGGCTCCGGGCGTAAAGCTCCAAGAACACCCGACGCGCCGAGGCTCGGTCGGTTCCGCCCGCCTCCTCATACATGGCCGCGATCCTGTAGAGCAGCTCGAGGTGCTGGTCTGAGCCGACGCTGTAGTTGAGCGTCCGCGCCACTTGGCGGAGAGCAGACTCAGCGCGCCGAGTCTGACCGCTCTTGGCGAAGGCCTCGGCGGAGAAGTTGAGCAAGTCGAGCTCGGCGTTGGCGCCGATCTTGCCCGCCTCCTTGAGCAGCGCCTGCGCCTCCTCCTTGCGCCCCTCACCAGCGTAGAGACCTGCGAGCTCGAGCTTGTCCTCTTGGCTCTTGCTGGCCTGCGCTTCGAGCTCCGCGAGGCGGGCGCGGCGCTGGCGAGTCAGAGTCGCGTCGAGCGCGCGCCGCAGCGATATGTCGTCCGGCTCCCGCTCCAGGGCTCTCCGGAAGAGCCCAACCGAGTCGTCGAGGCGACTCGCCGCCAAGGCCAAGGTCGCCATCCGCTCGAGCTCGGCCGTGTTCCCTGCGCCGTCGCGCACCAGAATCTCGAGGACCTCATAGGCCTCGGGATAGAGCCCCTCGCTCTCCAGGATCCGCGCCAACTCGACCCGCGCCTCAATGTCCTCGGGCTCGCTCTTGAGGTAGCTCCGCAGCAACTCGGCCGCGCCCTGCTGGTCCCCCAGGCGCCGCTTAGCCCGCCCCAGAGCCAACGCGAGCGCGTCGTAGCCGCGCTCGTTCGCCAGGATCTCCTCACCGAGAGCGACGCCTGCCTCGAGGTCCCGTCGGGACGCTTCCTCGAAGAAGGCTCGCAACCCGACCACTGCGTCTTGGATCCGCTGCCCTTTGGAATACTGACGCAGGAGCTGCAGCCGCAGGATCGCGTCGTCTGAGTGCGTCTGGAGGTAGGGCTCGAGGACCTCGATCGCGCGGACGTGATCCCCAGTTCCGTCTAGGGCACCCGCCCGGAACTCCACCAGCGCCCGCTCTTCGGGGTGCTCCTCCGAGATCTCCTCAGCTGTGTCCAGAGCGCCCGTGGTGTGCCCAGCCTCAGCTGCCCTCTCGAGCTCACGGACCGCGTCCAGAATGTCACCTCGCTGAGCGAGCGCGGCCGCCAACTCCAGTCGCGCGCCGGCGTCAGCCTCGTCGGCCAAGAGCCGAGCCTCTGCTTCCTTGACGCGCTTGGTGAACGCGCGCGCCGCCAGGCGATCGAGCTCGTCCTCGAGCGTGTTGTCGTCGCTCCCCGCCTGCTCGTGAGCCTTCGTCAGCTCGTCGATCGCGCCGCTCAGGTCGCCCTCAGCTGCTAGGGCCCGCGCCAAGGCTCGTCGCGAGTTGACGTCGTCTGGCGCGGCGTCGCGAGCGTGAGTCAAGGCCTTGATACCTAGAGCCGCGTCTCCGCGCGCTAGGTAAATCTCGCCTAGGGCCCGGAAGACCTCGACTCGCTCGGAGCCCTGGACGCCACCCTGAATCGCCGCTCGGAGGTGCTCCTCTGCCTGGGGTCCAGCTCCCAGAGCCGCCAGGGCCAAGCCCAGGACGCGACGCGCCGTGAGGTCCTTGGGCTGATGGCGAACCACCGGAGCAGTCAGGCGCACGGCGTCGAAGGAGCGATGGACCGCCGCGAAGACTTGGGCGCAAGCCACTCGCGCTCTCACCGAGGCGCCGCAGCGCGGGAGGATCGACTCCGCCAGGGCGAGGGCCAAGGTGTAGGGCGGCGATTCCTTCTCGAGGAGCTGAGCCAGGACGACCCCGGCGCCGTCCATGTCTCCAGCGCCCGCCTTGGCCTCGGCCGCCTGGCGGAGAGGCTCTAGGCTCTGAGGGTCTCGTTTGACGACCTCTTCGATCACGCGCTCGGCGCCCGCCACGTTACCGACCTTGCGCAAGGCGGCCGCCAAAGCGACCGCGTCTCGCAGCTCGCCCTGTCCTGGCTTGACGACTCGGTGATAGGCGTTGACCGCCTCTTGGTGCCGCCCAAGCCGGACCAGAAGCTGGGCGTAGCCGCGGATCGAGACCGGATCGTCCGGGTCGATACGAACCGCGTTGGCGTAGGCCGCTAGCGCAGCCTGCTCTTCGCCGAGACCCGCGAGCGCCTCGCCCAGCGCCGCATGGGCTCGGGCCGCGTCGCCCGCGCGAGCCAGCATGTTCTGCGCCATTTCACGCGCCGCCGCGTGGCGGCCCGCCCGACAGAGGAGGCGAGCCTGCGCGGCGCGGCCCTCTACCGCGACGCGGACCAAGAACCCCTGCTCCTCAGGCTCGGCGTCAGGCAAGCGCGCTGGCTTCGAGCTGGGAGCCGGCCGAGCCGCTTGCCGCGTCCCGGTCCGCACACCCGGCTGCAGCTTGGGCTCCGGCAGATCCGGCGCCGCCTTCGGCAGGAGGTCCATTTGCGACGCCGAGAGGTCGACCTCGGCGTGCAAGCCTGGCGGCTGCATCATGCCAGGCGGCTGCATGCCCGGCTGCATCATGCCGGGCGGCTGCATCATGCCGGGCGGCTGCATCATGCCGGGCGGCTGCATCATGCCGGGCGGCTGCATCATGCCGGGAGGCTGCATGCCCGGCTGCATCATGCCGGGCGGCTGCATCATGCCGGGCGGCTGCATGCCCGGCTGCATCATGCCGGGCGGCTGCATTCCCCCGTCTCCCAGAATCCCCGCAGGCATGGGCAGCGCGTCGAGGGGCTGCCCCGGCGGAGGCGGCCCGCCGCCGCCCAAGATGCCTGGTGGCATCGGAAGCGCTTCGAGGGGCTGACCAGGAAGCGGGCCGGCCTGCATCATTCCGGGCGGCTGCATGCCCGGCTGCATCATTCCAGGCGGCTGCATCATTCCAGGCGGCTGCATCATTCCAGGCGGCTGCATCACTCCAGGCGGCTGCATGCCCGGCTGCATCATTCCAGGCGGCTGCATCATTCCAGGCGGCTGCATGCCCGGTTGCATCATGCCGGGCGGCTGCATCATGCCGGGCGGCTGCATGCCCGGCTGCATCATTCCAGGCGCTTGCATGCCGGGGTGCATCATCCCGGGCGGCTGCATGCCAGGGGGTTGCATGCCCGGCTGCGGCCCAGGTCCTGCGAGGACGAGACCGGGTGGAAGCCCGGGCTCTCCGCCTCCCTGCTGGGGAGGCGGCTCAGGCTTGCCTTTGTCGATCCCGAGCCAGCCCTTCTTCTTCGCGATCCCCAGGAGGTAGCTGTAGACCTGCCGCGCGTGCTCTTCGTTGCCCTCAGCGACGTCAAAGCAAAGGTCCTGCGCGTCCTCAGCCTTGCCCCGCCGGAGCGCCGCGAACACGCTGGATTTGAACTCCTCGCTCAGGACGAGCTGCTTCTTTTCGGCAGGAGCTGGCTTGCCCTTGGCCTTGGCCCTTCCTTTGGGACCCCGTCCACCTCGCTTGCCTGGCCCCTTACGTCCTCCGCCGGCGCCGCGCTTGCGCGGCGCGCTCGGACGCCCGCCGCCGCGGTCGTCGTCGCTGTCCTCGTCCTCGTCTTCGTCCTGTGGGATCGCTCCGCAACGAGGGCAACCGCTCACGAAGTCCTCTTCGTAGCCCTCGTAGCCGCAATCCGGGCAGGGAATGACGTCCTTGAGATCGAGGTCCACGCGAATCGACTCCTGCACTCCTGACAGCGAATGATTCAGGCTAACCGCAAGCGGCTCAGGTTGCCTACGTCTGGGGCTGGGAGTAGGCTGGAGGAGCTCAGCTCGCCCCGCGATCGCTGGAGGACCCATGCACAGCTCGCCCTCTAAGACTCTGCTTTGGACTTGCCTCCTCTGCCTCGGTCTATTTCCCCTGACTGCAGTCCCCGCCCTCGCTGACGACGAGGACGCCGTCAGCGCCGACTCGGACGACGACGAAGGAGAGTTCTCGACGAACTGGGTCGGCCTCCGAGCTGGGCTCTGGTATCGACCCTCGATCCGAATGAACGCGCAAGTCACCGGACGCGGCTTCACAGGAGGACTCGCGAACGTCCTCGGCACCGAGATCGACATCGAGCGCGACCTCGGCGTCCGCGAGAGCCCGCACTCAGAGACCTCCGTAGACTTCGACGCAGAAGCCGTCGTGGAGCTGACGCCCTTCGTCGAGACCCGCTGGGTCAGCGTCTATGGCTGGATCACCGCGCCCTTCGAGTATCGCGGCCGGACCCAGGTCGGGCGGACCCTCAACTTCGGCGGCGCGACCTTCACGGCCTCGACCAACGTCCGCTCCAAGTTTCGCCAGGTCTTCTTCGGCACCGACGTCGCCATCAACATTTTCAACAACCGCTTCTTTCGCGTCGCTCCGCTAGTTGGCCTCCGCGCCCTCGGCGTCGACTACGAGATCAAAGCCCGCAACGCAGCTGGCCAGACCCTCGCCCGGGGCGACACCTCCGACATCAAGAGCCCCTTCCAGCTCGGCGAGTTCCAGATCCTCCCTCACCCCGAGATCGGCGCCCTCCTCTCCGCCGGGTATCGCGACTACGTCGACGTCAACCTGCGGGTAGCGACCGCCTATATCGACTACTTCGGCATGCTCGGCGCGACTTACCGCGTGGAGCTGAGCGTGACCGCCTACCCGATCCCTTGGGTTGGAGTCGAGGTCGGCGCCCGCTACTTGGAATACGACATTCACAGCAGGGCCGCTCAGGGTCGCCGCGGCGCCTTCGACTTCGACCTCGAGTTCGCGGGCCTGACCGCTGCCATCATCATTCGTATCTAGGGGGTCACCCTTGATGCCGGGTTGAGGGCTGGCGTACAACCCGCACATGATCCGTGGACGCGAGTCCCTCGAGGCCCTCGAGGAGCAGACCCTAGCTAGCTTTGCGGCTCGCAGCTCTCTGAGCCGCGGCCGAGTCCACGACGAGCCCCCTCCCAAGCTCCGAACCGCCCACCAGCGCGATCGTGACCGGGTCCTCCACTCCGAAGCCTTCCGCCGCCTGCAACACAAGACGCAGGTCTTCGTCGCTCATGAGGGCGATCACTACCGGACTCGCCTGACCCACACCCTCGAGGTCTCCCAGATCTCGCGATCCCTGGCCGCCTTCGTGGGCGCAAACGTTGATCTAGCGAACTGCATTGCTCTGATGCACGACCTGGGTCACCCCCCCTATGGGCACCAAGGCGAGGTCGAGCTGAACCTCCTCGCGACCGAATATGGCGTGGCCGGCGGCTTCGATCACAACCTCCACGCCCTGCGAGTCGTGGATCACCTCGAGCGGCGCTACACCTTCCCGGGCCTCAACCTGACTTGGGAAGCCCGCGAGGGAATCGCCAAGCACACCATGACCTTTGACGACCCTGAGACCCCCGAGGAGTTCCGCGAGACTCCTCAGGCCGGAGTCGAAGCTCAGATCGCGTCGCTCGCGGACACCTTGGCCTACGTCTCGCATGACTTGGAGGACGCGCTCTTCACGGGCTTCTTCACCCTCGGCGAGCTCATGGAGCTCGGGCTCGATCCACTCAACGCGCTGATCCGTGAGGAGGGCCTCGAGGGGACCACGCCCCGCCGCTTCGTGCGCCACGGCTCCCTGACCCGGCGCGTGATCGGAATGCTCGTGGCCGCCGTCCTCGACGAGACTCAGAGCCGCTTGGAGGCGATCGGAACCGCTCCGAGCGCGGCTCAGGTCCGGACCCAAGCCGAGCCAGTCGTGGCCCTCCCCGAGGACCACGAAGAGCTCGTGGCTGTCCTGATCGGGTTCCTCCTCGACCGCGTCTATCGCCACCCGAGCGTCGAGATCATGTGCGACAAGGGTCGCCGCTGTCTCCGCCAACTCTTCGAGCACTTCGTGGCGCACCCTGGTCAGCTCCCTCGCCTGACCCAGGAGCGCCTCCGAGCCGAAGGCGACGAGTCGGACCCCCAGCACGTCGCGCGCTGCGTGCTCGACTTCATGGCGGGCATGACGGATCGCCACGCGGTCCTCCTCTATCAGCAGGTCTTTACTCCCGGCTCCCCCCTGCTCCCCCACATCGATTGATGCCTGCTCCCGACGGGGGTCAGCCCGGCGCCGTCCCCAGCGACGACCCACGCCTCTTAGGCCTGCGCCAGATCCTCTGGGTCATGGACCAGCTTCGCTCGCCCGAGGGCGGCTGCCCCTGGGACCTCGAGCAGACCCCCGCCAGCCTCCGCGGCTACCTCCTCGAGGAGACCTACGAACTCCTAGAGGCCCTCGACCCTGATCAGACACCACAAGAGTCGAGCGAAGGTCCTCAGAAGACGCAGAGCGCAGCGATCTGCGAGGAGCTCGGTGACCTCTTGTTTCAAGTCGTGTTCCACGCCCGGATCGCTGAGGACGAGGGGCGCTTCGACCTCGGCGACGCCGCGGGCGGGATCGCGCGCAAGCTCTTTCGCCGCCACCCGCATGTGTTCACCGGCGGCGAGGCCAGCGACGCTGGTCAGGTCATGGCCAACTGGCAGGAGCTCAAGAAGCGCGAGGGTCGGCGCTCGGTCATGGACGGCGTCCCCCGTGACCTCCCCGCCCTCCTCCGCTCCCAGCGCCTGCAAGAGAAGGCCGCTGCGGTTGGCTTCGACTGGAAGGACCCCAGCGGGCCCCTGGCCAAGATCCGTGAGGAGATTCGAGAGCTGGAGGTCGAGGTCGCGCGCGCCGACGCCGCCGCCAGCGAAGCCGAGCTGGGCGACCTCTTGTTCTCGGTCGTGAACCTCGCCCGCCACCTCAAGATCGACGCCGAGGCTGCCCTCCGCGGCGCCGCCGCGCGCTTCGCAGGTCGCTTTCGCCAGGTCGAGACCGGAGGCGGGGACCTCCGCGCACTCGACGCCGACGAGCTCGAGCGACGCTGGGAGGCAGCCAAGGCGCGAGAGCGATCGGGCGAGAGCCCTTCCTAAGGGGCTCGAACCCCGCTTCCCTCGAGGTGCGCCAGCGCAGCCGGGCGGGCCCTCTGCCGCTCCAGGCCCGCAGACCCGGCGATCTAAGGCGCTGCCTAGGGGAAGGGGCTCGTCTCGAGGCTTGGATCTCAGCTCGGGCGAGCGCCCCCGACCTCGGCCTGCTATGAAGGAGGGGTCACCACGAGGAGGGTCCTTGCTCCGCAAGATGCCGGAGGAAGTGCGCGAGCTGCGCAACGATTGGCCGAGCCAGGCGGACCGCGTCGAGAACCTGACCCAGGAGCTCGAGCAAGAGTTCCGCTTTGGCCAGCAGATCACCAAAACCGAGCGCGGCTACCTGATGGGCGGCACGCTCCAGGGCGGCTCCTCGTCCATGTGGTATCCGGCGACCCGCGAGCAATACCACGCCTACAAGCGCTGGCGAAACCTGGAGGGCCTCTACGAGGCTCGCGACGACGAGGCCTACTGCCAGCTCCAGCGCTTCCTCGAGCCCTACGACATTGACCTCGTCACCCGACGACAGGCAGCCCCGCGCTCGCGGCGGCGGCGGGATCCCTTCCCGCACCCAGGCTACGGTCCCCTCTACGCTCACATGCTCGCGATCCTCCCGCAGCTCCCGCCGGCCCACCTCGAGAGCCCGACCCTCAAGCGCATTCAGCTCGGCGGGTGGGGCCCCGACGCCGCCAAGGCCAGCGCCTACAAGAAGGAGGAGAGCGCGGTCTTGATGTACGACTTCGCCTGCAAGGGGGCGCGCCGGACTTTCCTGGGCCTCTTCCTTCACGAGCTCGGCCACGCCTTCGAGACCGCCCTCAGCGAGTCCCAACGTGACAACTTCCACGAGGCCTATCAAGTCCTGATCGAAGAGGACGCCTTCTTCGGCGTCGAGTTCCTCCTCGACCCAGACACGCGCAAGCTCTACCAGAAGTTCGTATTCGTCGAGTTCCTGGCCGAGACCTACATGATCTACGCCTCCTGTGGGGCGGGCCTGCGTGAGCGAATCGAAGACCTACCTGAGACCCCCCGCGCCGCTTGGCGTCAGGTCTACGCCGGCTTTCGCGAGAGCTTCGGCGGAATGGAGTACGAGTAGTGGCGACCTACGAGCTCATCGAGGAAGAGAGCGAGGGGGCCCTGATCCTCCGCGCGAGCGGCAAGTTCGACCGGGAGGCCGGCGAGGCCGTCGCCACCCAAATGGGGACCCACGGCGGGACCTGCGTCCTGAATATGGCCCACGTTGAGTACATCAGCTCGACGGGTGTCGCGTTCTTGGCCAAGCTCTCGGCGGGAAAGGGGCTCCGAATCGCCGCCCCAGCCGAGTGCGTCCGCAACACCCTGAGCCTGGCCGGGGTCGAGCGAATCCTCAAGATCTTCGCGAGCGACGAGGCTGCCAAGCTGGGCTGAGGCTGCTGGGTCGCCAAGTCGCGCTCAACCACTCGCCGAGACCGGACCTCACCCCGAGAGCCTTGGCGGCCTCTTCGCCTTGTCTCCCTTGGCGCTGCGCGACGCCCCAGCACCCCAACCGATCATGCCGAAACCGAGGAGGACCCTGGGCGAGTCGAGGGGAGGAAGCCCCCATTCAAGAGCTCCAGGGGGGCTCGACAGCAAAGCCAACCGTCGAACGAGCGACCGACCGACCCCTGTCATAGACTTGCGTGCATGAGGGCCGAACCCCGCTGTCGTCTTGTCTCCGCCGCCGGCGTGACTCTCTTCGAATTCCCGATCGGGGGAGCGGTTCGAATCGGCCGCGCACCGGCCAACGACCTCGTGTTCGACGACTCCAGCGTCTCGCGCCACCACGCCCGAGTGCTCTGGAAGGTCGGCGCGACCTGCCCCGTGATCAACAACAGCGGCAGCGCCAACGGAGTTCGCGTCGACGGAGCCAGTGTCTTCGACACAGCTCCCCTTCGCGACGGCGCTCGCCTCGACCTCGGCCGAGTCGAGGTTCGAGTCCTGCTGATCGACCCGCCCGGCGAGAGCGCTGACCTTGGCGCACAGCTCCCAGTCGCGACTCCCGACCAGGCGCCGGCCGCCGTCCTCTCCGGGGTCCTGACCGCGGAGCGCCCGCTCCGCCTCGTTCTGCGCTGGCTCGAGAAGCGCCAAGCCACAGGAACGGTGCGGGTCACCGCCCCCGAGGGCCAGATCGATTTCAGCTTCAGGCTCGGGCAAGTCATTCGCCTCGACAGCCCTTGGGGCGAAGACCTCGGAGGCTTCCAGCGCTCCCTCCAGGTCAGCCAGGGGAGCTACGGCCTCCTGCCCTACCTCGCCGAATACGAGGGGAGCCAGCCTCCGCTCAACGTGTGGGTCAGCGACCTCCTAGACGGAAGCGAAGGCGACGAGACCGAGCGGCTCCTCCCAAGCGACGTCTAGAAGCGGATCAGCGGCGATTGGCGCTGACCATTTGCTGGATCACCCCTCGGATCCGCGCCAGATAAGGCCGGGCGTCGAGGAGCTGCGCCCGGGTAAATGGACGCAGCACGCGTCGTCCCTGGGGATCCACAGCAGCGGGCCGGAGGTAGGGGCGGTCGAAGAGGACCCGCTGGGGGGGCGAGACCGTGTTCTTGCGCCGGTCGAACATCCGAACCTCTACCCCGCGACAGTAGACCCGTGGGTGGATCCCTTCCCGCTTCACCGAGCCTAGGATCCGAATCTCGAAGCGGAGCGACTTCGTTTGGCTGGCCACGAAGGCTCGCAGGGCGTCGAAGTCCCGAGTGGGCTGGAACACGACCGGAGAGCCAAAGGCCGCAGACGCGCTCGCGCCGACGACCTCGATCACGCCCAGGTGGGGGTCCCGGGGCAGTGGCGCTGGGTTGGGATCGCGCTCGGGGAGTCCACCGATCCTTCGCACGAAGCGGGCCAGCTCGAGCTGGCCCTGATCGATCAGGATCGCGGCGTATTCCCGTGAGACTTCGCTCAGGGCCGCCTTCGTCCTTGGGTCGTCGGGCTGAAGGAGCGCTGACCGCCTGAGGGCCTCAATGGCGTTCGTGTAGGCCTCTTGAACCTTGTCCGGGAGCTCCCCGTGTCCGTAGCGAGCCTTGCCGAGTTCACGCGCTCGCTCAGCCTCGGCCCGAAGGTCGTCGGCTTGCTCGATCCGCTTGGCCTGAGCGCGGACCTCCTCCTGCTCTCGCAAGGCGCGCTCGACGAGGACGAGTCCTTCCCGGGCCTCGACGTTGGAGCCGTCCATGCCCAGGCTCTGCTCGAAGCAGCGCCGAGCGTTCGCGAGCTCGCCCGCCTTCAGCTTGACTCGTCCTTCAGTGACTAGCTCCTTGGAGCGATGAGTCTGGGCGAGGGCGACCGCCCGTGACTGCTCGAGCTCTTGGAGCTTGCCGAGTTCGCGAAGGACCTGCCCCAAGTCCTCCTGCGCCAGCTCCGGCGCCATGCGCTGAGCCTCCTCTAGGAGCTGACGAGCCTGGTCCAGCTTCTGGCGCCGACCCGCGAGCTTCGCCAGGCTCGCAGCCTGGGAGAGGACGTCTGCTCGCTTCAGGTAGCGCTTAGCGATCTCTTCTCGCAGCGGCTGCGCGACCTCGGCCCCGCCCAGAGAGTCCGCCGTGATCGCCTGCTGAGCAGCGGCCTTGAGGTCTCCCTCCTCCAAGGCGCTCCGGGCCGCGGTCACGGCGGATTCGATCTGACCCCTCGAGGCCCGCAGGCGCGCGAGTTGGATCCACTGCCGCAGGCGATCTCGCGTAAGTCGCAAGTGGACGCGCTCCGCGACACCGAGGTCTGCGATCGCCTCGTCGGGGATCACTCCCAGGAGCTCGCTCGTGGGTTGGATCAGCTCGTCCGGCAGGACCTGCGCCATGGCAGCGCTCAGGCGCTCGCCAGCGCCGCTGTAGTCACTCTTGGCGAAGGCTACCCAGCCCTCACGGACCTGATCGCGGACTTGGCTCTGTCGCCGGTAGGTCGCCTCCCCCTCGCGAGCTTCGCCCTCGGCCGCGAGGCGAGCTTGCTCGGCGCGGTTCGCGGCGGTGGAGGCCGCCCAGCTCCCGAGGATCGCGAGAACCAGGAGGCTGACCAAGGCGCCGGTCACGACCCGGGCCCGGTTCTGCTCGAGGTGTTTGCGGAGCCGATAGCGGAGGCTCCCGGCCTTGGCCAAGATCACCTCGCCCGCCAAGTAGCGCTCGAGGTCACGGCTCAGCTCGAGGGCCGATTGGTAGCGCTCGTCGGGCTCACGCTGGAGGGCCTTGATGCAGATCGCGTCGAGCTCCCAGGGAACCTCGCTCCGATACGAGCTCGGCGGAAGGGGATCCTCGAAGTTGATCAGGTAGAGGAGCTCGCTGACCGACCCCAAATGCGGAGGACGACCGCAGAGGCCTTCATAGAGGATTACGCCCAGGGCGTAGACGTCGCTGCGAACGTCCACTCGGCTGTGCTTGCCCGCCGCCTGCTCGGGAGCCATGTATTGGATCGTCCCGATCAGGGTCCCCTCGGTCGTGATCTCGAGGTCGTCCGAGGACGTGTCGCTCTCCCCGTCGGTCAGCTTCGCGACGCCGAAGTCGAGGACCCGCGGGGTCGACTCCTTGTCCACGATCACGTTGTCGGGCTTGAGGTCGCGGTGGATCACGCCTCGAGCGTGGGCGTGGGCCACCCCCGCCGAGAGCTGCGCGATCAGGCTCGCGCGCTCGTCGAGGGGGATCGTGTCGGCGCTGAAGAGCTCGGTGAGGGTCGTCCCCTCCACGAGCTCCATGGCGATATAGAAGAAGCCCTCGTGGCGGCCTGCGTCGAGGATCGGAACCACACAGGGGTGCTTCAGCGAGGCTGCAGCTTGGGCCTCTCGGAGAAAGCGAACCTCCCGCCTCTCGCGCTCGGCGGGCGAGCCCCCTACCAGCGAGAGCGCGTCGAGGAGCTTGAGGGCCACGTCCTTCTTGAGGCCCTCGTGAAAGGCCCGGTAGACGACACCGACCGCCCCGCGCCCGAGCTCTTCTTGGAGGACGTAGTGCAGGACCGTGTCGCCAGGGCTCGCGCTAGCGACGCTCTGGACGGCGCCGCCTCGCTTGACTGGAGCTCGACTCGCCGCCCGCCAGAGGCTCTCGAGGTCCCCCGATCGGCAGAGGTGCGGCTCGACCTCCTCGAGGAGCTGAGCAGCGCTCGGTCGCTGAGCTGGATCTTTCGCGAGGAGGCGATCGACGAGGTCGTTGAGCCAGAGCGGGACGTCGGTCAGCGTCGCCAGCTTGGGGGCCGGGGTCTGAATCTGATCCGAGAGGATCTCAATCGCCGTCTCGGCGCCGAAGAGCGCTTTGCCCGTCAGGGCCTCGAAGGCCGTGGAGCCGAGGGCATAGAGGTCGGCGGCTGGCGTCCAGGAGTCGCCAAGGAGGACCTCCGGCGCCAGGTAGGAGGGCGTTCCCACCAGGGCCCCGCCAGCGGTCAGACGTGCCTGAGCTGTCTGATCGAGGGCGATCCCGAAGTCAGTCAGCTTGATCTCACCCAGCGGCGTCAGGATCAGGTTCCCGGGCTTCACGTCGCGATGGACGATCCCCTGCTCATGCGCGACGACGAGGGCCTGGGCGCAGCGCTCGAGGACGACCAGGACCTCGTCGCAGCTGAGCTTGTTGCCGGCCCGAGAGTTGAGGATCTCGCCGAGGTCGCGGCCCTCGACGAGCTCCATGACGAGGTAGGGCCGCTTGGTCCGCTCGTCCTCGCCTCGGTCGAGGAGCCGCACGATCGAGGGGTGATCGAGCCCGATGAACACGTCGCCCTCGCGCTGAAAGCGCGCCCGGACGGTCTCGTCGTCAATGGCAGCGCTCAGGATCTTGAGCGCGACCGCCTTCCCTCGTGGGCTACGCGCCATGAAGACCGAGGCCATGCCGCCCTCACCGAGGCGCTCCTCAATGACGTAGGGACCGACCTTGATCCCCGCGCCCTCCTTGCTCTCCGGCTCCGCCCTGGGCTCTTGCGAGCCCGATGGCCTGAGGGCTCTGCGAGTGCCGCCGGTAGGAGGACGAAGATCGAGGTGGGTCCCAGTCCCCGAGAAGCTGCTCTGCCCTTCGGGCAGATCGAGGCGGGTCCCTTGGCCCTGGAAGCGACTCATTTCTTCGGCGTCATAGGAGGCCGCGTCGAGCTGGGTCCGTTGTCCCTGAAAGCTCCCGTGCTCGTCACCCGGGAGATCAAGGCGAGTCTTGGCACCGTGGAACTCTGCGTCGCCAGGCGAGGGGTCCGTCAGGAGGGTCTCGGCCTCGTCGGGCGGCGGGTTCTGGAGGTCAGTTGCTGGGGTCAGCTCAGCGCGTGCCCCTTGGCCCTGGACGTCGGGGCTCGCGTCGTCGTCAGCAGGGGGCTCGGATCCAAGGGACATGCTTCCATGGTCAGCGATGGAGGGGGTCTCGGCAACGCCGCAGGGGGCCCTCAGCGATCGCGCTGGCTGCCGACCCTTGCCCAGGCGGATCTAAGCCCGAAGAATTCTGGGCTTCGAGTCGGCGCGGGGTCAAGAAGTGGGGGGTGTTCGGCCGAAAGGAGAGGGAGCGGCTCCGTAGAGCCTGGAGGCTGTCATGGCGAGACGACGAAACACGCGCGGACGAAAGAAGGGCGCGCAGGGTCCTGGGCGCTGGGTAGCCCTGGGTGTAGCTGGGGTCTTGGGCCTCACAGTCGCAATCAAGGCGCGAGGCGGAGACGTCGAGCCCCCACCTCTCGTGGCCCCCCCGATCGCCGCCGGAGACCAGCGCGGCGGCGCGGGTACAGGCGGCGCACCGGCCCAGCAAGCGGCCGTCCCCGCTGCCCTCAGCGCCTCCTTCACCAAGCTCGGGCAGCCCAGCCTGCACCCGATCCTCGACCTCCGCCGGATCGCCGTCGAGTATCCCGGGACAGCCGAGGCCGGCCGCGCCCGCCAGGCCCTGACCAACCTCGCGCAGCGCTCCCTGGCCGCAGCTCGCCAGCCGCAGGCTAAGCCGGAGCAGGCCCTCCGCGCCATGACTCGCGCCTACGTCGCGACCATAGACGCCCGCTCGCGGCGTGACCTCCGTCAAGAGGCAGAGGCTTTGAGCGAGCGCGCGATCGGCGCCAAGGACTCGACCCTCTTTCAGGAGTATCGCGTCAAGCGCGGTGACGCCCTCGCTCGCGTGGCTCGTCGCTTCAAGACCGACTACCGCACGATCAAGCGCTACAGCGGCATGAAGCGCGACGGCCTCCAGATCGGCCAGCGCCTGCGGGTCCCCAAGCGCCACCCCGAGATCGTGATCTTCAAGGGCGACTTCGAGCTCCTGATCGTGCTCGAGGGCTGCTTGATCCGTGCCTTCGACGTCGCGACCGGCAAGAACGGCAAGACCCCCGAAGGGCGCTTCACGATCGGGACCAAGACCGTGGACCCGACCTGGTATTCGCCCGCCGGCAAGGTCTACAAGTTCGGCAGCCCCGAGAACATTCTCGGCACGCGCTGGATGGCCTTCAAGAACACCGACGAGCACAAGGGCTTCGGGATCCACGGGACGAAGTTCCCCGAGTCGATCGGGACCGAGGCCAGCATGGGCTGCATTCGCATGCGCAACGCTGAGGTCGAGGTCGTCTACGACTACGTCCCGAGCAAGACGCAGGTCCGAATCGTCAAGTAGCGACAGCTCCTAGTCTGCAACACAGCAAGAGGGCCCCTTCGGGGGTCCTCTTTTTTTGTGTTTCTGTATTTCTGTGTTTCTGTATTCCGCTCCGCGGAATGAGCTCGCTCTGTTTCTGTATTCCGCTCCGCGGAATGAGCTCGCTCTGTTTCTGTATTCCGCTCCGCGGAATGAGCTCGCTTCGCTCGCTGTCGCGATCTTCGCTCGCTTAGGCTCCCTCATATCCCGACCCGTGCTTCGCACTCTCGGTTCCGCCACCTTGGAGGTGTGAGCGCTCCCTTGCTTCGCAAGGGGCTGGATGAGGGGGGCTGAGTTCGGTTGTCCCTTGCGTTCGGATCAGGCGAGTTTCTGTATTCCGTGCCCGACTCCCGTCCCGACGCTTGGGCTCCACGCTAGCGGGACCCGGGCACCGGCACGGGAACTACTGCGGAGGCCAGGGGGCAGGCGGGGCGCCCAACTCGCTCTCCGCGAATCCCTTGCGAACTCTGTGTCGCTGCGGTGCACAGCGGCTCCGCCACGCCCCTCCACCTCTGAGCGCTGACCCGTCGGGCAGCAGCGCCTCTAGCAACAGGGCGCGTCGCCGGCCTGCGCCATGCCGGTCTCAGCCTGGGGCGCGCAGTCGAAGAGCCCGAAGTGCTTGATCGGGGCGCTGACCGTGAAGCCACGTCCGAGGCGGGTCTCGCTGAGCATGCGAGCGGTGTTGCGGCACACGGCCACGGGGCGGTCGCGCTCGAACATGTGGTGGTCGTCGAGGGCGTAGCGGGCTTGGCTCCGCGGGAAGGCGCCCGTGTAAGTCGCGAGTTGACCAAAATCCTCGCAGCGGTTGTCGAGGGGCTCTTGGCTGAACTTGTGAGCCCGAACCGTGATCGAGGAGAAGGTGATCGCCTCGCCCATCACGTCCTCTTGCATGACCCGGCGCTCGACGATCCGCGGATCCTTGAAGCCAGCCGCCTTCATGACGTCGAGGAAGTCGTGCTCGTAGAGGGCGCCGCCGAGGCACTCCGCGATCATTTCGGGGTCCTGGGCGATCCGCTCGGGGACCCGGCGGTCCGAGACGATGTCGGAGATATAGAGCTCGCCGCCCTCCTTGAGCACGCGCCAGATCGAGGCGAACACGAGGTCCTTGCGAGGCGAGAGGTTGACCACGCAGTCCGAGATCACGAGGTCGATGGAGGCGTCGGCGATCGGCTCGACGGTCTCGATCAGGCCCTTGTGGAAGGTCGTGTTGGGCGCCTCGTAGCCGAAGGCCTTGGCCACGAGCGGCGCGTTGCGACGCGAGACGTCGAGCTGCTCGTCGGTCATGTCAACGCCGTGAACGTGGCCGGTGGGCCCGACCAAGCGGCTCAGGACGAACACGTCGACCCCCGCTCCAGAGCCGAGGTCTAGGCAGGTCAGACCGCTCAGGTCGTCACTCGGGACCGGGCAACCGCAGCCGTAGTGACGGCTCACGACCTCGTCGGGGAGGAGCGCGATCGTCTCGCCGAAGCGCTCCTGGGTGATCTCAGTGCAGCAGGCCTTCTGGGTCAGGTCCGCCGTCTTCTGGAGGGTCTTGCCGTAGTACTCCTGGAGGTGCGAGCGGAGGTCGTCCTGAGTGGCGAGTGCGGGTGGCGTCATATGGGCTCCTCTGAGGACCCGAGTAACGCTCGAGCCGGCGCGAGGATTCCGCGGCAGCGAGGCGTCTTGGCAACTGGGGCCGAGGGGCGCATGCTAGCCCGAGGAGCTAGCTAGCTCCTCCCCTAGGCGCGGGGATCTCTGGCGTCGCGAGGCCTCTTGCTCCTTTCTCCCCTAGCCCCAGACCGACCCCAGGCGAACCGCGCGTGAGCGAAGCCGGCTACGTTCACCGCGGGGACTGCGTCTACCTGCCAGGCCGCTCCTGGGCCCTGCGAATGCTCCCGGCCCCGCGCAGCGACGAGCGCTATCAGGAGCTCCTCGACGATCACCACCGCCGCTCGGGGTGGGTCGTCTACAAGCCCGTGTGCGCTGACTGCCAGGCCTGCCAGCCGATCCGCGTCCCCGTCGAGAGCTTTCGCCCCTCCAAGAGCCAGCGCCGAATCCTGCGCCGCAACGAGGACGTCAAGGTCGAGCTCGGCCTCCCGGAGGCGACCCAGGAGAAGCTCGACCTCCACAACCGCTTCGTCGCCACCCGCTTCAACAAGGGCGAGTCTGCCTTCAAGGACCTCGCCAGCTACGACGAGGTGTTCGGAGCCTCGCCGATCACGACCCGCGAAATGCGCTTCCGCCTCGAGGGCCGCCTAATCGGGCTAGGGGTGATCGACGTCACGCCCAAGATCGTCTCCTCGGTCTACTTCTACTTCGACCCCGACGAGTCGCGGCGGAGCCTCGGGACCTACTCGGCCCTCCGCGAGATCGAGCTCGCCCGCGAGACTCAGCGCCCCTACGTCTACTTCGGCTACTACATAGCTGGCTGCCGAGAGATGAACTACAAGTCCCGCTTCAAGCCCTGCGAGGTCCTTCACCCCGACGGCACCTGGCGCGCTTTCGTTGCTCCAGCCTGAGAGCGGTCGGGCTGGCTAGCGCTCGGAGCGCGTCCTCCCGATAGACTGGAACTCCCACTGCGGGTCTCGTGTAGACCCCTCTATGACGGCGACCATGACCAAGCCCTCCCGCGCTGACTCCCCTGAGAAGCAGTTCCTGACCCGCAACGAGGGCCGCAAGCTCTTCGTCATGGCAGTGGTCCTGATCACGATGGTGATCTACCTCTTCCAGAGCGGGTTCAAGACCGACGACCCCAACCAGGGCGGCGTCCCGATCACCCTCCCCGGGATCGGCATGACGACCGAACCCCACGAGCTGCCGACACAAGATCCAGTCAAGGTCCGCGACGCGCTCCTCCGGAGCGAAGACGCCAAGACTGGCGGCGCCAAGCCTGCCGCTGAGTTCACCTACGACCCCAAGATCCTCCAGACCGTCCTCGAGGGCGGTCCTGAGGCTCTCAATGTCGTCGAGGAGCCGGCCCTCTATCACCTGGCGGCCCTGGTCCACGGCATGTCCGACGAAGAGCTGGCCGCCGCGCCCAAGACCCACGGGACGTGGACTTGGACCAGCCTCCGCTCCCCCGAGGGGCGCGTCGCCGCCCGCGGCAAGTTTCGTCGGATCCAGGGTCGGTTCCTGATCCCCCTGACGCAGCGAGTCCTCGAGACCTACCCCAACGAGGCCGACCTGGTCTGGGTCTGGCAAGGGATCTTGCGCGTCCAGAACCGCGGCTACTTCGTCACGATCACGGACAAGAACTTCGAGCCCGAGATCGGTCCCGCGGGGACGATCATTGAGGTCGACGCAGCCTTCCTCAAGGGGCACGCCTACGAGAGCCGCCGCGGCGTGGTCCAGCTCCCCCACGTGATCGTGAAGAAGTTCCACAAGGTGACCCCGCCCAAGGACTGGGACTACATGAACTCGGAGCTGATCTGGGGCGCGGTGATCGCCTTCGTGATCGGCTCTTTCCTGATGGTCGTCTACGCCCGCCGCTCACGCGCCTCGGCCGCCCGCTTCGACGACTGGCGCCAGAAGCGCCTCGCGAGCAAGAAGGCCGGCTCCCCCAAGGCCGGCGCCGACAAGCCCCCAGCGAGCGAGGGCCCCGCTCCCACCGAGGTCGCCCCCGGAGTCGGAGCACCCGTCGTCCCCCCCGCCCCCGCTGAGGCGGCGACCGCGCCCCCGCTAGACCCTGCACCCGCAGTCGCCCCCCCGCCTGCTGCAGACGCCGCGCCAGCAGAGGCGGAGCCCTCTGCGACCCCCGAGGCGCCAGCAGCTGAAGGAGAAGCCCCCACGGAAGCAGAGCCCGCGATCGACCCCACGTCAGCCGAACCGGAGCCCGCAGGCGACGCCGAGGCGCCCGCTGCAGAGGTAGCGAGCGCCGAAGTCGCCCCTGCCGAGGCGGCGGAAGCTCCCGCTCAGCCAGGCGAGCCCAACTCGTCCCCCTCGGACGTCTCACCAGCCAGTGGAGACACCCCGCCGCAGGCCTAGGCCTCTGTTCGGAAGTGCCGAAGGCCCGCCCTTGCAACCGTGCCCGTGCCCGACCTTCGCGAGCGGAGCTTCCGATTCCCTCCGTCCTCGACTCGCCAACGCGACCCCGCCAGCTCCAACTCCGGAGCGCTCTCCCCATCAATCCGCCCTATGTGACCCCTGTGGACCTCCGTGTCCTCTGTGACTCAAGAGGGCGCTGCCCACGATCCCTTCAAGGGCCACGAATCGGGCACGAGCACCCGATCCCGCTATCCTGGCTAGGTGGAGCCTCTCCGAGAATCAACCGACGCGACCGCCTCGACGCTGAACCTCCGCAAACGGTCTCACGAGGACGTCGTTTGTCCTCTCTGCCGCGACGCCCTAGACGACCTCGTCCCAAAGCGCTGCGCCGGCTGCGCGACCCTCTATCACGACGTCTGCCTCGACGAGCTGGGCTACTCCTGCACGACGCTGGGCTGCCAGGGCTCCAGCTTCCTCGAGGTCCCTCGAGCCCTACCGAAAGCTCCTTCCAAGTGGAAGCAGTTGGCCCCCCTGGGTGTCCTCGCTCTCGGGTTCTTGCTCCTCGCTCCGCTCTTTGGAGGCACGGATTGGAGAGCCCTGGCCCAAGCCTTGGGCACGGGAGCGTGGGTCCTCTTCGTCCTAGGCTTCCTGACGTTCGTCGCCAGCGCGCTCTCCAAGCAGGTCTCTGGGATCTTGGAGATAGCCATGCAGTCTCCCGACGAGTCGGAGAGAGCGCGCAAGGACCGCGAACTTCGAGAGCGCCTCAAGCGAGAGCGAGCCCGCCGAAGGCGTCACGAACAGGAGCTCGAAGAGCGCATGCGTAGGGACTCAGATCAGCCCTTCACCAGAGGCGAGCCCAAGAGGGAGTCCTCTAGCTAGTCCTCAGAAGAGGGCGCTCCAGGCCCTCAGTTCGGGATCGCGTAGAGCTTCGAGTCCCCGCCGCCGAGGAAGATCAGGTCGTCGTTGGGGGCTGGTGCCGCCCAGACTTGGGCTCGAGCCGGGAACTCCCAATCCACTTCACCGGTGGCCTTGAGCGCCCAGAGCTGACCGGATCGCGTCGCGACGTAGACCCGGCCCTCTCCAAAGCGGGCCTCTCCGAGGGGTGAGCCGAAGGACTTGCTCCAGAGCTTCTTGCCCGTATCTACGCGATAGGCGACGAGCTCGCTCCCGCAGGCGACGTAGACCTGCCCACCCCGGACGAGAGGATCGCGGGTGGCTTCGGCAGGAAGCTGGGCGGTCCAGACGCTCTTCTTCCAGCTCAGCTCGAGGACCTTGCCCTCGCGGGCGTAGACCGCGCCTCCCGTGGCGGCCTGGGGCGAGGTCCGGGGCCGGCTGCTGAGGGCGAAGGGCCTGAAGAGCTTGCCCGCCTTGGCGTCGATCACGCAGAGCTTGTTGTCCCGGGTCGTGACCAGGACTCGTCCCTTCGCGAGATCTAGGCTGGCGCCGACCAGGACGCCTGGGAGCCCAACCCGCCAGACGCGCTCGCCCTTGGCGTCGTAGGCCGCCACCTCGCGCGGGCTCGCCAGGACGGCGTGATCTCCGTGGATCCCAACGGCCCGGGTTCCCTCAGCCACCTCGACAGCCTTGGTCAGCGTCCCCTTGGCGAAGGACAGAACTCGCAGCGCACGTCGTTCAACGACGAAGACAGCTTGAGGGGTCGCGAGGGGAGCGGAGCGAACGCCAGACAGGATCTGGAGCCGATCCGGGGACTGCCCCTGAGGGTAGCGCCAGAGGAGGCGACCTCCGCGAGCGTAGGCGTAGAGGGTCTGGTCGCTGCTGACCGTCAGGACCTTGGCGCCGACGACGGTCGGCGGTGCCAGGATCGGCCCTCCTGTCGTCCGGCTCCAGCGAACGCGTCGCGGGAGGACTAGTTTCAGGACCGCGTCCGGATCGACCTGCTGGAGGTCTACGTTCTGAGTCGAGTCCTCGTGCCCCTGGAGGCTGGTTCGGACCTCGAAGGGCTCAGTCCATGAGCGGAGGAGGACGAGCGGCGTCCGCCCGGGTAGCTCCTCCTCTCCAACGCTGACGGTCGCTCCTGACGGACGCGTCTCGACGCGCAGGGGGAGCTCGAGGGCCTTCACGACTGGGGCCCAGCCGTGGGTCTTGATCAGGTTCCGCCCACGAGTGAAGGCCTCGTCGTAGCTCTTCTCTCCGATCAAAGTCTGGATCTGCCCGACCCGCGCTTCGGCCGAGTCGAGCTCGGCCTCGATCACGCTAGCGAGGGTCACGGCCTCAGCGCCGGCAGGCGTCTTGGGGTATCCCTCGGCGATCTTGCGGTAGAGCTCGAGAGCCCTCCCCTTGCGACCCGCCCGCTCATGGGCCCTACCGCGCTCGAGGGCCTGAGCGGCCTCGGCTGCCTCGAGCTCGTCGATCACGCTGAGCACCGAATCGACCCGCTCTGGTGAGTAGTCGTGCACGGTCCGGAAGTCGATCAAGGCCTGCCGCGCGCCCTGATACTCGCCCAGGTGCGCCGCCGCCAAGGCCTTCTCTCGAGCAGCCTGGAAGGCCGTCAAGGTCTGGAAGCGCAGATAGACGAAGCCCGAGCCGGCGAAGAGGAGGAACATGGCGAGGCCTAGGACTAAGAGCCCCAAGACCGGGGTCCGCGGCCTGGCAGCGGCCTGGAGCGCGCCCTGAGCCTTCTCGTGGTTGGGGTTTCGCTCAGCGACTTGCTGATAGCAAGCCAAGGCCTCGTCTAGCTGACCTAGACCCTCATAGAGCTGGGCCAAGCGGTCCCACTCTTGATCCGCGGCCTCCTGATCTCCGTTGGCCTCGAGGGAGTCGATCAGGTAGCGACGAAGGTTGGGGTCGTCGGGCTGCTCTTGGATTGCCTCGCGCAGGGGGGCTTGGGCTCGATTGAAGAGGCGGAACTTCGCGAGGTCTCGGGCCAAGCGCAGCCACTGGCCGACGGCCTCTGGTCCCCGCTTGAGCCGCTTGAAGAGCCCGGCCAGCTCCTCACGCGCGAAGAAGGCCATTGGCGAGACTGAGAGGACGTTCTGGTAGACCTCGATCGCTCCCTCGAAGTCCTCGCGCTCGCGGAGCTCCTCACCGACGACGCGCCAGTTCTCGACGGCCTTGTCCTGGTCGCCCAGCTCGCCGTATTCCTGGGCCAAGCGCCGGTGCGCGGCCAGCTTGTCGATCAGCTTGGCGAGGGCGTCTTCGATCTGGTCCGTGCGCCGCTTGGCGCGCTTGAGCTTGTAATCCGGACCCAGGGCTTTGGGGGTGACCTCGAGGAGGACCGCCCCCTTCACCGATTGATCGACGAGCTCTTGCGCGAGCTGCAGACCGTCGGGGGCGCCCGCGCGCCGACCGGCTGTGAGGACCTCGTCTAGGACGGCGCACTTGCGCTCAGCGCGGCTGAGGTAGGAAAAGGCCCCGCGCAGCCCCGGCGAGGTCGCCGGAGGCTTGCCGCGAAGAGTGATCTGGGTCTTGCTCGGGTCCCCTAGCTTCGTCGCCAGACGACGCCAGGTCTTGGCCTCCTCGCGGATCTCCTCGAGCAAGGTCCGGACGCCCAAGGAGAGCTTCACGGCCTCGAGGTCGGGGGCGAAGATCGCCGGAGGCGGGTTCGTGAGCCGGAACTCGAACTGGGCCCCGCTCCAATAGAGGAGGTCGAGGAGCTCGTCGCGCACGACCTCTCGAGAGGCCGCCTTCATGGCCTCCCGGAGAGGGCCCTCGCTGACGCTCTCAAGGGTTCCGCTGCCAGAGCTCTCGCCGCGAGCAGCCTTGAGGGCCGCCTCCCACTTGCGCTCATAGGTCGGTTGGGCGCGGATCGCGTCCACCAAGGACCGGCCTCGTCGAGCCCCTATGGAGGTCACGCGGAGTCCGCCCGCAGGGAAGAAAATGCACTTCTCGCTCAGGCCGTCGCTGACCAAGAAGTAGGCCACGGTCCGAGCTCCCTCGAGCTGCTTGAGGATCTGCAGCAGAGCGTCCAGGCTCCAGGGGCCTGAGAGGTCAGGCTTCCCCTTGTGCGTGAACGCGGGTCCCGCGGCTTCCTCCCGGCTGAACTGACCGGTCCCCCGCCCGACGGATCCTGTCTCGCTGGGAGGGCTCACTTGCTCCCTCCGCGAGCCGGCGGGAGCGCGTCACTCGCGCAACGGAAGCCGAGCGAGGGGTCACGAGCTTCAGGAGCCAGTCCCGAGATCGAATAGGTCGCGCGCGTGTTCAAGAAGGCCTCGGTCCCGAGTCCCCCGCCGCGGACTCGAACCCGCGGCTGGCCCGTCCGACGCAGGATCGTGATTTCGCGAGCGTTGCCCGCCATGTCCAGGCACCCATAGGGGCTGACGTCGCTCTGCGTCGCACCACAAGGCGCGAGGTCGATCTCCAGGCCCCAGCGGCAGCGAGTCTCCTCGGCTTCGTCCCCCCAAGGCCAGCGCCGACCGTCCGTGCCGCGCGCGGCCTTCTCCCACTCGCTGGTCAGGATCAGCCGCATTCCCCGCCACTCGGCGTAAGCCATGGCCTCTTTGGTGGACACGTTGGTCACCGGCCGCTCGCGGTCTTGGGCTGCCGGCTCTCCGTCCACCCAGCCGGGAGGAGCGTCCGCCCCCGTCGCGGCCACGTACTCGGCGTAGGCGGCCGCGCTGACCTCGCGGAGCTGAACGTAGAACCCGTCCCCGTAGCGCGAGACCTGGGTCTGGCCTTCTCCGAGGAGGAACTCTCCGGGAGTAACCCAAGCCACGCCGAGCTTGGCGAGCTTTGCTTTCGTCGCCTCGAGACGTTTGGCGAGCTCGGCCCGCTCGGCCTCGATCTCGAGCTTCGGTTCGAGAGCCGTGAGGAGGTCTAGGGCGGGGCCAAGCTGCTTGGCCTTGAGCGCGACGTCGACCGCCTCCAGGCCGTCCCGATAGACCTTGCTCCGGGCCTCCTCGGCAGCCTTCTCGTGGCCCTGGGCCTTCTCGAGGGCGGCTTTGGCCGCGCTTCGCCCCTCGTGCTTGGCGGCGAAGGTTCGGAGGTGAGCGGCGGCAGCGGCGTGGGGCTCCTTGTTTTGGATCAGCTCCTTCTCGAGGCGCGCCAGGGCGCGAAGCGCGCCCTCCTCCAGGAGTTCAGCGCGATCCTGAGAGTGGTCCTTCGGCTCCTCGTCTTGGACGAGCGCGCTGACTGCGCTGTGCCCGGCGCCGGCCAAGCCCAGCGCCAGGCCCAGGACGAGGATCGCGCCATAGGCCACGAGAGGGCTGCGGCGGGCCTGGACAGGCGCCGCCTTGAGCGGGGCCGGAGCGCTCTGCAAGAGAAGTGGCTCAGCCTTGGGTTCCTCCGGTGCCTCAGGGGCGGCGACGACGGCTTGAGCGCTCCCTTGACTCAAGTCGTCGATCAGCTCCTGCCCCGTTTGATAGCGGGCGCTGGCGTCCTTGGCGATCAGGCGCAGGGTGACCTGCGAGAGCCACTCGGGGCAGCTTGGCTCGCGCTCCCTGGGCGGGATCGGCGACTCGGAGACGTGCTTGAGGAGGAGGTCAATGGTGGACCCCGCCGAGTAGGGCGGAGCTCCGGTGATCATTTGGTAGAGACTGCAGCCAAGGGCGTAGAGGTCGGTCCGCCCGTCCACTGGGTTTCCGTCGACCTGCTCGGGCGACATGTAGTGGGGCGTCCCCACGACCCTGCCCTTACCGAAGGCCCCCCCGCTCCCGTCGTCGATCATCGCCAGGCCGAAGTCGGTGATCTTGAGCACCTCTCCGTGGACGAGGACGTTGTGGGGCTTGATGTCGCGGTGAATGATCCCCTTGGCGTGCGCTACGTGGAGTCCCTTGGCGATCTGCTTGGTGTATTCGATCGCGGTCTCGATCGGGACCTTGGGGCTCTGGCGAGCCCGAATCTGGTCCATTAGCGAGCCACCACGGATCAGCTGGAGGATCAGGAAGTAGGTCTCGTCCTGTTCGCCGACGCCATAGATCGAGACGATGTTGGGGTGTTCGAGGGCGGCGATCGTCTTCGCCTCGCGGAAGAACTGATCTACCTCTCGCTTCTTCTGAGTCAGGCGGGAGGACAGGATCTTGACGGCGACGTCGCGGTCGAGGCCCTGTTGATTGGCGAGGTAGACCGTCGCCATTCCGCCCTTGCCTAGGACTCCCTTGATCTCGCAGCCGCCCAGGACCCGCCCTAGGTGCGCGTCGGGTGCTTCGGGCGCGCGCCGACGCCTGGTGTCGGCCTTGGTCCGGGACTGCGAGCTCGACGAGGAGGACGAGCCCCGCTTGGTGCTCCCGGTTGAGGAGGCGCCTGACTGGGCACGAGGGTCCCCGGCGATCGTGTCGTCTGGCGGATCTTCGGCGTTGTTTGATGCGGCCAATGCTCCCCCCCCCGTGGCCAGGGCGAGATGGTAGAGGACCCCTCGTCCTAGGACAACCGATCAAATCGGTGATTCAAGAAGCCCAAGACGACACTTTCCCTTCCAGCGAGTCTCCGCGAGCGCTCCCCGCACGACCCCGAAGCCTGCCCACGAGATCCCGGGGCGGGTGAGCGGAAGGAGCCCAGTTCTGACCCGCTCCTTATCACCTGAAAAGGAACGCCGGCCCGGAAGCCCCCCAGACCCAGGTCCTAGAGGCACTCGAGCCCCGGACCTCGCAGGCACGGGGATTGCGATGACCCCTCTAGAGGGTCGAGGTCTCGTCTCGCCTTCGCCGTGCGCTGAGCGCACACAGGAAGGAACACTCATGGGTCAGCGTGCACGCGCGCTCGGATTCGCGATCGCCTCGATCGCGATCTACGCCCTCTTGGCAGGCCTCCTGCCGAGCGAGGAAGCCAGCGAAGCAGGCTCGCTTCGGCCAGGGAGCACAGAGTCGCCCGCCCCGGCCTGCGACCATGAGGGTCACGGCCAGGCGGAGGCTGAAGGTCACGACTGCGGCCTCGAAGCCAAACGAATGCTCCAGCGCTTTCAAGAGGCCGTTCAGAGCAAGGGCAAGCGCCACCTCACGACCCGAGTCGAAGGCCGACGAGCCGTCCAAGGCGAGGTCGTCCTGGCCCTCGCCTCCGCCGTCCCTCGCCGACGTATGCAGGTCATGGCTCGAGAGCACGACCTGAGCCTGATTAGGTCCCAAGGCTCGAGGGCGCTCCTCGGGAACGCCCCCGAGGACGCCGAGGAGTTCGCTGCGGTCTGCGCGCGCCTCTGCGAGGAGCCTGAGGTCCGCTATGCCGAAGCCAACTACCTGACCGAGGTCGCGTTGACCCCTAGCGATCCCCTCTGGGCGACCCCGGGGCAACGCGACGCGCTCTTGGAGGCGGCCTGGGACCTCAGTCAGGGCCGAGGGCCGAGCGGCCAAGGCCTCCTGATCGCCCTCCTCGACACGGGCGTCGACGCGAGCCACCCCGACCTCGCCGCTCGCGTCCTCCCTGGACATGACTTCGTCAACGGGCGTCCGGGGGCCGACGACGACAACGGTCACGGGACCGCCATGGCCGGCTTGATCGCGGCGAGCGGGGAGAACGGCCTCGGGAGCCTCGGCGTCGCCTACGGCGCGCGCCTCCTCCCCCTCAAGGTGGCCGACGCCGATGGACGAGCCAGCGTGGCCGACGTGGCGGCTGGGATCGACGCGGCCCTCGCCAGTGGAGCGCGAGTGATCAACCTCTCGCTCGGGACACGGCTCCCGAGCAGGACCCTGGCTGACGCCCTCGACCGAGCCCGGGCCGCGGGCGTCCTGGTCCTAGCCGCTGCTGGCAACCAGCCCGAGCACCGAGCCATGTTCCCGGCCTCCCACCCTGAGGTCCTGGGGGTCACGACCACGAGCCTCTCCGGCGAACTGGGGATCGACGCGGCCCTCGCCGAGACGATCGCGTTGGGCGCGCCCGGCGAAGAACGCTTGACCACGCTCCCCGGCGGCGTCTACGGCTTCGTGCACGGGTCCTCGGCGGCGACCGCCTACGCCTCCGGCGTCGCGGCCCTGGTCTGGTCCGCCGCGCCGCAGCTCTCGCGGGCCCAGCTGTCCCAGGTCCTTCGCGCCAGCCAGCGCCCCATAGCGAGCCTGGAGGCAGTTCGCGGGACCTACCGCTTCGGTCGCCTCGACCCCCTCCAGGCCCTGCGCCGCGCGCGCGGAGCGCCCCGTGATCTGGCCCTCGTCGATCTGACCTTGGCCCCGACCCTCCCCCGCGCCGGCCAACCCGCACTGGCCCAGGTCCGCGTCGTGAACTGGGGCCTGAGCCGCAGCCAAGGGGCCAGCCTCGAGCTGCGACTCGGGACTACGCTCCTCGCGAGCCAGGCGATCGACCTCGCGCCTGGAGCCGAGCGGACCTTCGCCCTCCCCTTCCGCGCGCCTCAGGCCTCGTCCTCGCTCGTCGCCGTGATCGTCGGTGGCTCGGACCCAGACTGGGCCAGCGACGACCGCCTCCAGGGCGACTTGACCCTCGCCCCGCGCTCAGGCCCCAATCTCCGCGTCCTCTCGCGACGTGTGGTCCAAGAGGGGCCCTCGGCAGCCGAGTTCGTGGTCGAGGTCGCGAACCTCGGTGACGCTCCAGCCCGAGACCTGCGCTTCGAGGTCGAGCGCCTCGACGCGGCCCAGAGCCTCACGAGCCCGGGCCAGGCCCTCGCGCGTCAGAGCTCGAGCGACCTGGCCCCAGGTCAGCGCCGGACCCTCCGCTACTCCTGGACCCTCCCCCAGCCCCTCCCTCGTGGCACTCAACGGCTACGGCTCGGGGTCCGCTGCAGAGACGAGCTCGACCCTAGCGACGACCAGGCCTACCTCGACCTCGTTCTCGACGCCGAGGGCGCGCTGCGCGGCCTCTACCAGGCCAGCACCTCGGTCGACGTGGTCCTGGACGCCCCCTGGCGGATCAACCCCGACCGGACCTACCTCCCGATCCAGCTCTTCGTCGCCAGCCGGGGATCGGTGGACCCCGCGACCCGGCTCCGAGTCGAGGGCGTCGAGCTCCGCGTCGGCGACACGCCAGGCGGGGGGACCCTGGTCTACGAAGACGCCCACCAAGCTCCGCCCGCGACGGTGACCCCTGGCCTGGAGCTCGTGGACGAGCTGGGCCAAGTCCGCCCGACGCCGAACGCCTTCAGCGACCAGGAGCTCGTCCTCAACGGACGCCACGACGTCGTGCGCGTCCCGCGGGCGGCCTTCGGGGTCCCCCTCAACAACACTGCCGGGGAGCTGAAGTTCGTAGACACCACCCTCCGCTGGTCCCAGCGGCGCATGATCCTGTTTGGGTTCCAGTTCATTCGCGGCGGCCAGCACCGCGCCGTGACCCGGACCCGCTTCGCCGCCAGCGCGCTCCCCGCCTTGCCGGGTGAGAACCACTATCACGACGTGCACCACCACACGATCGCGGAGTGGAACTTCGGCTCGGCCATCGACCTGTTCGCGCCCCGCAAGGCCTACGGCGGCCCGCTCCAAATGGTGTTCGAGACCGCCTACGCCATGGGCGTGATCGATCAGCCGACTCAGCAAGGAGCCTTCGAGCGCTTGATCACGACGGATCACAACTGCTTCAACAGCCGCACGATCAACGACCCCGACGGCCCGGACCGCCGCCCCCCCTTTGGCCCGCAGTCCCCCACCGCCCAGCCAGGTAAGACCCAGCTCGAGGCCTACCGAGCGATCTTCGGCGACTGCGCAGGCGAGGAGGTCGCCTTCGCCCAGCAGCTCCCGGGCAAGCTCTCCTTCCACCCGACGGTGGACCCGATCCTGCGCCTCCTGCCGAACCTCCCCATGGGCGCGCACATGCTGGCCTACCGGGCTGAGCACGTCGAGGGACCCTGGCACGGCGGGAACTCGATCATGCCCAGCCCCAACAGTCCTCAGACGACGGTCCACCTCGCCCCGCTGATGCGCGACCTAGCTCAGAACCAACGCCAGGGTGGCCCCTCGCCCTTCACCTACGCCGCGCACCCCTTCAGCGGCATGGGTTGGCGACGCGAGCACCTCGACCGGAGTCTGGGCCTCGACCCGACCCTGCGGAACCGCGACGAGGTCCACACCACCAGCGGCGAGTTCATTCTCAAGGGCCTGGAGTGGTTCAACGGGAGGGGCGTGCGCCGCCTGCCGGCTAGCCGCGTCGACTTCCGCGACCTCAACCCCTGGGCCGACGCTGACTTCGCCCGCGGCAAGCAACAGTGGGACGGCGAAATCTGGGAGGGCTGGCGCGAGTGGCACCGCTTCACCTCCGAGACCCTCGATTACGCCTTCACGAGCAGCCCCGAGCGCAAGTTCGTGCGCAAGATCCACCACGCCGGCGGCTCCGACGCTCACGGTGACTTCAACTTCAACACCGCGCGCCAGGCGACGCCGATCAACATTCAGAGCACCTATCACCTCGGCTCGACGGCCTGGTACGACGTCCGGACCTACTGCTTCGGCGAGGGCAAAGGCGGCGCGACCCCTGGCGCGCGTTGGCTGGAGGCCTTCAGCGACGGGAACTCGGTCGTGAGCGACGGCCCCCTGATCAAGTTCCACCTCGACGCCAACGGCCGCTTCGACAGCCGCAGCCTGTCCTGGCATGACGACTTCGTCCAGGCCGAGGACCCTGACGGACGGATCGGGGGCGAGGGGCCCCTCGACGGCGGGTTCACGACCCTGGTCCGGCGCGGGAGCGTGGACCCGGTGTTCGGCTATCGCTACTCGAGCAGCCCCGAGTTCGGCGCCGTAGACACGATCCTGATCTACAAGACCGAGGCCGGGGCCCCGAACCCGACTCGGAGCCGCGTCGCCGGGAGCCACGCCTTCGAGCAGCCAGTAGGCGTCGGCGAGCTGGCCCCGACTGGCCCCGACGCCGACCACCACCAGATCCTCGACCCGACCCGCGAGGGCCCAGTCAACAGGCTCACGGCCTTCTCGCTCGGCGCTTACACCGGCGGGAACCCCGACCTCGTAGACCTCGGCCCCGACGACTACCGCTGCCTGACCAACGCCGTCTACGCGGTCCCCTACGACGTCGACGCCAGCGTCGCTCCCCTCGGGACCTCGGCCAACGCGATCCCACCCGGCGGGCTGGTCGTGGAGTGGCGCTTCGACGTCAGCATGGACCCCGTCCGCTACGCGGTCGAAGTCCAAGCCCTCGACGGTCGCGGTCGGAGCCCGGGCGGGCACCTGGCCAGAGCGCTGACCCAGCTCGTCCCGGTCTCGGGCACGGGCTGGAGCGACCAGCCGGGGATCGAGTCGAGCGTGATCCGCCTCACCAACGCGGACCCGATCCCCCTCGACGGCGCGGCCTATCCCTCGGCGAGCGAGGTCAGCTTCGTCGTCTACTGGCGCGACGCGCCCCGCGACCACGCGGGCAACGTGCTGCACTCGATCGCCCTCAAGGTCAGCGCTCCTCGCGACCCCGCCGCCCAGACCGCGACGGTGGCAGCCGGCGCCACGGCCGCCAGCGCTGCGGGTGGTAGCGGAGGCGGGGGCGGCGGCTGCGCCCTCGACCTCCATGACTCCACGAGCGAGGCCTGGTTCTCACTCTGGGCCCTGGTCTTTGCCCTGGGCCTAGCTCGGCAGATCACGAGCCGAAGCCGACCCCTCGGCGCCCGCCCTTAGGTCCCACGAGGACACCAATCCGGGCTCCTGCTTTTCATTCAGCCGCTTTTCAGCCAACGCGTCCCTCGGCCGCGATTTAAGTTACGCCCCCGTAACGCGTTGCTGTAAATCATTTCATATCAAAGCTTCGTCAACATTCTCCTTTTCAGGCCCCGAACGTGGGATAGCCTCGCGCCCGGAAACGGAATTCCCCTTGGAAGGAGGATCCTGTGAAGGCTCAGATTGGGATTGGATTGGCGCTGATCGCGCTCGTGGGCTGCGGCAGCAGCTCGAGTTCGGGCCGCGCCAGCGCGACCGCAGCCGCGACGACGAGCGCCAGCTCGGCCGCGTCGACCACCTCGTCGGCGACCGGAGTCGCGCCCGGCGGCAGCACGGGGGCGAACCCCTTGGCCTCGATTCCGCCGGTCTTGAGCGGGGCCTCTGAGGCCGAGGGCTTCAACGACCGAGCTCAGACGATCGTCCTCAGCGGGAGCGGGTTCTTCCGCGGAGCCGTGGTCCGCCTGGCGGGCGCCACACCTCACCTCGCGATTCAGGTCGACGTTCAGACCGAGAACCGGATCGAGGCCGTCCTTCCTCCCGGCGCCGAGCCCGGCGCCTACACCTTCGAGGTCGAGACCGCCGGAGGCCTCGCCCAGGGTCCTAGCTACATGGTCAGGAACCTTCTCGACGTCGATCAGGCAGGCGCCTTCGAGGTCGGCTACGAAGACCGCCAAATGACCGGAGCCAGCGGCGACCAGGTCGACGTTCGGATTTACTACCCCGCTCTGACCAAGGGCCAGGGAGCGACCGCCGACCCGAGCGCGGGGCCCTACCCCGTCGTCGTCTACTCCCATGGCTTCAAGCCCTTCGCTTTCTCGGCCGGGATCGACTACCGGAACAACACCTTCTTGGTCGAGACCTTGGCCTCCTTCGGCTACGTCGTGATCAGCCCCGACCTCTCGAGCAACAACGTCTACTTCGGCAGCAACGGGACGGGACAGGCCAACAGCCAACGTGACGGCGAGGACGCATTGGCTGCCCTCGACTTCGCGGCCCTCCTCGGCCAGGACCCAACGCACCCCCTCTTCGCCCTCGTAGACGAGGACCGGGCTGGGCTGGCTGGCCACAGCCGCGGCGCTGATGGGAGCCTGATCGCGGCGGCAGACGAGGTCGTCGCGCGAGCAGCCCAGGCCCGGGTCAAGGCCGTCGTCGCCTTCGCCCCCCCCGCCACGGACTCGCGCAACAGCAACGCGGCCCTTCAGTTCGGTGACTTCAGCTCGATCCCGACCTTCCTAGTCGGCGCCAGCGAAGACTCGATCGCGCCGATCAGCGATCAGCAGGACATTCTGGCCCTAGCCGGCGCGCCCTCCTGGCTCTTCGAGATCACCGGCGGCAACCACAGCCAATACAAGGACAGCGCGACTCGGATCCTGGGTGACAGCGCGGCCAGCCTCTTGCTCACGGAGCAGCAGGCGATCTGCCGCCGCTACGCGACCGCGTGGCTCCACCGCCACGTCAAGGGCCTCGACCTCCCCGCGATCAACGCGCGAATCCTCAATGGGAGCGAAGTCGTCGCCGACAGCCGGATCACGGGAGTCACGACTCGCTAGCGGGCTCCCACGAGACGAAGACATGAAGCGTCACGAGTCCAAGGGGTCTCGTGACGCTTTCGTCTTGGCCCCTGTCAGCCATCCAGCGAGCGTGGTCCCTTCGACCTCCCCTCTCAGGCGCGTAGGCTTGGAGCATGTTGGACGCCCTCGAGCGCAAGATCCTGGCTTGGCATGAGCGCCGCACGCCCTGGCTGGCTGTGGTCGTGGCGCGGATCTTCTTGGCCTTCGCCTTCGTCCCCGCGGGACTCAAGAAGGTGCTCGGCCAGCCTTTTACGGATCCGAGCAAGACCGGCGCCTTTCACGAGTTCCTCCACGCCTTTCACGCCACGGGCGGGTTCTACTCCTTCGTCGGGAGCGTCCAGCTCTTCGCGGCGGCGCTCCTCCTCTCCCAGCGCTTCGCCAGCGTTGGCGCTGCGCTCTTCGCGCCGATCCTGAGCGTGATCCTCGTGTTCTGCTGGAGCACCGAGGTCTACCCGACGGCGACGGTGGTGACGTTGATGTGGCTCACGACCCTGGCGCTCCTGACCTGGGACGTCGACCGCTGGCGCGCCCTCCTGCGAGCCCCGGGCGCTAAGAGCGAGGCACGAGAAGCGAAGTCCTTGCCCCTCAGCCTCGGGCTCTGGGCGGGCTGCGGGCTGACGGTCACTGGCCTCTACCTCTTGGTGTGCGCGGTGACGGGTGAGATCTACCGGCCGCGCGGAGCCGAGTGGAGCAAGCCCCAGTTCTATGTATTCCCGCTCATGCTGGCCCTCGTGGTCGCGACCTGGGCCCTCGACCGGGCCCGCTGGCGCAAGGGTCTCGGGAGATCGGTTGAGGAATCGAGCCCGCCTGAGGAGTAGGCTGGGTCTCCTTGTTCGGAGGTCCCCATGAGCCAGCCCCACCCCCCCGCCCGCTCGGAGCCCCAGGGCCTCGCCCTCGGCGTCGCGTTCCTCGGCGTCGCTGCTCTCGGCGCGCTGGCCTTCGCTCTCCTGAGCAACACGCCACAGGAGACACCTCAGGCCGCCCAAGCTGGTCCGATCTCGAAGGTCCCCTCCGGCAACACGAGCCCCGACGGGCCCCCTGCCCTTCACGGGCCGGCGGAGACCAGCGCTCCCGCCCCCAGAAACGAGACCTGGACCGCCGCTGCCCGCGACTACGAGCTCCGCTACACGGACGCTCAGGGGACAGAGATCGTCCGGTTGATCCGCTTCGATCCCAGCACCTCGCGCGTCGAGGGCCGCCTCCGCGGGCAGGGCAAGTGGAGCTATCCCCTCGCCCTCCCCGAAGCTGACCTCGCAGGCCAGAGCGGAATCGCCCGTGACCTTCGCCTCCTGGTCGACCAGATCGCCCACAGAGACTCGGAGGGCAAGCCCCTCCAACGAATCGGACTCCCCGGCGGCGGCTGGATCGAGGCCAAGCGCAAGCTCAAGGAGCTCCCGACGCAGACCCGGGCCGGCCTGGCTTGCCGCGGCGCGAGCACCTTGGCTCAGCTCCGCGGCAAGACTCGGAGCGGCGAGCGCTTCAAGGGTCAGCTCGAGGCCGAGCTGTGGGTCGCGGCCCAAGGTAGCGCCCTGGTCGCCCTCCGCGTCAAGCAGACCCTCCACTTCGCGGATCACGGAGAGCGCGCGGTCGCGTTCAGCCTCCGTCCCCTGGCTGCGGGAGAGCGAAAGGTCGGCGCGCGACAATGCCAGGCGGACGAGCGGCGAGTGGCTGCTCTGAGCGGAGAGTTCACGCCGAGCGACGCCCCAGCGAGCGCCGGTCCCTTCGCCTCCGCCGGATTCGCGCGCGAGCTGGCCCCGACCCTGGCCCTCCTCGGGAGCGGCGTCCTGCTCCTGCTCTTCGGGACCCTCCTCCTGCGCTGGATCGGGCCCGCGAACACGCTCTGCCTCTTCCTCTCCCTCGCGATCGTGGCGACTCCGCTCGCGGCGCAGGCCCAGGACAAGACCTCCTTTGGGGACCGCTTCTCCGACCCGACCGAGAACGAGGTCGCGGGCACGCTCCTGGCAGGCGTAGCCGTGGGGCTCGGCGCGACCTTCGCCTTCTTCTCGGCTCCAGTCTGGGTCCCGATCGCGGTCGGCGCGGCTGGGGTCACGGCGATCGGCGCCTACTGGTTCACGCGGACCCCGCCGATCCGCAAGGGCACGATCTCAGACAAGCGCTATGAGCCCGCGCGGACCTACCTGACCTACGTCGCCACGGTGGTCCCCGACGGCAAGGGCGGCACGACCACGATCATGGTCCCCAAGGTCGTCCACGACGACGCGGACTATGTGATCCAGATCAACCAGGGCCAGGAGAGCTCAAAGATCTACGTGACTGGGTCGCAGTTCCAAAACCTCGAGGTCGGCCAGACCTTCGACATGGACACCATGGGCGGCAACCGCTTCGACGACCTCGACTCGCGGCGGGCGACGGCCGCTGAGCTGGCGCGCCTGGAGGCGGCCAAGGCTCGCGGAGAGGAGTCGGTCCCTCTGGAGGGGATCAACGACGCCCTCCGCGGCAGCACGGGCGACTAGCCTGGACGAATCAGCCCTTCCAAGCTCCCCAAGGGCGTTGGCCCTGAAGTCCGGGCTATCAAGGGGCGGAGGGCGCCGGTGTCCTTCGCCTACGACCCGCTTTCGGAACACACTGTCCCGGTCACGGCGAAGGACACATTGCGTCCCTCTGCCCTCAGGGACAACCTAGGCCGGACCCTGGGCCAGCCGAGGGACGAGGCTCGTGCAGGACTCGGGCTAGTCGGCATGGCTCAGCGAGGCTAGCTCTCTGGCCTAGCCTGCCCTTCTTCAATCCGCTCCCAGGGAGCGCGTCGCCGAGCCCTTCTCGAGTTCGAAGACCCACAGACGCTCCACGCGCTTGCCCTCACGCCGCTGACTGATCTTGAGGTGCACTCGCGTCGGCGGGTGGCCTTCGGGCAGCTGAACCCGGACTCGGACGAGGGACGACTCCCGCCGCACCAGGAAGAGCGTTCGCCCCTCCTCCTCGTCCAGGACCCCCGAGACCCGCGACCCTGCGAGGTCCGTGACCTCGAACTCGACTTCGCTCTCCTCGTTCTCCCAGGCCACCACGACCTCGAGGTCGTTCTCCAAGACACGCTCTAGTGCCGCTTGGAGCGCAGGCGACTCGTCGAAGTGGATCCCGCGCAGGCGGCGCTCTTCGTTGTGCTCAAAGGTCATGTCCCGACTGTTGACGAGGGCCAGCGCCAACTCGACGAGGTCGCTGCGGCCGCGCTTCTGGAGCGGCTCGAGGACGGCGGCCAGGTCGCTCTGGGCGAAGTGGGGCAGCTCCAGGGCCGCCAGACGCAGGTCGAGGCCGGCGCCAAGAGCGAACTCGGAGTCGAGGATCCCCGCGAGCTGGTCACTGGGAGCCCAGTGGACCTGGAGCTCGCTCGTCACCGCGCGCTGGCGGGCCTCTCCGACGGGGAGGTGCTCGATTGCCTCCGCACGGAGACGCGCCAGGGTCTGGCGATCCTGCTGTCCGGCCTCTACCAAAGCTCGACGGAGCTCGAGTCCGCGGGGGTCCCCGACGGCGAGGTAAGCCGTCGCCAGGCGCTCCCAGGGGGCTCTCCGCCCGACCAGCGCTGCCAGATTCTCCAAGAGCGCGACTTGGCGGATCGGATCCTGCTCGAGGCCGGTGAGGGCTGCGATCAGGGCGACTCGGACTCGGCGCTCGAAGGCCCTTCGGGTCGGGAGGCCCCGGATCAGCTCGCGCCGGTCTCGCTCGGGCTGGCGCAGGAGCACGTCGAGCAAGACCTCCACCCGCGCTCCGAAGCGCTCCTGCCGACAGGGGGCCGCCAAGACGCGCAGGAGGGCGTAGCCGCCGCCACGCTCCCGCTCCCAGAGCGCCGACGCGCGCAGCAGGAAGGGATCGGCCGCCGGACTCTGCCCCGCCCCCTCCCAAGCTCCGAACCAGTCCTCCGCCGCCGCCAGGGGCTCGCCGCGCAGCTCGCTCAAGAGCCCCAGGCGCGCCCCGACGCAGCCCCGGCTCGCGGGGGGCAGGTGCTCGGACTCTCGCCAGCGCTCGAGCTGAGCCCGATCGTCGACTCGAGCCAGGGCCGCGCAGAGCGAGGTCAGGGCTGCGCTCGTCGCCTCCCCCTGTCGACTGAGGACGGGATTCGCGAGGAGCTGAGGGAGATCGCCGGGCGGATCGCTGGGAGTCGCTCTCGTCGCTGAGCGAGGTGGGTTCCAAGAGCCGTCGTGGTGACCGCGCACGACCTGGTGAGGAAGCAGGACCCGCTGCGTCCACTTGACCCACTTCGGCCAGGCGCTGGCGCCGAGCTGGAACATGAGCTCGGTTCCAGCCCAAAGCAGAGGGTAGCCGTCCTGGGGAAAGCGCTCCCGATACCACGTCCCCGCCGGGCCCTCGGTCAAGGCCAAGAGGTGCGCCCCCGCCCCGCGAATCTGGGGATTCCAGGCTGGCGTCCCGGCGAAGACCCGGGCCACCGCGACCTCTGCGGTCAGGGTCAGGTCGATCTCGTCCCCGCGCGGGAGACCGCGAGGTCCGACGGCTCCGTCCGGACTCGTGATCGAGGCCAGGTAGGCCCGGACCCGGCTCCAAGCCTGCGCCTGGCCCGGCCCCTCCTCGAGGCCCTTGGCCAAACTCGCCAGCTTGAGGACGCGCACCGCCTCCACGCTCGCGCGGGGCCGAGCCGCACCCTGACCCCAGGAGCCGTCGGCGTTTTGCTGGGCGAGGAGGTAGCTCAAGGCTCGAGACACAGGCTCGCGGAGCTTGAAGTCCCGCGAGACCAGATAGAGCTCGAAGAGCGCCGAGCTGCCCACCGCGTGCTCCCACAGGCCCTCGCCGAACCCACCGTCGGGCCGCTGGCGTCGCTTCAGCCAGAGATAGCCGCGGTTGACCCGCCGCTTGAAGGTCCCAAAGCGGTGGGTGTGGCCGCTCCCGACGAAGGCCAGGAGCGCCCGTGAGGTCAGGACGAGCGAGGGCGGTGAGCCCCACGAGCCGTCGGGGTTCGCGACGCGGACCAGGTAACGACGGTGCCAATAGGGCGTGCCACACTCGCTGGATCTCGCCCGACCCGGAGCGCGCTCGAGGTAGAGAGCCTCGAGCGCCTCGGCCGGCGCCGCCAACTCGGACTCGATCTCTACGCCTCGTCGCCGCGCGACGTGGAGATCGGGGTGCTCCGCACGCAGGACCCGCGCGGGAGGCGGTGCGAGCGCGGCCGCCGGGACTCGGGCCACGCTGGGCTTCCCTAGGGGCGCGCGGTGCTCCTGGTCCTTGGGCCAAGCCAAGTCCTCGTCCGCCTTACCCTCGGTAGCGCGCTCGACGCGGTAGTAGACCTCGAGCGCCAGAGCCCCATGGATCGAAGCCGCTATTCGCGCGCTGAGCCGACCCGGAACCAGACGGTCGAGGTCGAGCCCCCAGAGCGGATCTCCGTCGCTCCTAGGATCGACGATCTCGTTCTCCGAGCTGGAGTCATGGAGCGGCTCGACGAACTCCGACCAGATCGCGTAGCGCTCACTCCCAGCCGAGAGCGCGGCCTGAGGCAGCAGGACTCGGACCCGCGTGGCCGAGGTCGTCGGGGCTAGGTCTCCGCGAACCTCCCGGCGGAATGCCCTCAGGAGCTCGCGGTGGGGCTCGGCCATGGCGTCGCGTCGGGCCAGCAGGGCCGAGATCCCAGCTGCGCGCTGAATCGAGGGGAATTCGAGTCGCCGAGGCGCGCTCGCTGGGAACTTGAACTCGAGGGCGCGCTCCCCTTCGCCCGCAGGTCCCAAGAAGACGATCTGCCCGCCAGGAGGAGCGACTCGCCGCTCTCGCTCCTGGCCTGCGAAGCCGACTTCGACCAGGCCCTCGAGGAACTCTAAGGAATGAGCGAGGCGAAAGGCTGCGGCTCCGGCTCCCCGGCTGGAGCCGGCCAGGATCAGACCCCGCCCACCCACGATCGCCTCCAGGTGGGCTTCGCTCCGTGACTCGCCCAAGGCCAAGGCGGAGATCGACCACCCCTCGAAGCGCTCGCGCGCCACGCGCGCCAGGGGTTTGGCCCGCAGCTCTCCGAAGCTCGGCGGGCCCCCGCTGATGAGCACCAGCTGACCGGCTCTCTTCTGGCGGCAGAGCCCCTCGGCGGCCAGGAGGGCGCCTTCGAGATCACAGGCTCCGAGAGACCCCCGCGCGCGGAGCGCGGCCAAGGCTCGTCTCTTGGCGGCGGCCCCTCGGACGAAGCCGGGAGTCAGCGGCGCTACCGCAGCGTCGTAGGCCAAGACGGCGAAGGTGTCTTGGTCCGGTAGCTCGTCGAGGAGGGTCTCGAGCGCTAGAACTCGGGCGGCGAAGGCCTCGGGGGTCGGCGCCAGCGCCGTGTCGACCAAGAACACCCTGTCAGGGTGAACCTGAACTGGGAACAGGTTCGTGCGGAGACGAATCAGGGAGGCTGAGCTGGCCCCCTCTCCTTCGGTCAAGACCTCGCGCCCCATTTCCAGGGGCTCCAGGGTCGACGGCTTCACCCAGACCACTACGTCCTCCGCGGACGAGACGGACGCGAGGTCTTGAGTCGCGCGCTCGAAGGCGTGGACCGAGACCTGACGCCCGTCTCGTTCTTCGCGCCGCAACGGCCGGTTGGAGCTCAAGGTTCCCAGATCGCGGGCCCAGACCTCGCAGCGCACGCGCTCCAGGCCTCGCCAGGCAGGCCGCCCGAGGGGGAGCGCGAAGCGATAGCGATCTGCCACGCAAGGCAAGGGCTGCACCGTCTGGAGCGTGATCGTGACCTCGGTCGTGACCGGAGCCACCGAGAGCCTCGTGATGTCCCCGCGGCTCCACTCCAGATGCGCGAGCTGCTTCTCTCCGCCGACGGCGAAGCCGTGACCTCGCGCTCGTCCCGCAATGACCTTAGCGCCCGGGCCGCGAGGCTCCCCGACCCAGAGGTTCGTCACGGCTGCGCCCAAAGGGAGCGGAAGCGGCGTAACGGCCTCGATCCGCTTCTGGTCGGGGCTCCGCAGGGTCAGGCGCCACTCACTGCGCGCGAGCCCTGAGTCCAGCTCGACCCGGGCCTCGAGGCCGACGACTTCGATCGGCTCGGCTTGAATGCCGTGAATGTCACGGAGGGCGACGGGGAGCTCGGGCCAGCGGGGAGGAGCTGGGAAGCCTGGGCGCTGGACCTCCCAAGGCTCCAGCCGCGTCCAGCGCGAAGTCAGCTGACGCCTCGGCCCCTCCTCGGGCTCAAAGGCAGCCGCCGTGTTCGGGGCGGCTCGCGCGAACACGCCGCTCGTCAGCGCGGCGACCTCGAGTTGGCCACGTCCAAGGGTCAGCCCGCCCAGACGCGTCGCGATGCGGTAGGGCCCCTCGCTGCGAATCACGAGCCGGCCCCGCTCGAGACCGAGTCCCCCGCCGTCAGCTGCGAACCTCGCCCCCAGAGAGGCGATCACCTGCGCCTCGTGATGGCGGAACTCCGCCTCGGCGCCTGGAGAGAGGCGCAGCGGAGCGGCGCTGCTCTCCCCCAGCGCCAGCGGGCGCCAGCCCGAGCTGGAGCAGGCCGCAGCGACCTCGCCGCGGAGAGACTCTAGGCGCAGGCCCGAGGAGTCCTGGGCTCGGGCCTCGGCGAAGCAGAGACCGAGCAGGATCGTGCCCAGGAGAGAAAGCGAGGGCGGGGTAAGGCTCATAGCGCCCTCACACTAGTGGAGGCGCTCGAGTTCCCCAGCTCCTTTACTGCTGCTGTAGAAGACCGGGAGGCGCGATTCGATAGGCGTGGAGCGCGTGGGCCGAGTCGCCGACGAGGTCTCGGTAGAGCTGCGGCTTGCTGAGGGCGAGACCCGGGAGCGCGTCGTAGACGCCCTCCTGAACCAGGGCCTGGACCGTGAGCTGAAGCTCGCCGAAGCCAGCCTTGAGGGCCGCGCGCTCGGACTCACCCAGCGGCGCCGCCCCGACCGCGACCGCCCGGAGGTAGGTCTCTAGGGCGTGCCCCTGAAGCTTGAGCCGCTGGGCGAGAAAGACCTGCTTCTGCGCGGCGAGGTTCGGGCCGGGGCGGGCCTCGACCTGCTTCTGGACTGTCTTCCAGTAGGTCGTCTCGAGGCGGAGGCGGAGGAGGAGGAGCTCGTATTGCCGCGCCAGGCGAGGCGGCGCGGTCCCTCCGTGGAGGCGCTGGACGGCCTGGAAGAGGTGCAGCCCGCCGCAGTAGTAGCGGTGGATCGCCGCCGGGAGGCGCTTTCCCCCGGGTCCTCGGATCGAGGCCTTGCGGTAGGGCTTGGGCTTGGCGCCGGGCGCCCAGGCCTCGAAGTAAGCCTGGTTGCTCGCGAGGACCTCGAGGGCCTTCGAGCGCAGCTCGGGCGTCGCCCGCGGGCTCGTCGCCAGGACCTCGAGGCCCCAGGCCTCGTTCTTGAGGGCGTCGGCCCCGCTCAAGGTCGGGTTCCAGCTCTGGGCGAAGGCGTCGCGAAGCGCGCCTAAGGTCACGCTGCTCCCGTCGCTGCGCTTGAAGCTCTGCTCGTCGGGGATCTTCAGCTCCAAGAGCGTCTTGAGGATCAGGCCCGGGTGCGCGTCGACGGGCGTCTGGCCCCGGTTGCTCGGGAAGCGCAGCTCTCCTGCGGGGAGGTTGTCCGCCACCAGGCGCTCGGTTGCGACGGAGCCGTCTGGGAGCTTCAGCTCGGGTCCATAGACCAAGAGCCCGTGGGCCAGGGCCCAAGGCTGCTTGGGGTCGAGGCAGTAGGCCCGGGTCACGAGGTCGAGGGTCACCTCGCCCGAGGCTTGCGCGTCGAGCGTCGGTCCCGCGGGCGCGACGGGAGGGGCAGGCGTCGAGGCCGGAGCCGGGGTCGGCGAAGCCTGTGGAGAGGACTGAGGGCAGCCGCTCGCGAAGCAAGAGAGGGCGACGAGCGCCCCCACACGCCGAGAGGCCCGGCGGGACGCCGGGCCTCTGGGTTGGCGCTCTAGAAGAGAGAGAGGCACTAGCGCTTCTTCTTCTTCTTTCGCTTCTTCTTGCCGCCGAGCCACTTGCGGGTCGTCTCGACGAACTTCTCGTTCTCCTCAATGAAGGGCATTTCGCCGCTCCGCTTGAAGACCGCGACCTTGCCGTAGCGGCCGTAGAACTTCGCGATCGCGTTGGAGTCCTCGACCGACGCTTCGATCGAGCCCACGCCGACCATGATCATGGTCGGGACCGGCTTCTTATCGAGCTTGAACAGCGAGAACTCAGGAATGAAGCAGCCCGCCGTGTCGGCGCGCATGTACTTGGGCACGATCCCGACCTGGTCGCCGACGCGCTTCTGAACCCCTTGGACCGGGCCGTAGAGGCGGCCGATCTCGAGGTTCCGGCGGTCGCCGAAGCGGACCGTGAAGCCCTTGCGCGAGAGGGCCCACTGCTCGTCACGTCCCTTGGCGACGTAGTTGTAAGCCTGGCCGTTGAACTGACGCGACTGACCGTAGTGCTCCATCTCCAGGTCGCCCTGCTTCTGGCCGGTCCGCACCAGGCGGTCGATCCCCTCGCCGGACGCCTTGCTGCCCGAGTGGGCGCCGATCAGGATCAGGCGCCGCACGACGCTGGGGTGCTTCTCGGCGAACTTCATGGCGATCCAGCAGGGCATGCCGTGGGCCAGGATCGCGAACTTGCCCTTGATCTTGCCCTGCTTGACGAGCTCAGCGTGGAGAGCCTCGAAGGCGTCACCGATTCGCTCGAGGGGGTAGAAGGGCTTGGGCGCGCCCGGGGCGTTCTGGAGGGGGGGATCGGTGAAGTCCGAGATGCTCGGGAGCTGCATGTAGAGGATCTGGTTGGTGTCCTCGAGGTTCCGCAGGTAGGTCTCGAGGTAGTCCTTCTCGAAGCCGTAGTCGGGCAGGACCAGGAGCGGGAGCCCCTTGCCGCGCGAGCGCATGGTGAGGTTGGTTCCGCGAACCTTCGTCTTGATGACGTCGCTGTCCTCGGAGTTGCTCTTCTCGGCCTCGGCCTTGGCCTTCTCGAAGTCGAAGGAGTCCTCGTTGACGGCCCACCAGTCAGCCCAGTCTTGCGAGTTGGGCATGCCCTTTTGGTAGGTCAGCTTCTCTAGGCTCTCGAGCATGTGGACCCAGACCGTGAACTGGTCCTCGTTCTGCCAGGCCTTGATCAGCGCGCCAATGATCTTCTTGTCCTTGACGAAGCGCATGTTGATCGCGGCCGCCCGGCGGACCAGGTCGGCCTTGGCCTCGAGGGCCTCGACCAGCCACTCGGTGTGGGCCACGTTGCCCGACTTGCCGAAGGCGACCGCGATCGCCTCAGCCTTGAGGGCCTCCTTCTTGGCGGTCGGCTTGACCTTCTTCAGCTCCTTGATCACGTCCTCGTCGGTGCACTTGGTGAACACCTCGATGGCGCCCAACCGCATGTACCAATCGAACTGAGGCGAAGTCAGGACGTAGTAGAGGATCTTGCGCGACTTCTTGTCAGTTGGGTCGAGCTGCTCGACCAGCGCCCGACGCTCCCAAGAGTTCTGCGTCGCCGCGAAGGCGCGCTTGAACTCCTTGAGGTCCATGGCTTGGGCGGGCGTCGGGGCCGCCAATATGCAGAGCGCGCTCAATGCGATCGCAGGAATCCAGGTCGTTTTCATCGGGAGTCCTCTCAGGGGGCTGGTGACATGCGTCCCGAGCCCCGTAGGGCCGAGATCCTATCGGGTTGCTGTCGAGGGGACCAGGCTCCGCCTTCGCCGGGTAGGCGATTGATGAACCTTTCGTGACAGAGCTCTGTCTCTGAATTCCGCTCTATCTCTGTATTCCGCTCCGCGGAATGAGCCTCGCTTCGCTCGCCGTCGCGATTTCCGCTCGCGGAACTCGCGTCGATCCCGACTCGTGCTTCGCACTCTCGGTTCCGCCACTCTGTCTCTGTATTCCGCTCCGCGGAATGAGCCTCGCTTCGCTCGCCGTCGCGATTTCCGCT
>Ga0316204_10002193_pt1 | contig 46039 bp, 41 predicted proteins | sample 6monrhotite_MG_2_FD_205661 | JGI IMG/M metagenome (GOLD analysis project Ga0316204, IMG submission 205661) | Microbial mat bacterial communities from mineral coupon in-situ incubated in ocean water Damariscotta River, Maine, United States -... | ecosystem: Environmental > Aquatic > Marine >... | reverse complement strand
CGGTCTATGATGCAATCCGCTTATTACACCTGGCACCCGCTGCCAACCAGATTGGTTATGAAGCAATCGGTACCGAACAATCGGGTGATTTAAAGGGTGATAGAATTCAGATAAAGGGGCGCACTATCTTCAATGATGCAAGAGGTGTGCAGCGTATTGGCCAGCTGAAAATGGAACAGAACTGGGACAGTGTCGTACTGGTGCTTCTGGATGATGATTATGAGCCGTTTGAAATTTTTGAAATTGATCGGGCAACTCTGACCGATAATATTGTTGATAAGAACAGTAAAAAGGCCAAAAAGGGCGCTATGACTGTTGCCCGTTTTAAAAAAATAGCGACTCTCGCCTGGAGCCGGGAATGGTTGGATAATGAAGAACAGGTAGGACCTTGAGTCGCCTGTATCGTTAAACCATGAGCAATGATTTAAACGCCTTATTTTCCCAAAATGGCTTGCTGGCCAAAGAAATTCCTGATTATTTACCCCGACACGCGCAATTGCAAATGGCGCATAAAGTGTCTGAGGTTTTGCTTCAGCAGGGGGTATTGCTCTGTGAAGCAGGTACCGGAACCGGCAAGACCTTTGCTTATCTGGTTCCGGCAATTCTATCGGGCAAAGCAATCATTATTAGTACCGGAACCAAAAATCTTCAGGATCAATTGTTTTATAAAGATCTGCCCATCATTGTTTCAGTACTTGAACCGCTTATTCAACGGCAATTAAATGTCTGCCTGCTTAAAGGACGAAGTAATTATATTTGCCTGTATCGCTTTGAAAAAGCATTAGATGAAGCCTGGTATGATGATCAGACCATGTCTGATCTGCAACAAATTAAAACCCATCTCAGGCAAACAGAATTCGCCGATATTGCTGAATTTAATATGCTGAAAGAACAGTCATCCGTTTGGCCCATAGTGACTTCGACGAGCGATAATTGTCTGGGCGGTGGTTGTCCAAATCATGATGACTGCTATATCGTAAAAGCCAGGGAACAGGCCGTAAGCGCTGACATTACGATCGTCAATCACCATTTGTTGATGGCAGATCTCAAGTTGAAAAATGATACATTGGGCGAGCTATTGCCCGCGGCACAGGGCTATATTATTGATGAGGCTCATCAATTACCCGACATTGCCTCGCGATTTTTTTCCAAACATATTTCATCTGGACAAATTAAAGAATTACTAAAAGATGTCCGGCGTTTTACCGCTAAGGCCCCGGTATCCAAAAATCAAATTATGGCATTGAATCAGGATGCGCGAAAAGTATTGGATGATCTTGCTCTGGTGCTGAGACGATATCGTTCCAGGGGGAGCTGGGCGGAAGTCAGTGAGACCATAAAACCTTTGTGTGATGAAGTGTTTTTTGTCTTGAAAAAACTGAAAACAGTATTAGAACCTCTGGCTGCTGAAGGTGTTGAATTGGAAAACTGCTATAAACGCAGTGAGCAGATATGGCGTATTTTTTCTGAACTGACCGCAAAGACACCAGAAAACATGATTCACTGGTTTGAATGTCGCAACCAGGGTTTTGATATCCATCTGACCCCGTTATTGGTTGGCGACGCGTTTAAGCGACAGCTTGATGCGACAGCGTCCAGCTGGATTTTCACCTCAGCGACCTTAACCGTAAATTATCCGGATACCCAGTATCACCTGGATTCTGATGACCTTGAGCAGCAATCAGAACAGCTAACAAAGGCATCTCTATTTGCCTATTTCGCAGCGCAATTGGCTTTAAATAATTCTGACTCCCTGTTATTGGAAAGTCCTTTTGACTATCGTAAACAAGCCATACTTTTTGCGCCTCAGACTATGCCCTTACCAGATGATGACCGTTATATTGCATCGCTTATTGAACGTATAATTCCGATAATTGAATGGTTAGAAGGCAAAACATTTTTTCTTTTTACTTCCTATCGGGCCATGCGGGAAGCCAGAGAGATATTGTCGGCAATGGATTTTCAGTTGTACGTCCAGGGAGATGCCCCAAAACAACAATTGGTGAATGAATTCAAGAGCGCGAACAGGGGAATCTTATTAGGCACCAGCAGCTTTTGGGAAGGGGTAGATGTCAAAGGCGATGCCTTATCCTGTGTTGTGATTGATAAATTACCCTTTGCATCGCCCAATGACCCGGTATTACAGGCTCGGATTAATTATATGCAGCAGCAGGGCCAGAATGCTTTTTATCAGTATCAATTACCCCAGGCGGCTATGAGCTTAAAACAGGGTACCGGTCGCCTGATACGTGATGTCAATGACAAGGGTATTCTTATTATTGCCGATCCGCGTCTATATCATAAAAGTTATGGTTATTATCTGCGTCAGTGCCTGCCAAAAATGCCGCTAGAAAGTGATATACCGCAACTTCAGAAACATTTCAAGCATATGAAAAGTCTCTAATGATTCAATGGGATTTCAGTTTATGGTTATTTTAAGGCCATTAACTGGGCTTATTTGATATAAGAATGGGCCTGCAATTGTTTATACCATGCTTTCTTGGCTATAATTGACTCTTTTAGTGCACCGAACTAAATAACTTATAGCGTTTTTTGAATGAAGATACTTGCTCTTGAAACATCGTCACAGGCCTGTTCAGTCGCTTTGTTGGATGGTATGCAACAGGACTTTTCCTGTATTGAACGTTTCGAAATTGCCCCCAGAAGACACACTCATCTGATTTTGCCCATGATTGATTCTGTGTTAAGTGAAGCCGGCTATGATATCAAACAAATTGATGTCCTGGCTTTTGGGCGTGGTCCGGGGGCATTTACCGGCGTTCGGATTGCCGCGGGGGTAGTGCAGGCGATTTCATATGGTGCAGACTTGCCGGTTGCACAAATTTCATCACTGGCGGCCATTGCTCAGGGCTTTTTTCGAAGACAGCTTCGAAGTCAGAGCAGTCTTGAGACTCAAGCCCTTGAGGCGTCATCCGAGCCGGTGGCAAAAATACTGGTTGCAAACGATGCCCGAATGCATGAAGTCTATTTTGGAGCCTATGAACTGCACGGAACATTTATGACCTTGACGGGTAAGGAACAGGTCATCAAGCCCGATCAGCTCAGTATTTTTCTACAGCAGCCTGATACCGCCATTCATCTGGATAAGAACTGGTATACTCTTGGCAGTGGCTGGTCGGAGTATGCTGAACAGTTGCACGCGGTGTCATCGCAATGTCAGGCTGTTGCGACTGAAAATGAGCAGTTTGACTTACCCCATGCCAGGGATATTGCATATCTTGCGTTTAAGGCAGTGGCAAATAAAGAACTGGTCAGCGCAGAACTGGCGAGTCCGGTTTATTTAAGAGATAATGTAGCAAAAAAGTCGCAAGGAAGCCTTCAGTCAAACTAAAATAAGCCTTTCAAGAGAAAAAAGTATAAGAAAATGAGTAGTGATCAACGACAACATATCCGAACAAAATTAACCTCTAATGTTAAATTGACTCATCCGGATACCGGTACCATGGTGGTAAAAACACGGGATATTTCAGATGGCGGCATTTATCTGCTCTCATCGATTACCAATTTGCCCCCGATAGGCAGCCAGGTTAAAGTTCAGTTGATGGATACCCCTTTTGAAGCGCCGATTCTGGACATGATTATTGTCCGTTACGAGCATGATGGCATTGGTTTGGCTTTTATCGAATAACGATGGCGGTTAAGCTTAAAATAGAGAAGTGGTTCTATAAAAGCTGAAATAATATTGAAATCACTTTCCAGCTTGTCTAATCTTAATAGCAAGCCCTTTAATAAACCTCAACATTGACGTAACAATATCTGGGAATCATGTATGACAGATAGTATTGATCCAATTTTCCTTAACGTCCTGTATGCCTGTATGGGCGGGGCATTAACACTTTTCTTTATGTGGTTTGGCTGTAAGTTGTTCAGCCATATTGTTAACTTCAGCATTCCGGAGCAATTATCTAATGGTAATATTGCGGTGGGATTAATGCTAATGGGCATGTTTATTGGTATTGGCACGGCCCTGGGACTGGTCATTGGCCTGGGACTGAATTAATGCCCCGGCGCGGTATCATCTGGGTTATTATTTTATTGTTGCCTGCAGTGGTGATGGCAGGAGTGCATAAACACGTTAAACATAAATACTGGACTAAAAAGTACGACCGACACTTTAAAAAAAATACCAAACATTATTTTGGCCCGGGATTTGACTGGCACTGGTTCAAGGCGCAGGCGATAGCAGAATCCGGCTTGAATCCCAAAGCAAAAAGTCGGGCTGGTGCCGTCGGTATTATGCAGATAATGCCAAAAACCTATGGTGAAATTGCCGAACGCCAGTCACGGCTGGGCAAGATTGAAGAGCCTCGCTGGAATATTGCTGCTGGCATTTATTATAATCGCCAACTCTATAAGCGCTGGAAAAAAAGAAATATCTCCGTGAAAGAACGTCTGGATTTTACCTTCGCCAGTTATAACGCAGGATTCTCGCGAGTGTTAAAAGCTATGAAAAAAGCGAGTAAAAAATACCAGGACCATCCGGAAGCGGTAAAAAGCTGGGAGCTGGTTTCGCCATTCAGTCCACCTGAAACACGCCATTATATTCGTCGGATTGATAAACTGATGACGGTCAATGACAAGAAATCTTGACTATCTGCGAGGGCCATCCAAACATTAAATTTTCTTGTGCCTGGAAATCACTTTATTTTACCTTCGAGGTTTTTCTTATAAGCTTTTGATCTTATATCGATTATTTTTATTATTCCTCAAAATCATTATACATCGCGCTGATAAAGTCTTTTTCTTCCAGTAACAACTCGATCAGCTGGGGATCAAACTGAGTCCCGGCATTTTCCTGCATGTATTGAAACACGTCTTCAATTTCCCATGGGGCTTTGTAGCAGCGTTTGCTCACCAGGGCATCCATCACATCGGCAATGGCGACGATTCTGCCTTCAATGGAAATTTCCTTGCCCTTTTTATTTTTTGGGTAGCCGGCGCCATCCCATCGTTCATGGTGTTCTAACGCGATTAGCGCGCCAACCTGAAAGACTTTTTTATTAGAATTTTTCATCATGCCATGACCAATGGTGACATGAGTCTTCATGATTTCCCATTCCTCGGCATTCAATTTGCCCGGTTTATGTAAGATATGATCCGGGATACCAATTTTTCCCAGGTCATGTAATGGTGACGCCTGTACGATGAGATCAATGTAGTTGTCGTTTAACCTGAGTTTTTTCGCCAGCAGCTTAGAAAGTTTAGCCACTCTTTTTAAATGAAATCCGGTTTCATTGGAACGTGATTCAACCGCCTCACCTAACATGTAGACAATTTCTCGTTGAGAAGTCTCGGCTTCAGATTTTAAATAGATATTTTCAAAAGCCACCAGTACATTACGGCTATAGATATCCAGAAGCTTTTGTTGCAAAGTATCTCTTTGTTTCATTCCCTGGAAGTACAACACATTCTGCGGCATGTCGAAGCTGTGGTGACAGGCCAGATAGGCATCATCACTGTGGCTGCTGTAGAAAAACTCTGTATGTTGTTGCAGTAGATCATAAAGATCATTGGGAATGACATGAGAGATTTGTTCGCCCACTTTATTTTCAAAATTACCAATCCCGGCAACAATTTTTATCGTTTGACATTCATTGCTCAATTCCCCATGCGCAGCCAGACCGTTAGTGGCACCATAAAACGCACCGTCTTCAAAATTTAAAATAGAAGAAACCTGCTGTAATATTCCCTTGGAAAATTCTTCAATGAATTTATAGCTGAAAACATGGGTTGTGGCTGAAATGACCTGCTCCAGCCCTTGACGAGTTTTATTAAGCGTTAGAATATCCCGATAGGATCTGAGGCAGGAATACATCAGGGTATTGAGCTTGGAATGGGTTAATTCAGTTTTTTCTTTATAATCATTAATATCGTAATTTCTAATGACTTCGTCTTCAGGGGCCTCACCCGGTTGGCCGGTTCTCAGCACTATCCGAGTGTAATTGTTTTCCAGATCTTCCCGGATTTGTTTGGCCAGATCCAGACCCGCATGATTGGATTCCATGACCACATCCAGTAAACAGACAGCAATATCAGCATGCTCCTGGAACAATTTTAAACCTTGTTCACCACTATAGGCACTAATAAACTGAACGGGTTTGTTATCAAAAGTAAAATCTTTTAATACCATTTTGGTGACTGCATGAACCTGTTCATCGTCATCAACAATGGCAATTTTCCAGGGCGTCGATTGGGAAATATTGGTTTCTTTTGGTTCAGCTTGGTTGGTTTTTTTATTATTTACAAAAAGAAATTTATTGTTTTGAGAGGTCGTTTGTTTCATAGGAGATTACTTCTAATTATTTCCCATTGTCATGATTAAAGTGGTAAGCTCACTTCAATTGTATACTGTACGGTGTTGGTTATTTTAAATCCCAGAGTTTTGCTTGGATTTAAAATAGCCAACTGAACTGCCGGATGTGTGATTTGACAGATATTCCCCCAATATGATTAATTTGGATATTATATGATCAAAATAGTAAGGAAATTACAATTCGTCAAGTCTATGACCTTCTACAATTGAACCGTTATGGCTTTGGAGCCCTCGGTTGCTTTGTTTCGTGCCTGTTCAATATTTTCTCCCAAAGCCAGGACTACGCCCATGCGGCGTTGGGTTTTCACCTTTGGTTTACCAAATAATCTCAATTGCGTATCAGATTCGGCCAAAACATTTTCCAGATTGCCGAATGCCACCTGGGAAGACTCGCCATTCACCAGAATAACCGATGAAGCACTGCTGCCATATTGACGAATAGCTGGTATTGGCAGCCCTAATATTGCTCTGGCATGCAGGGCAAATTCAGATAAATCCTGAGAAATCAGAGTCACTAGTCCGGTGTCATGGGGGCGTGGTGAAACCTCACTGAAGTAGACCTGATCACCTTTAATAAACAGTTCAACTCCAAATATTCCCCAGCCGCCTAGATTATCAGTAATGGTCTGGGCAATTTCTATGGACTTGTCTCTGGCTGTCTGGCTCATCGCCTGGGGTTGCCAGGATTCGCGATAATCGCCATCAACCTGTTTATGACCAATTGGTTCACAAAATGAAGTGCCATTGACATGCCTTACCGTGAGCAGGGTAATTTCATAATCAAATTCAACAAAACCCTCGATAATAACCTTGCCCTGGCCTGAACGACCGCCTTCCTGAGCATACTGCCAGGTTTTTTCAATGTCGTCTGCCGATTTTATCGTGCTCTGACCTTTTCCCGATGAGCTCATAATGGGTTTAACCACGCAGGGAATACCAATTTCTTTAACTGCGGCAATGTATTCTTCCTTGCTTTGGGCAAATTTAAAGGGGGAGGTTTTCAGTCCCAGCTGTTCTGCTGCCAGGCGCCTGATGCCTTCGCGGTTCATGGTGAGATGGGCGGCCCGGGCAGAGGGGATGACATTAAAGCCTTGCTGTTCAAGTTCCACCAGGGTTTGGGTGGCAATTGCTTCAATTTCAGGGACTATATAATGAGGTTGTTCGGCATCAATTACCTGATACAGGGCATTGCCATCCAACATGTTAATGACATGGCTGCGGTGTGCGACCTGCATGGCTGGCGCATTTTCGTAACGATCCACGACAATGACTTCAGCGCCCAGGCGCTGCAATTCAATAACGACTTCCTTGGCCAGCTCGCCACCGCCGCAAAATAGAACCCGGGTACCGGTAGGAGATAAAGGTGTGCCAATTTTCATATTAATACTCCGCCTTTAACCTTGAATCAAGCCTGAATTATCCAGTTCTTATATGTAGAAAGTAAAAAATCTAAACAAAGGCAGGCTTTTTCTCTGGCTCAAGGCTGTTTAAGTTAATTAGAAGTTGATTTGTCGTTATTTTAACCTTATTGTTTTGATGAGAAAACGTTTTATTTACCAACCGTCAAGTTGTCTGCCATAAGGATTCTATGTCAAAGGGAAAACCAGAAATTGCTATCAGCGCCTGTTTATTAGGGCAACGGGTGCGATATGATGGCGAGGATAAACGTCAGTCACAGATTGTGGATTTCTTCCTGGAACAGTTTTCTGAGCAAGTGAGCATTATCCCTTTTTGTCCTGAAGTGGCCATCGGTCTTGGTGTACCAAGGCCAAAAATACAGTTGATCAGGCAAAAAGGCGAACAAATCAGAGTTCTTGGTGTCGAAAATCACACACTGGATGTCACGGAGTCGTTACAATCATATGCCGATGAATTTTTAACTCAGTATCCTGGACTTAGTCATGTGATTGTTAAATCTCGCTCACCCAGCTGCGGCTATCAATCAACACCCTTGATGATGAATATCCTCGGAGATTCGGATAATGACAATGAAGTTGAACCGCAGAGCAAAGACATTTATAAGCAAATAGCATTGTCTTCCGGATTGTTTGTGCAGACCATACTGGCTATAAAACCGGAGCTGCAGATTGTTGATGAAACACAACTGATAACGCAACAGCAGTGCCTGAAATTCTTACAAAGTATGCAGCAGGAAAAGAATACTTAAATAATGATAAAAAAAATATTAATACCGGTCACTATATTTATGCTGGCCATTGTCTTTTTCATTCTATTGTTTGCAACCAGGGCAAAGTCTCCTGAAATAGAAATTGAGGAACATGTATGGCGAGTACAACAAAGCAGGGTTGAAAAACAAAAACTGTCACCGGTTATCACTTTGTATGGCAAGACTGAAACCTCTGAATTATTGAATGCTGCAGCCCCCGCACCCAGTCAGGTGATCAAGGTGCTGGTTAAAGAAGGTGAGTATATTGACAAAGGTCAGTTGATGCTGAGTCTGGATAAAGAAGACTTTGAGCCACTTTTAAAACAGGCTCAGGGCAAGGTGAGTGAATTAAAAGCACTTATCAGAAGTGAACAGTTACGCCATGAAAGCAATCTTATCTCTATAAAAAACGAGAAGAAATTACTGCAGCTCAGCGAAAAAGCACTGGCCAGGGCAGAAAAAGTCAAAAAACAGAATCTGGGATCGATTTCAGAAACTGAACAGGCGATGCAACAGGTTGAGAAACAACGACTGGCCTTCAATACTATACAATTTTCTGTCAATGAACATGAAGCTCGTATGGAACAATTACAGGCCCGTTTGCAACAGGCCGAAGCGGAACTGATAAAAAGTCGTCTGGCATTGGAGCGTAGCGAGATATATGCACCTTTTTCCGGGGTGGTGGCAAAAGTTAATGTGGCTCAAGGGGACCGGGTCAATGGTAATGAAAAACTACTCAGTTTTTATTCTATGGAAACGCTTGAAATTCGGGCTAAATTACCCATCAATATGCTAACGGAAGTGCAACAGAGTCTTCGCAATGACCAAATGCTAAAAGGCATTGCCTCTAATGGTGGAAGACAGGTGCCAATTACTCTTGAGCGGCTTTCAGGTGAAGCGCAGGCCAGTGGTGTCGATGCCATTTTCAGAATTAATGAACAATCGGCTGGATTTCGAATTGGTTCCATAGTGGTAGTGCGTTTGCAACGTGAGGCTCAAAATAACTTGTTCATTGTGCCATATCAGGCTATGTATGGTACTGATCGTTTGTATAAAATTTCAGATAATCGCCTGCAGGCGGTCAAAGTCAGCAGCGTCGGTGAATACCATTTGCAGGGCCAGTCAGCGATGAATGTTCAACCCCAGCTATTGGTTGCCAGCGATGAATTGAATTCCGGTGATATGATTTTATCAACCCATCTGCCCAATGCCATCAATGGTTTAAAAGTGGATATTGTTAAATAATGAGTATCCTGTCCGCTTTTGCTCACCATAGAGTCGCCGCCAATCTGTTAATGGTCATTATGATCCTCAGTGGTGTATATGCACTGTCAAAGTTGAATGTCCAGTTCTTTCCTACCTTTGAACTGGATCGTGTCAGTGTTCGTGTGATCTGGAGCGGCGCCAGTGCCGAAGATATCGAAGAGGGCATTACCATACCGCTTGAGCAGGCCCTGAAATCGGTTGATAACATCAAGCATATGACCTCAACTTCAGCGCAAAATGTCGCTTCAATTCAACTGGAATTTTATGAAGGCACGAATATCATTCTGGCCCTGGATAAGGTCAAGCAAAAAGTGGATGAGTTCCGGAACCTGCCTCAGGATGCGGAAAAACCTCAAATTGAAAACCTGGTTCGCTACGAAGGGGTCGCTAAAATCCTGTTATCCGCCAGCGAACCGTCACAAAAGCTCGATTTCCGCGAGCTGCGTTTGTTGGCCAATCAATTTGAGCGAGAGTTGACTCACCTGGGTATTGATAAGGTGGAAATCAATGGCTTGCCAGATGAAGAAATAAATATCGAAATTCCTATTGAGCAGTTGCAACACCTGGATTTGAGTCTGGATGAGGTGGCTACGCGCATAAATACCTTTAGTCAGGATATGCCATCGGGGACACTGGGCAGTCAGCATAGTGCCAAAGAGTTGCGCAGCCTGGAACAGGCTCGAAGCGAGATGGAATTTGCCCGCATTCCGATTGTCAGCAATAGTACTGACTTTGTCCGACTGGGCGATGTCTCAACGATTAAACGTCAGCCGGATACTGGAGGTGTGTTGCGTTTTAAAAATGCTCAGCCGGTGGTTGAACTGGCTTTGAAACGAACGGAAGATGGCAATGCCCTGAAAGCTGCCAGAGTCTTCCAGGGATGGCTGGCGGAAAAACAGATGACCTTGCCGCCGTCAGTCAAACTGGAAGTGTTTGATGAAAGCTGGCAGATGATTCGGGAACGCATTTATCTGTTACTGAAAAATGGTGGCGGTGGCTTGATTCTTGTCATTATCATTCTCTATCTGTTTTTAAATGCCCGTGTTGCTTTTTGGGTGGCTGTCGGCATTCCGGTATCCTTTATGGCTACTCTGGCGATTCTCTATGCGGCTGGTGGTACCATAAACATGATCAGTTTGTTTGGTTTGATTATGGCTCTGGGGATTATTGTCGATGATGCCATTGTGGTGGGTGAAGACGCCCTGGCACATTATCAGGATGGTGAAGCGCCTCTTTTGGCCGCCGAAGGCGGAGCCAGGCGGATGTTTGTACCGGTAATAGCTTCCTCTTTGACGACCATTGCAGCATTTCTGCCCCTGATGATGGTGGGCGGTATTATGGGGAATATTCTGTTTGATATTCCATTGGTTGTTATTTGTGTCATTTTGGCCTCATTGGTGGAAAGTTTTTTTGTTTTACCGGGACATTTACGCAATGCCTTCACGCATATCAAACGCGGTAAAGAGGAACAACATATTCACCACAGCCTCCGTTACAAGCTCGATAAGGCATTTGATCATTTTCGTCAAAACAGCTTTCGCAGGGCCGTGACCTGGTCCTTAGGACATCGTAGTATTGTGGTAGCACTGGCATTTTCCAGCCTGATTATGACTCTGGGAATCGTTGCTGGTGGGCGGATTAATTTTACTTTCTTCCCATCGCCGGAATCTCAAATTGTCTATGCCAATGTCAGTTTCGTCTCAGGTTCTTCCCGGGAACAAACTGAACATTACCTCCGGCATATGGAAGAAAAACTCAATGAAACCAATCAGCAATTAGGCGGTGATTTAATTGATATGGCCGTGGCTGTGAGTGGCAGTTCCTTTAGTGGTGGCAGCTCAAGAAAAAATGGTGAGCAATTAGGAGCGATCTTTCTGGAATTACAGCCATCAGACCAACGCAGTGTGCGCAATACAGAAATTATAGAACTCTGGAAAAATAAGCTGGAGAGACCTGCTGGGATTGAAAACCTTACCATTGTATCGCGAAAAACCGGTCCGCCCGGCAGTGATCTGGTCATCCGGCTTACTGGTTCAGACAATGACCAATTGAAGCAAGCGGCAACCGAACTGTCCCAGGCTCTTAGAGGTATTGAGGGTGTTTATGGTATTGACGATGATATGCCTTATGGCAAGGAACAACTGATTTACAGGCTCAGACCTGCCGGTGAAATTCTGGGGCTCACGGTTACAGACATTGGCCAACAGCTTCGTACCGCCTTTGACGGTACTCTGGTGCAGATATTTCAGGATGGCGCCAATGAAGTCGAAGTCCGGGTACAGCTACCAAAGCATGAAAGGGATCAGATCAATACGCTGGAGCGGATTAATATTCGTACTCCTGCCGGGGAATTTGTACCCTTGACCAGTGTGGTGCAATGGTCAGTGCAACATGGTTTTGAAGTTTTACGTCATGCTGAGGGGGAATTGGCGATTGAAGTGTCAGCTGAGGTTAATAGCGATGTTAATAATGCCAATCGAATTATCGAATCGCTGGAGGCAAAAACCTTACCCGAACTGAAGCAGAAGTACTGGATAAATTACTCTTTTGAAGGTAGAGCGGCGGATCAAAAAGAAACCACGGGTGATATGAAGTGGGGTGGTTTACTTGGTCTGGCTCTGATCTATATCGTCCTGACCTGGGTGTTTGCTTCTTATGGCTGGCCACTGGTGGTTATGGCGATTATCCCTTTTGGCCTGGTGGGCGCTATCTGGGGACATTGGCTGCTGGACATTGATCTGACCTTATTGTCAGTATTTGGTATTTTTGGTCTCTCAGGGATTGTGGTTAATGATTCAATTATTCTGGTGAGTTTTTACAAACGTCTGAGAGATAAAGGTATGATGGTTATGGATGCTTTAATTGAAGCGTCTGTACAACGTTTGCGAGCGGTTTTATTGACTTCATTAACGACCATTGCCGGATTATTGCCACTATTATTTGAAACTTCACTACAGGCGCAGTTTCTGATCCCCATGGCGGTATCCATTGCCTTTGGCCTGGCATTAGCGACGGTGCTGGTTTTGATCATTGTGCCGGTGTTTTTGTCGATTCATGAGTCTGTACATTTTAAGACCAGGGCCTTATTCACATCGCTGAAAGCGGAAACGTCATTATCGGATTGAAAATGATTGTTAATGTTGTATAGTTAAGAGAAATTGCCATGATTGAATTTAAACTGGATTTACGCTTACAAAAAGATTGTTTTATTTTGGCGGAATCCGATTTCTTTGTTGTTCTTCTGATGAATAATAGCCTGGTGCCATGGTTTATACTGGTGCCAAAAACCGACTGCAGTGAAATTTATCAACTGGATGATGCGCTGCAATCAAAGATATTGGCTATGATTAACCAGATATCAAGATTTGTCAGTGCTGAATATAAGACGGATAAATTGAATGTGGCAAGTATCGGAAATATCGTCAATCAGATGCATATCCACATTGTGGGACGTTATAAAACCGATCCTTACTGGCCTGGAGTTGTTTGGGGAGCCAGTGAGAAAACAGCTTATGAGCTGGAAAAGGTAAAAGGAATCAAAATGAAATTGAATTCTATATTAGGAATGTGATATATTATAATTTACTGTAATAATATGAGTGTAGAATCTCTTCAAAAACGATGATTTTCAGACTTATTTAGTGTTATAGTGAAACACATTAGTTAAAAAAAATTTTTTTAGAGTAAGGAGATGGAAATGAAGAAATTAATTGCGCTATCAGTTTTTTCTGCTTTCGTAATGGGGGCAGCCAGTAACGCTTCAGCTTTCTGGGGCAGTGATAACGATTGGGAATGTCGTGGACCATATGGTGATATTCCGGGCTGTAACCCATACGATGAGTGGGATCCAAGATACTGGATGGAAGAAATGGAAGACGCGTTTGACGACGATGATGACTACTATGGTGGTTATGGTCGCGGCTATGGTGGTTACCCTTATGGTGGCGGTTATCAACAGCCTTACTATGGCGGCGGTTATCAACAGCCTTATGGTGGTGGTTATCAACAGCCATACTACCAGCAGCCTTATGGCGGTGGTTATCAACAGCCATACTACCAGCAGCCTTATGGCAACCCATATGCCGCTCCAGCAGCACCCGCTCCAGCAGCGCCAGTGGCTCCTGCACAGTAAAAGAACTTTTTCGCTCTTGCTAAAAGGGCTGTTCTTAAAATGCCAACCCACAGGGAAACCTGGGTTGGCATTTTTTTGTTCATGCTTTAATAATTTAAGTTTATTCGCACCAGTTATGCTTTCTGCCACCCGAGTACGGGACTGCAAATTTGTTGGTCAGTAAACTATTGCCAAGATGAACGCGATCAACGTAGACGTCCGCCTTTATTCGAAAATACTGATCTCGCTGGATATTTTTTAATTCCACTCGAAAGGATTTTTCTATCAGATTGGCAGTATGCTGTTTGGCCAGTTGCGCCATCAATCTTTCTTTTTCACATTGAGCGTTCATTTCAGGCGCATCAATACCATTGACCCGGATAATAACTTCTTTGCCAATAATATCCGGCCAGGAATGAATATTGACTTTAAAGGAATCACCATCATAAATCTCAGTGACCTTATCCACTGTAATGTCACCGTAATTGTCAGCGGCCGAAATATTAAAAGTAATGAAGGTTAGAAAGAAGAAAAGTGATATTTGTTTAGTCATTTTGTTCAGGTTTTCTGTTAATTAATTTGAGTGTAGGTCAGTTTTAGTTAATTTCAATAGACCAATTATTACACTAATAGTTTGAAAAAGTCACTTACCATCCCAATTTACCCTAGAAGAAAAAGTAATCAGGAAAATTATGAAGCAACCCGATGCACAAGCAGTAAAACAATTTTTACTTTCTTTACAAGATGACATTTGTCTGGCTCTGGAAAATACCGACCAGGAAAAGTGTTTTGTTGAGGAAGACTGGCAACGTGAATCAGGTGGTGGAGGACGCACACGGGTTCTGACCGAGGGCGGAGTTTTTGAACAGGCCGGTGTTAATTTTTCCCATGTAACGGGGGATTCATTACCCGTTTCGGCTACCGCAAAGCGACCGGAACTGCAGGGACGTTCCTTTGAGGCCATGGGAGTCTCTCTGGTAATACACCCTAATAATCCCTATATTCCTACGACTCATGCGAATGTCCGTTTTTTTATTGCCGAAAAAGAAGGGGCTGAACCCATCTGGTGGTTTGGTGGTGGCTTTGATTTAACTCCGTATTACCCATTTGAAGAAGATGTCATTCAATGGCACCAACAGGCGAAACTCACCTGTGATGCCATTAATCCCGAATATTACACAAAATATAAACAATGGTGTGATGACTATTTTTATTTGCCCCATCGAAATGAAACTCGGGGCGTCGGTGGATTATTTTTTGATGATCTGAATGAAAAAGGCTTTGAGCACTGCTTCAGTTTTATGAAAAGTGTGGGACAAAACTTTATTCCAGCCTATATACCGATAGTCAATAAACGCCAGGCAACCCCTTATGGCGAACGGGAACGTGATTTTCAATTGTATCGTCGAGGTCGCTATGTGGAATTTAACCTGGTCTATGACCGAGGCACCCTGTTTGGATTACAAACCGGGGGACGTACCGAATCGATTCTGATGTCTCTGCCACCATTGGTGAAATGGCGTTATAACTGGCAACCCGAACCTGGCTCTGAAGAAGCAAAACTTTATGACCGTTATCTAAAACCTCAGAACTGGTTGAACATTTAATGGGTCACCAGAACTATTACTCACCAGGATCAATGCTTGCAATCTAGATAAAATTATTATGACAAACAAAATAAAACATACTCACCAGCCTGGCGATAAACTGATTCAGGACTATCGTAGCAGCATTGGCTTATTTGCCACCGGTATCACGGTACTAATCATTGAACATGAAGGTGAAATACGCTGTATGACTGCAAATGCAGTCAGTTCACTGTCATTGGAACCCATTCAGTTACTGGTCTGTCCATCAAAAAAGGCGTCTTTTTCTGAATTCCTGCAAAAAGGGGCTCACTTTAGCGTCAATGTTCTGGGCATTCATCAGGAACAATTATCCAATTATTTTGCTGGTGCTAAAACGGATACCGAAGATAATCGAATACATTATGATATGCTGTTTTCTGAATCTTTTCTGGCGCCTCGCCTGAATGATTGTATTGCTTCTTTTGCCTGTCAAATAAGTCAGCAACATGATGGTGGCGATCACTGGATCGTGGTTGGAGAAGTCATAGAGCTTTATAAGAATGAGAAAAATCTTGAACCTTTATTATTTTTTGGTGGCAAGTATCATTATCCTGCCAGTGTCGAAGACGAGCATATTCAGCCTGCGGCTGATCCTTATAAATAAGCCGAAACAAGTGCTATTATAATATCTATGGCATATTGATTGAATTTTAATCAAACTGTTATAATCGCGGGCATATTATTGTCCCTGGCCCAATACTGAACGTTTACTCACATACTTATCCACAGGAATTGTGGAAACTTTATGATACCATCTTTAGAGTTATACTATTTTATACTGATAGCAATCGTTTTATTATTGTTATGGTTCTTTGCTCGTACCGTGAAGTTAATTAAAAAAAAACGTCTGTGGGCAAGTTGCCGAAACAGTAGTTATTTTTTACTGACCCTGTTGCTGTTAATTTCTGTGAGTTTGATTGGCTTAAATATCCTGACCTATCATCGCTTGACCCATGAAACTCCGGTGGCTTATCTGCATGTGGAACAACTTGATAAGCAGCATTATCGGGTGGATTTGTTACAATTTGAGAATTGTAACAAAAAGTCTTATATATTACAGGGTGATGAATGGCAAATAGATGCCCGGATAATTAAATGGCATGGTTGGGTAAATTTACTGGGTCTTGATGCTTCTTTTCAACTGGATCGTATTTCTGGCCGATATCGTAATATCGATCAACAGCGCATACACCTGCCAACGGTATTTGCTCTGGAGGCACAACCGCAATACGATTTGTGGGCACTGAAAAAGAAATATCAATGGCTGCCATGGATGGATGCCCGATACGGGCAATCGGTTTTCCTGGCGATGAAAAATAGCCAGTCATACCAGGTTTATATGACCCAGAGTGGCCTGATTGCCCGTGAAAAACCAGCTTCAAAAGCACAACAGATGTGTTCAAGCTGAATTAATGAGCTAGCTCATTAATAACCGGAAAGAGTTCAGGTTTTTTTCCCGGTCAAAAACGACTATAATTCATACATTCCCGCATTTAATCGCACCAGTTATTGTGTATCGAGCGCCTCATCATGCCCAGTCTTAAAAATCAGTCTAAAAGCAGTCATTCCCAACCTAAAAAATCATTCGTACAGAATATTTTTTCTTACGAAAAATACTGGGCGGAATGTTACGGTGTATCAAGCTACCTGCCCCATAGTGCTGAAGAAATGGCAGCTCTGGGCTGGGATTCATGCGATATTATTCTGGTCACTGGTGATGCTTATGTGGATCATCCCAGTTTCGGCATGGCGCTCATAGGCCGATTGCTGGAATCACAGGGGTTTCGGGTAGGAATCATCGATCAACCTGACTGGCAAAGCAGTGAAGACTTTAAAAAACTGGGACGACCTAATCTGTTCTTTGGAGTTACCGCAGGCAATATGGATTCTATGATTAATCGCTACACTGCGGATCGAAAATTACGTCATGATGATGCCTATACACCCGGAGATGTCGGTGGTAAACGACCGGATCGTGCTGTCACCGTTTATACCCAGCGTTGCAAAGAAGCCTGGTCAGATGTGCCGATTATTATTGGTGGGATTGAGGCGAGTTTGCGTCGTATTGCTCATTATGATTACTGGTCAGATAAGGTCAAACGCTCTGTTCTGTTTGATTCCAAAGCGGATTTACTGGTCTTTGGCAATGGCGAACGCCAGATCACTGAAATTGCCCATCGTCTGTCACGCGGCGAAAGCATTGACAAGCTGGACAATATTCGAGGCACCGCTTTTATAGTGAAACAAGCGCCAAAAGGCTGGATGGAAATTGATTCGACCCGAATTGATCGGCCCGGAAAGGTGGATGCCGTTGTCAGTCCTTATGACAGCGAGGATACAGGCAGCTGTGAGTCGCAGGCAACTACTCAAGCAACTACTCAAGCAAGTAGCCAGGTAGAAACGAAGCAATTTGAGACGGCTGTGCCACTGAAGAGTATCGTTAAGTCGCTGGATCGGAATCGAACAGTGATCCGCCTGCCTTCCTATGAAAAGGTCAATGCCGACTCGGTACTCTACGCTCATGCCTCACGAGTATTGCATCTGGAAACTAATCCGGGTAATGCCAGAGCCCTGGTACAAAAACATGATGATAAAGATATCTGGCTCAATCCGCCGCCTTATCCACTGACCACGGAAGAGCTGGATCAATTATTTGAATTGCCCTATACCCGTTTGCCTCATTCTGACTATCACGGTGAAAAATTGCCCGCCTATGAGATGATCCGTTTTTCCATCAATATTATGCGCGGTTGTTTTGGTGGCTGTACCTTCTGTTCGATTACAGAACATGAAGGCCGGGTGATTCAGAACCGTTCAGAAGATTCTATTATTCGTGAAATTGAAGAAATCAGAGATCATGTCCCCGAGTTTAAAGGCTATATTTCCGATCTCGGTGGACCGACAGCCAATATGTGGCGCCTGGCCTGCGATGATAAAGCCATAGAAGCCGTCTGTCGTCGACTTTCCTGTGTTTATCCCAGTATTTGTTCACATATGAGTACCGATCATAAGCCCCTGATACATTTGTACCAACGGGCAAGGACTTTACCGGGTATTAAAAAAGTCTTTATCGCTTCGGGTTTGCGTTATGATCTGGCGGTACGTTCGCCTGAATATGTTCGGGAACTGGTCACTCATCATGTCGGGGGGTATTTAAAGATTGCTCCGGAACATACGGAGCAGGGCACCTTGAGTAAAATGATGAAGCCGGAAATCGATTCCTATTATGAATTCAAACAAATGTTTGAAAAATTTTCCAGGGAGGCGGGTAAAGAACAATATCTAATTCCTTATTTTATTGCCGCCCATCCCGGCTCAACAATTGAAGATATGGTGAACCTGGCGTTATGGTTAAAAGAAAATAAGTTCCGTCTGGATCAGGTACAAAATTTTTACCCTTCACCTATGGCTACGGCCACGGCAATGTATCATAGCGAGCGTAATCCTTTGAAGAAACTGAGTTATAAATCTGAAAAAGTATTCACGGCGAAGGGTGAAAAAAACAGACGATTACATAAAGCGCTACTACGTTATCATGATCCAAAAAACTGGCCAATGATACGTGAGGCTCTGCGTTCCATAGGCCGTCATGATCTGATTGGTAATGGTGATAAACAACTGGTTCCTGCTGAAAAAAATCAAACTGGGCCGATAAGTTCACGAACAAAGAAAACCAGCTATAAGAAAAAAGCCAGAAGAAGTGCTGGTGCTTTAAATCAACGTCGTTGAAATTATAAATTTTTTGGGGTTTGATACTGATATGAGCAAGCCATCTTTTGACCTAAGTGATAATGCCCAGGAAATTACCCTGGTGGGCTTTCAAGAAACGTTGAATGATAATGCTAATATTGAAAATTTTTATAATGGCCTTTATTGTCTTTATATCAACAACTTAACTGATGCCAAAAAGTTTCTGCTTCGAGCATTAAACGGGACAGAAAAAATAGACCCGTCCTATTTTGAGTATTTGTCCTATCTGGGACTTGTGGAAGTATTATTGCACAAAAGCAAAGGCGGCTTACACCGTTGTTATAATGCAGTCAAAGGATTTTCAACGGAGCCGGAATTGTATCTAAATGTTGCTTATGCGGAACATATTCTGGGCAACAGAAGACGCAGTGTTGATGCAATAAAAAAATCCTTGGCAAATGATTCAAAGTTTACCCATGCCTACCACTTTCATCGATATATAGGCAGAAGAAATAACTTGAAAAGAAGCAATCCAGCTAAAAATATATTTGGGCGTTTCTTCAGAAGGAAGAAAAATCAATGTACTGCTGAAAATTTTGATAAAATATTCAAACAACATCTGTCAAAAAAATTAGATTTGTATATTGAAGCCGTTATCAATAAAAAACCGGGATAATAATGTGAGTAAAGAAGTGTTTGTTTTTGAAGTAAGCCAGCAGAACTTTGGTAAAAATGTTTTATTTAATTCGCATAAATTACCCGTCCTGGTTGAGTTCATGAGGGTAAGTTCTGAGCCCTGTATCGTAATGGAACATCTATTTACTGAATTAGCCCGTGAATTCTCTGGACAGTTTATTTTTGTTAAAGTTGATATTGATGAACAGGTCGATTTACGTCAGCAATACCAGATAGAAAACATCCCAACTCTTAAGGTGTTTAAAGATGGTGAAATGGTTCGTCAGGAAGTTGGCCAGTTACAGGAAGTGGAAGCTCGAAGTTTGCTAAAAGACTTTGGTGTCTATCGTGAGTCTGATCTTATGCGAGAAGAAGCACGGGATAAACATCTTTCAGGAGAGACTTCCGCAGCGATATTACAGTTAACCGAAGCCATCAAAAAAGATCCCGCTAATACCAGAATCGCCATGGACATGGTGCAAATTTTTATTGATGTTGGTGAACTGGAACAGGCATCAGCATTATATGCAAAACTGCCTGAAAACGATCAAACAACTGAAATGGGCAAGGCACTCAAGGGGCAGTTAACTTTTGCTTCGCTGGCAGAAAAAACCGCTGGAATTGATACCTTGGAGCAAATTTTAGCAAATAATGCTAATGATCATGATGCCCGTTTTGATCTGGCTATTTGTCTGGTATCGCAATATCAGTATAAAGAAGCAATGGAACACATGTTTGATATTCTCGAGAAGGAGCCCGAATATAAAGATGGCGCGGTCAAAGAAATGATCATCGCTATCACCAATATGATTGCCCCGGTCAATATTGATCTCGCCCAGGAGTTTCGTCGCAGACTGGCTAACCAATTAGCCGAATAAGCTATCGAGCGCTCTGATAAGCTATTAACTATTGCTTATACCACTTGTCACTCATTGCTTTTAAGACTTTTTTGGGATATATGGATTTACCAAGACTGCCATTATAGCGGGCCAAAGCGCGAAATAAATTACCTTTTTCAATTTTCAGGTAATAACTTAAAATTGTGCAGCCGAATCTCAGGTTGGTTTTGATATCAAATAGATTATCTTTGGGATGTCCAATTTCTTTAAGCCAGAAGGGCATAATCTGCATTAGCCCTCTGGCTCCAACCCAGGAAATAGCGTATTGATCAAAATTGCTTTCAACCTGTATAACGGATAGTACCAGTTCCGGTTGTAAATTAGCTCGACTGGCTTCCTGGTGGACATGTTTGAGGATTTCCATGCGTTCCTGAGGATCGGGTACCTGTTTTGCCATCCGAGTTGACATGTCCAGTAGCCAGACCTCAGCGTCAAATCGATCAACAAAACCGGAGGTATCCTCTATCGCTTCAATCAGCAGTTCTTTTAACTTCTCATCAACTTTTGTACGATACGCACTTGCGGTGGAACCTTTAGTTAATGAAGAGCCCTTAGCCAATTGAGAGCCTTCAGCCAATTGAGAGCCTTCAGCTGATTGAGAGCCCTCAGCCAATTGATAACTCTTAGCTAGTAAAGAGCCTTCAACCGGTATAGTACCCTCAGCCAAAAAAAAGTCATCGGCATGTATTGGCATTGCCAATACAAAGATGCTGACCAGGATAAAGAGCAATGAATAGAGTTTTTCTTTGCCGTTAAAATGAAAACGTGAACGGTTGTTATAAATCCCGGACATAATTTATGATGTCATCAATTGCAACTTCCCTGGCTTCACTATCTGAACGTCCTTTAAATTCAAATACACCTTGATCGAGGCTTCGCTCACCAATAACAATACGATAGGGGATCCCGATGAGTTCCATATTGGCAAACATTACACCAGGACGTTCTTTTCGGTCATCATATAATGTATCAATACCGGCGGTTGTTAAATCCGCATAAAGTTTGTCGGCTGCAGCACGTACGCGTTCACTTTTATGCATATTCATTGGTACGATACCCACTTTGAATGGGGCAATAGCCGTTGGCCAGATGATTCCGTTATCATCATGGTTTTGCTCAATGGCAGAAGCAACGACACGCGAAACACCGATTCCATAACAGCCCATGGTCATTACTTCTGCCTTGCCGCTGTCAGCCAGAACTGTGGCATTCATCGCTTCGGAATACTTGGTTCCAAGCTGGAATATGTGCCCGACTTCAATGCCCCTCTTTATCGATAGGACACCTTTACCATCCGGGCAGGGATCGCCATCAACGGCATTACGTATATCTGCAACCGTGCCAATTGGAACATCTCTGTCCCAATTAACCCCCGTCAAATGTTGACCATTACTATTGGCACCACAGACAAAATCACTGCATACGGCGGCACTACGATCGACAATCAGCGGGACAGGAAGTCCAACCGGGCCAATAGAACCGGCTTCACAACCCGCTGCGGATTTGATTTCTTCATCACTTGCAAAGGTCAAAGGGCTAAAGACACTAGCAAGTTTTTCTGCCTTCAATTCATTTAATTCATGATCACCACGAACGATGAGTGCCACGACCTCAGCTTCTAACTCATCACTGGCCTTCACCAATAATGTTTTCAGCGTTTTTGAAGCATCAATATTCAGAAACTGGCTGATTTCAGCAATAGTATGTTGATTTGGAGTGTCAACTCTGGCCATTTCCTCGGTGGCCGCCTGTCGTTCTGCGGTAGTAATGGCTTCTGCGAGCTCAACATTTGCGGCGTAATCACTTTCAGTACTGAAGGCAATGGCGTCTTCACCGGAATCTGCCAGGACATGAAATTCATGTGAAGCACTGCCACCAATAGAACCGGTATCAGCATGTACGGCACGAAATTCCAGACCCATGCGGGAAAATATTCGTGAATAACAGTCATACATAGCTTCATAGGTTTTTTGCAGACACGCCTGAGAATTATGGAAGGAATAAGCATCTTTCATAATAAATTCTCTGGATCGCATAATGCCAAAGCGTGGGCGAATTTCGTCGCGGAATTTGGTTTGTATTTGATAAAACAGCGCTGGTAATTGTTTATAGCTTTTTAATTCGTAGCGAACCAGATCGGTAATGACTTCTTCATGGGTGGGTCCAATACAGAATTCACGATTATGTCGGTCTGTGAGGCGCATTAATTCCGGGCCATATTGTTGCCAACGACCTGATTCTTCCCATAATTCGGAGGGTTGGACTGCTGGCATTAACAGCTCCTGAGCACCAGATTGATCCATTTCTTCCCGAACGATCGCTTCTACTTTACGCAAGACTCTTAATCCCAGAGGTAACCAGGAATAGAGTCCGGATGCTAGTTTACGAATCATGCCGGCTCTGAGCATGAGTTGATGACTAATGATCTGGGCATCAGCAGGCGATTCTTTAAGCGTGGGTAGTAAATATTGTGAAGTGCGCATTGATAGCTTCTTTATTTAAATAGGGATTGTCAAAAGCAGCTATTCTAACCTAAAACGTTCTGCCATCCCAACCCCACAAATGTCGCTGAGCATTACTAAACTCAATGTAAATTCGATTAGCGGGAATTGCCAGCGATTCGCCAATATGCTGACATAGACTACTGGACAGCTCCATAGTTTGTTGTTCAGGTAAATTAATGCTTTTGAGTTCTATATAAGCGGCAGGTTCAAGGCTTCCTGACATTGTCATACTGATGTTATCTTCAACCAATGTCATCACATAGCTTTCAGGTTTTCCTAGAATTTCAGCTGTTTTGGCTGATGCTGATAAGCCAAAGTCTTTTTTATCCTGTTCACTAAGGGACTGATTTATTTTGATTATCAAGCATGGCATAGGTTTTTTCTCATGATTGGTGACAATGAGTAAAAATATCATTCTAAAAATTAAAAATCCAGTCTCAGCTACCCGATAGAGCTCACCATTCAGTAAAATTATGATTACAAATAAAGCTTTAAGGGTAAGCCCCAATGGTGGCTCTAGTAATAACTATTTACCATACGCTGCATAAATAAAGGACGATTTTAGGGGTTATTACTGTTTTATTGTTTAGAATATGCTTATATAATGTAATTTTAAATTGCGAGATAGTTGTTGTTACTAATGAAGTCATTCAGATATTATAAAATTATAAAGTCATCTATAATGACAAAAATAACACAATAGTGTCTTGTAAATACAATAAAAAAATACTAAGTTTAGCAGTTTAGATACAGCAGTCCCCTTGATTGGGTAAAACATCTTTTAGGACAAGTCCTGTGGGCATAGGATGTTGCGCTAATTGATGAACCAGAGGCATAATTAAACTTTGCATCCTTTATCATTGCTAGTTATATTTATTATTAAATAATGTACAAATTCTATTAATTATTTTGTAAATAATTAAAATTGCTAACTTTGTAATACTGCTGTTACAGCATTGAAAGTTAAACAAAAAGACTATAAAAGGTATGAAATAATGTTTAGGCGCTTAAGCGGCACATTTGTTCTGAGTATTGGATTACTATTAGGCGGGGAATCTTTTTCCAGCGAAATAATTGAAGTTGGAGCGAATAAAGATGTCGAACATGTTTATTTAGGAGGCAGTGTCGTTCCCTATAAAGAGGTTACTTTATCAGCTCAAATGCCGGGTCGGGTCGAATATCTGGCGGGTGATGCAGGGGATTCCTTTGAAACCAGCGCTTTATTGGTTACTATCAGTGATGAAAACTTACTGGCAAAAAGGAAGTCAGCGGTTGCCCAATACGACCAGGCCGTTGCTGCTCTGCAAAACTCTCAGGTGCAATACAATCGTGAACTTTGGTCGCCACAGTCTGAAAATGCCACTCGGATGCCAGGTATGGGCATTCCTGGAATGTTTGATCAGATGTTCACCAAACAGGCTAGTGACTCCATGGGGTATGGCGATAATGACGTTCAACGTCAGGCTGATCTCTATAACTCAGGCGCTGCGGTCAATCAGGCCCAATCTCAGGTAAGAAGTGCACGAGAAGCGATTAATGAAATTGATGCCAAACTGCGTGATACTCGCTCAATTGCACCATTCAAAGGAACGATTATTAAGAAAATGGTTGAAGTGGGTGATACGGTTCAACCTGGAATGCCTTTAATCTCTTATGCCAATATGGATTACATTCGGATCCGCACTGAAGTACCTGTGCGCCTGGTCCCTTATTTAAAAGTTGGTGATACAGTTAAAGCGTATCTGGATGTCAGTGGTATGATGATCCCTGCTAAAGTGGCTCAAATCTATCCTCTGGCTGACAAAAGAAAGCATACGGTCACTGTGAAATTTGATTTGCCAATTGGTACCCGTGGAGTTCCCGGCATGTATGCTGAAGTGGCGGTTCCTGTGAAAAATTCCAAGCCATCGACCTCCATCACCATTCCGAAAACCAGTATCCTTAGACACATGGGAAGTTTACCCAGTGTTCTGGTTATAAATGATCAAAATCTCGCAGAAATGCACGTCATACGGTTGGGTAAAAATGTAGATGGTGGTAAGGCCTATACTGTACTGTCTGGTTTGAAACCAGGTGATCGAATTGTCGATAATCCACCGCAAAACTGGAAGCCTGGTACGCCAATACAATAGTACTCCTTTCGTTACTATTAACTGGGCATCTGGGCATATTCAGTGACAGTGGCTGTATACGAACCGGGTATAGAAATAAAATATAAGTACGAGTAAGTTTAATCATATGGATAACACGAAAAACAAACATGGTTTGGGTTTAGCTGGTAATTTGACCAAAACCTTTATGCATTCACCATTAACACTGTTAATTCTGATTGCAACATTCGCGATTGGTCTTGCCGGTTTTATGATGACGCCCAGACAGGAAGATCCTCAGATATCAGTCCCTATGGTTGACATCTTTGTCAAATATCCAGGAGCTTCAACAGAACAGGTGGCCTCTCTGGCTGCCGATCCTCTGGAACGAATCATGAGTGAGATTCCCGGGGTTGATCATGTTTATTCCGCTTCACAACGCGACCAGACTATGGTCACCGTACAATTTGAAGTGGGTGAAGATTTGGGCCCCTCACTGGTCAAGCTGTATGATAAATTACAGTCTAATATGGACAAAATTCCACCGGGTGTTTCACCGCCGCTGGTTAAGCCCAAAGGCGTGGATGATGTTCCGGTGGTGGCTTTAACGCTCTGGTCGGAAAGTCTCGATGATGCTGCCTTGAGGCTTATCGCTCTGGATGTTATGCAGGAATTACAGGAAATTCCTGAAACCAGTAAAAGCTTTATTATTAGTGGTCGTCAGGAACAATTGCGCATAGAAGTCAAACCTGAACGTTTGGCTGGCTATGGAATTACACTGGAACAAATCGCAGGCACGATTATGACGGCCAATAGCGAAAAAACAGTGGGTACTATTGAGTCGGGAGATAGTAATTTTAATCTCTATACCGGTTCTTTTTTGCGTAATACTGAAGAAGTTGAGCGGCTGGTGGTTGCTATGCATGATGGCAATCCAGTTTATGTGCGGGATGTGGCAGATGTTACTCATGGTCCCGGTGAAGCACATAAGTTCGTAAATTATTACACCGGTCCCGCGAGCACAGAACAAAAAAAGGCTAATGGCGCACCGGCTGTAACCTTGGCTATTGCCAAGAAGACCGGCACTAATGGTGTCAGTGCCGTTAGAAAAATTTTAAAACGTGTTGAGTCAATGAAAGGACGGCTGATTCCCAGTAATGTTGAAGTCAGTGTAACTCGAAATTATGGTAAATCGGCCCAGGATAAAGTCAACGGCTTGATGTTCAAATTGATACTGGTGACGATTGCCGTGTCGATACTTATCTTCCTGTTCCTGAACTGGCGGGCCGCGCTGGTTTGTTTTATTGTGATCCCAAATGTTATTCTGGTCACGACCTTCTTTGCCCTCGTTATGGGCTACACTATTGACCGGGTAAGTCTGTTCGCATTGATCTTCTCTATTGGTATTCTGGTGGATGATGCCATTGTTGTGGTCGAAAACATGTATCGACGTTGGTCTATGGATGGCGAAATCACCGATAGCACATCCATTGATGCGGTAAGAGAAGTGGGCAATCCAACCATTCTGGCGACCTTTACCGTTATTGCCGCTCTATTACCAATGGGAATGGTAAGGGGCATGATGGGACCTTATATGGAACCGATTCCGGCTCTGGGTTCGGTGGCCATGATGTATTCATTGTTTGCCGCTTTTGTATTCACACCTTTTCTGGCAATACGCTTCAAACCGGCCATGAATTCCCTGCACAAAATGGAAGAAGCGGAGCATCGCACGGTAAAAAGACTGGATGGTTTCTATCGTAGAATTTTAAATCCTTTGATCGAAAAAAGATCCGCAGGTAATATTTTCCTGATTGCTTTATTTGTTATTTTCTTTCTTTGTTGCAGCCTGTTTTATTTTAAAGTGGTTAAAGTAAAAATGATGCCCCTTGATAATAAAGCGGTATTTAACGTCATTATTAATTTCCCTGAAGGGACGGCTTTACCCAGTACTGCAAATCTGACTCGTCAACTGGCAGAAGAAACCCGGAAAATACCTGAAGTCACTGCCATCCAATCGTATGTGGGTACTGCTAACCCATTTGATTTTAATGGTCTTGTGCGTCATTACTATTTACGTCAGCAACCCTGGCAAGCAGATTTGAATGTGCAATTACTGGATAAAACTGAACGTGACAGAAGCAGTCATGAAATTGCCATTGAAGTAAGGAAAACTCTGTCTGAGTTTATCGATAGAAAAGTTAAAGAAGGCGTTTATACCAAGCAGGATATACCCAAAATCCAGGTTGTGGAAATGCCTCCGGGACCGCCGGTTTTACAATCTATGGTGGCCGAGGTCTATGGCCCAACTGCTCATGAAAGGCATGCGGTTGCAACGAAATTGACTGAGTTGTTTGAGCAGGCCAGTTCTATAGATGATGTTGATAATTATATCCAGAGACCATATGAAATTTGGAATTTCAGAGTCAACCGTGAAAAAGCTATTCGCGCGGGAGTGAGCGTTGATTCGGTGAATAAAACACTGGAAATGGCTATGGGTGGCTTCGTACTTGGTGATATTAAAGATGGCCGAATTCTGGAACCGACCATGATTGTTTTACAGGTACCGCTTGATATTCGGGCCAACTTCAATTATCTAAGCCAGCTGCCGGTACCCACCATGAATGGCAGCAGTGTGCCTCTGGCGGAATTGGGTACATTTACCAGGGGTTATAAAGAGCCCATTATTTATCATAAAGATCTGAGAGACGTCGAATATGTCATCGGTGAGGTCGTCGGTGAGTTTGCAGCGCCAATCTACGGTATTTTTGAAGTCGAAGATATGCTGAAATTGGAAGAAAATTTTGGACCTCGCAAAGAACAGATGACCGGAACCATGATGGGGCCTCCTGCTTCTGCTGATATGCATCGTTTTTCCGGTTTTGAATGGACCGGTGAGTGGACAGTGACCTATGAAACGTTCCGGGATATGGGCTTGGCCTTTGGCGCAGCTATTATCCTGATTTATATGTTAGTGGTCTGGGAGTTTGGAAATTTTACTTTGCCAGCGGTGATTATTTCTCCAATCCCTTTAACTTTGGTCGGTATTATTCCAGGTCATGCCATTTTGGGCGCTGAGTTCACTGCAACCTCCATGATTGGTTTTATCGCCTTGGCTGGAATTATTGTCCGTAATTCTATTTTGCTAGTGGATTATTCCCGCCAGGAAATTGCCCGAGGGGTTGAAATTAAAGAAGCAATCGTTATGGCCTGTATTACCAGAACAAGACCTATTGTTATAACGGCACTCGCGCTGGTGGTGGGTTCGACTGCTATCCTATTTGATCCGATCTTCCAGGGTATGGCCATTTCATTAATGTTTGGTGTGTTTGTCTCCACACTTTTAACCCTGATAGTCATACCATTAGGTTGTTATAGTGGCCGTTCTTCATTTTGTGACGTTATGGCTGAAGATCATCCTGACTATGAAGTTTGTCTTGAAAATAAAGTTAAAAATAAACCAAAAGACAAAGATTCTTCAGGAATAAATTACGGTAAAATTCTGTTTAATATCTATACAGTTATCGTGACAGTGGTTCAGGTACTATGGTGGAGCCTTCAAGGAATTTATACCTTGATTTTCAAAAGGAAAAAGTCAACGGCAAAACCTGTTAGTAAGCCTGCTACAGCAGTGAAAACAGCAACGCCTGTGACACCGGCAAGCACTCCTGTAAAAGACCCAGAAGTTAAATCGGCGCCTGATACCGAGAAAAAAGACAGCTCCACAGAAGTTTCTGGACAAGATGTAAAAGAGAAAGAGGCGGTCGACAGTTCTGTTGACCAGTCAGTATCCGACACTGCTGCTATCCCGGCAGATGTTCCAGCTGAAAAGCCTGAGTCGGTGGTTGTTGCTCCGGTATCAGGAAAAATGTCAGACTCTGAAGACAAAGTGTCTGAAGATATAAAACCAGAAGATACTGCAGCAGTAATAAAACCAGCGGTTAAGAAAAAGTCCGTGGTTAAGAAAAAGTCCGTGGTTAAGAAGGCTTCTGTTAAAAAGAAAGCGATAGCGAAGAAAAAAATAATGGCGGCTAAAGATGAGCCTGAAACAAGCGCAAAGGTAAAAGCTAAAAAGAAAGGTCGTCGGGGAATACAATTAAAGGGAGATTTGGGCGGCGAATAAGAAATATGCTTACCAAACCGGGCATTTTCATAAAGTTTAACTTGCTTAAAAGCAAATGACACTTGTCCCGATTTCATTTGCTTAAATTATGGGACATAATTGATTGAATGGAGCGTGTTATGAATAATGTATCAAAAGCGTTAGCAGCAACATTTGTTGCCGGCGCAATCATTGTGCCGATACAAGCGGGTGCCTGGTGGGATGATGGTAATTCTAACACCAACTGGAATGGCTATGGAAATAATAACTGGTACAATAACGGCTATGGCAATGCTTATGGCAATGGTTGGGGTGACGGTTCCGGTGATGCTGATATGGACGGTGATGTTGAAATCACCATAAAATCCCGAGCTCGTGGTCGCGGGCGTGGCAATACCCGTGGCTCTGCTTCTGGTAGTGGTTATGGTAGTGGCTATAACAACTGGGATAACCGGTTCAGAGGCTATGGCGATCAGCGTTATGAAAATTATGATTATGGACCTCGTGGCTTTGGTCCTTACGGCCCTGTTCCTTATGCTTATGGCCCTCCACCAGTTGCACCAGCTCCTGCGCCAGCGCCAGTAGCGAAGTAATTTATTGACTTTCAGCTACTCCCGGAAATTTCGGGAGTGAGCTGTTCGCTTTATAGGAATGGAATTATAGATGATCACAGTAGTTGGAAACCTGAAGGGAGGGACTGGCAAAAGTACAGTCACTTTTAATCTTGCAGTATGGTTGGCGTTAAATGATCATGAGGTAAAAATTTTTGACCTGGATCCTCAGGCGACCTTAAGTGATGTCGGTGATATTCGTGAAGAAGATGAATATGAACCACAGATCACTATAAGTAATTCGCTTGATGAACTGAAAAAAGCAAAAGATGAGCATATTTTAATTGATGTGGGTACGGCTGATACGGAGGCCATGCGTAAAGCTATTGCTTTGACGGATCGTATTATTGTACCAGTACCACCAAGTCAGGCAGATATCTGGTCGACTCAACGGTTTATTAAAATGGTTATGGATATTAGAGGCAAGAATAAAATGCCTCAAATGCTTGGTTTTGTTAACCGGGCAGATACTCACATAGGGGTTAGAGAAACTGGTGAGGCTGAGGATGCTCTTAAAATGTTGCCGCATATTGACTTAATTGATACACGTCTGTATCAAAGAACGACTTATCGACGTTCATTTAGTGAGGGGCTGGCGGTATTTGAATTGGAACCTAAAGGAAAAGCGGCGGCAGAGGTGAATAAATTTGCCAGCATCATTTTTCCTGATTAGTTCTGAAAAAAATATTTAATCTATTTATTAGAGTAAGCAAATATATTTTCGCCGGGAACTTATCCAGCTGGTTTGGACCGAGCTTGATACTATTTTGTTTTAAATAAAAAGGCGCATTGTGTCATTATCAATGAAATTTTTTCGCTGGTTGCTGAGTCATCTAACACTCATCATTGTGTTATCTCTGATATTGTATATCTATTGGAACCGCAATGAATTTTGGCCAGAAACGACTCCTGTTGCTGGCAATGAAATAAGCGCCATTGAAACGCAGCCAGTCGCCGTATCTTCATCTCCAGACACTGGGTCGAGGAACAAGAGCGAAAATCAGTCAACAAACGGAAAAACTATTGCAAAACATGCTATTATAAAAAATGAAGAGCCAAAAACAAGATTATATCCAGACGATATTAATAATATCGATGAAGCTCAGAAAAACAGTATTAGCAATACCGAAGCAGATAATGACATAATTGCTCAAAATCCGAACCAGGGGCACTCAGATAATCAGGAAACGGACCAGAGCCCAATGCCTGCTGGTTTTGCTGAACGAAAGAGAATTTATGAGCAAAAGCTTTCCTTAACAGAAAGCGTGGCTGAAAAAAATGCCGATGAAGCGGCTGAATCTGAATTATCTCAACTTTCTGAGTTGAAAACAGTATCAGTATCAGTATCAGAAGCAGAACAAAGCAATGCGAATGCTGTCAGTTTCCAGGACAAGGATTTGCAGAAACAGATAAGAGCCAGGCAGAAAAAACTCAGTAATCAAATGGTTTCATTAATTAATGTCACCATGAAACAGTCGCAAGCAGCCGTAGCGCAGCCTGTTATTGATATTGAGCCGATTGAGCCGGTTATAGAAACACCTGAACAGCAGCAATTACTGCGACAGGCCAGACAAGCTTTTGACGAGGGAAACTTTGAGCTTGCTGAAGAAAAGTATTTACAGTTGATGAATGAATTGCCAGAATTGCCGGACGTTGTCGGGGAGCTGGCAAACGTCTATAAAACACAAAAAAGGCAATCAGATTATATTGCTATGAATACAGATTTTGTTAAGCGTCTGGTAGAGCATTATCGCTTTGAAGAAGCATGGAAGGTAATGACTGAAACCGCTAAAACGGATAAAGAAATTGCCAATAAACAACGTAGAATAATTAATAAAAAACAGCAAGAACTTAAATTATAATAACGGAGCTAATTGAGGACGGCGAAGCTATATAAATAATACGGATGTTAAATATCATTATGTCTAAAACAAATAATATTTCATATTGATACTTAATATTCATAAAGCAGGATTTCTTTAATGACCCGGTGGCATTTAAGCTACCTGGCATTATTAAAGATAACATAGTGAAAACACATTAAAGCACTATATAATAATCCTGAAATTTATAGCAATCGATGGTTGGTTTCAGGTACAACGGAATTCTTGATTACTAAGGGGTGGTTAATGCTTAGGAGAGAAAAAAATGCCTATAAAAAGGTTATACCATAAACTGACTACCGAATCAGATGCAACAGGTTTTGATTCAGATACGCTTTATGAGCGCAAAAAAGGCGCTGACGTCAAAGGACAACGATTACAGTTAATCGTCTATACGGCTTTATTTGCATTTATTGTTTTGGCTGCGTATGGTTATTATCTGATTTTTAACCTGACTCATGATGTCCATTCCTTATCAAATGATGTCAGACAAATGACTCGTTCTGTTAGCCAGATGACATTGTCAGTGAATTCCAATATGGAAATTATTTCTTCAAATATGATGCAAATGCAAAAGAGTACCAGCATAATGGCTGATACCGTAGCCCAGACAATGCCCGTGATGTCTGAAAATACCAAAACAATGACCCAAACCGCTCAAAATGTCAGCAATCGAATTGATGGCATGAGTAGCAATATGCAAACGATGAGTGTTGGCATCATTGGTATGCAACGGGATATGTGGAGTATGAATCAAACGGTGTCAAATCCTGCAGAAAGCATGGTTGAAAGTATGATGCCATGGGGAAGTAGAAGAGGAACTGCACCAGGTTCGCCTGGACCATTGGCATTTCCTCCCCCTGTACGATAATATAAAAATTTTGTATTAATTCAGTTATTCTCAGCTGAGTTGATATAAACGATTAATCTGACTGGAACAGGAGTACCGATGTTTGCAGGCCCAAGCAAGTTACTGAAATCAAGACTACAAAGTTTGCAGGACAATCTTGCAGCTGAAAATCCAATATTAATTCATGCTGTTGATTCCTTTAAAGAACTGGACAGGGTTGGTTACCGTCTGGGATTACTTAATTCGGATCAGTCGTTTGCTACTACCATATCATGGTGGCCACTAATCTCTGTATTAGGCACTTTTTCGGCCGGTAAATCATCTTTCATCAATAGCTACCTTGGTGTTAATTTGCAATTAACTGGCAATCAGGCTGTTGATGATAAATTTACCGTCATCAGTTATAGCCAGGAAGATAAAATCAGAGTTTTACCCGGACTGGCACTGGATGCCGATCCTCGCTTGCCTTTTTATCAAATCAGCGAAGAGATAGAAAAAGTATCGGCGGGTGAAGGTAGCCGTATCGACTCTTACCTGCAATTAAAAACCTGCAAAAGTGATGCTCTTAAAGGCAAGATTCTTATAGACTCCCCGGGATTTGATGCCGATGAACAACGTAATTCGACCCTGAGGATCACTGATCATATCATCGATCTGGCTGATCTGGTTCTGGTTTTCTTTGATGCCAGACACCCTGAGCCTGGCGCGATGAAAGATACCCTTCAGCATCTGGTTGAGGGGACCATTCGTCGTAATGACGCGGGAAAATTCTTGTTTATTCTTAATCAGATGGATTCTACTGCCAAAGAAGATAACGCTGAACAGGTGGTGGCTGCCTGGCAACGCGCGATTGTGCAAACCGGCTTGTCGACCGGTCGTTTTTACTGTGTGTACAATGAACAAGTCGCCATGGAAATCGAAGATGACTATTTACGCCAGCGTTATAAAGACAAGCGTGATATTGATATGGGAGAAATTGAACATCGAATGAGAGAGGTCAGCGTTGAGCGGGTGTATCGAATTATCGGGGCACTGGAAAATACGGCTAATCAAATAGAGCAGGTGGCCGTACCGCAAATTAAAGATGCAATGAACTCCTGGTACCGTTCAGTTTTGACCATAGATGGCATTTTGTATAGTTTGTTGCTTGCACTGCTATTGGGACTGTCAGTTTATGCCGGTTATTGGATTGACTGGTCTTTTCAGCCACCCTGGCTGGAACAATTCAAGAACAGCTCAGTGACTCAGGGCATTACTGCCGCAGTGTTTATCGTCATTTTCTCCGGTATTCATTTCTGGGTTCGAAAAAAGGTGGCCCAAAGGATTGTGAAAAAACTTCCAAAGGAAAATGGTCCTGGCAATATTGCGGCAGCTTTTTTAAAGAATACTCATCCCTTGCGAAGTGTGTTTGCAATCAAACCGGCCGGATGGGGCAGGAGAAGTCGTAAAACCATTGTCCGGGTACGAAATGAAGCGGATAACTTCGTCAAGACACTGAATGATAAATTTGCTGATCCGTTAGGGCGCAAAGAAGCACAAGAACATGCTTTGGAAGAACAGCAACTAAAAAAGGAAGCGGATTCTCACTCAGTTAAAGAAGCTGTAAATTAAACGATTAGCTCAATTACTGTTTTAATCTAGCTAAAAAAGCGATGTTATTAACCAGCATCGCTTTTTTTTTCCATGGCGTTCCATCATTCATGGCAGCGGTGTCCAGTGTTTGCTATAGTTTAACTAAGCACATTCCCCTGGAGTCATTTTTATGAATTTTGAAAAAGTATCGTTTGCTTTTTTTATTGTTTTTGCCTTAACCATTAACTTTGGTTTTTTTACTGGCGATATTGACAATCCGACACATCATCATATTTATGAATTGTTCGCTGCCATTGTCATAAGCTTGATAGCAACTGTAATCAAACTGGGTGATCGCTCTCATATTGGTGCGGTATTATTGGCAACCAGTCTGGTTGCCGACATTCATCTATTGGGCGCGGCAATTATATGGGGATTTGCAGAACACATTACCGGTACCGGAGTTACTCCTGAGATAATGGCGACCATAGTATCTGTCTCTGGCGGTGCCTTAATAGCAAATATTACCTCAGTTGTATTACTCGTCATTGAAACGGTAGTTGTTCGACGCTAAATGCAATGAATAGTCTTATCTTTTTATTACTGAAGCGGATACGTTTACCCATAATACTGTTGTTCAGTGTCTATGCAATAGTGATCCTGGGTTTTGTCCTGATTCCTGGACGCGATGATTCAGGCAATGTCTGGCACATGAGTTTTTTTCATGCGTTCTACTTTGTCAGTTTTATGGGGTCAACCATTGGATTTGGTGAAATTCCTTATGAATTTACCAATGCCCAAAGAATGTGGACTGTATTTAGTATCTATATCTCAGTCACGATCTGGTTATATAGTATTGGTGCCGTATTAAGTACTCTGCAAAATCCCGCTTTTAAAAAGATTCTTAGAGAAAATGAATTTCGCAAAAAAGTGAACCGCATAAAAGAACCTTTTTATTTGATCTGTGGTTATGGTGATACGGGAAAATTATTGGCTCATGAATTATCGCAAAATCATATTTTATCGGTAGTTGTGGATATTGATCAGGGACGTATAGACAATTTGCAAATTGATGAACAGGATATCGATATTCCAGGTTTGGCAGCTAATGCTTCTTTTCCCCAGGTCTTAGAAACTGCCGGATTGACGCATGATTACTGTAAGGGTGTTATTGCCTTAACCGATAAAGATGATGTCAACCTGAAAATCGCTATCACTGCCCGATTGCTGGGTGAGAAACGCATACTCGAAGAGAAAAGCCTGATGATTATTTGTCGGGCTGAAACCAATGAAGCAGAAGCCAATATGAATTCATTTGGCACCAGCCATGTTATTAATCCATTTGATGTTTATGCCAGACGCCTGGCACTTTCTGTTCGTTCTCCCAGTGCCTATCTGGTTTATGAGTGGCTGACTAATCCTTATCATATCGTCAGGGATGAACCGATTCATCCTCCTAAAGGCACCTGGGTATTGTGCGGTTATGGTCGCTTTGGTAAAGCCGTTTCCAGGCACTTAAATTACGTTGGTATTAAAACGGTGATAATTGAAGCCCTGCCGGATATGACTAAATCACCCGAGGGTAGCATTAAAGGGCGAGGCACTGAGGCTATTACTTTACGGGAAGCTAAAATCACTGATGCGGTTGCGATTGTGGCAGGTACCGATAATGATGCCAATAATCTGTCAATCATTATAACCGCTCAGGATGAAATGAAGCGTTATCATAAGACTCACAAGCAGAATTGGGAATATAGTGATAAATACCAGTTACTCAAGAATGAAAAGCAAAATAATACTAACAATCGTCATTCCAGGAAGTTGGGTGATCAGAAATTATTTACCATTGCCAGACAAAACTATAGCCGCAATAAAAAGGTGTTTGAAAAAGCAGAGCTGGACTTTGTTATGCAACCGGCCAGTATTATTGCCGGTGAGATTTTATCAATTATTAAGACACCCATGTTATCAAATTTCTTATCCCTGGCCAGAAGACAAAAAGATGAATGGGCCAATGTGTTAATCAGTCGTATCAGCAGCTTTATTGAAAATGATGTGCCTACCACCTGGATGATAAAAATTTCACAAGAGCAAACCCCGGCAGTGATGTATTTTTTAAAACAGGGTACAATTACTCTCGAAAAAATGTTACGCCATCCAAGAAATAGAGACATTTCAATTAATTGCGTGGTCTTATTGGTACATCGCAAAAAACATAGTAATCCATCAAAGCATTATGACTCAACGAATACCTATAGACCAAACAAGTTTGATGATTTTTTGTTACCAGAGAATGATTTTGAAATACATAAAGATGATCAACTGCTTATCTGCGGTGATCAGGAAAGTATGAAATTAATGTGCTGGACAGTTAGTAATATCAATGTCTACAATTATATTCACACTGGTTATGAGTTACCCGGTGGGTATGTTTGGCAATGGCTGTATAAGCATAAACTTATGCAACAAAAGAAGAAAGCAGAATGATTGAGCTAATTTTACAATTTTTACAACAAACAATAATAATAAATCTGCGAAAAATTGAACATTTGTTTAAGCTATTATTGCTTGCTCCTATAGTAATCCCTATATCTTTATTTGCGGATAGTCATTATCTGTTTCCTAGTGACATAGTCGATCAGGCAGAGCGAACTCATAATGAGGCTGAGCGTTCTGAGCGTTTTGAGACACAGAGAGAATGGTCATATCCAGATCAATCTGAAACCAATGCACGAGGAAAAATAGTTCCAGGGAAGGCTCCATCCCATTATCCACAGTCCGAACATTATAAATATGATGATTTCAATGCCGATTCATCTTCATCGTTATCATACCCTCCTGCAGAAAATACCGGCCGGTCCTTTCCGGCTGCGGGGCATAAAGATTTACACTATGATGCTAGAAACACACAACAGTACCCTTATCAGGATAGCGCTAAATATCAGGATCGTAAAAATCTGCAATCGCTGAAGCCCACTGATTCAAGGACTTACTCTCAGCATAAATATGCTCAGGAAAATTACGCTGATAGTTATGAAAATAGAAATAGTACCGAATCATATCCTAATTTATTATTCCCTGGGGATGTTCAGGCTGATAGGCAATTTATACACCCAAAGTATCGGACATTACCTTATCAATCAAGAAATCAATCCCAGGGATCAATAAGACCACAGGGGCAGATACGATATATTCCCGTGCCAGTTTATGGTGTCCCGGGTACTCTTCCCGGGACTGTTCCCGGTGTTGTAACGCCTGGCAATATGGTCCCTGGATATAGTCACCTTAATCCTAATTACAGTGGCTTTAATAATTACTATGGCGCGCCACCATTTATGCCGGTAAATCCTTTTAACAATTTTTTATACCCGGGCAATCCTTTTGGATCTATGTATAATAATTATGGTAATAATTCATTCAATAATATGCCGTTTAGAAATCCAAATTTCCTTGCGCCAGGTCTTTACATGCCGAATACGTACCCAACTTCCAGGTAAGCGCAATGGTTCTTCTCACTGCTTAAAGGCACTAAAAACGATGAGGCAATGTAGTTTTTCTATGTCGTATGTATAAATGCCGAGTTTGCTGAAAGGCAGTATTAATTAAGTTTATTACTAAAATTTATAGCTAAAGGAAAACGATGATACCAATATTCGTACGTTCAGAAAAGTGTGCTGGTTGTATAAGGTTAGAACAGCGTGTATCTATATCTGCCCACACGACTTAATGAAGCTGGACAAAGACGGTTCAGAAACTTGTCATGCCATGAAATCCTTCCACCAGGAACCCGGGCAGTGCTGGGAATGCTACTCCTGCATTAAGATTTGTTCCCAGAATGCAATCGACGCGCGTTATCCTGGATTCTACTACTGTATGGACTTCAACATCGTTGATGAAGAAAACTGGAAGTGTTTTGTGAACTCCACGTACGACAAAAAAAACATACCTGGAAGTGCTTTTTGTCTAAGACTCTCCTGAATAGCCAGTAAAATATCTGCTCCAGTGATTCTATAAGATGTCAGTGGAATTTCTGGTATTTCCACTGGGTATTCTCATAATTGCAAATAATACTTATTGTCGTTTTATAGATTGACCGGCTTTTAAAATCAATATCATATGGTCAATTGTTCAGTTTGCCTGTGGTAGAAATTACCTTGTAGCACCCCATAAAGACATACTGACAAACTCGCAATAATATAGTAGAATTCTTCATCCTAAACCAGAGTCAAAAATCAGGTATTTATTATGGGTAAATCAGATACTTCACATCTTCCTTACGAAAGTTCCTTCGTCCCAGCGGCTCTTCAGCCAGAGCAAAGTGGAGAGAAGGAGTAATTTTTTATGCTTCTTAACCAAAAAGCTGACTTCACAGAAACTTCAGGGATCAAGATTGCTATTATCTCCGATACGCATGAAGAACTTGCCCCGCAAATTGTTAGCGCAATAAAGGATTGTGATATTGCCATGCATGCGGGTGATATCGGCAATAGTAGGGTTCTGGAAACCATGCAGCCAAAATCAGGCCATGTGATTGCCGTAGCTGGCAATAATGATAAGCCTTACCTTTGGGATTTTAAAGACTGGCATCTGGTCAAGAATCTGCCGCATCAGTTTGACCTGTCGTTGCCTGGAGGCAAACTCTCCATAGAACATGGTCATGAACATGATATGTATAAACCATCTCATGATGACTTGAGGGCTGCTCATCCAGGCTCAAGACTTGTTATTTATGGTCATACGCATATCCAGGTCATTGATGAAGACATACCGGAATGTCATGTGCTTAATCCTGGAGCAGCAGGCTTTACCAGAAATAAAGGCGGACCGTCCTGTGTCATTCTTACAATAGATAATGAACACTGGGATTATGAGGTGCTCAAGTTCCCTGATGAAGCATAATTATTATTGTCAGTTGTGTTTGGGCAGTACTTTATTCAGGTAAAGATAACCACATATTGCTGACAATGATGAACCAATCAAAATGCCATAGCGGTCATTCATTAAGGTCGCTTCGGTTCCACCTTGTTCAAATGCTAATGAGCCAATAAACAGGCTCATGGTAAATCCCACACCACTAAGAAACGCCACCCCGTAAAGCTGTTTCCAGTTAATGCTTGCGGGTAAGGAAGCAATGCCAAGCTTAACCGCTATAAAACTGAACAGCATCACTCCTATTTGCTTACCAAAAAACAATCCAAGAATAATGCCCAGCGGAATCGGTTCCAGGAGGGTCTCAATAGTTAAATTCTGCACTGGCACACCGGCATTGGCAAAGGCAAAAATCGGGATAATCACAAATGAAACACTGCCATGTAGGTCGTGTTCCAGGTTCTTTGCCAGTGATGTTTCATCTTTTGAACGGGTTTTAAGGGGAATAAAAAAGGCCAGAAGGACTCCGGCTAACGTTGCATGAACACCAGACTTTAAAACCGCAATCCACAATACAATTCCTATCAAAATATAGGGTGCCAAAGATCTCATATTCAATCGATTGAAAAAGGCTAAAATAACCAGCGCTGCTGAAGCAATGATCAGACTGGATATGGATAGCTCATAGGTATAAAAAATGGCAATAATAATAATTGCGCCCATATCATCCATAATCGCTAATGAGACCAGAAAAACTTTTAAGGCAATAGGCACCCTGCTGCCAAATATTGATAGGATACCCAGGGCAAAAGCGATATCGGTAGCGGCTGGAATAGCCCAACCCTTAAGCGCCATGGGATCATTCCAGTTAAGCGTAGAATAGATAGCGGCAGGGATTAGCATACCTCCTATCGCTGCAAATACAGGCAGAACGACTTTTTTTGGCTCTGATAACTCGCCCTCCAGAATTTCTCTTTTAAACTCGAGACCGATAAGAAAAAAGAAAATGGCCATCAGTCCATCGTTTATCCACAGGATTAGCGGTTTGGCAATATGTAGCAGTCCGATCCTGATTTCAACCGGTGTATCAAGAAGATCATCATAAAGTCCCGATAGAGGTGAGTTGGCAACAAAAATAGCCAAAACAGCGGCAATCATTAAAAGAATACCACCGGCACTTTCTTTTTCTAAGAAATTTTTAAAGAATTGGAAGGTTTGATTTTCAGGTGATGACATTTTAACAGTATCCAGGATAGAGGTTATTTTTGCTTGATTAAGTTTATTGTCATTAGTGTTTTAAAAGTAACTTATCATACCGTGGTCAAAAAATTTTTCAACAAATACTGATAAGTGCTTATAATAGCTAGGGTTTAAAAAATTACTCACATTATCTGTGGATAAGTCTGTGAATAAACATTGGGTAAACCGCTGAAAGGCCTGTTTATTATGGTTTTATGACAGCCTGATTACACTTTGTGCTAAATATTACTAAAATAAAATATCATTATAAAACAATTACTTAACAAATTATTGAGTTTGTCTGTTGACAAAAGAAAAATTTTTAATGATGACCTTTTGTGATTTTTTTCCTGCCCAGCAAATTCTGAATAACTTATTTTAAAAATAGGATGGTTGGTCAAATATTTTGGCGGTTAAGCTGAACAATAAGTTTATTAATGGGTGCTAAGACAAGGTAAAAAACTCTTGCAATAACTGAATAAAAATCGCAAGAACAAGATAAATTATGCGCTTCAAGTGGCATCATTATTTATAATGAAATTAGCCCAAATCTTATCTGATAGAATACGTTAAATGCTAATCATCAGACTAAATCTGAGCTATTTTTTAATCAGGCCATTTAAGGTATCGGTCTCATGAGCTACTCTAGTTCAAAAACACCGTTTGTGGTCATATTGAAACGTGACAAAATTTATTGCTTGGGTTCATAAGAAAATTTTTGACCACCAACGCTGGCAGCAGCCATCAAACCACCTTTATAATCGGTAAAAATTGCGATACCTTTTTCATATTTTGTTTGCGCGGCAACACCTGATTTCGCTGCAACTGCTGATGCCTGGGCACTCAATTCATAATTACCCTGGATAAAGCGCTTATAGGCTGCTTCATTCTGAAAAAAGATAATTTCGCTATAAGCTTCAGCGCCTGCCTGCCAACCAACACTGACCTGAGTCATTGAAGTTGTGCCTGTGGGGGTTCCCTGCTTATATACTACGCCATCTCCATGGGCTCCACCGACAATAAAACCAGCTTTTCCAATAGTTGGGAAGACTGCATATCCATAGGCCTGTTTAAAAAAATTATCCAGAGATTTATCTTTATTTTTAAAGTGCGCCAGGGTTTGATTGGCTTTTAATTCAGCATTTGCATCCCAGGCCCAGAGGTTAGAAGTGGAAACTGCTATGAGTAATAAACAAAAGAATAATGTATTGCTAAATTGATTCATTTCCTTAATCCTGTTTTTCGATCAATGATGTAAGAGCAGTATATCAATTATAGGAGATCAATTTGTAGTCTTTTCTTTATATTGATAATTACTATAGTGGTGAATTTGTCAGGACAAAAAAGTATGCTATTATCAATTGCAAATATTAACTTTACAACAATAGGGATGGTTATGACTCAACTCAAAATATTTTTTATTATCGTAGTTATTTCGTTTTTGGTTGCCTGCGGTGGTGGTGGTGCTAAAGTTGAATCAACAACGACATCGACGACTATGGGACAGGAACTGATGGATTTAGATGAGAGTTTTAAAAAAGGACTTCTGACTGAAAAAGAGTATAAAAAAGCTAAAGAAAACATTATGAAACGCTATCAATAAGATTAAAATACTTTGACTCTATAGACTTTTGGCAAATATATTATGATAAAAAACTACTATGTTCCGGTTTGCCTGCTTTGTTTTCTTTTGCTAGGTTGCTCATCCGATGTTAAAACTTTTCATTCAACAAAAAGCCTTGGTGAGCAGCTTGAAGATTTAGATAAGGCTTATAAGAGTAATGCCATTACTGAAAATGAGTACAAAAAAGCCAAGCAAATTTTGATTGATAAGACGAAATAGCTTTCAAAGTCTAGATATGTGGTTTAAATTCAGATATCACAGTTGATTTTGTCTGATAATTTTGCCAGGCACTTTCGATAATCTGATTGAATTCAACTGAAGAATTGGTTGTCGATTGCGTTATCAGGATATCTTCAAATAAGGTTCGAATCTTGAAAGTATATTCGGCGACCGATTGACCTTCCCAGTGCTTTTTTTTCAGATATTTTGATATTTTAACATAAGTTGCAGCCACCATATTATAAGCCGCGTTGAGCTTGCCCTGTTGTGCGGAATTATTCACTTTATTGGTAATTGTACGGGCATATTTTTCCATTTCATTTAAATCCTTTGCCCCGATCAGTTTTTTTTGCAGATCAACAAAGCCAGCTTGCTTAAACGGTTTTTGAGCTTTGGTTCTTTTCCTGACTATCTTAACTTCTGAGCGAGTCATATCCTGACTGAATGTTCGCCTGGAATGTAAACGGTTTGATTTTGAGCAACCCTGGTTGCTAAATTCTATTGAGCCATCGGGAAGTATGCATTTGGAAATTGTTACTGAATGCACATTGTTGCTGATGACAGCCGCTGATATGAGAATTAAGGGTGTTAAAGTTCTGTTCATCGTGATGTTATTTCTTGTAAATATTGCAGTGCCGTCATTTGAGACTAATATTAAGAATTATAGCTGAAAAAATGAATTGTTGAAAAAATAATAATAAAAAGGACTATTTGACAGTGAACAGTAGTAAAAATCAGTCCTGGTTCACATTTTACTTTGGTATTATGCAGTTAAGAAAGTAGATTGGTAATGAATAGTATGATTTTAATAAATAAGTAATTGAATTAATGATATAATTCTTAACAAATATCGCCATTTCTGCTTTTTAACTGGCGGATGATTCTTTTGAATTATAAAATATAGATATTAATTGGTTTTTACACATTATCTGGGGAAATATGGCTGTTCAAAGTGAAAAAGTACTGGTTCATCATCTTGCTATCGGCATGTATGTCTCTGCTTTGGATCGTCCCTGGTTGGAAACTGACTATTTGATGGAAGGTTTTTATATTGGAAACGCCAGTGATATTGAAAAACTTCAAAAACTCTGCAAGTTTGTTTATATCGATGTTGAATTAACCAGACAAAAGATTAAATCAATAAGTGCAGAGCCTTCTCTTTTTGCAAAAATTAAGACGATTGCGAATACAGATATAAAGGATATAAGCTTTAGTCGGAAAAACAAACAATCAAGTATCCGTCGTGATGATAATCAATACAACAAAAGCACGACATTTGCGACTGAGTTTCGTACAGCCAACCAACTTTATAAAGATATAACGGTCACTGCATCCAGTTTATTTTCAAATGCCCATACCGGAAATAATATTGATTTACCCAGTGTAAAACGATCTGCAACAGCAGTAGTGGATAGTGTGGTCAGAAATCCGGATGCCTTTTTATGGTTAACCCGTTTACATGAAAAAGACACTCATACTCATAACCGTTCTTTAAGGACTTCTATATGGGCTATTGCTTTTGGCCGTTATCTGGGCCTGGAAAAAGACAAGCTGAATAACCTGTCCATTGCTTTATTATTATGCAATATCGGAAAAGCAAAACTCTCAATTGAGCTGCTGGAAAATGAAGATGATCTCAGTGATGATGAATTGCTGGAATATCAGAAACATGTCGATCTGACATTGGATGCCCTTAAAATCATGGGACGTACTCCACAGGCAATTATCACAATTATTCGAGCGCATTGTGAACGTTTTGATGGTTCTGGTTATCCAATGCAATTAATGGGCGATGAAATTCCTTTATTGGCTCAGATAGCCGGACTGGTGACGTATTATGAGCAAATAACTAATCGCAGGGTTCAGGCAAACTCACTGGATCCGACGCGGGCAGTTGAACACCTGTATAAGTTACGCGGCAAGACTTTTATGTCTGAGTTGGTTGAAGAATTTATCTGTTCAATTGGTATCTATCCCGTTGGTTCCATTGTTGAATTAAACTCCAAAGAAATTGCAATTATTGTTGAACAAAATAGTAAAAATCAATTATTACCACAAGTACTGATATTACGAGATGTTAAACGTCAACCGGTCACTTTGTTTAAAGTTCTTGATCTCTATGAGATTGATCAATCGGGTGGTAAAGCAAGACCTAAAATTGTTAATACCTATGCCCTGGGAACTTTCGGAATTGATGTAGAAGAGGTGACGCAAGGCTTGAGCAGGGCAACTGCCGATAATCATTCAGATGAAAATAAAAACTGGGCGTTAAAAAATTTGCTGAAAAAAATGGTTCCTTAAGTTCAAGTTTTTAACGGAAGATTTTATAGCTGGTTTTTTAAAACGCCAGAGGTATTAACATGAAATATTTAACCCTGCTTATTTCCCTGCTTCTGTTAACCGCCTGTCAGTCAACATTAATCCGTTCGGATTCCAATTATTTTGAAGTGCATCATCGCGCCAGCATAGAAATCACTGAGATCCTGACAGTAGCTCCCAATTCTGCCCGAGTTTTTTTGCAAAATGGTGAAGTGAAAAAAAATGGTAATATCGATCTGTATGAAGTGAATTGTGAAGTGGAAATTAATACCGTATCTGAATCACGCCAAACCATCCAGCCAGAGATTTTTAATGTGATCAGAGTTAGCCAGGAAGAAAGCCCGATTGTTATGTTAAGGCCCGAAGTGGTTGCCTCTTTGACTTATGCCTGGATGTTTTCTGATTCACCCGTTGACATTAAACTCTATTATCGTTTTATACTGACTGCGCAAAATAGTGGCTCAAACTCTCAGGTCAGAGCCGTCATCTGCAGAGGAGCACAGTCTGAGCCTTATAACGCAGAATTACCCACATTGGAACAGATGAAAAGGGCCGCTGGCAAGTATCTCAGGTTTAATTTGTAGAACAACCTAGACAGGTTGATGCTGAACTCGTGTGCGTTTATACTTTGTTGTGTTCAAAAAAGAACAATAATTGATATTATTTTAGATGACAAAGTAAATACCTGGGAAAAATCCAGAAATAGATCATTAGCCTATATTTATGGCTCTTGAAACTGCAACCATAGATGGTAAGCATTGTCGAAAAATAAAAATGTCCGTTCAGGCATAAAATTGCACTGGGCAATTGGTTTTTAACTCTTTTAAAAAAACTAAGATAAGTGGAAAGTTCGTAAATAAAGGATAATCAGTATTACCATGAAAAAATTTAAATTAACGGTTCTATTACTTTGCACCTTGCTGCTGTCACAACTTCAGGCTCAAGACCTGACGGTGGTCGCTAATATCTGGCCGCCTTATGTAGACGAAGCGCTACCCGATAATGGACTGGCCATAAAAATAGTTACTGCTGTATTTAAACGGGTTGGCTATGAACCAAAACTCAGGATCGAAAAATGGGAAAAAGCCCTATCGGGTTCGAAACTGGGCGTTTATGATGTTGTTGGCGCGGTATGGGAAACAGATTCACGAAAACAGAAACTGCTTTTTAGTAACCCTTATCTTAATAATAATATTGTGTTTGTGAGTCGTTCTGGCAGTGATATTAAATATAATAGCCTGAGTGATTTACATGGCATGCTGGTGGGGATTTTAAATGAATATGCTTATGACGAAAAGTTTATGAAAGATCCGCAAATTTTAAAATTTAAAGCCAATCGTTTAACACAAAACCTGATATCAGTTCAGAAGGGACAGCTTGATTTGGC
>Ga0316204_10002192_pt1 | contig 46050 bp, 40 predicted proteins | sample 6monrhotite_MG_2_FD_205661 | JGI IMG/M metagenome (GOLD analysis project Ga0316204, IMG submission 205661) | Microbial mat bacterial communities from mineral coupon in-situ incubated in ocean water Damariscotta River, Maine, United States -... | ecosystem: Environmental > Aquatic > Marine >... | reverse complement strand
AAGCGCATACCCGTATCTAAATTAACAATTTTAATTCCAACTGGTACTAATTCAAAAATGGAGTTGAATAATGCTTCATTTTTCAATGATTCAACCATTAATTTCTTTATAGGTGTTGCTTCATCAATAAACACCAAAATTAATTCGATTCCATTTTTAACAACACATTTTTTATGGGCGTTAATAGAAATTTGTTCACCTTGTTTACTTATTAATTGAGTTTCAATATTTTGAGATGTCGCGTCTATTTTGAGTGTTGAAAATAATCGTTTAATATTTTCATTGTCAGCTGCTGAAATTAACGATATATAGTTTTTAGTATAAATTTCAGTCATTGAATATAGTGTTAACTTACAACAAGCATTATTCGCTTGAATAATATTTCCTTGACGATCACAAACTAATATAGCGGAAGCTGAGTGTTCAAAAACGGTTTCAGCATACATTTCTGTGCTGTTTGACTGAGCATTGTATTGTTTTAAATATAAAAACAGGAATATGGCAGAAATACTTAAAAAGAAAAATTCAGAAATATGAATGTTATCTAGAGAAATGCCGGTTTCTAATGCTGAATTAGCATTATTATTATAAGCAACAGCCCACAGAAAACCGATGATTAAATAAACAAGGGTATATTTAATCGCTTGCACAATACTATTTCTCTTAGTTGCTATTAAAAATTTATTCTTTAAATTAGCCAAAGGTTACTCCTAAGCTATTTAGGTAATTGATACGTTGATTTATTTCATTGGTTTCTTCTTCAACATTTAGTGCTTGTTGTAAATTATTTTGTGAAGCATCGCTAATGTTTGCTATGTTTTTACTTATTTCTGCGGAAACCATACTTTGCTCTTCTGCTGCGGTTGAAATTTGAATAGCCAAATCTGAAATGTCGGTAATGTTGGCATAAACATTATTAACAATGCTTTGTGCATTGATTGTATCTTTTAGGCATTCTTGAGCATTGTCGTTACCTTTTAACATGGTTGCAGATAAAGATAACAATGTGTTTTGAATTTCATTGATTGATTTGTGAATTTGTTCTGTGGCGCCTTGAGTTCTATTCGATAATGCTCTGACTTCATCGGCAACCACTGAAAACCCTCTGCCATGCTCACCGGCTCTTGCTGCTTCAATCGCTGCATTAAGGGCTAATAAATTAGTTTGATCAGCAATGCCTTGAATTTCTTGCATCACAATACCTATTTTTTCAGCTTCTTGCGCGAGTTCATTGGTTTCTTTTGCTGAGCTTGAAATTTCATCGGTAAGTATTTTAACTTGTGATAGGGTTGTTTCCATCGATGTAGATGCTTCTTTGCACAGTGAATGTGCAACTTCAATTTTACTCGATGTGGTTTCTGTATTGTTTGCTACTTCGTGTATAGTCGCAACCATTTCTTCTACAGCGGTAGATACTTGATATAATTCTGCCGTTTCATTTTCTACACCTTGCTTAGATTGTTTGGCTGCATCAGATAGTTTTGAGACATCATTAGATAAGCTACGAGTGCTATCAATAACCCGGCCAAGAATTGTCTTTATTTTTCCTTCAGAAACTTTTAAATGGAAATCAGCTATTCCTCTTTTTTGGTTACCACTATAAATGTATCGAGAAGCACTATCATAACTGCCCATTAAATTAGAAAAATATTTTGGTGTTGTTATTAATTCTTTTGAATAAAAAATAAAGGGTAAAATAATAAAGGCTACCGCACTAAACGGATTGTAAAAGGTAGCAGCTAAGGTTAAAAAGCACGTTAAAAAATAACTAGAATATTTAAAAGTAGAATTATCTAAAATGCTGGTTAATTTGTTGCCATTATTTAGCTTATTATAAATATGCTCTGCATTTTTTTTATAATCATCAGTAAGTTTTGTTCTTACAGATTGATAACCAACTAATTGATTATTTTCATAAATAGGAGTAACAAAAGCATCTACCCAATAATAGCGCCCATCTTTACATCGGTTTTTTACTGCACCACGCCAAGGTTGTTCTACTTTTAGATGGTCCCACAAATCTTTAAAAGCCGCTTTAGGCATGTCGGGGTGACGAACTATACTATGATTTTGGCCGACTAATTCTTCAAGGCTATAACCTGCAATTTTGCAAAAAGCGTCATTGGCATAAGTAATGACTCCGCGTTTATCGGTAGTTGAAACTAGATCTTCATCCGCTGAAAAGGTGACTTCATTATTGATTACATTGTTGATTACATTATTACGCATATTATTGACACTCCATTTTATATGAAAGCGATAATATGTGATATTCATCACGCTGTAAACGATAAAATCGATAATTTGTTTTTATTAATCTATAATAACAGTTTTATTACATATGATTAATCGATATAATATGATCCCTACGAATCATTTTTTTTAAATACATTACTTAATTGAGATTTTACTTTTGAATGCATCAGGAAAACTATTAACACCAGCACAAGCTGCTGAATTATTAAGTGTGTCTCCAATTACTGTTAGGTATTGGGCAAAAGAAGGTCGTTTAAACTTTGTTACTACGCCCGGCGGACACAGGCGGTTTGAGCGTGCAGATATTGAAAAATTATTAGATGATAAATCGATATCTAACGAAAATGAAAGGATTGTTATAGTCGAAGATGACAAACAACATGCTGATGTGTTGATTGAATTTATAACTGTTCTTTATCCTGATATTAAAGTGGATGTTGCTTACAGCGGCTTTGAAGCAGGGCTTATGATACAGGCTTTACAACCAAACCTTATTTTTTTAGATATTGTTATGCCAAACATTGATGGTTTTACTGTATGCCAACAAATAAAATCGAATAGTAAAACTAAAAATATCCCGATAATTGCTATGTCAGGGTATTCAGATGAAGCGATAAGCGATAAAATTTTAAAGGCAGGAGCAAGTCAGTTTTTAGTGAAACCTATTAGGCTTTCTGTGTTGAAAGAAACTGTTGATTTATGTTTACATCGAAACATTGAATGATGTTTATCGGTGAATATTAACAACCATAGTTTTAAAAAAGCGCTTAACTATTTTGATAGTTAAGCGCTTTTTTTGTTTTATGACTATGATTAGTTTCATTAAGTAGAAAAACAATCTGACAGGTGTCAAAATTAACTTGTATTCTGTCATAAAAAACAGTAAATTTTATCAACTGGTTTGACCAAACTAATGTCAATCGTAATCAAGTTATGGCGGTTATTGTCAAGTAAACACCAAAATAAAGCATTTAGAGAAGAATATTATTATGACCACAGCTGAAATCGCAAGAACCATATCAACCCCTTATCCACATTTATTAGCGCCATTAGATTTAGGCTTTACCACTTTGGCTAATCGAACGTTAATGGGGTCGATGCACACCGGGCTTGAAGAAGAAAACAACGGTTTTGAAAAACTCGCTGCGTTTTATGAAGCCCGTGCTAAAGGTGGTGTTGGGCTTATTGTAACGGGTGGCGTTAGCCCAAATATGCGTGGTCGCATTGCACCTTTCGGTAGTGAAATTAGTAAATTTTGGCATGTTAAAAAACACAAGCAAGTAACCGCGGCAGTACATAAATATCCAACAAAAATTTGTTTACAATTATTGCACACAGGTCGTTATGCTTATCATCCGTTTAGTGTTGCCCCGAGCAAAATCAAATCACCTATTACACCATTTACACCTAAAGAAATGTCTACTCGCCAAATAAAAGGCACGATAAAAGATTATGCTAATGCTGCAAATTTAGCTGCTGAGGCCGGTTATGACGGTGTTGAAATTATGGGAAGTGAAGGTTATTTAATTAATCAATTTTGTTGTCTTCGTACCAACCATAGAACAGATGAATGGGGCGGAAGCATTGAAAATAGAATGCGTTTAGCGATTGAAACTATTCAAGCCGTTCGCGAAAAAGTGGGTGAAAAATTTATTATTATATTCCGCTTGTCTATGCTTGATTTAGTGGAAGGTGGTAACACTTGGGATGAAGTTGTTACCATGGCAAAAGCGGTTGAAAAAGCTGGCGCAACGTTAATTAACACCGGTATTGGCTGGCATGAAGCGCGTGTACCTACCATAGTTACCTCAGTACCAAGAGCTGCATTTACTTGGGTTACTGAACGTATGAAAAAAGAAGTTTCAATACCTTTAGTGACAACTAACCGAATTAATACGCCTGAAGTGGCTGAAAATATTTTAGCGTCAGGGCAAGCTGATATGGTGTCAATGGCACGTCCATTTCTTGCTGATGCTGACTTTGTAAATAAATCCGCGGCAAATAAAGCTGATGAAATAAATACCTGTATTGGATGTAACCAAGCTTGCTTAGATCATGTTTTTCAGCAAAAACGCGCTTCTTGTTTAGTGAATCCGGTTGCCTGTTATGAAACAGAATTAACGTTTGCTAAAACCAGTCAAGCTAAAAAAATTGCAGTAATTGGTGCTGGGCCTGCAGGTTTAGCGTTTAGTGTTTATGCCGCAGGGCGAGGCCATCAAGTTGAACTATTTGATAAAATCAGTGAAATTGGTGGTCAATTTAACGTGGCTAAACAAATCCCCGGAAAAGAAGAGTTTTTTGAAACACTGCGTTATTTTAAAAAACAGTTATCAATATTAAACGTACCAGTACATTTAAATACCGAACAAAGTGCGCAAAGTTTAATTGATGCGGGCTTTCATGAAGTAGTGTTAGCTACAGGCATAAAACCACGTAAACTAGATATAAGCGGAATTGATCACCCTAAAGTATTAAGTTATTTACAAGTATTGCGCGATAAAGAAACTGTCGGTAAAAAAGTCGCTATTATAGGCGCTGGTGGCATTGGTTTTGATGTGGCCACTTATTTAACAGAGCCAAAATCGTTGACAACCGATGCTGACGCTTGGCTTAAAAACTGGGGGGTTGATAAAACATACCAGCATAATGGCGCCTTGCTTGACCATGTTGAGCATGCTCCGTCGTTACGAGAAGTTTATTTACTTCAACGTAAAACCTCTAAAGTTGGTAAAGGTTTAGGAAAAACGTCTGGTTGGGTGCATCGTGCGAATATGGTTAACAATAAAGTCCAAATGATTGCGGGTGTTACCTATAAATCGGTGACTGATGATGGCTTGCTAATAGAAATTAATGGTAAAGAAAAACTTTTAGACGTAGACAACGTTATTATTTGTGCAGGACAAGAATCGAATCGAGATTTACAAACGGCACTTGAAGCGGGCAAAGTGAACGTTAATTTAATTGGTGGTGCTAACGTCGCTGCTGAGTTAGATGCAAAAAGAGCCATTCGCCAAGCGGCAGAACTGGCTGCCAGCATATAACTCGTTAATGAAATTGTTTCTAGTTAATAAATTCGTGCACGATTTATAAAATGGAAAAATGAAATAGTTAAGCGACTAAACTGTTCTATAATCAGAGTAGATTAGTTTGCATTAAACGAAAACGGCATACTTTTATTAAATAAGTATGCCGTTTTTTGTATAACTATCAAATGGTGCTACAACATAAGATTTTATTAAATAAAAGGGTATTCATGAATTTTTTTATTAAACCAGCCTTGTCATTAGCCAATCACTTGCGATTTAAAGCAAAATTTATATTACTTGCTACCGTGTTTTACATACCTTTGCTTGCTTGTTGTTTATGGATAATCCAAGGGCAACTAGTTAATATTACGCAATATCAATATGAACAGTTAGGCCATGAACAAATTCAAAAAGTTGTACTTTTAGAAAAAGCCATAAGCTTATCACAACGAGATAAAAGCCAAATAGAAGCAGCAAGGCGAGCTATAGATTTTTTAAAAAATACTATTGATAACAATTATGTAACCAAAAAAGCTTTGCCCGTTATTAATGAAATTGCTAACAATTGGCAAAAAATGACTGAAACTAACGCTAATATTTCATTGGAAAATTACGCGATGGTTTATGACGAAACCTTAGCGCTGCGTGAAAATATTGCTGCACTTACTGGGTTAACACGAGAAGGTAAAGCGAATACATTTTACTTGGCAGAATTAACGGTTCAACGATTGCCTGCACTATTAGAATATATTGCTCGTATTCGTGATTTAAGTGCTCAAATAATTGAAAATGATGGTTTTGATGCTAAAACCTACACATTGTTAGTGGCTCTTGATAAACGTATTGATGAGCTGCAAGTTCAACTTAGAAAAACGAGTGAACAATTTATTCGTGTTGCCCCTGTTTTATCACAACATTATCAATCACAATATCAAGAGTTAACAGCCGCTATTGATACCTTTCAACAAACGCTTAGAGATAAAATGATTAATCCTGATGCTATTTCATTATCGTTATCTGAAGCGATTAATTTAGCAGAAACTCAGCATAAATCAGTGCAAAATTTATTAAATCAAACTGATAAATTATTAACGACTAGCCTAAAAGAATATGAAAATGAAAATCGTTGGTTGTTAACCACACTTATTATATTGTTAGTTGTAGTAAGTTTAACTAGCATTCTATTGTTGGTGGGCATGTACTTCTCGTTAAAAGCCAATGTACAGGCGATTAATCGTGCTTCAAGTTTGCTAGGCGAAGGTGATTTTAGCCAACTGTTAAAAGTAGATGGATGTGATGAACTTGCTGATATAGCAATTAGTTTTGCTCAAATGCAAGAAAAAATATTGTTGCTGTTACAAAAATTTGATGGTGATGTTGAGCAATTAAAATCTGCATCAAATGGTATTTATCAATTAACTCAGACTATGGAGAAAAGTTTGGTTGAGCAGCAACATAGTACACATCAGGTAGCGAGCAGTATTAATCAAATGTCTCAGTCGCTGTCGCTCATTGGGCAAAACACAGATAATGCGCATGGCTTAACCGAACAAGCACAGAATCATGTGAATGGTGGTCAAACTGTTATTAGTGCAACGGCAACGGTAATTAACGATATTTCAGATGAAGTCAATGGTGCTGCTACCGTGATTAACGACTTGGCGAAAAATAGTAAAGATATTAGCCAATTTATCGCCGTGATCAGTGAAATTGCCGATCAAACTAACTTATTAGCTTTAAATGCCGCGATTGAAGCAGCACGAGCTGGTGAGCAAGGACGGGGCTTTGCCGTTGTTGCGGATGAAGTTCGTACGCTTGCTGGTAGAACTCAAGAAGCCACCGTAGAAATACAGCGAATTATTGGTCAACTACAAGTCGGGGCAACACGCTCGGTTGAAGTAATGAATCAAGGTGTAGAAAAAGCAGAACAAGGTGTAGTACAAGTAAATGAGGTTTCTTCAAGTTTTCAGGATGTTACAGACAATGTTAATCAAATAGTACAAGCGACTAATGAAATAGCAAGTGCCGTAACTGAACAAACTCAAATGGTAAAAAATATTGATGATAGTACTGAAACTATTGCCCATGGCGCTGATCAAATTTTAAACGGAGCCAAAGAAACAGCAGCTTCGGGACAACATTTATTACAATTAGCTGAGGGGCTTTCACAGCAATTAGCACAATTTAAATTGACTAATTAACCATTTATTACAAACTGATCCTGCTTTTTAGTTTAGCTTGAGGTTATACTTAGCGGCTTAATGAGTATATAAGTTAGTTAGAGAGCAAATCGTTAGTGAGTAAACACCGCAATATTTTAGTTAATGCTGCTGACATTAATATTTTCAATTCAGCTAAAGCGTATAAGCAGCAACTATTAACGCTTATCAATGAAGCAAAACAGCGCATTTATATTACCGCGCTTTATCTGCAAGACGATCAAGCGGGCCAAGATATACTGCATGCTTTGTATAAAGCTAAACAAAATAATCCTGACTTAGCCGTTCATGTTTTTGTCGATTTTCATCGCGCCCAACGCGGCTTAATTGGCGAGGCCGAACAATTAGGTAATAGAGCTCTGTATCTAGCTTTGGCTGAGCAATATCAGCACAATATTAATATTTATGGCGTTGCCGTTAAGCGCAAAGAATTATTTGGAGTGCTGCATTTAAAAGGGATGGTTTTTGATGATCAGGTTTTTTACACTGGTGCGAGTATTAACGATGTTTATTGTCAACAAACGCAACGTTATCGATTAGACCGTTATTATCAAATAAACTCTGCTGAATTAGCGGATAGCTTTTGTGATTATTTATCGGATACTTTTATTTATTCTGGTTTAGCACCATTGCTTAACCAAGCTAATATACCTAATAAAAATCAACAAAAGCGAAATATTATTGGTTTTAAATCATTACTTAGAAAAGCTTTTTATCCGGTATTAAAAAATAATACATCGATACTTTCTACAAAGAATAAAATAGCGATTAAACCCTTAATTGGCTATGGTCGCCGTAATAATAAATTAAATCGTAACGTGCGCCGTTTAGTGCAAAATAGTGAAACAGAATTGTTGATGTTTACGCCCTATTTTAATTTACCTCCGGTACTTGCAAGAGATGTTGTTAAGGCATTGAAGCGAGGCGTAAAAATCACGTTAGTGATTGGTGATAAAACAGCTAATGATTTTTTTATTAAAGATGACAATGCTTTTAGCACAATCGGCATTGTGCCTTATCTTTACGAAATGTTACTACGCCGCTTTGTTAAGCGCTGGCAACATTTCATAGATCAAAATCTATTAACGATTCGTCTATGGAAAGATAATGATAATAGTTTTCATCTTAAAGGCATTATTGCCGATCAACGATATCATTTGCTAACGGGAAGTAATTTAAATCCGCGCGCATGGTCACTTGATTTGGAAAACGGTTTGTTGCTTGACGATGCTGAAAAATTATTAATGCCACAAGTCGAAGATGAAATTCAACAAATTTTACAACATACCAAAAAAATTGGGCATTTTGATGATATTGAAAGCGTTAATCGTTATCCTGAAAAACCTAAAAAATTATTGAAAAAAATTCAGATTACACAAATAGATCGCCTACTTAAACGTTTTTTGTAATTGAAATTAGTAATGCAAAAATAAAAGAGGGTATAAAGGGAAGGAATTTTTATACCCTGAGCGATTAGCTCGAAACTGAAATAACTATACTTTTTTGATATGTTTTTTATTACGCAGCAGCGGTTAATTTAATTTTCTTTTTTAGCAATGTAGGTTTAGCTAATATCACTAAGTTGCCTAATAAAATGCTACTAAAACCAACCACAGTAAAAATACTCCAATGAAAATCTTCAACAAAAGTAGAAATAACCACGGCAACAGCAGGAAATAAAATATTAGCGTAAGACGTTTTATGCGCGCCAATGCGGGTCATTAACGTTAAGTAACATCCAAAAGCGATCACCGAGCCAAACAAAGACAAATAAACTAGCGAAGTAATGTAAGCAAAGCTGAATTCAAAGGTAAACTGATCACCTCGTAGTAGCGCAACTATACTCATAAACAAGGTGCCATACATCATCGCCCAGGCATTTGTTTGTAAAACTGGCAGTTTAGATTGTTGGTTTTTTATTGAAACCATATTACCCATTGATGCGGATAATGTGCCGACTAAACATAAACCAAGACCAAGTAATGTCGCTTGACCATATTCCGCGCTAGTCAGTTGTGGCCAAAACAGTGTAATTATACCGACCAATCCCAATGTTGCGCCCAAATAAACTTGCTTGCCTATTGGCGTTTTATACCAAAATTTTGCATTTATTATGTTAAAAATCATTAACGTAGAAAAAGCTGTTGCGGCTAACGCCGAGTTAATATGTTGCTGTGCGTTATAAAGAAGAAAATAATTAATGCCAAATAACGTCACGCCTAAGGCAATAAAGTTACGGTGATATTTAAGGTTGAAATTTAACGGTAATTTTTTAAATTTAGCAAAAGCGAATAACATAAATGAGGCTAGCGCAAAGCGGTAAACTACAGAAACTTCGGGCGCCACTGTGCCAAGTTGATAATTAATGGCGATCCATGTGGTTCCCCAAATTATTACCGTTAAGGCATATAAAAAACTGTTATTCATTTTCTTACCCTTAATATTTACATTTAAGATTAGTTAAGTTGATAGTGTAGAGAAGTTTTGTTTTAATAACATATACAAAAAAACAAAAATGAAACCTATACAGTTTGTGTTTTTTTAATCGTTGTTATCAAGATAATATTAGCGAGAAAACTGCATGCAAGTCATTCAAAAATCATCAACTGATTTCTTATACCAGCAAGTGATCGCCTTTATTGAAGGCCAGCTACAACAAGGTGTTATACGAGCTGGCGATAAACTACCAAGCTTACGTAAATTGAGTAAACAGTTTGAAATAAGTGTGCCAACGGTCAAGCAGGCTTATATTGAATTAGAACGTCAAGGCGTTGTTTCAGCTCGGCCTCAATCAGGTTATTACTTAAAAGCGCAACAGGCACGTACACTTAAACCTCGGCCAGCGCTATGGCAGGCCAGTTCCCCCGTTGAAGTGAAATGCAGAAGTTTAATAGAACAAGTTTATGATGCGGTGCATTTGCCTAATTCTATTCAGTTAGGGGTTTCAAACCCTGTTAATGCGCACCCGCCAGATAAAACCCTTGCGCGTTTAATGCGTTCGGTTATCAGTAAGGTTGCTGAAAAAGCGGTGAGTTATGGGCCAGTTAATGGCGATCCAAAATTACGCAATCAACTGGCTTTTCGACATCAAGAGTTAGGTGTCGCTGTCGTGGCAAACGATATTGTAATTACGAATGGTGCTCAAGAAGCATTGTCTATTGCATTGCAATGTGTCGCGCAAGTTGGAGATATTATTGCCATAGAATCGCCTTGTTTTTTCGGTATTATTGAATTAATTGAAAGCCTAGGCATGCGCGCAATTGAGGTTTATACCTGTACTGAAGATGGCGTTGGATTCGTTGAACTAGAAAAAACAATTAAACAACATAATGTTAAAGCGTGTGTGTTTTCAACCGCAATTAATAACCCGCTTGGCTCAATGATGACAGACCGTCAGCGGCAAGCGATGGTAAATTTACTCGAAAAAAATAATATTCCGTTGATAGAAGACGATGTTTATAGCGATTTATATTTTACTGAACAGCGCCCTAAACCGGCACAGTTTTATTCACAAAAGGGTTTAGTTTTAACCTGTTCCTCGTTTTCAAAAACAGCTGCACCCGGTTATCGCATTGGTTGGCTTATTTCTCCCACCTTTGAAGAAAAAGCCAAACAAATAAAGCGCGCACAATCGTGCTCTACCGCCATGTTACAACAATGGACGTTGACACAATATTTATTAACAGGCGAATATGATCGTCATTTATCCGTTTTACGTAAAAAATTGCGTTATAACTGCGAGCGTATGCGCGCTTTAGTAGCCGAGTATTTTCCACCTGAAGTGTGTATTTCAAAACCACAAGGCGGTAGTGTTTTATGGGTGCGATGTCGTTCGCATGTTAAAACACAAACTATTTTTACCCAAGCGATCGCGCAAGGGATTAATTTTGCTCCTGGTGCTATTTTTTCATTGTCTGGCAAGTATCAAAACTACATGCGAATTAGCTTTGGCGTGCAGTGGCAAGACGATATTGAACAAGCTATAGAGAAGCTGGGTAAGCTGGTTTATAGCTACCCAGAAGTAGAATCTTAAAATAAACAGTGAAATAAAATTAATTATAGTGGCGATTAATACCATTAAAGGAAGTTACATATTGCTCATTTATCGTCATGCTGAACTCGTTTCAGCATCTTAAGCAACTAGATCCTGAAATGGATTCAGGATGACTAATTTCATATTAATATCTGAGAAGTTTCTCATTAGGAATTAACCATGAGTAGTGCATTAAAAAATATAACAGTGATTGATTTAAGCCGTATTTTAGCCGGTCCTTGGGCATCACAGTTACTAGCTGATATGGGGGCGGAAGTTATAAAAATAGAACGTCCCAAAACAGGTGATGATACTCGATATTGGGGGCCTCCGTTTATTCAAACTGCCAGTAATAATGATAGGAAAAGCACTGCAGATGCTGCCTATTTTCATTGTGCTAACCGTAATAAAAAGTCAGTGGCGGTTGATATAAGTTGTATTCAAGGTCAACAAATTATTAAAGATTTAGTCGTTAAAGCGGATGTGTTTATCGAAAATTTTAAAGTGGGCGCATTAGCTGACTACGGTTTAGATTATCAATCGCTAAAAGTCCTTAACCCAAAACTTATTTATTGCTCTATTACTGGTTTTGGACAAACTGGAAGTTATGCCCACAAAGCGGGTTATGATGCGATGATCCAAGGTGAGGGCGGTTTAATGAGTATTACCGGAGAAGTAAACGGCGAGCCGATGAAAACTGGCGTTGCCATTACCGATTTAATGACCGGACTTTACAGCAGTAATGCCATTTTAGCGGCATTGATGGCTCGAAATCATACCAATGAAGGACAATATATTGATATAGCGTTACTTGATGTGCAAATTGCGATGCTTGCTAACCAAGGCATGAATTATTTAGCCTCGGGCGAAAATCCAACGCGCTCTGGTAATGGCCATCCTAATATTGTGCCGTATCAAACTTTTGCGAGCCAAGATAGTAGTGTGATTTTAGCGATAGGTAACGATCAACAATTTCAGCGTTTTTGCCAAGCGGCAAACTGTGAAGTTTTAGCGCAAGATGAACGTTTTACTAGTAATGCCCAAAGGGTAAAAAATCGTGCTGAACTTATTCCCCTATTAGCCGGAATTATTGCCGGTAAAACTACACAAACTTGGATCAAATTATTAGAACCTTTAGCGGTACCTTGTGGCGCGGTTAATACCATAGAACAAGCACTAAATCATCCGCAGATACAACACCGAAAAATGGTTAAATATATAGCTGACAATGGCGGTGAGTTAGTACCAACTATTGCTTCACCTTTTAATTTATCTGAAACACCGTTGCAATATAAGCATGCGTCACCTAATTTAGGTGAGCATACTCAAAGTGTTATAAGTGATTTGTTAGGGTATAGTGAAGAAGCTATTGCAGAATTACAACAACTTGGCGTTTTGCAATAAAACGATCATCATCAATCAATATTCAAATTTGTTGAAAAAATCAGTATCAGCAATGGTGTAATTAGATTGCGCTAACCATGCTTTAGCATCGTTAATGTTAGTGAATACACAGCGTTCGTAGTTTGCTTCAGTGTGTGGGATCAATTTCTCAAGTAACATTTCTTTAGTAGAACTTGGGGAATAAATATGACAGTCTTTAACGCAGCCATTGTCTTTAAACCACTGGCAATGTTCAATAATATGTTGTTCTATTGCGGGCACACCCATCTCCCAATCTTCAAAAATAGATAAAATTGCCCATTTTCCGTTGTTGGCTTTATTTTTTGCTAACGGTGTAGCTTTTTCTCTAAATTCTTTAACATAAGCGATAATTGCCTCTTCGTTCCATGAACCACTAAAGTATTGAAGTAAAACATTATTACTAACTTCGATTTTCCAATCGCCATGAATTGAAAACATAGGTTCACCTGACCGTTATTGTGAATAAGATAAATTTACCGTGCTTTAAGTAGATTAACGGGAGAATATTGATCCGTCAATAAACGGATTTTCTGATCCCAGTCGTTATCTATCTTTATTTTGCGCGAAAGTTTTTCGCTATTCACACCATATTTTTTTAATTTTAGCTTAAGTTGCTGACTATTTTTTATTATTTGTGGTTTTAGTTTGTCTTTATCTATTGAGTGGGGTTGGGCAAGAATAATACGATTTGAAACGTTACCATTACGAACATTATAGAAATTACCAAAAACTGATTGGTAAGTGGCTGATTCGTATTCATATAATTTACTGGTTGAAAAAGTGTTGGCTGCAAGTACACCGTCATCACTTAAAATTTTTTTAACTTCTTGTAAAAATTCTTGAGTCATTAAATGTTCAGGAATGTAGTCACCGTTAAAGGCATCTAAAATGATCAAATCATATTGTTGTTTTTTTAATGCCGCACGTTTAATAAATATTCGCCCATCTTGAGTTACTGTTTTTATATGCTGATTTTCAAAGTAAGAAAAATACTCACGAGCAACCTTACTTACAGCATCATCAAGTTCGACATTGGTAATATTGGTGTCAGGGAAAAGCTGGTGAAAGGTATTAGATAAGGTACCGCCGCCCAAACCGATAATAAGAATGTTTTTTGGAGAGCTGTTTATTAACAAACTCGACATTACAAGCTTGGTATAGCTAAAAACTAATTTTTGAGGATCGCTTTTATACATACAACTTTGCTGTGATTTTTGCTGTTTTGTATGAAACTTCAAACAGCGTAAGTCGCCATCGTCATCAACGGTAATATTACGATAAAGTGAACGTTCACTATGGATAGTTTTAGCAGTTACACACCATGGCAGCAATAAGGTTATTAGTAGAAAAAAAGATAAAGTTTTGAACATAATTGCCCTTATTAATTGAATTAAATAGTTAAGCCAATATCTTAACAAAAAGCTTTAAAAAACAGCTTTAAAAAACAGTTCAAGTAAACCGCTAAAGTGTCGTATATAGTTAATTATTTTAAGCGGTTGCTTTGCTGAAACTGGTATTTTTATGCGATAGACTAAAAGCCAATAAACCTAACAAAATTAGCATACTACTAAACGTTAGCACGATAGCATTAACATCAAAATACAAAACTAAATAAAATGAAGTAATAATAGTGCCTAAAGCGCTACCTAAGGTTGAAATAAAATATAAATTGCCTGCAACATTGCCACTATGATCTTTATTCGTTACCAGTAAACGGACTGAATAGGGTGATAACATACCGAGGAAAATAGTCGGAATAAAAAATAAAACCACAGAGGCGAGTAGCGAGCCGTATCGGCTGTCTTCAATATTAACAAAAATGGCTTCCATCATATGCTGCGCAAAGAAAACAATAGGTAAAATTGTTAACCCAGCAATAATAAAAATAAAACCATAATGTTTAAGAGAGGCCGAGCGTGTTGAAAGTTTACCTCCAAGTAAATAGCCAAACGATAAGCTCAGCATAAATACGGTAATAATACTGCCCCAAATATGTACACTGCTACCAAAATAAGGGGCAAGAATTCTACCGCCTAAAAGCTCAATACCCATAATGCAAAAGCCGCTACAAAAAGCGAGTAGGTAGATGAATTTGTTGGTCATGTAATTCTCCTTTATTATTTTTATTAAATGCCAATAATTAGATACTGAAACAAGTTCAGCAAGACAGAATTTACCGTCATCCTGACGAAGGTCAGGATCTATAACCAAGATACTGAAACAAGTTCAGCATGGCAGAATTTACTTTATACTAGCAACGGTTTCAAAAACCTTGCGGTATGTGACAATTTGTTTTTTGCGACATTTTCAGGGGTATCTGCCACTAAAATTTCACCACCACCAGCTCCGCCTTCAGGACCTAAATCAACGATCCAGTCGGCGGTTTTAATTACATCTAAATTATGTTCAATAACCACCACGGTATTACCGTGATCGCGTAAACGATGAATTACTTCAAGTAGTAATTTTATATCGTGAAAATGTAGGCCTGTGGTTGGCTCATCTAAGATATATAAGGTTTTGCCCGTATCACGCTTGGATAACTCTTTAGATAATTTAACCCGTTGCGCTTCTCCACCAGATAGGGTTGTGGCCGATTGACCAAGTTTTATATAACTTAAACCAACATCCATCAAAGTTTGTAATTTACGATTCACCGCTGGAATAGCTTCAAAAAAAGTGAGCGCGTCTTCAATCGTTAAGTCGAGCACTTCAAAGATGTTTTTGCCTTTGTAGCGCACTTCTAGTGTTTCACGGTTATAGCGTTTACTGCCACAAACATCACAAGGCACATACACATCGGGTAAAAAATGCATTTCAACTTTAATTAAACCGTCGCCTTGGCAAGCCTCGCATCGGCCGCCTTTTACGTTGAAACTAAAGCGTCCCGGTTTATAACCGCGCGAACGTGATTCTTGTGTGGCAGCGAAAATATCACGAATAGCCGTAAAAATTCCGGTATAAGTTGCTGGATTTGAACGCGGAGTTCTACCAATTGGGCTTTGGTCAATATCAATCACTTTATCAAGTAAATCTAAACCTTCAATAGATTTGTGTGGTGCGGGATCTTGAGTGGTTGCCCCGTTTAATTCAATGTGCGCTAATTTGTATAAAGTATCATTTATCAGAGTTGATTTACCTGACCCAGAAACACCGGTTACACACGTTAATAAGCCCAAAGGAATAGTTAAATCAACAGACTTTAAATTGTTACCCGTTGCGCCAAAAAGTTGCAATAATTGGGTTTTATCAAACGGTGTGCGCTTAGTTGGCACGGCAATTTTTTCAACGCCACTCAGATATTTACCTGTTAATGAATTCTCGTTGTTAAGAATATCGTCTAGCGTTCCTTGGGCGATAATATTACCGCCATGTACGCCAGCACCGGGGCCAATATCAATAATATGATCAGCACTGCGAATCGCATCTTCATCGTGTTCAACAATGATCACGGTATTACCCATATCGCGTAAATGAACGAGTGTGCCAAGCAAACGTTCGTTGTCACGTTGGTGCAAACCAATAGAAGGTTCATCAAGAACGTACATTACGCCCACTAAACCTGCACCAATTTGGCTAGCAAGGCGAATACGTTGGGCTTCACCGCCAGAAAGCGTACCTGCCGCGCGTGATAAATTTAAGTAATTTAAACCCACGTTAACTAAAAAGCCTAAGCGATCGTTAATTTCTTTAAGAATTTTTTCGGCTATTTGTCCTTTTGCACCAGGTAAGTCTAGTCCTTGGAAGAAAGATAAAGCGTCTGAAATTGATAGTTCAGTAATATGATTTAAAGGCGTATCGCTAACAAAAACGTTGCGGGCTTCAAGGCGTAAACGACTACCATGACAATCAGGACACGGTTGATGATTTAAATATTTAGATAATTCATCACGTACTGCATTCGATTCTGTTTCCCGATATCGGCGATTCATATTGACTAAAATGCCTTCAAACGGATGTTTACGTACCACAACATCGCCACGATCGTTCATGTATTTAAATTGAATTTCTTCGTTGCCACTACCATTTAAAATAAGCTGTTGAATTTTTTTACTGTGGTCTTGAAAAGGAACATCTAACGAAAATTTAAAATGTTCAGCTAATGCTTGTAACATTTGAAAATAATAAAAATTACGCTTATCCCAGCCGCGAATAGCGCCGCCTGTTAAACTTAATTCTTCATTGGCAATAACGCGAGCAGGATCAAAAAATTGTTGTTCCCCTAAACCGTCACAAGTTTTACAAGCGCCGGCAGGATTATTAAACGAGAATAAACGTGGCTCTAATTCTTGCATGCTGTAGCCACAATGCGGACAAGCAAAATTAGCCGAAAACAATAATTCTTCGCGGTTTGGTTCATCCATAAAAGCGACATTTGCTGTGCCTGCGGTTAAACCTAAAGCGGTTTCAAACGACTCAGACAAGCGTAGTTGAATATCGTCACGTACTTTTAAACGGTCAACAACAACTTCAATGGTATGTTTTTTTTGTAATTCTAAAGTTGGTGGATCAGACAAATCGCATACTTCACCATCAATACGAGCACGAATGTAACCTTGTGCCGATAAGTTTTCTAATAACTTTATGTGCTCGCCTTTGCGGTCTTGTAGTACGGGTGCCAGCACCATGACTTTAGTGCCTTCTTCAAGTGCGAGCACTTTATCAACCATTTGCGATACGGTTTGTGCAGCAAGCGGTTGATGATGTTCTGGACAGCGCGGTTCACCTACGCGGGCATAAAGTAAGCGTAAATAATCGTAAATTTCGGTAATAGTACCCACCGTTGAACGCGGGTTGTGTGAAGTTGATTTTTGCTCAATAGAAATGGCTGGAGAAAGCCCTTCAATGTGGTCAACATCAGGCTTTTCCATCAATGATAAAAATTGGCGAGCATAAGCAGACAACGACTCAACGTATCGACGTTGGCCTTCAGCATATAACGTATCAAAGGCTAAAGAGGATTTTCCTGAGCCAGAAAGACCTGTAATTACAACAAGCTTGTCTCTAGGAATGTCTAAACTAATATTTTTTAAATTATGGGTTCTTGCGCCGCGAACTGAAATTTCTTTCATTGATGTTTTCTGAGCCTATTACCGATTAATTGATTATTATCGCACAAAAAATTACCAAGTTTCAGCGCTTTTTTGTTTTTTGTTAGGGTGTGAAAGAACTTAATCAACTTGGTATTAGAATGGTTTAGATATAAAAAACGCAGCTGGATTAACGCTGCGTTTGTTTACTTGATTTACTTAATTTAAATTTAAGAAACTACTAATTATATATTGTAACCAGTTTCATCGTGTTCATTTATATCCAATCCAGAAACTTCTTGCTCGGTTGTTACTCTTAAACCATCGGTCATCAACGCAACTAGTTTAAACAGTATGTATGACACAACAGCGGTATAAATAATGGTTGCCCCAATACCGGTAAGTTGCACCATTACTTGCCCTAGCATAGTTGTAATACCTTCAGCATAACCAAAACCACTAAAAGCGCCTAAAGAAGTGGACGAGAATACACCCGCCAGTAAAGTACCTAAAATACCACCAACACCGTGCACTGGAAATACATCTAACGCATCATCAATTTTTAATTTCTGCTTGATAAAAACGGTTGAATAAAAGCAAACAAAGCCAGCCAATATACCAATAATTAATGCGCCACCTGCGCCAACAAAACCTGATGCTGGCGTTATCGTACCTAAACCAGCAACCATACCGGTAACCGCGCCTAAAACACTGGCTTTACCGAACTTTTTCCATTCAATAGCAGCCCAAGTTAATGCGCCAGCAGAAGCTGAAATATGGGTAACTAACATCGCCATGGCCGCATCACCATTAGCTGCTAATGCGCTACCGCCGTTAAAACCAAACCAACCGACCCAAAGTAATCCTGCGCCCGTAACCGTCATGGTTAAATTATGAGGCAACATAGGCGTGCGAGGAAAACCTTTACGAGGGCCTATAACTAATGCCGCCACCAGTGCGGCAACACCGCCCGTAATATGCACAACAGTACCACCAGCGTAATCATAAAGCCCCATTTTTGCTAACCAACCACCACCCCAAACCCAATGAGTTATTGGCGAATACACAAAAATCAACCACAGGGCTGAAAAAATTAATACGGCTGAAAATTTCATTCGCTCGGCAAAAGCACCAATAATTAATGCTGGTGTAATAATGGCAAACGTCATTTGAAACAGCATAAATGAACTTTCAGGAATATCGCCTGCAAGGGTGTCTTTACCTATGCCATTCATTAACACTTTACTAAAGTCGCCAATAACTGCATTACCTTCACCAAAGGCTAAGCTATAACCGAGCAATAACCAAAGAATTGACGAAATACCCGCAATGGCAAAACATTGCATCATTATAGATAAAATGTTTTTCTTCTGAACTAAACCACCATAAAACAAGGCTAAACCAGGCAAAGTCATTAATAAAACGAGTGCAGTCGACGTTAATATCCACGCAGTATTGGCCCCATTTGCAACAGGCTCTGCAGCAAAACTTGAAAACGAGAGTGTTGATAAAATTAATAAAGAGAATGTTCTTAATATTATTTTTGGCGTTGATTTAGCTATGGTTTTTATCATAATTTTTATAAGAGTTTTTAGAACGGTTTTTAACATGCTTTTTCCTCAAAAAATCTAATCGAAATTAAACAGCATCGCTGCCAGTTTCACTGGTTCTTATGCGAATAATATTTTCGACGTTTGTTACAAATATTTTTCCGTCTCCTATTTTCCCGGTATGTGCTGATTCAACAATAGCTTCAATAGTTCGATCAACTTGTTCGTCATTGATAACTATTTCAATTTTCACTTTAGGGAGAAAATCTACACTATATTCTGCACCACGATACAACTCGGTATGGCCTTTTTGACGACCAAAACCTTTAATTTCAGAAATTGTCATTCCTTCAACGCCAACATCATTTAACGCTTCGCGAACATCATCTAATTTGAAAGGTTTTATAATAGCTGTGATTAATTTCATTTATTTTCCATCATCTACTGTTACGAATAAATTTAATTTATGCACAAATTAAGCCCGTAATATTTTTTCAATATCAACATATAGTTATATAAAAAGTTTGTTTTTATATAACACTGTTGCACTGTGTTGGTGCGACATAATGGTGCGTCATGTCGATTTTGGTGCAAAATTAATGCGCATTAAAAAACCGAATGCAATCGGTGAAAAAGGCTGGTGAAAACATCGTCTTTATTGTGTTAATATGTGACGATTTTTTTATTTGTTAGCCTCTAAAATACTTAGGCTGATATTCTTTTGTTAAGAGCGTTAAATATTATGAGCGTAACCGGTTTAAATAGTCTTGAAAAAAGAGCTGCTGTTTCACTAGCCAGTGTTTTTGGTTTGCGAATGTTGGGCTTATTTATGATTTTGCCTGTGTTTGCTATTTACGGTACACATTTAGAAGGTTACAGCCCTGTGTGGTTGGGATTAGCCATAGGCGCTTACGGTTTAACGCAAGCTTTATTGCAAATACCTATGGGTTTATTGTCTGATAAGTTTGGTCGAAAACCGGTTATTTTATTTGGCTTAGTTATTTTTCTGATTGGTAGTGTCGTTGCGGCAATGTCGACCAGTATTTATGGGGTAATTTTAGGCCGAGCTATTCAAGGTATGGGCGCAATAGCAAGTGCTATTTTAGCGCTTGCTGCCGATTTAACCCGTGAAGAACAACGACCTAAAGTGATGGCTACCATCGGTATGTTTATTGGTGTGTCTTTTATGGTTGCGATGGTTTTAGGGCCTGTTGTTGCCGGTTATGCAGGCTTAAGTGGCTTATTTTGGTTTATTGTAATATTAACCATTTTTGCCATGCTTATGATCCAGTTTATGGTACCCAATTCTGTTAATAAAGCGCCTCGAGGTGATAATGTCGCCTTACCTAAAAAATTACTTTCTTTAGTTGGGAATGCACAACTTGCCCGTTTAAATTTTGGTGTCTTTGCACTTCATATGGCAATGACCGCATGTTTTGTGGTTATTCCGCGCTTGTTGGTTGAAATAGATTTTCCTTTAGTAGAGCACTGGCAACTTTATTTACCGGTGCTATTAGGTTCATTCTTTGTCATGTTGCCTTTTATGATTATCGGCATGAAAAAACAAATAGAAAACCAAATGTTTTCAGTGATCGTATTATTACTAACGATTAGTTTGTTTTTATTATGGTTTGTCGGTCATAATTTTTGGGCACTTGCAGCGGTAATGTTTGGCTTTTTTGTTGCGTTTAATTATTTAGAGGCCACTATGCCTGCGTTCTTATCACGTATTGCACCTGCGGGCTTAAAAGGCACGGCAATGGGAATGTATTCAAGTAGCCAATTTTTTGGAGCTTTTTTAGGTGGTGTACTTGGTGGTCTTATAGAAAGCGCTTTTCCTGAACAAGATGTGTTTTTGGTAATGGCGCTGGTTGCCTTGTTATGGTTTATTGTCACGTTAACAATGAAACCACTTAAAAAATCAAAAAGTCATAGCTTTGATATTAAAATTAAAGATGAACAAGCAATTAATGGTATCGCTGAGCAAATAATTAATATGCCGGGTGTTTTTGAAGCAACTTTAGTATTTGAAGATTCAGTGGCTTACTTAAAAGTAGACGAAAAAATTGTTGATTTAGACAAAGTGAAAGCATTGTTAGCTGGCTAAATAGAGATGCTGAAATAAGTTCAGCATCGTAGATTTAGGTAAGATGGAAATTTTTTGTCATCTTACCGTATAAATTTTAGAAAAGTCATCCAGATGCAGAACTATAGCTTACTCTACAAAAAACCTTTTAATTTACCGCACAAACATAATCAAGTAATTTCTCATTACCTAGCCTAATTTCAACATCATCGTCTTGCTGTTTGCCAAGAATTGCCATACCCATAGGTGATTGTGGCGTTATTACGGTGATTTGGTGTTCCTTAATGTTCGTGCGAAAACCACCTGCAGCTGGGCCGATAAAAAACCAATGATGGCAACTATTATCTTTATCTAATTGAACTAGGGATCCTAATTTAGCAATTTCATCTCCAAGGTCGCTATTTTCAAGCATTTTTGATTGCAGTGCTTTTTGCAGTATTTGATAGGATTTTAGCGCTTGTTGATATTCGAGTACGCGTTTAGATTGACCTTCTGCTAAATAACTGGCTTCAATAGCTAGAGTATCATATTGCGTTTCAGCCACACTTTGATCGTCTACCGCGTCACTGTGAGCAATGTTAGCGGCTTGAATAGCTTGGTTTAATTCAGCTTGTAAATGTTGCAATATTTCGCTTATGAGTTGCTGTTTAATTTTTAGCATAGAGTTTGGTTTGAATGTAATAAAGCTATTATTAAAAGGGTTTAATAATAGCTTAACGGTTTACAGACATTATTTATAGATGCTTTGTTTAACTAAATCGTCTTATTGTAAGGACAATAGCTGGCAATAATAACAACCACGCAATACTGCCACCACCATGACCCTCACTATAGCTTTCTACTATTACTACATCTGGTTGAGATAAGTCGTAGTTGGCGCTTTCTAGCGGTAAAGCGTATAAGGCGTTACTGTCATCGCTACTATAGGTTGCTACAATGTCGGTATATCCCACTTCGTATAAATCAATTAATACATCATAATTGTCGCTAGTATAACCATCAACTAAGGTAGTAACTACTTCATAGTCGTCAGTAGAATCATCACTATGTATGGTGAAGTCTTCGGTAGTAAAGTAATGCAGCCAAGGACCGCCATTTTTACTCAAATACATTTCTGCATACACGGTGGTCGTGTCATAATCGTCGTAACGTAAATAATCCGCATCAAAACTAATGCTAAAACCTTGGTAGTAACCGTCAAAATCTAAATCGGTAAGCAAGGCACTTTGAGCTTCAAAAATACTGAATTGATAATCATCATGGGTAAAGTTGCTATTAGCTTTTTCAATTGACTTGTTGTTAGAACTGACTGGTAGTGTCGCTTTCTTGTTAGCGATAAATAGTTGGCGTTCAGTGCCAATAGCTGGTGTTAAGTTAGTCATTGAAGTTGCTGGATGTTGAGTTTTCTGCAAAATAATACTTCGGTCGAGATCTGTACTGTTTTTTTCCAGCTGACCAATAGAAATACTTACCTTTTCAGTTGCCGCATTTGTTTGACCGCTAATTAATAATCCGGTGCAAAGTAATATTGCCGTTATTCTCATCTTGCTATTTATTCTAGTATTCATTCTATTATTCATGGTTACGTCCTAGTGATCTTTATAGTTGAACTAAATAATGATGACTTCATTTAAACGTAACTTGGCTGAACGTTAGCTGAACAAAATTTTTCAAAAAGATTATATAAACAAATCTAAATCATTCAGTTGGCTAAATTTATATATAAATATCCCCGTTCAGTCTAAATTCAGCTTAACTGTATTAAGCTAAAGCCAGACACTGATAATATATACTCATAATACTTCAAAATTTTTGTTGCAGGACGCTTGAGCGGTTCATGATCAAGGCCTTGCCTATAAGGCTTTTAATTCTCGCTGAAACGAGTATTTCGAGGTAACATGAGTATATGCAGTTTTGTTAAGTTAATTGTGGGTTGTAGTGATGAAAATTTCAGGATTAATTATTGGATTGGTTTTTTGCTTTATGCCTTATTCGGCTAACGTTCAGGCAGCTAACGTACAAAAAAAGCAAGCATTGGTAGTAAAAAGCCCGCAACAAGCTGCGCGCATCGTAAAAAGCCGCGTTCAAGGTAAAGTGTTAAAAGTTAGTAAAAGAAAAAGTAATAATCGTATTGGCTATAAAGTTAAAATGATCAAAAAAGATGGCCACATCGTTTCAGTGTTGGTAGATGCCCATACCGGAAGAGTAAAAAAATAACAATCAAGGATAAATTATTAAACCATGAGGTTATTACTAGTAGAAGATGATTTAGCACTGCAAGCTAATTTAAATCAGCATTTAGTTGCCAGTAATTACAGTGTTGACTTAGCGAGTGATGGCGAAGAAGGTTTATTTCAAGGAAGTGAAATTGATTATGATGCAGCGATTATTGATGTTGGTTTACCACTTATTGATGGAATTTCATTAATTAAAAAATTGCGAGAACAAGGTAAAACCTATCCAATTTTAATTCTCACCGCACGAGACGGTTGGCAAAATAAGGTGGAAGGTCTAGATGCCGGCGCCGACGATTATTTAACTAAACCCTTTCAAGTCGAAGAATTATTGGCCCGCTTAAATGCACTTATTCGTCGTAGTGTTGGCCAAGCTTCACCTGTTATTGAAAACGGCATATTAACCTTAAATACTAAAAGTATGCAGGTGAAGGTCAACCAGGTTGAAATAAATCTAAGTAGCTACGAATATAAATTAATTGAATATTTAATGCTGCATGTCGGCGAAGTACAATCTAAAACGGTGCTTACAGAGCATCTTTATGATCAAGATTTTGATTTAGATTCAAACGTTATTGAAGTTTTTATTCGTCGAATACGTAAAAAAATGGATCCTACTGGTGAGTATCAATTTATTGAAACGCTACGTGGTCAAGGGTATAAACTTAAAATTTTGACTCAAATTGAATCTACCGACGTTAGTGTTACAAAAAAAACATGAATTTAAATAAAACACGTGAATTTTTTTATCTGCAAAAAAACTCATTAAAAGCACGATTAATCGTTAGTGCTTTATTACTGATTATCGTTATTTTACCCATTATTGGCATCACCTTAAATAATGCTTTTGAAGAACAAATTCGTGAGTCCATTCAAAATGAATTAAGCGCGTACAGTTATTCAATTTTAGCCGTGGCAGAAGTTGAAAATAACCAGCTGATCATGCCGGAACAACTCTTAGACAATCAACTTAATGTAAGCCAAACAGGGTTATATGCTTTGTTGGTTAATACAAAAAACGAGGAAATTCTCTGGCGATCTAAATCTTTATTAGGTTTAGCTGATCCGATAAATTTACCTTCACCTAAACTTGGGGATAGTGCTTTTAATGAAATTAGTTTAGATAGTAAAGCGCATCTTATTTACAGTTTTAGCGTGAGTTTTGGTGAAGATGAAAATGCTTTATTGATGACACTACACATTTTAAAAGACCAAACCAGTTTCCAACTGGCGATCAGTGATTTCAGACAACAATTATGGACTTGGTTAGCTGTTTTAATGTTGCTGTTGGTTATTGTGCAAATGTTTTGGTTATATTGGACTTTGAAACCATTAAGAACATTAAAACAGGAACTGGCGATAGTTGAACAAGGAAAATCGGCACAATTAACACAAAACTATCCGCAAGAGTTAAGTGCAGTAACTAAACAAGTAAACGTTTTATTAACTACCGAACAAAATCAGCGACAACGTTATCGCAATGCATTGTCAGATTTAGCGCATAGCTTAAAGACGCCGTTAGCCGTTATGCAATCACAACTCGATTTGTCAGATAGCTCGCAAGAGCAATTAAATTTGATTAATCAAACAATCGAACATCAATTAAAACGAGCGCAAAGTGCAGGAAAATCAGCGTGGCATTTAGGTATTAACATTAAGCCCATTGCAAAAAAGCTAATTAAAACATTAAATAAAATTCACCAGCAAAAGCAGTTGACGATTAAATATCAAATTGATGAAAAATCAATTTTTAAAGGAGATGAAGCGGATTTAATGGAAATTTTAGGTAATTTACTTGATAACGCTTGTAAAGCTGCGCAGGCTCAAATTAATTTAACTATATTAAATATCAATAAAACAATTGAAATACGCGTTGAAGATGATGGAAAGGGTGTAGAAGAGACACAACGTAATATTATACTCCAACGAGGAATACGTTCAGATACTTATCAAAAAGGTCATGGTATTGGTTTGGCAATTGTGCGTGACTTGGTCGATACTTATCAAGGACAATTAACTATTTCAAAATCACCTGAACTTGGCGGAGCCTTGTTCGCAATTAAATTTTCTTTATAACTTTATATTTTTGAGTGTTATGTCATTTAAATCATCTTTATACATTTTACTATTATTTATTAGTGCATTATCCCTTAATGCATTTGCTTGTGAAAAAAACGAGAGTTATGTGATCGGCGTGCAATCGATCGATTATAGTCCCCATTACAACTTTATTGAACAAGGTGCACCAAGCTATTTTTCATTGTTTTTAAATTGGTTGGAACAAAAAACTTCATGCAAATTTAGTGTAAAGGTTTTACCAATTAAACGTCTCAATTATTCTAAAAATAGTCAATATTCACTTGATTTTATTTATCCTGACAATAGTACTTGGCATATTGAAAATAGTGATGACCGATTTTATAGTGATCCCATTATTACGGCTATGACAGGGATGATGGTTCGCCCTAAAGAACAAAAAATGCCTTTAGAACATTTTAAAGTATTAGCGATCACTCGGGGTTTTACGCCAACTCAATGGTTATCACTTGCACCAAAACATCAAATCAAATTTCAAGAAACATTTAATGCTTTGGCATCATTGAAAATGGTTATTTATAACCGTGCTGACGGGGCTGATGTAGAATTTAATGTTGCTAATTATTTAACCAAAAAAATAAACTTTCACCGCTGGTTTTAGCGACACAATTACCACCTTGGCCAACGCCTTTTCATTTGAGCACACAAAACATCCTAAACTTCTAATATTAATTAATCAATTGATGAAGCAATACCCTCAAGAAATAAAATCATTGAAAGATAAATTGAATATAAAAGAAATTTCACTAAATAGTTTAAAATAATTAATCACAAAACCCATCATGGTTCAGTTACTTCTATGGTAAAAACGTTGTTCAGCTAATGTTCAGTTAAGTTGTTTTAATATGTTGTTATTCAAACAATGTAGAGCAGATAACTATGAATATATTCAAAAAATGTTTAGCTATAATTTGTGCGCTAAGTGTAAATTTTATGAGTCTCAACAGTTTTGCTAATGATGATCAACCTGTTGATTTTAGCCAAGCTGAACTTGAGCAAATGCTGGCACCCATTGCGCTATATCCTGATAGTTTACTTACCCATATTTTAATTGCATCGACATATCCTTTAGAAATTATTCAAGCACAGCGCTGGCTAACGAATCATCCTAATAGTGATGTAGATGACATTGCCGATGGCGTTGAAAATAAAGATTGGGATGCTAGTGTTAAAGCGTTAATGCCTTTTCCTCGGGTGATAAAACGTTTAAATGACGATTTAGATTGGACACAAAAAATAGGCGATGCTTTTTTACAAAACGAGCAACAGGTGCTGGCAAGTATTCAAATTTTACGACAAAAAGCCGATAGTGCCGGTAGTTTGGATCAAATGGATAATATGGATGTTAGCCGTGACGAAACAAACATTATTATAAAATCGGTTGAGCCTGAAATCGTCTATGTACCGTATTATGATAGCCGTTATGTTTATGGCGATTGGTATTGGCATAACTACCCGCCGGTATATTGGAATATTTCACACAACCGTCGCCATTATTATCGTGGCTACAATAGTCCTTTTTACTGGGATGTTGGTGTCGCTATTTCGTTTAATTATTTCTTTAACGCCTTTCATTGGAACGACCATCGCGTTGTTGTGGTAAATCATTATGCGCCACATCATCGTAGAAGTTATAGCTATGGTTATCAAATTAATCACCATAAAACCAAGGCTTGGCGCCATAATCCTAGCCATCGTCGTGGTGTTGCATATCGCAACGATTCTATTAAAAAACGCTATCACAGTAATCGTGTAAGTTATTCTGTGAGTAAAAATACACATAATCGAACTAGTATTTCACGCTCATTACAAACTAAAGTTGCCAGCAGCAGAGGAAATCAAACAGCTCATTATGCTAATAAGCAACAAAGATTAACCAAACAAATGAAGGAAAATCGTCATCGCGCAACAAATGTACAAACGGTACAGCATAAAACGATAAACAATCACAAAAATAACTTAAAAACTCGGTCTACTCATGTAGTTAAAAATCAGCAGCGAGAACAAAAGCAAATAAACACGAGTAAGCAGCGTAATCTGCAACGAGAAATAAGTAAAAGTAGATCGGTTTATAAAGAAAAAACGGTGGTTAAACAGAGTGTTAATAGAAATAGCCACGCTAGGAGTAATAATCAAAGTAATTCTGGTGGACGCAGTTCACCTAAAGAGAAATCTGTTTCAAGAACACATCAAAAAAGAAGTAACCGTTAATTTTAACCTTTAATATATGTAGTACGAATGAGTCATTGTGCGTACTACTTTATTAACTCTCAGCAAAGTTGATTTTTACACCTATAATTAAGTTCAACAAATACCCACACTGAAATAGTTAATTTCACTCATCATCTAGGTGAAAATAATTTAAGAGGGAAAAATGACTGATTTTACTTTTTATACCCCTGAAAATAGCAGTGGCGCTGCTAAAGAAATTTTAACTACAGTGGAAAGTAAATATGGTTTTATTCCAAATTTATTTGGCTACATGGCAGAAGCGCCTTATTTAATTGAAGCTTATACGATGTTAAGTGAATTGCTCGATAAAACTGATTTATCTGCCTCACAGCAACAAATAGCTTTACTTGCGGTTAGCCGATACAACAACTGCGGATTTTGTCAGGTTGCGCATCGCGCCTTTGGTAAAATGAATAAAGCTAATGCGCAAACCTTAGCCGCAATTGTGGCAAATACTCCTATCGAAGATGTTAATGATAAAGCGTTGGTCGATATGGTACTGGCGATGACCGATCAACGTGGTGTGGTTTCAGACGAACAATTAAACCATTTTTTCGCCGCTGGTTTTACACGGCGAAATCTTTATGACTTGGTGCTAATTATTAGCATAAAAACCATGTCTAATTATGCCAATCATTTAACCGCGCCAGAGCCCAATGAACAATTATTATCCATGTTGTAGTTATTGTTATGTTTAATATTGATCTGCCAGTGAAAAATAGAACTATCCACTGGCAGACGATAAAGTTACGCTTTTAATTGTGCCAACATTGCACTGGCAACTGCTTCAGAAGAACCAGGGTTTTGACCGGTGATCAAGTTACCATCAATTTCAATATAGCTCGCCCAATCATCCCCTTTATTATATAAACCACCGTTAGCGATTAAGTTATCTTCCACTAAAAATGGTACTACATCAGTTAGTTGAACCGCATCTTCTTCACTGTTACTAAAGCCAGTAACACGTTTGCCTTTAACTAATGGCTCACCATTACTTTTAGCCGTATGACGTAAAGCCGCTACCGCATGACAAACTAAACCAACAGGCTTGCCCGCATTAAATTGACTTTCAATTAAGGCTTTTGAATCGGCGCTTTCACTTAAGTCCCATAATGGGCCATGGCCGCCTGGATAAAATACCGCGTCGTAATCGTCGCTGTTAATCGTTGCTAATTTTACTGTGTTAGCAAGTAATTGCTGTGCATCTTGATCATCAGCGAAACGACGAGTCGCATCTGTTTGAAAATCAGCTTCGTCACTTTTAGGATCAAGTGGTGGTAAACCGCCTTTTGGTGAAGCTAAAGTAATTTGAGCACCTTGGTCTTTAAATACATAATAAGGGGCAGCAAATTCTTCTAACCAAAAACCAGTTTTCATGCCAGTGTCGCCAAGTTGGTCGTGTGATGTTAATACTAATAATACTTTCATTGTTTAATTCCTATATTCAGTTTTAATGTTCAATTGTAATGTTTAAGATAAAGCTGTTGGGTTAACTGTAGCTAGTTATAATTAACTTGCCTTGTTTTATGCTCTTTTACGTTTTAATACTTTTCTCTGTTGTTTACTAAAATGCGATTTAGCTATTTTCTTCGCCGACACGTACAACTAATTTGCCAAAATTTTCACCTTTTAATAAACCGATAAAGGCTTCTGGCGCATTTTCTAAACTTTCAACACGATGTTCTTTATATTTAACTTTGCCGCTCATCACCCATTCACTCATTTGGCCAATAAATTCGTTGTAACGATGTCCATAATCGTCAAACACGATAAAACCTTGCATTTTTATGCGCTTAACTAACAACGTGCCCATTAATAGCGATAATCTGTCTGGGCCAGCAGGTAATTCGGTGGCGTTATATTGTGAAATTAATCCACATAATGGAATGCGAGCGCAGCTGTTAAGTAATGGCATTACTGCGTCAAATACAGCGCCACCAACATTTTCAAAATAAACGTCGATGCCTTTGTCACAGGCTTTTGCTAATTGCTCGGCAAAATCAGGCGTTTTATGGTCGATACAGGCGTCAAAACCTAATTCATCAACAACGTATTGACATTTTTCTGCGCCACCAGCAATACCAACGACTTTACAGCCTTTAATTTTACCAATTTGCCCCACTAAACTACCTACTGCGCCACTTGCTGCTGCAACAACTAAGGTTTCACCTGCTTTGGGTTGGCCTATATCGAGTAAGCCCATATAAGCGGTTAAACCCGGCATACCAAAAACACCTAAAGCGTAAGACTTACTGGGTAATTGGTCGCTTAATTTTAATAAATCAACACCATCAGAAATAACAAAATCTTGCCAGCCGCCAAACGCAACCACCCAATCACCTACTTGGTAGTTATCGTTATTAGATTCTTCAACGATACAAACTGATCCAGCTACCATTACTTCGTTTATTGCTACAGGTTCTGCATAAGATTCAGCATCGTTCATACGACCGCGCATATAAGGGTCGAGCGACATATAAACAGTACGCAATAATATTTCACCTTGTTTTGGGCTAGGGCGTTCAACCTTTTTTAAAGTAAAGTTTGCTGGTGTTGGTGCACCATTTGGTCTTGAGGCCAAAACGATTTGGCGATTTACGGTATTAACTTGTGTCATATTCATTCCTAACTTATTTCAATCGGTGTTTAGGCTAATCGCTTAACTATTACAGTTACTGTTATCGTTAAATAATAGACCAGTCGACTAGGTTTTGGTTCTAAAAATATCCCAACTTATTTGCACTTTTAAATTTGTACAACGAAGGCGTTGGGATACTCTTTAATATGTATTTACTACTTGTTTACTATGTACGTTTATTTTTTTTACTGAATTTTTCCGCTAAATTATTTTAGCGCTAGTTAAAATGCGTTCACTTTGTCGTAAGGTTTGCTCTAGAATTGCTTCGTCACGATGCAATTTACTTAACAAACTCGCTCCCAACCACATGCTATAAAGCATATTGGCACTTTTTTCTGAGTCTTGCTGACAAATAGATTTGTCGGTAATACCTGCGCTAATACATTGAGCTATACGCTGAATTATTTGTTCTGAACCATTACGTAAAGCAATACGCATGGTTTCAGATAAATCGGCAACCTCGGCACTTAATTTAACTACCAAACATTTATTTTGATCACAAGGTCTGTCTTTACAACTCAGCCATAATTGCCAATAACTCATTAGCTGCTCTAGTGCCGTTTGCGTTAGGCTAGTTGCAAATAGCTGATCAAGCTGTGCTAGATATTGGCTAAAATAATCTTCAATAATCGCTTCGCCAAACTGCTCTTTAGATTTAAAGTAATGATAAAAAGAACCTTTTGGTACTGCGGCTGTTTTCAAAATTTCAGCTAAGCCTACGCTAGTAAAGCCTTTCGCTGAAATTAGTTGATAACCAGTATCAATAATGTGTTGTTTTGTTGGGTTTTGCTCTATTTTCATGACGCTATCATAAATGGTAATAGACCAGTCGTCTAGTTATTTTTTGTAAAAATACAAAAGAAAACTATTAAATAAAGCTATTAAAGAAAATGTTCCAAGAAAACTATCAAAAAATCATCCAAAAAGCGATCAAAAAAACCTCTGGAATGTATTTAGTTTTCATGAGCATATAACCATGTCTATTAGAGGTTATGGCTGCATTGAATTAGAAAGGTGAGTTGAGCTTTATGATGGTTAATCGAAAATTTATTAATGTTATTTAGCAAACCAGCCAGATCCTAAAATTCAGCTGGTTTGTATATACATGATTAATTAAATAAATCTGACATTACTTGTACATGTGCATCACAGGCATGATTCAAACAAGGTAAACCAAGTGCAGATTCCATCGTTTTAAGTAAAGAAAAATGGTTATAATAACGATTGCTAATTTTGCCATTTGTGCCCTCTGTGTTGCTGATTACAATGGCAGGTACATGATTTATATTGGGCGCTACACTATAATCATTTTCATCCCATACAATGACAATAACACTTTTTTTGGCGGTATTATTCCATGTAGGTGAATGTTTAATTGCCATGACCAAACGCTGTATCATATTATCAGCGCGCTGCAACAGCGCAGGATTTAATCCTTTTTGAGTTCCATTATTGTTAGGGTCATATAAACAAAATTGCCCACCATTACTTCGCCCATGTTGGTCATTACATTGGTTAGGTGCTATGAATGCGAAATTAGGTACTTTACCCGTGGCTAAATCAGCATACAGTCCATTTACACCGTCAAAAGCAACCGAATTTTTTAAACTTAACTTTGGGTCATTACCTGTTTGGATATTTTTAAAATAAGCGAAAGGATTGTGTTTTACTGCATATAAACTAACGATATCTGTTGGTGATAATGGGGTTTTTAGTGTGGGAGTTATTTTTTTGAAATCAGTGTTGTTGGTAAAAACGCCATCACTATAATTTACTCGATCTGCACCTTCCAGCGGCAAATTTTGCTGATAACTTTTCCAGCTTTTATTTACACTGACCAATTGATCAACAATGGTTTTACCTGAAATGTTTGAGTGCTGTGGAATTGATTTAATACCGTCAATATTATTCAAACCAGTCGTGAAATGTGTTTCATTAGTTGTATCAATAGCAGGTGTTGCTGCGTCTTTACCCATGCCATTAATTGGACAAATAGGAGTATTAGAGGGATTCTCAGTATGCGAGATACCAGTAATTAAATTTGGTCGACATTTATTGTTGTGCCAATCAGGATTATCATCGCTTTGCACTCCAAAATTGGATCCTCCCACTAACTCTAAATAATTCGTTAAACTTGGATGACCAATACCAAAATAATTTGTTGCTAACCGTTGAGTGTTGGCTAATTTATTAATATAGGGCGCATTGGGGTTTTTGATGATTTGTTTATAACCATGATTTTCCATCATAATCACAAAAACATGATCTATTGCTTCAATACCTTTTGGAGAAGGCCCCTCGTTAGCTAGCACTGATGCAGGAAAAATTAATCCTAACAGACTAATAACAAGCATTTTTATGGTCATAATAATAACTTCCTATAATGATAAATAATATTAATTTAGTCAGGTTAAGTAACCTGTAAATATAGTCGCCAGTTTAAAACGTTAATATTACCCTTTTGTTACGTAGGTAATGTATAACCATAAAAGTTCATAAAAAATAGGTTATTTTTAATGAAGACAGGCGAATATTTATGGGTAATAAATGAATAGTGTTACTAAAACCTAACATGACAAGTAGCAAAACCCTTTTTATATAAATAAAAAATGAAAGTTATCAGCGCTATTAAGGGTCTTAATCACAGATAAATTAATGAAAGAGCCGATATAAATACTCTCAATAACCAGACTATAATGGTTACAATAAATCACTAAAGGACGCTTTATGACTATCAAAACAATAACAAAAGAACTAATAACTAAACAACTAACTAAACAGGCTAGTAAAGCAAAATATCTAACCGCTTTGTTTATTTTTACGGTATTAACTGTGAGTGGTTGTGCTACTCATAAAGGAATAGTGCCAGCAGATGAAAATAAATTAGAACAAGGTAATTACAGTGATTTAGGTGCAAAATTTAAAACCTTACCTATAGGTAAAATAGTGCCATCATTCACTTTGCCAGACGCTGATGGTAAGGCAGTTACCTTAACAGATTTATATAAAAATCAAGCCGTTGTTATTTTGTTTTATCGTGGTGATTGGTGCCCATTTTGTATCGACCAGCTAGGTACAATTGCCGCCGTACTACCTCAAATAGAAGAATTAGGTGTGCAAGTGGTTGCTATTACACCTGACGAACAAGCGATGATGCAAAATACACAACGTCGTTTTGGTCAAAACTTTATATTTTTATCAGATCCAAAAGCGAATGTGATTAGAGAATATGGTGTTGCTCGCCCAAATAATTTACCACATCCTGCCGTATATTTAGTTGATAAAGGCGGTAAATTAGTCTGGTTTTACAGTTCAACAGATTATAAAAAACGCCCTAATGGTAAACAATTAGTTGAAGTAATAAAATCGCATCTCAAGTGATATTTAAGCGACAGAAGAGTGAATGTTAACTACATTTTCATGTGTTTGTAATTGTTTAAAGCGGTCAAATGTCACTTCTTTGATCGCTAACTTTTTGCAAAATTTGATAAATGTTTGGTGATCTTTACGGGTAAATATTTCTTCTTCTCGTGTCATCAAACCATCAATATAAGCGTTTTCGCCATTAATGCTAAAATTTGCAATTGCATCATATGGCTGACCATATTTTTCGACTCTTATTGCCCTTATCGATTTAATTTCAAATATCCAATCATCAATTTTGACGAATCGTTCAATTGTGTTACTCATCGTTACAACCTATTTATAAGCTAAGATAATAAAAAAAGTCCGATTGCTGGTTGGAAACAATCGGCAAACTGGGAGCTGTTTTTTAAATTTTATACACAGCGATATGAGTAATTAACGGTATTATTTTTTGATTTTGGCTAGATAGGTATTAAATTCAGCTTCATTAATCGAAAAGTCATTATTTAAATCAATAGCATTAAATGCTTTTTTTAATAAAACATTAGTACTATTTGTTACTTCTAATTGATTTAGTTGACCATCTTTATTTTTATCAAATTTACTAATCACTTTTGCAAAAGAGATTTCTTCTTTAACATTATTAATGGTTGTATTCAGTTTTGATTTTACCGGCTCTGCGCTAATTAAAAATGATGCTGAAACTAATACGGCTACTAAAATGGTTGTTTTAACTAAACTGATTTGATTCATTTTTCTTTCCTTCTTCATTAATGTTACTTATTTTATATTATGTTATTGGTTTTGCATTCATGAGAGAGCATTAGTTATGCCAATTGTTCAACCTGTTGGTTTTAAAGGCTTTATTTGGTTGTCAGTCCTGTGGGGATTGCATTTGTGTCGCTATATGGATACGGTTATATTGCTTTAAATAAATAATACAATTTTTTAAAACATTACAATGTGTTTTAATTATTTGAAATCAAGGTGTTAGCTTATGTGCTTATTGTGTTTTCATGTTGTCGTTAAATGGCAACAGTGTTGTATTTTGTGAAAATATAGCTTAAAAAGGAGGTTAATTGCTTAATTAAGGATTCACTATCAAAGTGCGGTTTTTACACTCTTTTACTCATTTTTCAGTTCGTAACTTTATAGCGATTGAAACACTCTCAATTAAAAATTTAACCTTGCTTGGTTTTACCCTTGTCGCGTTGCCCTTAGTTATTGCGTTAATTTATAGCGCTACGCAGGTTAATCAATTATCTATTGAAAGTGAGAATGCTATTTTTGATGTAGCTGAACTCATTAAATATAATAGGGAAATGAGTGAATCAATTACTAAAATGGAGCGCTTTTCTAGCCAATATTTAGTATTGCAAGACCAGGAATTACTTAACAACTACCAGTTACAAGCAAAACAATTAAGCGATTCAATAAAATTTTATTTAAATAATGCTAGCGATAGTAACCTACAACAACTTAGTAACCGATTTTTACAGTTGAGTAATAATATTGAGCAATTAATATTACAAAGTAAAACGCCGGTATCTCTTGAAAAAATACAAACGGAATTTAAAAAGCTAACACAGGAAAGCCAAAAAATTAATTGGCGTATTAACGAAATAATTAAAAATCAAGCGGCAGATCTTAAATCTAAAGCTGATAAAGTTAGTGCTGCCATGTTAAGAAGTTTATTGATAATACCGTTAATTATTGTTGTAGCGGGTATCTTTATTTTATTGATCACTAAACCTCTTAAAAAACTTATTAAACAAATTCAAAGGTTAGAACGAGGAAATTTTGAAAATAAATTTTGCATTCAGGGTTCAAGTGAAATTTTAGAAATTGCAGATGCTTTAGAAATTATGAGAACTCGTTTACATGCACTGGAATTGCAAAAATCGAGTTTTATTCGCCACATTTCGCACGAATTAAAAACACCGCTAGCGGCAATAAAAACGGGCATTGAATTACTTGATGATAGTAGTGTCGGCACGCTAAACAAAGAGCAGCAAGAAGTAAGTAATATAATTGCGAGTAGTGTAGGGCGTTTACAAAAACTGATTGAAGATTTATTGGACTTTAATATTGTATTAGATTCAACGAGTCTTCAGGACAGGGAAAAACTTGATTTAAACGTATTGTTAAATAATGTTATTAGTAATCATGTTTTAGCAATTAAACACAAGAACATAGTTATCAATAAGCAGTTTCCCCCTCTTGTTATTTATTGTAATGCAAAACAATTGCAAGTGATTTTTGATAATTTGTTATCTAATGCCATTAAATTCTCTCCACAAGATGGCATAATTACCATTAAAAGTGCCGTACAGAATGATCGCTTATCCCTTTCTGTTACTGATGATGGTATTGGCATCGCTAGTCATTTGCAAAATAAAATATTTACCGCTTTTTACCAGGGCACACCGCCAGAAAATAACCAAATTAAAAGCAGTGGATTAGGATTAACCATTGTAAAAGAATTAGTTATGCGTTTAAACGGCAATATTGAAGTAGTCAGCAATGTTCAAGAATCCACTGGGAGTACTTTTATTTTAAGTTTACCTAGAGCTTATACCCAACGAAACAAAAAGCTAATAACAGCGGATAAAGAGGCAATATGATTTATTTACTTACTAACAGTGAATCAAAAAGAGCAATGGTTGTAACTAATTTAACTCATAGAATGATTAAATCCTTTGGCATTATATTTGGTTTGATGCTGTTATCTGCTTGTCAGCTAACCACCCCTGAAGCTATTGATAAATCTAAAAATACTGTTACGAGTTATGGTGAATATTATTTATGGTTGAAAACACTCTCAATAAATCAATTACAGGCCGAAATTAATAATCAAAAGCACAATGTTGAACTTGGCGAGCCAGATGCAAAAATTAATTTGTTACTGCTAAGTAGTTTACCTAGCTCTCCGTTATACAACGTGTATAACGCGAAAAGCCTGTTAAACAAATTTCAAAAAAACGCATTAAACAAACAATTAAGTGTTAACGATTTTGCTTTTATAAGCCTTCTTAAAGATCAATTAAATGCGCAATTATTTTTATATCAAGATATGGCCGAAAACAAACAATCTTTAGATCAAAATAGCGATAGAATTTCCATGCAAATGAAAAATCATCAAAAAAGTATTATTCAACTCAATAAAAAGATTAATGTGTTGCAACAACAAATTAATCAATTAAAAAGTATTGAAAAAAATATCAGTGCACATGGACAATAAATCATGAAAAACAGCCCTGATAATAACAATACTTCAGAACAAATACTCATTGTAGATGATGACCCGAGTTTACTCAGATTGTTAAGTATCCGCTTGTCTGCAGCTGGTTATCAAGTAGAGTCTGCCGCGAATGCTAAAATTGCTTTAGGTCTATTAAAAAGTATTCAACCACAATTAGTGATCAGTGATTTACGTATGGAAGGCATGGATGGTATGGCGCTGTTCGAGCATATACGTCAACAATATCCCACCATGCCGGTAATTATTATGACCGCTCATGGCACTATTCCCGATGCAATTAATGCTACTAAACAAGGCGTTTTTAGCTTTTTGACTAAACCTTTTGAATCGCAACAATTACTTGAAACGGTTCAACAAGCTATTCGTTTACAGCCGCAACCAAGTAATGATTCGACAGAAAACAAGCAAAATTATTGGCGAGCTGAAATTATTAGCCGAAGCGCTATTATGGAATTATTACTGCAACAAACTAAACAAGTAGCACAAAGTGATTTTAGCTTATTAATTCATAGCCAAAGCGGAACAGGTAAAGAGTTATTGGCAAAAGCTATACATTTGGCGAGTCCTCGATATAAAAGTCCTTTTACAGCAATAAACTGTGCGGCTATCCCTGAACAATTATTAGAGTCTGAATTATTTGGTCATTGTAAGGGCGCTTTTACTGGCGCTGAAAAAGCACACGTTGGCTTATTTCAGGCAAGTGAAGGCGGCACGTTGTTTTTAGATGAAATTGGCGATATGCCAATGAGCTTTCAAGTTAAATTATTACGAGCTTTGCAAGAAAAAGAAGTACGGCCGGTTGGTAGCACGCAAGTAGTAAAAATAAATGTTCGAATTATTGCTGCGACTCATAAAAATTTACAGCAAGCGATTGTTGAGCATAGTTTTCGTGAAGATTTATACTATCGACTTAATGTTGTTGAGCTTGAATTACCACCATTAGCTGCTCGCCGTGAAGATATTCCGTTATTGGCACAACACTTTTTAGCTGAATGTTCGAAGCAAGCACAAGTTGTAATAAAAGGTTTTTCGCAAGAGGCAATGGAATTATTAATCAGCGCAGCTTGGCCCGGTAATATTCGACAATTAAAAAACGTAGTTGAGCAAAGTGTTGCCTTGTCAAACGAACCTTTAATCGGGGTAAATTTAGTTAGAAATGCGCTGCGGAATAAAATTCAACAATTACCTTCTTTTCAAGAAGCTCGAGATAAATTTGAACGTGATTATTTAGCAACATTATTAAAAATTACCGCAGGTAATGTTTCACAAGCTGCAAAAATAGCACAACGAAATAGAACCGAATTTTATAAATTGCTTAATCGTCATCATTTAACAGCTGAAGCGTTTAGAGAGGGCTAATGGGAGTTTGCTTTTTAAAAATTAAACGTTTTATTGATCAGAATACTTGCATAAAGCTGAGTTCATGGTATTTTTCAGCCACAAACTATTTTTAGGAAAATTTTCATGCCAAAGGCGAGTGAAATAAAGAAAAATGCGGCAATCGAGCATAACGGTAAAACCTTAATTGTTAGAGATATTCAACGCTCAGTACCACAAGGTAGAGCTGGTGGTAGTTTATACCGTATGCGTATGTACGATGTGGTTACTGGCTTAAAAGTGGATGAAACATTTAAAGCCGATGAAATAATTAATTTTGCTGAGCTTTCTAGACATCCGGTAATGTTTTCATACATTGACGGTGAAGAATATGTGTTTATGGACAATGAAGATTACACGCCATACCACTTAAACAAAGAAAGCATAAGTGAAGAAGTTTTATTCATTAATGAAGAAACTGAAGGCTTGCAACTGATTATGGTTGATGAAAAACCAGTGAGTATTGATTTACCTTCATCTGTTGATTTAGAGATCACTGAAACAGACCCTTCTATAAAAGGTGCTTCAGCGAGTGCTCGTACTAAACCGGCAACACTTTCAACAGGATTAATTATTCAAGTGCCTGAGCATATTTCTACCGGTGATCGAGTTAAAGTGAATACTGCTGAGCATAAATTTATGGGTCGCGCATAAGCAAACGCTTAAAATGCTTAATCTATAATTTAAGATGTTGAATACTCTCCCTTGATACTGACACCAATAGTCATGCTGAACTCGTTTCAGCATCTCAAAATTAGATCCTGACCTGCGTCAGGATGACATTGACATTTAGCATCGGAAAATATCTAGCGTCATGCTGATATCATCGTCATGCTGGACTTGTTTCAGTATCTTAAAATTAGATCCTGACCTTCGTCAGGATGACGCTTAAATTAACTTTCGTCAGGATGACATTGACATTTAGCATCGGAAAATATCTAGCGTCATGCTGAATTCGTTTCAGTATCTTAAAATCAGATCCTGACCTGCGTCAGGATGACGTATAAATCTATTCTTCAGCAGGATGACGCTTAAATTTGCAATTGCTTACGAATTTGAGCCGCACATTCCGCTAATACAATTGCACCCGCCGTTGAAACATTCAAAGAATTTCCCATACCAAACATAGAAATATGTATTAGTTGGTTACTTAGCTTTAATGCTGCTTCACTTACCCCTTTTCGCTCGTTACCTAATACTAAGGCGCAACGAGGTGGATAAGTAATCTCTTTATAATCAACAGATTGATGGCATAGTTCAACACCAAAAACCGTATAGTCGTTATCGATTAAAGTTTGTAAGCTTGAAGTTGTGTTGTCGCTATATTCTAGGCAAACCCATTTGGCCTCATTTCGAGAGGCTTTTCTCAACTTCTTATCTGAAATAGTAAGTTCACCACAAATAATAATTTTTTCTATCGCAAAAGCATCTGCCAAACGTATAAAAGCGCCAATGTTGTAACTGTTGGTGACATTATCTAATACCAGAACTAGTGGCGTTTTTGGCTTGTTTAAATATTCATCTCGGGTTGGTTTATTTTGTCGAATGTCTTCTTTAGTAAGTTGTATTTTTGACTGAATCATATCTATTATTCTTAAGTGCGTTTAAGCAAATTGCTGGTACCATTCAACTTCACTGATTAAATCTTTAGTCGATTCCAGTTGGTCGATAAAAGTTAATCCGTTCAAATGGTCTAATTCATGTTGAAAAATACGGGCTATAAATCCCGTTAATTCTTTTTGCAGTTGATTACCTTGTTGGTCAAAATAACGGACAGTTATTTTACTATGTCTTGGTACCAAACCACGCATACTAGGGACACTTAAACAACCTTCCCAGCCTTTAACTTTTTCACTTGATGAGCGCAATATTTCAGGGTTAATTATTGCTGTTGGTTGCATCAATGGCGCGTCGGGATAACGAATATTAGGTTTAGAGCACATAATGAAAATACGTACACTATGATGAATTTGTGGCGCGGCAATACCTACACCACCGGCTTCAGAAACGGCTAACATCATTTGTTTAATTAACTGCTGGCATTCGTCGCCAAGTATATTATCAACTTTAGTCGCTCTTTGCCTTAATACCGCATGGCCTAATTGTGCAATGGAATAGGGAGTGTTATTGGGTTTATTCATGTTGTTTGTATCGGCCTGAACTTTTGAAATTGCTTTTGCATTAGTCTTTTGTCTTGATTGTAATTTCAATATTTTTACTATCGCCAGCAAACCAATTTTGTACATAGATAGAGCCTAAAACAGGTGGCATCCCATTTTCAGGTACCTCTTTAAAGCGAATGCTATTTTTATTGTGTTTTTCAAATTCAAATTTAATTATTTTTTCAGCCATGGCTAAACGAACCTCGATTTAATCTTTGGCCGTATTGTATACTGATTCATACTGAACGGGTATATAGGCATCAGTAAATACTACCGTTCTAGCGGTAATACCATATCAACTCTGTGAATATTCAAGCCCCAACCATCTTTAATTTATTTCGTTGTTATAGCAACAAACTTTGCAAAAAAAGGCGATGAGAGATTGCTTAATCAGCTTCAGCTTCAGCTTCAGCTTTAGAACAAAAAAAGGTTATGATTAAATATGCTTAATATTTGAATCTAAGACATCTAATCACAACCTTAATAAGACTTTGTATCGCTATCGTTATTTTTTAACCCATTGCCCTGAAGAATTTTGAATGTAATGGCCTGATTGAGTTTTTTCTAAGGCCTTCTTACCTGCTAATGCGGTTACTTGTTGCATAGTGATTTTATTTTTACGCGCTAAATTTATATAAATGCTTTTACGTTTTGCATTAACACTATCTACTAATGCTTTAGCTTCAGCATTATTAACAACAACACCCAAATAGCCATTTTGCATTTCGCCTACAAGTCCTTGCTGCTTTGCATCACCTAGCGAAAGGGCCCAAGCAGAAAAGGCCATTGTTGAAATTAACAAGGTTAAAGTTAATTTTTTTACTATTTTACTGGTTAAACTGTTGGTTAACTTGTTCATAAGGGCTCCCTAAAATATGTCGCTTTCAGCACTAAATACATCATCTAGTTCTTTATCTACTTTTACTTTGATTTCATGATCAATTTTTAAATTTACATTAATCGTAATCGGTTCTTTTGCGCTAATTTCGAGTGTGTTAGTGCAGCCACCCAATATAAAAATAGCTAACACTATTGTTAGTATTTTATTCATATTTACTCCTTTAATGTTTTTGTAAACGTTCAACAATACTATTTTCAAAACGTTGTGTAATTGACAAAGACTTAAGTAACCCCACCAAATCGTAACTTAAATTTAGGTTGAGGTTAACATCGTTTTCAATATCAGGATTATGACCCTTTATCACTGTTTCTAAAAGCATATAACCATCGTCAGCTATAGAAACTGCAGAAGATAATTGGTTGTAATGTAAGTTTTCAAGTGCGCCAAAGGCCAGCTGAAGTCCTGTGTTACTGGATTTAAGGTTTTCTACCGCAGGATTATTAATCACCTGTATAAGACCCTTGCTAACATTATGTAGTTCACCATTTTCAATACTATATTTTTCGCCATTAAATGTAATGGGAATTTCTCCTGAGATCTGACCTGTAACCACAATACCTGTATTTTTATCTAATGCGACAACTTGGGATAAGTCTATACTATTAAGCTGAACCTTAACTGAATGACTTTGCTGAAAAGGCCATTCTACTGCTGGAATATCAAAACTACCGCCTAAAAAATTTCCTTTAAGATTAGTTGCATTAAGTTTTAATGTTTTATCAAAAGTCCAATTGGTGTTTATTGAAAGGTTGGAAATTGGTGTCGGCGTATCAATTAATTTTATAGTTAAATTATCGGCAGTATTAGGCAGGGTAGTTATTTTTCCCTTGAGCAAAGTAAAATTTTGCTGCCAATTAAGTTCTTGTAGCCAAATACCATCCACATCACCACTCACTGATGTTGCCTTAACTGAGACATTAAATGGTGTTTTTTCAATTGCGTTCAAGTTAGCTACTTTGCCTGAGACACTATAATCTAATAAGCCATCGATAAGCTCTACTTTAGTTGGTAATTTCATCTTTAATGCTAATAAATCGGTGAGTTGTAACTTATTTCCGGCGATTCTTATTTTAGGAGCCAGTGCCGAACCCGTGATCACCATATCACCAAGGGCTACACCATCAGCTTTTGCAGCCGTATGCACTTTTATGTCATCAAGCTTGCCGTTAATTTGGCTAATAAGGTCGAACGACTTTATTTTTAATGTGTCAGGAATATTAACCTGTGACGCTTGGTTCTGAACAGTTAAGTTTAAGATAAAGCTTTTATCTTCTGCCAGTTGTACATTACCGTTTAATTTAGTTGCTAATGACTTCAGGCTTAACAATTCTTTGTTGTTTAACACAGAAATATTCTTTGCGGTGATTAAAGAATTTTCGGTTAAATTAAGTTCCGTTTTGGTTTCGGTTTTCTTTATTGAACCATCTAAGTGAATAGTCACTGGTTTGGTGGTGAATTTTGCCAAGTCAGCAAAACGAGCCAAATTAAGTTGGCTATCAATAATAAAATTATCTATTGAAAATGCAGCAGGCACTTTTGGGTTAATGCTGTTTTTTGAATTAGGTAGAGCAAAAGTAATCTTTTTAATTTTTACGCGATGAGATCGTTCATCACTTTGGGCACTCATTTCAATATTGCTGATTTTTAAAGTGCTAGTGGTTGAATTATTTTGATTAAAAGTAAGTATCGTATTGTCTTGAAGTTTTAAGGTTAAATCGTCTAATGGATTATCTTTTAGTATTGATATTATTTCTGCCGATAAACCATTTTCTTCTAACACTTTAATTAATTGTGTTGAGTTGTAATCGAAATATATTTTATTTTTATCGGTAAAGTTTACCGCTATTTTTTCTGTCTTTTTCTTCTTGTTACTCTGAGCAAGGAGGTTTAATTGACTGTTAAAATTGAGTGTACCCAATATATTAAACGCACCATTAATGCCAATGCCTTTTTCAGAAGTTATAGCAATTTCAGTCAATTTATTTTGCATACTGAGGTAACCAGCTTGATATTCTATTATTGAGTTGAGGTTGCCGGAGATTTTATTCGCATTTAATTCATCTTGAATTTCAGGGGCTATAGGTAATTGATGAATAGCGATAAAATCCTTTAGTAGCGCTAATTTACTTGATAATTCAATAGAGAAATCTTCTTTGTTTTCACTTGTTTTTTTATTTAATTTGACCTTGAAAAATTCAACTTTTTCGGCGCTTCGTAATGAAAATGATATGCTTTTATTTGCTGCTGATAGCGTTGCTGTGTATGTTGTTTTTGTTTGCTGTTGAGCTGTTTTATCTAATGTTAAATCTAATGATTTAGTTTGATTAATAGCCTTAAAAGGTAAATATGAAATTTCGGCAACATTGATATTTACTGGTAACTGATACTGGCTAATTTCCTCAGTGTAAGGTCGTAATGTGGTTAATAATAATTGCTTGATGCTCTGGTTGCTATTATTTGGGTTATTACTTGATGGAGCGAGATTTGTGTTTGCAAATAAAGGAGCTGTTCCTTTGATATTTGCCGAACTGACATCAATATCGGTAAGGTTCATTTGAGGGGAATACTGCCACCGAACAGCCATGTTAGTTAGCTCAATATCGGCTTTAGGTGTTTGTAAACATAATTTATCGACGATAATATTCATATCGCTAGCAAGACTGATGTCTAAACAGGTCATGCTGGCTTGAATTGAACTTAATTGTGTTCTTGTGAAATGATTAATTACTGCAACACGCGCACTATAAGTGATTGTTAAAGCTATGGTTAAGACAAGCAATAAAACAATAAAAATAATTGAAAAAACTTTAAAAAATCGCACTTAAGCTTCCTGTCAGACATATTGTATATTTAAAACTAACGCTTGTTTAATGAGAAAATCATTAAATTTTCTTTGACAACCAATGCATTACATTAAGTAGAAACTGTTCATTTTGTTCAGCACCACTGGATAATAAACCGTATTTTTTACCTGTTTTAACAGCAATTTGTGATGAAAACATCATAGCCTCAGCAAATACAGCTACTCGTCCTTCGCCAACTTCTAAAACAGCTCCTTGATACCAGTCAGCCATCGAGACTTTAGGTGTATCCGCATTTATTTTAAACGGTATGTCTGGCATAAGAGAGATTGCCCCTTTACCAAGAATCAAAAGAGGCACAGCATTTTTTGGTATTTGAAATGCTGAACCACCAAATGTTTTCACTTGAACGATACGTTCTGAATGAGAGACATTTTTAACTATCGCTTGACCAATAGCGCCGGTAAAAATATCAAGTTGATCATTACGTTGTGAACCAAAAATTCCCTTCGTTATAGGATGCTCCACAAGGGTATTGTTATCAATACGAAAGAGGGCATTACCAACTTGGCCATTATTAAATTTGAAACCAAAAGCAAGCGCTAATTTTTCAATGATTTTTGGAAAAGGTGTATGATCTGCAACTAAGAAAAGAGAACCACCTTGAGAGACCCATTGTTTAACGGCTTCAACTTCATCTGTGCTAAATGCATCACCAAATGGAGGGTTGAAGTCTCGTCTATTTTTATCGAGCGCATTAGCAATCACTAAGATGTTGGCTTGTTGCAAATATTCTAAAGTGAATTTTTCTTTGCTAGCTTTTACAGTATAGCCATCGCTCAACAGAACCTGAGAAAATGGCTTGTATCGGCCATTTTCGGTGTGAAAATTATTATGTGCTTCATCAATAAAGACGATAGGGCTATTTATTTTCGAAAAGCTATATTGAGTATTTTTAGGGATGAAGTCAGGATCTGCAATTTGATCACTCTTAGAGCAAGAAGATACGCCAATTAAAACTAAACCTAAAAAAATAATTTTACCAATATATTTCAATTGAATGTTCCTTATGGATAACAACATTCCTAAATAAAATATTTTATCACCTTATCTTTTTAATAACACAGCATTAATGAGTTATAAATTTGTAGTTTTGTAACATTTGTTGAAAGCAAAGATTTATAAGGGCTAATGGAAGAATAATTATAAGAAAATTAGGCGTGATTAACCGTCATGCTGAACTTGTTTCCAATGCTGTTCGTTTAAGCGTTTTCTTTACGCTTTTGCGATCGTTTCACTGGAAATTTTCCTATCCTCATTTTTACCGCCCTAGGATAATTAGGGCGTTTTGATTT
>Ga0316204_10002191_pt1 | contig 46083 bp, 44 predicted proteins | sample 6monrhotite_MG_2_FD_205661 | JGI IMG/M metagenome (GOLD analysis project Ga0316204, IMG submission 205661) | Microbial mat bacterial communities from mineral coupon in-situ incubated in ocean water Damariscotta River, Maine, United States -... | ecosystem: Environmental > Aquatic > Marine >... | reverse complement strand
ACAGTATCTAAACCACGCTATAAATTTGGGCCAAGACAATACCCCCATCTTCCAACGTGGCTTTGATAGGGATGCGCTTGTAATCCGCGCCCTCGAACTTATCTAACCTTGACCAATTGGCGGGTAAGTCGCTTGAAGTAAAAACTAGGCCATTGACGATATCGCCGTTTTCGCCTGGTATAAACCCCGGATGACCTTTGTGAACACCCCAGCCTTGTTTATGGCGTTTACCGCGTACAGAAGCTTTGCGCCATTCGCCGACCATACCGTCCATAATATGGGCATTTTCCTCGCCGGGTGCCAAAGTGCCGTAGACAAATAGTGCTGTACTCATTTTGTCCATTACCCAGGTCTACCGACACTGATATAAGTAAAACCTTGCTCGGCCATACGCACGGAATTATAAATATTGCGCAAGTCGATGAGCACGGGCTCTACCATTAAAGATTGCACTCGCTCGAAATCTAGGGCGCGGAATTGATCCCACTCGGTAATAATGACCAATGCATCTGCGCCTTGGGCACACTCATAGGCGTTCGTACAATAGGTAATGTCGGGAAGTTGCTGTTTGGCCTCATCCATGGCTTCGGGGTCATAGGCGCGAATATGAGCACCCGCCAAGGCCAATTTATTGATGATAGCTATAGCAGGACTTTCGCGCATATCATCGGTGTTGGGTTTAAAAGCCAGACCGAGAACCGCAATGGTTTTGCCGCCGACATTTCCGCCAACACCTTCGATGACTTTATCAGCCATTTTTTCTTTGCGGGCATCATTCACTGCAACAACGGCCTCTATAATTTTTAGCGGCGAACCGGCCTCTTGTGCCGTGCGCACTACGGCTAGAGTGTCTTTGGGAAAACACGAACCGCCGTAACCAGGACCTGCATGCAGGAATTTCTTGCCGATACGGCCATCTAGCCCGATGCCGCGCGACACCTCCTGGACATTGGCGCCAATCTTTTCACATAGATCAGCCATTTCGTTGATAAAGGTAATTTTAGTCGCAAGAAATGCATTGCCCGCATATTTAATCAGTTCTGATGTCCGGCGGTCGGTAAACACCATGGGTGTTTCATTGATAAACAAAGGCCGGTACAAGCTGCGCATAACCGTGCGGGCAGCCTCGCTATCCGTTCCGACAACAATGCGGTCAGGGCGCTTAAAATCGGAAATAGCCGCGCCTTCGCGCAGGAATTCAGGATTGGAAACTACATCAAAATCTTTACCGGGCTTTAAATCCGGGCGGGCCTTAGAAATAATAGCTTCAACCTCGTCGCCCGTACCAACCGGTACGGTAGATTTGGTAATGATGACCGTATAGCCGTTCATATAGCCTGCGATTTCTTTGGCGGCCGCATAGACATAAGATAAATCCGCATGACCATCGCCGCGCCTTGATGGTGTACCTACGGCTATGAACACGGCGTCAGCGCTTTCAACTGCGCTCTTGGTTTTTGTCGCGAAAGTCAAATGTTTTGCTTTAACGTTTTTAGCCACAAGCTCGGCGAGGCCCGGCTCATAAATCGGAACGCCGCCCTTATTCAGCACATCAATTTTCGCAGGGTCTTTGTCGACGCAAATAACATCATGGCCAAAGTCTGCAAAACAGACGCCGGAGACTAAACCCACATATCCTGTGCCTATCATCGTAACGCGCATAGTTTTCCCTTTGTATGCTGTGCCAGTATTCTTACAGTATTCTTTTTGGCAGATAACACCTGTTGCGCTCGTTTTAAAGGCGGAAATCACATGACGCGCCGCTAATTTGCCGTTATGAGGCAAGCATGCAACATTTAAGAAAACGAATTTTAGTAACAGGCGGCGCGGGATTTCTCGGCTCGCATCTATGCAAAGCATTGCTAGAGCGCGGTGCGGACGTTATCTGTCTGGATAATCTGTTTTGCGGGCAGAAGGACAATATTGTCCCGCTTACGGCTCATCCGCATTTTGAATTTATCCGCCATGACGTGACGTTTCCGGTTTATCTGGAGGTCGACGAGATTTACAATCTGGCCTGCCCAGCCAGCCCGTTTCATTACCAACACGACCCGGTGCAGACCCTTAAGACAAGTGTGCACGGCGCAATTAATATGCTCGGCCTGGCTAAACGTCTTGGGGCACGCATATTGCAAACCTCCACAAGCGAAGTTTACGGTGACCCATCCATACACCCCCAAACCGAAGATTATCACGGCAATGTTAATCCTATCGGGCCGCGGGCCTGTTACGACGAAGGCAAGCGAGCGGCAGAAACTCTGTTCTTTGATTACCACCGTCAACATGGTTTGGATATTCGTGTGGCGCGGCTGTTCAACACTTACGGCCCTAATATGCATCCCAATGACGGGCGCGTGGTTTCCAACTTTATTGTACAAGCACTAAAGGGTGAAGACATTACCATATTCGGTGATGGCAGCCAGACCCGTTCATTTTGTTATGTGGACGACCTTATCACTGCACTGCTTGCATTTATGGGGCAAGACGGCTGTATTGGCCCCATGAATATGGGCAATCCGAACGAATTTACCATCCGTGAACTGGCAGAAACGGTGATAGAACTAACGGGCACAAATTCAAAATTGATCTTCAAAGACCTGCCCGCAGACGACCCAAAACAAAGACAACCGGATATTAGTTTGGCAAAAAAACACTTGGACTGGGAGCCCAAAACACACTTGAACGAAGGTTTAGTACACACAATCGCTTATTTTGATGACTTGCTGCAACGTTCGGATATTAGCAGGATAGAGACGCCGGGATAAAGAATTTTTCCTCTTTCCTTCCTCCATTTTTATGGGGGAAGTGCCGGAACGTAGTGTAGGCGATGGGGGCGCGCACCCTTTGTGCGCTACGATTTATCGGTGTCCATTTGTGCTTCGTAGCGACGCAAGAGCGGCGGCGCCCATCCTCCGTAAGAACAGGGGAAGGAGGAAGTGTGAAACCCTCTCAAATCTTTTGGTCATACTCTCCGATTTCTTCGTATTTCGCTAGCCTTGCTTCGATTTCGCGAAACATGCCCGTCTTGTTTTCTTCGCTTGTAGGGCTTTCTACAACGACCACCAAGTTGGGGGTATTGGAACTTGCGCGCACCAGGCCCCATGTGCCGTCTTCTAAGGTAACGCGCACCCCGTTGACGGTGTTAATATCGCGGATGGATTGCCCGAGCAATTTATCGCCGTTTTTGAAGGCTTGCTGGTATTCTTCTATGACTTTATCGACTACGCCGTATTTGGTTTCGTCGGCGCAATAGGGGCTCATGGTCGGGCTGCCCCATGTTTTGGGTAGGGCACGGCGCAAATCGGCCATTGATTTATCCGGATTACGGTCGAGCATTTGCAAGATGGCAATGGCCGAAAGAATACCGTCGTCATAACCCCGCCCGATAGGCGCGTTAAAGAAATAATGCCCGGATTTCTCAAACCCGACAAGCGCCCCAATCTCTTTACTGCGGCGTTTGATATATGAGTGTCCGGTTTTCCAATAATCGGTTTTGGCACCATTGGCCATCAGTACGGGGTCGGTTGCATAGAGACCGGTAGATTTCACATCGGCAACAAATTGCGCATTTGGAAATTCGGCTGAAAGGTCCCTTGCCAGCATGACGCCGACTTTGTCGGCGAAAATTTCTTCGCCCTCATTATCGACCACACCGCACCGGTCGCCGTCGCCGTCAAAGCCTACAGCCAAATCAGCGCCGTACCGCATAACCGCATCGCGCATAGCATGCAGCATTTTCATGTCTTCGGGGTTTGGATTATAATTCGGGAAATTGTGATCAAGATCGCACTGCACCGGAATAACTTCTACGCCAATTTTATCCAAGACATGGGGCGCGAAATAGCCCGCAGTACCATTCCCGCAAGCCGCGACAACCTTTAGCTTGCGTTTGATTTTAATGTTTGCGGCCAGGTCGCGCATATAGAGCGTAGCCACATCATCAATAAATTTATATCCACCGCCGCTACGGGTAACCGTTTTTCCCGACAGTGCGATTTCCTTCAGCCGGCTCATCTCAACGGGGCCAAATGTCAACGGTTTTTCAACCCCCATTTTTACACCCGTCCAGCCATTTGTATTATGGCTGGCTGTGACCATGGCCACACACGGCACATCCAGTGCAAATTGCGCAAAATAAGCGGTTGGCGACAAAGCAAGGCCAATGTCCGAAACTTCGATACCTGCACTCATTAAACCAACGATAAGCGCTTGTTTTATAGAAAGAGAATAAGAGCGGTAATCATGCCCAACGACAATTTTAGGCTCAATTCCAAGCTCGTGGATGAGCGTTCCCAGCGATGCGCCCAGTGTTTGAATACCGTAGAGATTGATTTCGGACGGCTTATCACTTTCAGGGTGGCCAAACCACCAACGGGCATCATATTCTCGAAATCCGGTTGGCTTTATAAGTGCCTGCGTTTCGTAGAGGGCCGTGTTGGATTTAATATCACTTTTGGGTTTTCTCATTACATTTTCTTTCGGTTGAGCGTATTTACCGCTCTCATAATAGAGGTGTATTAACCAAAAATGACAATTTGTATTAGACTACGCCGTACAGTTGTATAGCTAACCACCGTAAACATACTATATAGTGATAAAAACCCGTTTATTTACCCGCCCGTATTCGCGCGCAAATAGGCAATTAAATTGTCGCGGTCGGCTTCTTTCTTGAGGCCAATAAATGACATTTTATTTTTAGGAATATAGGTTTTTGGCTTGGCTAAATATCCAGACATGGTTTCGTCAGTCCATACAATATCTGAGTTAATCATAGCCTGCGAGTAGGCAAAACCTTCCGCAGCGCCGGCTTTTTGACCAAATATACCGTATAGATTCGGCCCAACCCTGTGTCTGCCGCCCTGATCAATTGTGTGACAAGCCTTGCAACGCGTGAATACTTTTTTACCGGCCATTTCGGGCGTGACTATCTCAGCTGTTTTTGGCAGTTCAACTTTCACTTCAGGCTTTGGGGCAGTTTTCACAGTTTCCGATGCGGGCTCATTCGTTGGTGCAGGCGCATCTTTTGAACAAGCGCCAAGAACAGTCGTACCGAGCAAAAGGCTAGCCATTAAAGCAATATGGGTGGATTTAGGCATGTAAGTCTCCATTGTGGCAGTTGTTTTGATTTTGCGCTTTATGCACGGAAATTCAGAGCACGCAAAGCAAAATTGGTGTGACATTTTGTATTAAAGCAAATCAGATCAAAAACATGCGTAATTAGATTGTTCAACCGTTGCTTGGTCAGTGTATCTGTTGCATATAACGAAAAACGCCAAAGATACTTCAAGAGAATATTTATGACCTTTTCACCGCCCATTAACGCCGTCGGCTATTTGCTACGCCATTGCGTGGATTTCGAAGCTCTGACCAAATGTGCCGCTCATTCTGATTTGAGCCAGGATTTGGTGTCGGATATCCTTGGTGGGGCAAGTGCCTTTGCGTCTGATGTCTTGGCGCCCATAAACCGATCCGGTGATGAAAATGGTGCCGTGCTTAAGGACGGCAAAGTCACGACTGCACCGGGTTTTAAAGAAGCCTACAAGGCTTATACGCAGGCGGGGTGGCAGGGATTATCTGCTCCCGAAGCTATTGACGGCCTAGAATTGGGGGGGATGGGTCTGCCGCAAACCATCAGCGTCGCGGTCAACGAAATGCTTTACGGCGCCAATATGTCATTTGGCCTGTGTCCTATGCTGACGGCCAGTTCCATGAACGCCATCATTGCCCATGCTTCCGACGAAATAAAAGCCACATATTTGCCTAAAATGGTGACAGGTGAATGGACGGGCGGCATGAATTTAACCGAACCTCAGGCCGGGTCCGATCTGGGCGCACTGCGTACCAAAGCTGTCGCCAACGGCGACGGCAGTTATGCACTATCGGGGCAAAAGATATTTATCACATGGGGTGACCATGACTGCACAGAAAATATTATCCATCTGGTGTTGGCCCGCCTGCCGGATGCGCCCGCAGGTTCGCGCGGTATATCGCTGTTTATTGCGCCTAAATTCCTCGTGGACAAGGACGGCGGCATTGGAAAGCGCAACGGCATTACCGCCATCGGGCTTGAACACAAGCTCGGCATACATGCTAGCCCAACCTGTGTGATGGAATTTGACCAAGCTACAGCCTGGCTTGTCGGGCCTGAGAACCGGGGTCTGGCTTGTATGTTTACCATGATGAACGAAGCGCGGCTATTTGTCGGTGTGCAAGGTGTCGGCATTGGCGAGCGGGCCTATCAAGCGGCTTTAGCTTATGCGGGCGAACGTGTTCAGGGGCGGGTTGCAAATGCCCCAACAGGCACACCTATCATAGGCCACGCAGATGTACGACGCATGCTCATGGATATGAAATCCGGTGTTATGGGCGCACGGGCCATAAATCTGGCGTGCGCCTTCGCCAGCGATATGGCGGAAAGCTCAGACGACGAGGATGTGCGCAAGAAAGCCCATATTCGCCAAGCCTTATTAACACCCATTGCCAAGGCTTACGGCTCTGACATGGGGGTATCCGTTGCAAGCACGGGCATACAAATTCACGGCGGTATGGGCTTTATCGAGGAAACCGGCGCAGCCCAACATTACCGCGATGCCCGGATTGCCCCAATTTATGAAGGCACAAACGGCATCCAGGCGCTGGATCTGGTTGGCCGCAAAGTCCGGCGCGACGGCGGGGAAGCGATGGGTTTATTGATCAATGATCTGGACGATATTTTAGCCAATGTGAACGATATGCACGGTGTTGGCGAGATCGATCTGGGCTGTAACCAAAGACATTTAACGGCGGGCATAGAGGCAATGAAATCTGCCACAGATATGATATTAGCCATGAGCGACCAAGACAGCGGCGGCGCCGCAGTGCCTTATCTCGCATTATGCGGTGATGTCATTGCCGGCGCATTTCTCATAAAAAGTGTATTATCAGGCATTAAGGCGGGCGATCCACAAGCCGCCACCATGCAAAAATTGGTCTGGCACCATAGCCTGAAATACCTGGTCAAAGCCCCATCGCACCTGGAACAAATAAAATACGCAGCTGCCCCCGTGTTTGCGTATCCAGAAGAACGGTTAGCGGATTTGTAGGGAAACCTGTTTCCTTTTTTCTATTGCTATATGAACCATGCGTTCAAGTAATAATGGCCGACCTTGCAGTGCTCATCCCCGTAAGCGGACCTTAAAAATGTGGCGCGGAACACCTTTAGCCCGTTGATGATGTCTTCTATTTCAAGTGCTCGGAGAAGAACTCTACAATTTCTGTCGTTGAGCGAACCCGATTAACGGTTTTGCGCCAACCGTGCCCTTCGTCAGGAAACAATGTGTATTTCACCGGCACGCCTCTTGCTTCGAGTGAGGCTACAATTTGTTCGGCTTCGACAACCGGCACATTAGTATCATTAGCCCCGTGCAAAACAAACAACGGCGTGGTAATCTTGTCCAACTTATGAATTGGGGAAAGGTTTTTGAGCATATCGGCCTGTGTCACAGGGTCGCCGTATTCTGTTGTCGAAATTGCTGCCATCCAAGGTTCTGTTTCCCTAAAAAAACTCTCGAAATTCACGATACCGAACAAATTGGCACCGGCTGCAAACATGGATGGGTATTCAGTGATGCCCACCATCACCATATAACCGCCATAGCTTCCCCCCATGATACCCAGTCGAGACGGGTCGGCAATCCCCTTGGCGACCAACGCATCGGTAGAAGCCTTGATATCGGCGAATGACCCAGCACGTTTTGCACCATCGTCCATCGCCATAAACGCTTTGCCATAACCGCTTGAACCACGGACATTAGGAGAAAATACGGCAATTCCTGATGAAACAAGCGCCTGTGCTGTTGTGTTCATTGTTGGACGGGATTGCCCTTCGGGGCCTCCGTGGTAGTTGAAGACCAAGGGCATAGGGCCAGATTGGTCAGTCGGTCGGTAAAGCCATCCTGATAGTTTAACTCCATCAGGTGCTTGATATTCTATTAACTCTGGTCGCACGAGTGTAGCGAGATTTACCCCATCATGGTTACTATTGGTAACACGTGTAACTACTGTTGTGGCAACATCGACAAGATAAATATCAAAAGTCCGATTTGCCGCCCCACCGGTCATAACTAACGTTTTTCCGTCAGCACTAAATTCCACGGGGTTGCCAGTATCAACAGGTAGCCCTTCCACCGGAAGCATTTCACCTGTTTTGGTATCGTAAAGCACCAACTCCATCCGACCGCCAGCATTCCAACTTAGCGCAGCAGTTTTGCCGTCGCTGGAAAGGATGCCAGTATCTGCAACCGCATCATCTCGGCTAGAAAAATAATCAATTGGAGAATGTTTGTCCTTTGCATCAATCGTAATTTTGCCAAAGGCAGCGCGGTCACGTCCGACATTTGAACTCACATAAATTGTATTTCCGTCTGGAGACATTTGCCCCCACAGAGTTTCCGCTTTCCCGCTATGTGGAGTTAGAAGGGTTTCTTTACCTGTTTCCAAATTGATCAAAATACTATTGATGTCACCGCGACCTATCAAACGCAAAACCGTTGCTTTAGATCCACGGGTGTCTGTAATCTGATTCAAGCCCTTATCGACCGTCAACATTGTCCATTGCCCCGTCGCAACATCGATCAAACCAGCATCTCGTGCTGACGGATAATTCTTATTGGTATTTACTTTTAGCGATTTACCATCGCGGGTCCAACCGGACAATCCATTGTTTTCTTTGCCACCTGCAGTTAGTCTACGTGCATCTGTTCCATCAGGTTTCATTACCCAAATTTGAGTGTTTAATCCGCCGCCTGGGGCCACAGAATAGGCTAGGAGATCACCGCGAGGTGACCAATAGACCCCACCAACCGGATCGGCCAATTTTGTTAATTGTTTAGAGCCGCCGCCAGGCAGATCGCGAATCCAGATTTGCGGACTACCACTATCTCGACTGATGTAAACAATTTGACGGCTATTAGGAGACAGTGACGGGGACCATGAGGCGCTAACTTGACCTAGTGCTTCAATTCGCTTTGCTATATTAGGTGCTTGCGCTTTCGCTCCATTTGCTTCTTGCGTTTTCGTATCACATGATCCGCTCACCAACGCAACTGCGAGCGCTATCGCCCAAACTTTAATTTTCATCGCAATATCCCCTATTTGAAGAAACTGTATTCTTTTTGTACAAAAATGCAAGGCGCCAATTATTGATAAGTTAGATGTGAACCATCGGTTAAACCCTCGCCTGACCCTAGGGTCTGTCCCTGATTTCTTCCCAACCAAACACATCTTCTAAGGTGGTTTGAAATACTCTGGATATGCGAAATGCACTTTCTAAAGACGGTGAATAATGTCCTTTTTCAATTGCGATTACCGTCTGTCTTGTCACGCCAATAGCCTTTGCAAGAGCCGCTTGGCTCATTTGACCATTTTGCTCTCTCAATATACTTATTCTGTTTGATATGGGGGGCTTCTTTGCCATGCCTACCCTTATGCCTTGCGGCGATACAAATAAATTTGCGTGATATATTCAACCAAATGCCCCACAATTAGGGCGGCCATTATGCCGAGCAGCATATCACTAGAGCGGGCATCAAAGAAATATGCCGTCATTGTCACGATGAGGATAACCACTGTTGCAACACTTGCCCACCGCGTAGCGTGCAATGAGATCAGCTTATCGCGTTCATCCATTGGCGCATCAGCTTCATCAACATTTGAAAGCGCGGCAGCGATAGCTCCGATTATCGCGGTAATCGTCAATATGGCTATGAACACACTGGTAAGCGCGATAATAACCGGTTTTGGCACTTGCACCATAGATGCTGAAACATTCCACGCTGCATAAAAATAGAGGCAGGCAGTAGCCCCAAGCCCGACAACCATCACCCAAGCCATTTTCTCTCTAAAAGTCGTAACCCTATCATTATCTCGGTTGTGCATAAATATCTCCATTCATTTAAGTTTTAATAGTGTATAGTCAAATATTTTTAACATGTCAAATATTTTTAACATATTTTTGTAATTTAACCTCGCCAATCTGGGAAATTCCTTATATATCTATCACCATCACAAGGAATATTATGTCAAAACAATCTATACCGATCCGCATGACCGCGCCTGAAATTACCGCGCGTAAAGGCGGCACACCTATCGTCTGCCTGACCGCTTATGATGCGCCGACGGCGGCGGTTGTTGACGAGCATTGTGATTTAATATTGGTCGGGGATAGTGTTGGCATGGTTGTTCACGGCTTATCCTCGACGGTTGGCGTGACGTTAGATATGATGATAATGCATGGTCAGGCCGTGATGCGGACATCCAAAAAAGCTCTCGTCGTTGTCGACTTACCCTTTGGTTCTTATGAGGACAGTGTTGAAACGGCCTTTAAAAGTGCGTCCCGCGTCCTCATGGAAACGGGCTGTCAGGCGATTAAAATTGAGAGCGGTTCTTACGCGCCCGAAACTATCAGCTATCTAACCGAGCGCGGCATACCCGTAATGGCCCATGTGGGGCTCAGGCCACAATCCGTTAATGTACTTGGCGGGTACCGCGCCCGTGGCCGTGACCAAAAAGTTGCGACCGAAATCCTTAATAACGCGGTAGCGGCCGCCGATGCGGGTGCATTTGCAATTGTTGTCGAAGGCGTGAACACCACATTAGCTGAAGAAGTGACCCAGGCCGTGCGCGTACCCACTATTGGAATTGGCGCATCACAGCATTGCGACGGGCAGATATTAGTGACCCCGGACATGCTCGGCATGTTTGAATGGACACCGAAATTCGTCAAAAAATTTGCGGATTTAAAAGGCGAAACTGAAAAAGCCGTCAAAGCCTATGCACAGCAAGTGAAAGCCCGTGATTTTCCGTCCAAAGAATATATGTATGAGTTTAAATAGCTTGGGGTAAGTTTAAATAAAATAGGGTAAATCCAAGTAAAATATGGACAAGACTTCATGTGCTGATGTATTGCACTGGGATGTGCCCTCCTATAGGCTGGCGCAAACTTAAAATTTGAAACAAATGAAAATAGAATAGGGGCCAAAATTGGTCGATTTTATCAACGAAGTTGAAGAAGAACTGCGCAAGGACAAATACAACCAATTGCTGCGCAAGTTCGGGCCATATATTGTTGCTGCGATCCTTATCATTGTGGCTGCAACTGGTTATGTTGAGTACAGTAAAAGCAAGGTTTCCAATACGGCTAAATCAGCGTCTGCCGCCTATATGAGCGCGGGAAAAATCGAAGCCAGCGGAGATTTACAAGCTGCTATTAGCCAATTTATTGCCCTGGCAGACATAGCCCCAGACGGCTATGCAGGCATGTCTTTGACCCGTGCGGCTGGCATGAAAGTTCAGCTTGGAGATTATGAGGGTGCGGTTAGTCTATTTGATCAAGCGGCCGAAAAATTTGATAAGCCCGTCCATAAAGACCTGGTCGGATTGAAGGCGGTTTATCTTTTGCTCGAGCTTGGCCTCTATGATGAAGTTCTCGTGCGCGCGAGTGCATTGGCGGCGGACGGTGCGCCTTACGGCGATCTAGCAAAAGAAGCTTTAGCTCATGCTGCCTACCGTTCTGATGACATAGATGCCGCACGGTCAGGCTTTGCTTATTTGTCTAATGCACCTGGCGTTTTAAACGGTGTGAAAGCCCGTTCCGGGGCCGCTCTGGCATTAATCAATGCCAACCGTCCAATAGCTAAACTTGATACCAATACCGTTAAAGATGCGCTTCCTGCTCCAGAATTGACCGAGCCAGAATTGGTTGAGCCAAAAGTGGTTGAGCCAAAAGTGGTTGAGCCAAAAGTGGTTGAGCAAGACGGCACAGAAATTAAAGAAGAACAGGAATAACAATGAGTATTTTGACGAAAAATATACGGACTTGGATGATCCTGTTTGCGGGTTCCGCATTACTGGCAAGCTGTTCGACGGTAACAAGGGTTACAGATGCAGTGAACCCCTTTAACAGTTCCGATGATGCCGACCAGGGCGATATTCCTACAGACCCGGAACGTATTTCCATTCTGTCCCTGGACGACAAATTAGAAGTTAGCGGCACAATGCTTACATCTGAAATCGTCTTGCCACCCGTCTATACCAACCCTGACTGGCCGCAAACCGGTGGTTATGCGAGCCACTCCGTACAGCACACCAATGCGGGTGAAAACCTTTCGCGCATCTGGCAAAAAAATGTGGGTAAAGGCTCATACCGCAAAGGCAGAGTCGTTGCATCTCCGGTCGTTGCGGGCGGACGGATTTTTGCCATGGACGCAGCCAACAGAGTTACGGCTATGGACGCGCAAACCGGAAGCAAATTATGGAATTATAAAATTTCTGTGACCAACAAAGGTAAAACCCGAAAAGGTGGTACAAGTTTGGTTGACAGGTTCAAGGACCCGCTAACATTTGGCGAAAAAGGCGGCAAAGACAAAGAAGCCGTGGGCGGCGGTGTTGCCGCCGCTGATGGGCGCCTCTATGTCACTTCGGGGTACGGCGTGATCGCAGCCCTTGATGCGCAAAGCGGTAACGAAATATGGGTTACCCGAACGCGCACGCCCATACATTCTGCGCCGACGGTTGCAGGGGGGCGTTTATTTGCAATATCCGACGACAATGAATTATTTGCCATCGATACTGAAACCGGAGCGGTATTGTGGACTTATCAGGCTATTATCGAGACGGCTCGCATGTTAACCTCGCCGAGCCCAGCCGTCATTGACGATGTTGTTATTGCGCCGTTTTCTTCGGGTGAAGTTGTGGCGTTGAAAGCGCAAAACGGTGGTGTGCTCTGGCAAGAAGCCTTGGACTCGTCGGGCAATTTAACACCGCTAGCCACGCTTAACGACATTGCAGCTGGCCCAGTGATTGCTGACGGTTATGTGTTCGCCACCACCCAAAGCGGGTCATTTAGCGCCTTTGATTTGCGCACAGGCCAACTGGTCTGGACACAACCTGCAGGCTCGCTCGGATTCCCAATGGTTGTAGGCGATTTCATCTATACGGTGACAACTGAGGGTGAAGTGGTTTGCATGTCTAAAACGGACGGGACTGTAATTTGGTTAACCCAGCTTCGTGTGTTCAAGAAACAGAAAAAACGTAAAAAGCGGATTTCCTGGTCTGGGCCAATTATGGTCGGTGAACGCTTGCTCATGATGAGCTCTCGCGGTGAAGCGGTTGAAGTTAGTCCTTACTCCGGTGAAATCATGCGCTCGTTCAAAGTGAGCGGCGACATTTATGTAGCCCCTATCGTTGCCAACGATACAGTATATTACATCACTGACGGTGCTAAACTGGTTGCGCTTAAATAAATTAAAGCGGTCCATTGGACCAAGATAAAGTAAAATTATGTACCCGCCCGAAGATAATGACGCTCCCGAATATGATGAGGATTTCCCGAAATTCGAAGACGAGTTCGACAACGAACAAGAAATAACCTTCACCCCGCATATCGCTGTGGTTGGGCGGCCTAATGTTGGTAAGTCGACTTTGTTCAACCGCATCGTCGGCAAAAAACTCGCCATAGTTGACGACACACCTGGTGTCACCAGAGACCGCCGCGAAGCCAGTGCTGTGCTGGGCTATCAGGCCGTCACCATCATTGATACGGCCGGATTTGAAGATGCGGTCGGGGAACGTCTCGAAGCCCGTATGCGCGGCCAAACCGAAGAAGCGGTCAAGGCGGCTGATGTGGTTTTGTTCGTCTATGACGCGCGCGCTGGCGTAACCGGGCTAGACGAAATTTTCGCTGAATTTATCCGCAAGACCGGAAAACCAACCGTTCTGGTCGCCAATAAATGCGAGAGCCGCGCATCCGTGCCGGGTGTGGGGGAAGGTTACGGTCTTGGTATGGGTGAGCCCATCGAGGTAGCCGCCGAGCACAATGTCGGCATGATGGAGCTTAACGAGGCCGTAGCAGAGGCCTTACAAGGTGTAACCCCTGCGGCTGATCAAATCATTGATATGTCCGAGGCACCTGTGCGGATCGCCATCGTCGGACGGCCCAATGCGGGTAAATCTACCTTAATCAACACTTTGATCGGCACGGATAGATTGCTCACCGGCCCAGAAGCGGGTGTGACCCGCGATAGTATCACGGTTGAGTGGGACTGGCATGGTCGGCGCGTGCAATTTCACGATACGGCTGGCTTGCGTAAACGTGCCAAGGTACAAGACAAGCTGGAAAAAATGTCAACGACTGACACGATTCGCGCCATTAAATATGCGCAGGTTGTCGTGCTTTTGATGGACACACGCAATGCCTTTGACAAGCAAGATATGCAAATCGCCGATTTGTGCGCACGTGAAGGCCGGGCATTGGTGATCGCGGCGACTATGTGGGATTTGGTCGATAACAAATCTGAAATGCTGGAGAGCTTGCGCGAAAAAGTGACCCGCTTATTGCCGCAGCTTCGCGGTATCCCCTTGATATTTTTGTCGGGACTTACTGGCAAAGGCGTTGACCGCTTGTTCCCCGCCATTGAGCGCATACAAATCGACTGGTCCGCACGTATTAAGACGCCGGACCTGAACGAATGGCTACGCCAAACCGTTAGCCGCCATCCACCACCCGCCGACAAAGGCCGCCCGGTCAAACTTAAATACATTACCCAGACCAAGACGCGGCCACCAACATTTGTGATTAAATCTTCCCGCGCCGACAGTGTACCGGAAAGCTATAAACGATACCTGGTCAATACCCTACGCGAAGATTTCGACCTCCCCGGCATCCCAATCCGCATCCACCTACGCTCAGGCGAAAACCCATATGCCTAAGGTGCGGGAGCTTGAGCTACTACACTTCTATTTCTAAGCATCTTCTTTCGGCTTGGGCGCAGGTAATCCTTTGCCGCCTTTTTTGCCTTCTATTTTTAGCTGGGCCGGTTTTAGGATTTCGAATTTGAGTGCGTCTTTTTTCTTGTCAAAACCAACCTTGACCAGCCCGCCCTTTTTCAATTTGCCGAACAGGATTTCATCTGCCAGTGGTTTTTTGATATATTCCTGAATAGTGCGCGACAGCGGGCGGGCGCCGTAGCGTTTGTCATAGCCTTTTTTAGCAATCCAGAGATTGGCGGCCTTACTGACTTCAAACAAGATTTTACGGTCAGACAGTTGCGCTTCGAGCTGGATAATGAATTTATCAACCACCTTGGCGATACTTTCGGGTGCCAGCGGCGCGAATTTTATCATCGCGTCCAAGCGGTTGCGAAACTCGGGCGTGAACAGGCGCTTGACCGCTTTGTCGTCTTCCTCGTTACTGCTATCCGTGCGGCCAAATCCGATTTCGGCTTTGGCAGCGTCTGCTGCACCTGCATTGGTTGTCATGATTAAAATAACATTGCGAAAATCAATGGTACGACCAGACGCATCGGTCAGCGTACCGTTATCCATGACTTGTAACAGGATATTGAATACATCTGGATGGGCTTTTTCGATCTCGTCCAAGAGCACAATAGAGTGCGGATGTTCGGACACACGGTCGGTTAACAACCCGCCTTGGTCATAGCCCACATAGCCTGGAGGCGCACCCAAAAGCCGCGACACCGTATGGCGTTCCATATATTCGGACATGTCAAAGCGCAAAAGTTCCAGCCCGAGTGCCATGGCCAATTGCCGCGCCACTTCGGTTTTGCCAACACCCGTAGGGCCTGAGAACAAATACGAGCCGATGGGTTTATTGGGCTCACGCAGTCCGGCCCGCGCCAGCTTAACGGCGGCAGAAACCTTATCGATAGCTTCGCCCTGCCCAAACACCACCCTGCCTAAATCTGCAGGTAAGGATTTCAGGACTTTCGCGTCATCACGCGAAACCGTCTTGGTCGGAATGCGGGCCAGTTTTGCAATCACGGCTTCTACGTCTTTGACGCCGATGGTTTTCTTGCGTTTGCTCTTGGGAAGCAGTTTTTGATATGCGCCCGCTTCGTCGATAACATCAATAGCTTTGTCAGGAAGCTTGCGGTCAGTAATATGGCGCACGGCCAAATCAACCGCCGTAGAAATAGCTTCGGCAGTATAGCGCACGCCATGAAATTCTTCAAAATATGGTTTGAGCCCGCGCAAGATTTTCACAGTATCGGATGCACTCGGTTCCACCACATCTATTTTCAAAAACCGCCGCGCCAACGCCCGGTCTTTCTCGAAATGCTGACGGTATTCCTTATAGGTGGTCGACCCCATACAGCGTAATTTACCGGACTGTAGCGCGGGCTTTAACAGGTTAGACGCATCCATAGCGCCGCCGGACGTGGCACCCGCCCCAATAATGGTATGAATTTCGTCAATAAATAAAATTCCGTGGGGTAGTTCTTCCAGTTTTTTCATCACGGCTTTGAGGCGTTCTTCGAAATCACCACGGTAGCGAGTGCCTGCTAATAGCGCACCCATATCCAGTGCATAAAGCGTCGCGTCCGCAATGACTTCGGGTACATTACCGTCGACAATGGCCAAAGCAATACCTTCCGCAATTGCCGTCTTACCAACACCTGGGTCACCAACCAAAAGTGGATTGTTTTTGCGGCGTCTGGAAAGAACCTGAATACAGCGTTCAACTTCTGCGGTCCGGCCAATGAGCGGGTCAATACCGCCATCTTTCGCTTTTTGGTTCAGATCAACACAATAGGCTTTAAGCGGATCTTCTTGTTTTTTACCGCCATCGCTGTCCTCATTCTGGCCGGTGCCTAAGATAGGCCGGTTCTCGGTTGTATCGCCATTTTTTGAAATACCGTGGGAAATATAATTGACCGCATCATAGCGGGTCATGTCACGCTCTTGTAAAAAATAAACCGCGTGGCTTTCGCGCTCGTTGAACAAGGCCACCAAAGCATTCGCGCCTGTTACTTCTTCACGGCCAGAGCTTTGGACATGTATTACGGCGCGCTGTATGACGCGGTGAAAACCGGCGGTTGGCCGAGCTTCTTCGAACTCTTCAACAATGAGCGACGATAGATCTTCATCAAGATATGCCGTCAAAGCGCCGCGCAGCCCTTCCAGTTCAATATCACAGGCTGTAAGAACAGCATTGGCATCTTTGTCATCGATAAGCGCCAACAGCAAATGCTCCAGCGTCGCCAACTCATGCTGACGTTCCGACGCCATAGTCAGTGCGCGGTGAATGGTTTCTTCGAGAACCGGAGAGAATGAAGCCATGTTGTTTCTTTCGTGTTTTTCTGTTTGCGTCTTTTATTTGTCTATCTTCTAATGTGGCGCAGTTTTGTATTTATTCAAGTGCCAAACTGTTCACGCTTGCTCTTCAGGCTTTCTCAAGCGTACACTTTAAAGGATGGTCGCTGCGCTTAGCGGCGTCGAGTACCTGCGCCACCTTGGTTTCTGCTATTTCAAATGTGTAGATGCCGCACACACCAATACCGTTTTGGTGCACGTCGAGCATGATTTTCGTGGCTTCTTCCTGAGTTTTTTTGAAAACCCCCATGAGAAGCCCAACAACAAATTCCATAGGTGTGTAATCATCATTCAAGAGTAATACTCGGTATTGTGATGGTTTTTTAGTCTTGTGGCGGGTTTTGGTCGCAACACCGCGCTCGGTACCGCGTTCATCATCATTTTCCGACCCAGAACCAGCATTGCTATTTATATATATACGTTTCGTCATGCCCCCTAAGATAGGGGGTTTTTCGTAAAGTAAAAGGGGAGATTTGTGCTATTTGTTAACCGCCGTTAACCATTCTTAAAACACTGACAATCACCGTGTAAACATGAAACGAATATTGTTACTTGTGTTGGTTATTGCGGTGGGTATTAGCCTGAACATTTCCGCATGTGCTCAAACCAAGGCCAAAACCAAACCTGCGAACAAATATGCGTCCATTATCATTGATGGGGATACATTGGAAATTCTGCACGCACGCAATATTGATGGACTGCGCTATCCGGCATCCCTCACCAAAATGATGACCTTGTATTTGACATTTGATGCGCTTGAACGCGGGGAACTAGGTCTGGACGAGCCTATACCGATCTCTGCCCGGGCTGCACGCACACCGCCTGTTAGGCTTGGCCTGCGAGCTGGGCGTACTATCACTACCCACCAGGCTATTCAGGCATTGGCCGTACACTCTGCCAATGATGTTGCCGTCGCCCTGGCCGAGAGGCTCGGTGGGTCAGAAAAAGAATTTGCAGCATTGATGACCCAAAAGGCCAAAGCGCTCGGTATGCAACGCACCGTATTTCGCAATGCGAATGGCCTTCCCGACGAAGGGCAATTTACAACTGCCCGCGACATGGGGAAATTGGCAGAAGCGTTACTGCGCACCCACCGCAAATATTATCCGTATTTCAACCAAAAAACTTTTTCCTATCAAGGCCGTATCTATACCAATCACAACACTTTGTTGGGTGATGTCGACGGCGTTGACGGCTTTAAGACCGGCTTTACCAATGCATCAGGATATAATCTGATTATATCTGCACAGCGTAGCGGGCGGCGTTTGATAGCCGTAGTGCTCGGCGGTGCCAGTGGCCGGTCTCGCGATACCCATATGACCGATCTCATAGAACGCGGTTTTAATGTACAAATGCAAATGGACAAGAACCGCAGCACCCAGAAACAAATTGAGCAATTTGCCCTTAATGCTGACGAAAATAAATTGGTTCGCGTGAATAAGCCGATCCCCAAAACCAATACCGTACACGCCTACACATTGCGGGCCGCACACGACACTACGGGTACTGTTCGGGTTGTCCAAGGCGCAAATGGTATGCGCGTCCCTGGCCGCGCGGCCAACCAGGGTTGGGCCGTGCAAATCGGAGCTTATTCTACTGCGGCGGCCGCAAAGCAAGCTACTCTGCTGGTCAAAGCCGATGCGAGGCTTGAACTGCTCTCGGCCGAAGAAACCGTCATACCCGTTAAACGCAGTGCTGGATTTATCTATCGGGCCCGACTGGGGCAATTAAACCACGCCCATGCTACAAATGTGTGCAAAGCGCTTGCGCAACAAGGCCGCGCTTGCTTGGTTGTGGCTCCGACTTAGAGGGCTATTATGAGTACTGAATTTATACAAGCACCCAAAGGGCATGCCAAGGCAGGCTTCGCACTTATTACATCAGAAGCCGAACTACGTGCTCATGTCTGGGAGTGGCGAACCGCCAACGAAATTATTGCATTCGTCCCGACTATGGGGGCTTTGCACGACGGGCATATTTCCCTGATAGCCAAAGCCAAGCGGCACGCATCCAAAGTTGTCGCTAGTATATATGTCAACGAAACGCAATTCGCTGCGGGCGAGGATTTGGACACCTATCCACGCGACCACGAAGGGGACTGCAAGATGTTAAAGCGGGCCGGATGTGATCTGGTTTACATCCCCGAGAAAATGTACGGCCCGCACCACAGTACGACGATAAATGTCGGCGGGCCTGCTCTCGGCCTAGAGACAGACCACCGCGCGCACTTTTTCGCAGGTGTGGCGTTAATTGTCACCAAGCTCTTCAACCAGGTGCAGCCGGACATAGCCGTGTTCGGCGAAAAAGATTATCAACAGCTTTTGACCATTCGCCGCATGGTTTCTGATCTGGATATGCCGGTGCGGATACTCGGTGCACCCATATTGCGCGAGCAAGATGGTTTGGCTATGTCGTCGCGCAATCGTTATTTTGATGGTACGGGCCGGGAAATTGCAGGCAAGCTCAACATCATCATGCAGACATGCGCCAAAGATATCTTGGACGGGTATGACATCAATACTGCCACAAAAAAAGCGAGCGCAGATATTATCAAAGCCGGATTTGACAGCGTCGACTATGTTGCCGTGGCCGATACACATTCATTAGAATTGTTGAGCGGCACGTTAGGAGCTCGACCTGCTCGCCTGCTCATAGCCGCTCATTGCAAGGGGGTACGCCTAATCGATAACTGCGCGGTTGGGTAATTTCTGTCTGAAATTTCAGACCAAATAACACCTCCCAAACAAGTCACCACCTTCTCCTTCCCCCATTTATGGGGGAAGTGCCGGAGCGTAGCGTAGGCGATGGGGGCTCGCCGTTTTGCGGCGATACGATGGTGTTATCTTCGCCGATTTTAAGCGCACAAGAGTGCGCGCCCCCATCCCCCCTTTGGGGTACTTCCCCCATAAATGGGGGAAGGAGAAATAGTACTAACCCTTACCGCCGTCTATTATTTTCAAAAATGGTTTTTTTGGTTTGATATGGGTTTTTGGCTCTGGTGCTTCTGGTTCATCTTCAAACATATCGTCTTCAATATTGCGCACCCTTGGTTTGAAGCCGGATTTGTTTTTAAAGCTTGATTTCCACTGCGGCTTGGCGGGGTCGTCCTTTGAAGCATTTTGCGGGGCTTGCTTGCTCTTATCTTTTATCTTGCGGCGCATTTGTGCGAGGACTTGTTTTTGCTTGTTGGACAAGGCTTCGCCGAAACCACCGAGGCTAGGATCAGCGAATGCACTATCAAATTTTTCCAGGCGTTCATCGACCGAGGCGATAAATTCGCCTTCCCAGTCGGTGATTTCGCCGAGAGCTTCCAGCTCAGTTTTGGCTTTTTTTAGCTTGCGCTGCGCATTACGGGCGCGGCGTATCCGTGCCTTTTGGTTTTTTATTTTAAGTTTTTCTTGCTCGTTCAAATAACCGCCTCCGGCTAGGGCAAATAACCGCCTCCGGCTAGGGCAAATAACCGCCTCCGGCTAGGGCAAACCTAGTCGCCAATTGCGTCCATATAAAGCTCTAGCAGTGCTTCTTGCTCGGCCCGCTCATGGGCTTCAATTTTACGTAGAGAAATGGTCTTACGCAGGATTTTTGTATCAAAACCAAATGTCTTTGCTTCGGCGTAAACCTCGCGAATGTCAGCGGCTAGCTCTGTTTTTTCGGCTTCTAACCGCTCAATGCGGGCAATATATTGTTTTAGTTTTTCGCGGGTTGCTTCGCCCATGCTTTCAGCACGTTGCGCATCTTGGGAAGTACCCTTGGGGTGGTCGTCAGTGATCATGTTGGTCTCCAAAATTTCAGCTCTAATTTTTGGGCAACTTATGAAGCCTAATAGATTCTTGCAAGCTTAATTGAAACTTATCCTATTGGTATAAAATTATTGTTGTGGATGAAAATTTATCTATAGTCGCCGCAAAGGAAACATTATGAAAAAATTTCTAAAAATATTGGGTTGGCTAGTGGCCTTGGGCTTTATCGGCGCAGGCATTTATGTCTTCAAAATTTTACCAGCCAAGGCCGATGCGGGCATGAATGTCGTGCTTGACCATAAACCTTACAAAATTTCTGATCAGGCCAAAGAGCTACACGCCAGCATGCGGGTAGCAGATTTACATGCGGATACATTATTATGGAAACGCAACCCTGTCAAAAGACACACATATGGGCAAACCGACCTGCCGCGTTTCCGTGAGGGTAGTGTCGCCGTGCAGGTGTTTTCTACTGTGACATTTGTGCCGCGTAATTTGAATACCAATGCCAATAAAATGGAAAATGACCAAATGCCTCTGCTCACCATAGCGCAAGCATGGCCATTTCGTACCTGGAACTCTATCTATGAGCGGGCTATTTATCAGTCCGAGCGTCTCCATAAAGTAGAGAAAAAATCAGACGGTAACTTTGTTATTGCGCGGACAAAATCCGATCTGCGCAGTGCTTTAAAACTCCGCACACTGAACAAGGATATTTTGGTCGGCGTTTTGGCCACAGAAGGTGCACATCCGCTTGAAGGCGATATAGACAAGCTCGACGAGCTTTATGATGCCGGCTTTCGCATGATCGGCCTGCAGCATTTCTTTGATAATAAGCTCGGCGGGTCTCTGCACGGCATCTCTAAATCCGGCCTGACACCGTTCGGCAAACAAGTGGTCACAAAAATCGTCGATAAAAACATGATGATCGACGTGGCGCACTCTTCTATCCAAGTGGTTGAAGATGTATTGGCGCTGACAGATGCGCCCATGGTGGTTTCCCACACGGGCATCCTAAGCCTGTGCGGCAATCCGGGGCGCAATATCCCCGACAGACTGATGCAACAGATCGCTGACAGGGGCGGGCTGATCGGAGTTGGTTATTGGGAAACCGCAGTGTGCGACACCACGCCGGACGGCATCGCCAAAATGCTGATCCACGGCGCAGAAAAATTTGGCGTTGACCATATTGCACTTGGCTCAGATTTTGACGGTGCGGTCACCACAGCCCTCGACACTTCGGAGCTTGCCGCCATAACGGACGCGCTGCTACGCCAAGGCATGAGCGAAGGTGACATCCGCAAAGTCATGGGCGAAAACCAGATAGCATATTTCTTGAAACATTTACCGGATGACTGAGTGGACCGTCTATATTGTCCGGTGTGCAGACAATACATTGTATACAGGCATCACCAACGACCTCGAAAAACGCCTAAAAGCCCACGATACAGGTACGGGTGCTAAATATACGAAAAGCCGGGGGCCTGTGGAATTGGTCTACTTTGAAATGTCCGCCGACCGCAGTTGCGCGTCCAAACGCGAATATGTGATTAAGAGGTTGAGCCGGTCGGAAAAACTGGCTTTGATTGCGGTGACGTAAATTTCACTCCGCTTACCCCGTTGTAAAACGGGGTCCATCTTGTTGCCGGTATTTTCTCACAATAGATACCGACCTGCGTCGGTATGAGCGGATGTTTGGAGATATTAAAGAGCTTTACCTTTGGCGCTTTCTTTTAAGCGTTCTACCCGCTGTTTAATCTGCTTATGTTCAGGGTAGACTTTATTGGCTTGCTCATAGACTTCAAAAGCGTCGTCCGGGCGTTCCAGAGTTTCCAATATATTACCCAGCGTCCACAGGGCATAAAAATGTCGTGGCTCCAATATAAGGGCTTGCGTCGTATCCGAAACGGCGCGGCTTAGATCTTTTTCGTCTGCCGCCAACCGGCCCGAACGCGACCAGCCTTCCGCGTAATTTGGCTGTAAGCGCAACACATGATCATACATACGTCTGGCTAATTTATTGTCGCCCCGGTTTTGTGCCGCGATACCCCGGTGCAGGAGAAAATCCACAGACGCGCTGCCGGATTGCAAAAACACCGCCCAAACCTCTTCGGCAATTAGTGCGGCTGCTTCCTCGTCGGTTTCAGCCTTAAGCTTGGCAAACAAATCCGCGAGCATTTCGGTACGGTCTTCTGGCGAGCGCACCGTTAAATCTTTGCCGCCTTTTGGAGCATCGCTGGTTGTTGTGTTTTCCTGAGGTGTTTTTAGGGGTTGTTCTTTTGGGGCTGGGGCAAGCGGTGGCAGTACAGGTTCTTGCTGAACTTCTTGGGCAAGACTATGCCCTGCACCCAGAACAATGCCCAGAACCATAAATATTAAGATGAAGATAAACTGTCTCATAGACACGAATTTAAGCCCCTTGTGCAAAATGGCAAGGGCGGGATGGTGTATATGAAGAGAATGTCAGAATAGGCGAATATGCCCTATATAGTCTTAATGACTAGCCTTGCCCCGATTAACCTTGGCCCCGATTAACCTTGGCCCCGATTAACCTTGGCCCCGATTAACCTTGTCTGGCCTTAAAGCGTGGATTGGTTTTATTGATGACATATAAACGGCCTTTACGACGGACTATTTTACAGTCGCGGTGACGGCTTTTAAGGGATTTCAGTGAGGAGCGGACTTTCATGATCTTAACCTATAACTTTACTATAATTGGGGGCATTAGAATGCATATGAGCCCATTTGAATTCGAGCCGGAACCTAGTGGCGCTTAATTCGTGAGTCAAGTGGCTTTTACTTGCTTTTTACTGTGTTTTTATCAGCGCAAAAACATAAAGCACCTAGTCAAATGCTTCCGCGCTTGATACCGTAACAGGATGATGAAATATTTAGCCGTTCTATCCTTTGCTCTGAGTGCCTGCGTCTCCGCGCCAGCAACAAGTCAGCCAGTGCCTAAATTAAAGCAAGAGACCGTTAGTTCCCAAACTGAAACCAAACAGACTGAAACCGAGCAAACAAAGCTGTTCAATACATGGAAACGGGACTTTATGGCCCGTGCTCTTGCCAAGGGTTATGATAGCAGCTTATTGCGCACGACCATCGGACAAGCCAAAATCAACCCCAAAGCTATCGCGAAGAACAAATCACAGCCGGAATTTACACGGGCAATTTGGGTCTATATCGACGGGGTGATGTCAGAAAGTCGTCTAAATGGTGGTCGGAATAAATTGGCAAAACACGAACAGCTCTTTAGCGAACTGGAAATACGCTACGGTGTTGACCGCCATATTCTTACCTCTATTTGGGGGCTCGAATCGGCTTACGGCAAAATCATGGGTGATGATAACATGATTGATAGTCTGGCAACCTTGGCCGTACTCGGGGGGCGTAAAAAATTTGGCGAACAGCAATTGTTCGGCATGTTGGATATTTTGTCGCGCGGCGAAGTGCGCCAAGACCAATTAATCGGCTCTTGGGCCGGAGCCATGGGCATGACCCAATTTATCCCAACCACATTTCGTGATTACGCCGTAGATTATGACAATAATGGTAATAAAAATTTATGGACCGACCCAGGCGATGCGCTGGCTTCGACCGCTTATTATCTACAGCGTTTTGGCTGGCGAGCGGCGGAGCCTGTCACCACCGAAGTTATATTGCCAAAAGGCTTTAATTACAATTTATCAAACGGTTCCAAACGGACTATCTCAGGCTGGGCGGGCATGGGCGTGCGGTCCGTCAGCGGGCAAAACTGGTCAAATGATGCTCTGTTTTTAGAAGCCAAGCTATTATTGCCGGCAGGTGCAAATGGCCCCGTATTCCTGACGTTTAAAAATTTTGATGTTATCAAAAAATACAATAACTCAACTTCCTATGCGCTCGGTATCAATGTTCTGGCAGACCGCCTAAAAGGCAAACAGACGATAATACGCGATTGGCCGCGCACCGATAAACCACTGTCCCTAACCGATAAAAAAAACCTGCAAACCGCCCTGTCCCGCCAAGGGTATGGCACTGGCGGTATTGACGGCATGATCGGCCCCAATTCAAGACGCGCCATCCGCGCATGGCAACACGCCAACGGCGTACCAGCAGACGGCTATGTCAATCAAGCAATGCTCAAACGGATAATTGCGGCGCGCTGATTTGAAAATACTCTGATGTAATTGAATGTTTTTCCGCCCCAGGCAGACCCTTGCACAATTTAGCCAATGCCCTTTCAATTTTTATTGAATTGGATTACATAGATAAATACAACTTATAAACACACAGGCATGAGGATAACGGATCACGCATATCTTTGGGGTGAATAGATGCAAGACAAGGCAAAATCTAAGCTGGGTGAAGACAGCCAACCAACCTCTAAAAAACTTGCAAAAAAACCAATATCTAAAAAACCAGACTTTCCGAAGTTCAACTTTTCATTTAAGTTAAAATTTAAATCGTTCTACGCAAAACTGAAGACCGTGCGCAGCCGCATGGCAATGAGTTTGGTTTTTCTTGTTGCATTACATTTCTTTTTTTCCATCGTTAATCCGTTTAATCTGGATGAAGTTGACGATGTCAACACCGCCAATTTTCTGAACATGGTGTCAAGCCCTCTTTACGGAAATAAAGAAAGAGTGGGTCAAAAAGAAATAGTCGTCGTGCTGATTACACCCGATAATATGCGGGTTAATTTTGGCGGAGGGTTTTGGCCGCCATCCTATAAGGCGCAATACAAAATCTTGGAGAAAATACAATCCTTCGGCCCCAAGGCCATTTTTCTTGATTTTTATTACCAAAACATACAGCCCGCCCCTAATGACACGATTGATCTCGATTTGGACGGCCTAAAAAATCGACAAAATGTGATGGATGCAATGATGGGCAAGGCGACATCCCCTCACCAACAAGCCACTGAAGAGATGCGTATTTTTGCTGAGGGGCTAACGACATTAAGACACAAAAACCCATATAATACCCCAATATTTATCGGCCCCGTCGGACGGCCTGGGGACGGTGAATTTATGACCAATATTAATGACGGCCTAGACCCTTTGCGTGCTTATGCAAAAGGGTTGACGGGAGAACAAAATGCTATTGTCGGTATATCGGTGAGCCAAAACGAAACTATCAATTACCCCGCAAGTACCAATGATACTCAACAAGCCGCTCACGCCTTGTTCAAAGTGTTTTGCGACCGGACGGAGGATGAAACCCACAAAAAGAATTGTAACAAATTTGAAGTTTATGGGCGCGCTAAAGAGCGCTTGGCCGTCAAATGGGGGTTTGGCAGTCTGAACGTTCTGGCGGATGATCCAGAGAGTGTTAAAGCCGGTGCAAATACCGAAGAAGGTAAGAATACCGATACACACCTGACAGACGCCTCTCTGGATTGGCTCAGTATATCAAATTCATGTACCGCAAGAACCAGGCCTGAGAGAATAGCCGCAGCCGTAAAGTTTAGTGTGAAAGGACTGTTTTACGGTCTAAACTCTGAAGACAAAAATGTATCTCAAGAGTGCTTCTATCACGATGCCATATCGGCTGAGCTTTTATTTAACGGAATGCCGGAACGCCAACTGAGGTTCTTTTTTGAAAATAAGATTGTATTGGTAGGCGCCGATATGCCGGCACTGTCTGATAATTTTGAAACACCCATTCATAAAAAACTTCCCGGCGTGTTTATCCATGCCATGGCACTTGATAATCTTATTGAGCTTGGGCCCAAAGCAGATGTGTGGCCACATAAAATTTTTTATAATATGGACACGTCAAATCTGCTGAGTAGCCTTCTTCTTATTGGCGCTGCGTCATTTTTATGGCTATCTTATACACGCAAACCTAAACACGTTGAAGCAAGCCAAAACAATCACATAAAACTGTGGGTGAAGCATTTAGCGGGGCTTATCTTGTTCGCATTGGGCGGTATGTTTTTCGCGGCAATAATTGGCAATTGGCCGCTTAACAACATTGTTGAAGTTGCTGTGGCATTAACGGCCATGGTGCTTATTTCCAAATCTCTTGCAAAAAGGTTGTAATTGTGCGATGTTGAAATGCAACTAAAGTGGATTATTGATAGAGGGGCGGGCCATGAGTAGAATAATCTTATCGTTTGGAATACTGTTCATCGTTACGGCATTTTGTTCGGTACCCGCGTCTGCTGGGTCTTCGTGTAAAACCGTCATTATTCAAACTAAAGACAAAGTCCGTTCAACCAAAATTGATTTGTACGAAATGGCGGGAGGTGTCATAAAAAAAGTGCCCGGTGCGACGATCGAGAAAAAAGATGCGAATTTTCCCCTGACCATGATGGATTGTGGGGATAATGAACATTACTTTATTCAGCGCAACGGCACTGCCTACTTAATCAAGCAAGCTATCTTTAAATGCATTGCGGTTAAATCATCAGCGTCATTAGGGATCAAAGGTTCTTATGCCGGGGCACCGGGTTCGGGCAAAACAAATACTAAATGCTAAATTAAACTGGGGCAATATGCAAAAATCTAAACTCGTAATAACCACTGCACTATCATTTATATTCAGCTCGACCATGTTTGTCTCAGCACAAGCAAAAAAGCTGAAAATCCCCGAAAATCGGGTTATTGAAGTCTATCAAATTCCTGACCTTTCGGAAGCTGGCGGCACTGTGGCGGCAGGCTCCGGCCCGGGTGGCCCCAATGACCCAGCTGATTTGAGCCGCTACCAAGTAACAAGTAAAACCTATGCAGGTACTATCCTTACCATGCAGGGCATGCTTGATGAAATACGCAAAAAAAGCCCAGATAAAACGCTAAACCCAAAAGTCCGCATTTTTAACAGTGCTAAACCCGAAGGCCGAGCTATCAATCGAGACCTTATCATTATCTCAACAGGGCTAATACAAGCATTGACGGGTCAAGGGCCAATTATCAAGGAGGCACCTGAAAAACTTGATATTAGTGATACTGACGGCCTGAGCAGCTTATCATTTATTTTGGCGCATGAGTACGCGCACCTTTTGTACGGGCATCATATTTTGTACAAACAAAAAGAAGACGAAACTCGCGGGTTTACAAAACTTATCGCTGGCAGCTTGCAAGTCATGCACACCGCTCAGAGCTTGAACCGCGAGTTTGGCGGAGGACTAAACAAGGAATTTGTTCAAGCTAATAAAACATTGAACGCAGCCGCTATCTCCACACCTTGGGTTGAGGCAGAGCTTTACCGGTATTCCTATGCGCCTTTTCGAAAACAAGCCGAGCAGATGGCAGATTATATGGCATCGGATTTGCTCTCAAATCCCGACAACCCATCGCCAAAATACAATGCCCAAAGAGGCGCACAGCCCATGCGCGGCCTCTACAAAATCTATGACAACTCTGTAAAGGCGCAAATGAAACGCCTTGCCAAAGATGCCGGTAAAACGGCGACAGTTGCATCAAAGCAAATGGCGGCCAGCGCCCCTTTAGTAGCGCTTAACGGCGGTGATGTCGGCGCATTTTTATCCGCCAACCTCAAAGCCGTGGCTATTGCCTTTGGTGCGAAACAACTATTGGGAAGGCTAAGTAAAAAAAGAACACATCTGTATTACAGTGCCGAAAAACGGGTTGACGCAATAGATGAGTATTACGGCGCATTTTACCCCGTTAAAAACGAAAAAGCGAGCGCAGCGCAAATGGCTGCCAATATGGCATTTGCCGCAATGTTTGAAAAAGAAAATTCTGCAGCGGCCGCAGCCGACCAGGCCATTGTCTTTTTAACGCGCGGCGACATAGAAGGTGCCGCAAAGGCCCTCGCAAGTGTAACGGGAACGGAGAAATACACTGATACTAAATATATAACGGCTTCAGGTCATGTTACCTTTGCACAAGGAAACTTCGGTGCCGCCATTAGCAATTACAATAAGGTTAAAAACAAAGGTGATGTAACAGAGCAAGTGTTTAGAAGATTGTCACAAAGTTATATGCTACAAGAAAACCCAGAGATGGCTATCAGCACATTAGATGAAGGCATGCAAACATTTTCCACCGAAACCTATATTGCTGAAAAAATTGGCCTGCTTGTGGTTTTGGAACGTGATGAAGAGGCGCTGGTTGTATACGAACAGTGTGTTGCGCTTGGCGACAAGAAGCTAGCGAAAGTTTGCAAGACGCAGGCCAAACCAATATTAGAGACTGAAACGGAGGATGATGGGCTTTTGAAAGGTGTCGGCGGATTGTTGAAAAAAGGTACAGGGCTTTAAGTGTTACGCTTGTATTGACCAAGACGGGTACGGGCAAAGCGGCGGCAAACCCGGCTGGTCGCGTGCCGATTGATCGCCATTCAAATTTATAGCGGGTTAAGCTGGCTGATCCCCATAGATACGGGCTACGAGTTCTTTTAATAGTTTCACGGCGACGGCGGCAGTCATATGGTTTATGTCGCGCACGGGGTTAAGTTCGACAATGTCTGCACCTATAATCGGCCCCGGTAATTTTTTTATAATATCAAGCACTTCGCGCACGCTCAAACCGCCCGGCTCATGGTGCGACACTCCGGGTGCAAATGCGGGGTCAAGTCCGTCCAAATCAATCGTAATATAAGTTGGGCCTGTCGGCAGCAAATCTGCCAAATTCGCAAGCTCTGACGGTGCAATAACGGTGACCCCGTAACGGTCGATTTGTTTTTGCTGGACGGCATTTACGGTGCGAATGCCGATTTGGGTTAAAGAACGCAGCCGCCCGTTTTCACTCAACCGCGCCATTGGTGATGCATGGGATTGTAGGTTTCCTTCAAAATCGGGATACAAATCAGGGTGGGCGTCTATGTGAACAAGATGCGGCGGCGGCGTCCTCGCACTGACCAGCCCTTCAAGTATTGGCCATGTGACAAAATGATCTCCGCCGAGGAAAACTGCCGCACCCCTCTCAAAAGCCTGCCTAGACGCCTCCACAATTTTCGCAAAATCACCTGTGTCTTCACAAAGGTCAATATCACCCTCGTCAACAAAAATGTCGGGGTTTTCCAAATCAATGCCGTTTTGCGCACATAGATTGCTCATACCGCTCATAAGCAGGGCACGAATAGCCGCAGGTGCCTTTGCAGGCCCGCGTAAATGCGAAGAATTCCGGTCCGTTGGTAATCCAATAAGTTTGACGGCGCTGCTCACATAAATCTCCTGGCTGACATATTACTGTACTACAATAGGAATGAGCGAACGTTTCAAGGCAAATATTTAGATGATTGTAAATTTGCAACTCTCGTACAAGCAAGAAAGCCTTAAAGTTCAACCACCTTTATCCCCGTATCAACACCAGCAAATAGACTTTGCAGGGCTTCGGGGGCAGCTTCCAGACCTTTGAAAACGCGTTCTGTTGGTTTTAATTTGCCTTGCTTGTACCAGTTGGTTAGCTCGGTTTCTGCGGCTGCAAACTGCTCAAAGTAATCCCAAACAAAAAAGCCTTCCATGCGGGCGCGTTTATAAATCAGATTGTAATAATGGCGCGGCCCGGGTAGAGGTGGCTCATGGTATTCCGTAGAAATTAGGCCGCAAATGACTATGCGCCCGCGTAGAGCCAGGTTTTTGAGCGCTGCATCCAGCGTCTCACCGCCGACATTATCAAAATATACATCGACCCCATTCGGACATATTTCGGCTAGTTTTTCGTATAAATCTTCGCTCTTATAATCGATAGCATGGTCGACCCCGAGCTTGGATTTTATCCATGCACATTTATCAGGGCCGCCGGCTATACCAATAACCGTACAGCCTTTCAGTTTGGCGATTTGCGCCGCGATGGAGCCAACGCCGCCTGCACAAGACGATACCAATACCGTATCACCCTTAATGGGTTTGGCTACGTCCAATAAGCCGTAATAAGCCGCAAAGCCGGATGCGCCGAGTGTGCCAAGATGCAAATATAGCGGCTCTTGGGGCGCATGTATTTTCTGCAAAGTCTTAACGGGCATACGGGTCTGGTCACCGTCTTGAATGGAATAGTCCTGCCAGCCAGTGGAACACGCCACTACATCGCCAACTTTGTAATCAGGGTGATTAGATTTAAGCACCGGGCCAATGCCGCGCCCGCGCATAAGCTCGCCGATCTCCAAAGGCTCGTGAAAGCGCGAATCCGCCCCCATTAAATAAGCCCGCTGCGCCGGAGACGTCCCCAGCGCTACGGTTTTCATAAGAAACTGACCCGCGCCCGGTTCGGGAATAGAGCCAGCGTCTATAGCAAACAAATCCAGCGAAATTGCTTCGCCCTGTTTGATATTGCGTTTAAGTCTAAGCTGTCTGTTTTCGCTCATGGTTTAATACAAAAAACCATCGCCTTCTGGCGCACTGTCAATAACTTGATTGCCCGTTTCCAAACCCAGAGCATAACGTCCAATAGGCGTCATGCCGATTTCCCATTGCTGGCTTTGGTGGGCGGTTAGCGCTTCCATATCACGGTGAAACCGTTGCACTGGATTTGTATCTGAAAGCCCGCTCGCACCCATCATTTTGACAAGCCGTGTAACCGCCTGCGAGCATAATTTGCCGATAAAAACACAATCTCGCTTCATACGCACCAACTCATCTTTGTGGACGCGCTCATACTGTGAACCACGGTTGTGCAAAGTTTCAAATACACGATCGAACATGAGTTTCGCAGCCGCAATTTCTGCCGTACTTTCTGCGACCCGGGTTTGAACCGGCGTTTGCTCAGCAACCTTTTCGCCGAACATAGCGCCAAAGCGTTTTTTGGTGATCTCAAGATAAGCATCCATCGCCCCCATGGCCGTACCAACGATTGGGCCCAAAGGAACAGAGAAAAAATATTCGGGCATATAAGCTTGGTAAGAATAACAGCCATGGACTTTGGCATCTTCAAGTGCACCTGTATCAAATGTGTTAATAGGGATAGCGCGGTGTTCAGGGATGAAAGCATTATCCACAACAATGTTCATAGAACCAGTTCCGCGAAGACCGGACACATACCAGTTATCATTCTGGCCAAAATCACCTTCAGGTAATGCAAATAGGGTCATTTCGTATTCGTCGCGCGTGGCAGATTTTGTCTGGCTACCGACTATCGCCCATTCTGAGTGGGAAAGTCCGGATGCAAATGACCATTCACCGGTCAAACGATAGCCGCCTTCAACACGCTCAACTTCTACATTTCGCCCACCGGCAAAGGCCGTTGCAATCAAGACATCCGGGTCTGCAAATATTTCTTTTTGTGCTTGCATACCAAAACGGGCGGCCATCCAAGTGTGGGCCCCGACCACGCACTGTATCCATGCGGTCGATGTACAGCCCTTGGCTAGCTCTGTAGCAATATGGGCATGGGCCCCCCAATCCATTTCATAACCACCAAACATTTTGGGTTGATAGAATTTAAGCAGGCCTAGGCGGTGTAAATCAGCCATAGTTTCCGGGAGAAGTTCACGGCGGCGTTCTGTTGCAAGGGCCCGCTCTTTGAGCACAGGTATCAAACCACGGGCTCTATCTATCAATTCTTCTAACGTTACTTCGCTCATTATTTTCTCCCTAAAATTTCAGTGTCAAAGCATGGAGAATGATCTATTTCTGCATGATTTATCATTTTTTTAAATCTATAGGGTTTCGCCCCAAAACCATTGCAGGCTTATTGACGCGACCATATAATGGTCACATATTTGTGCGTAAACATGGAACTGGTCTAGTTTGATATACTGAATTTATTAAGCACAAACCGCGAGAATACCGGATAAGACATGAGTAACACAGATTTTGACAAGGACGAATTTCGCAAAGCTCTGGGGCGTTTTGCCACAGGTGTTACAATTATCACGACCTTGGACAAAGACGATGCAGCGGTCGGTGTAACAGCGAGCAGCTTCAATAGCTTATCCATGAAGCCGCCTATGATTCTATGGTCACTTGATAAAACCGCCTATAGCTTACCTGCTTTTGAGCACAATCCATATTTTAATGTGCACGTGCTTGGCACAGGCCAAGATGCCTTGTCTAACTGTTTCGCTAAACCGAGTACCGATAAGTTTAATGGTATTAAGACAAGGGAAGGTCTTGGCGGCATCCCTATCCTACCGGAATACTCCGCTTTGTTTGAATGTAAAACTGCCCATCATTACGAAGGCGGCGACCACATAATCATTGTCGGTGAAGTCATTAAATTTAGCCGTAACGACGAAGCACCCTTGGTGTTTCACGGCGGGCAATATGCGGGTATTGATAGTTTAATATAGCTTTAACCACCCCAAATTTGCTTGATCCGTTTATCGCGCCGACAGTTCGTTCTGTAATATTTATAACGGATCGGGTTTTTCTTATAATAGTCCTGATGATAGGTTTCCGCTTTGTAAAACGGTACAGCCGCAAGAATTGGGGTAACAACATCATCTTTTAGGCGGCCTGAATTTTGCAATATCTGTTTTGAGCGCCGCGCACTCTCTATTTGCACCGAATTGGCAAAAATAGCCGTTGCGTAAGATTGGCCACGATCGCAAAACTGGCCACCGGCGTCTGTTGGGTCTACGGTCGTCCAGAAATGTTCCAACAATTCTTCATAGCTAATCTGGTCGGGATCATAGATAATTTTTGCGACTTCGTAATGACCCGTTTCGCCGCGCACAACCTGCTGGTAAGTTGGGTTCTTGACATGGCCACCTGTATAGCCCGAGATAGCCTCGATAACGCCTGGCAGTTTTTCAAAATCCGCCTCAACACACCAAAAACAACCGCCGGCAAATACGGCTTCCGCCTTAGTATTTACTACTTTTTGCTGTGTATCACGTTCTTGGCTACCCGCTGTGCCGAAAGCTATAAATGATATTGCTATGCCTGTCACTAAGCCAGCCAAAAGTGTTTTTTGTGTGTTTTTCATGGGCGTTAATTAACCGTATCAGGCTTCACATGCCACACACGTTTTTGCGAGTTTAACGTTCTTGGGTAAAAGCATTTAAATATGCCTGCATTTTTTGCTGAATACGCAAGCGTTTGACTGTGTCCAAAATAATACCGCAGGTCAATGACAAGGCAGCGCCAAGCGCTAAAAATGCTGCCAGTAAAGCTGTGGGAAACCTTTCGACCAATCCGGTTTCGAAATATTCAAACACCACTGGCAGGCCAACCGCTAAACTCAGTATGCCAATAACAAGTGCGCCGAACAGGAAAAACCGCATGGGTTGCTGGTCACGGTATAATTTACCCATGAGCCATGCAATGCGAGCACCATCACCAAGGGTAGACAATTTGCTTTCGCCGCCGATGCGATCAAAGAACGGCACAGGGACTTCGGCAAATGGCAAGCGAAGTTCCAAGCAGTGAATAGTCATTTCTGCTTCTATCTCAAACTTATCGGACATCATCGGGAAAGATCTGACAAATCGTTTCGAGAACACTCTGTACCCGGAAAAAATGTCAGTGAAATGTCGCCCGAATGCCGCACCCATGACCCAAGTGAACACCTTGTTGCCTACGGCATGGCCGGGTCGGTATTTCCCGTCGTCCGAAGCCCGTGCGGCAACAATCATGTCCAGTTTCTCACTGACCAATTTATCTGCCAGGCCTGGGGCCGCAGACGCATCATAAGAACCATCCGCATCGCACATAATATAAATATCAGCGTCAATTTCTCTAAACAGGCGGCGCATGGCATTCCCCTTGCCCGGCAAGGGTTGCTGCCAAATTTCTGCGCCAGCGACCTGAGCAACTGCGGAGGTTTTATCATCGGAATTATTGTCGCACACGATAATTCGGGCATCTGGCAAAGACTTGGCGAACCCATCTATGACATGGGCCAAGCCGTCTTCTTCATTATAGGCCGGGAGCAATACGGCGATTTTATGTTTGGTTTTCACGGCTAATATGTCCCTTATATATTTTCCGCCTTGCTAGCCGATTAAGGTTTATAAGGCGTTTATGTTCACAAAATAAGGGCGGATTGGTTGAAAACGAACGATAAAATGTATAAATTCCTGCACGCATATTATTGTCTTTAGCCTGTCTTTATGGAGCAGTAGACATAGTGTCCCTCGGCAGTAATTGATCTTGTCATTTGCCCACGCTTTATCAGACAATTTAGATGCGCAATACTTTCCCCGACCGCCATTAGCCGGTTACCGTCATTGATTTTGCGGCGGAAAAGCACGGGGTAAACCTCGGTAGAACGTCTGGGTTGGGAGCAATATTCGTATAACCGCACTAGCGCATTTTCGTGGTGTTCAATCAATCTGCCGAGCCGGTGGCCTGCACCATGAAACGGGATACCGTGTGCGGGGAGAACCAATGTGTCTTTGGGCACAACTTCCTTAAGTTTATGGCAAGACACAATCCAGTCTTCTAGCGGATTGCCGTCAGGCTCGGTTGGCCAGACGCTGACATTGGAGCTGATATTGGGTAAAATTTGATCACCACTTATCATGATTTTTAGCGCAGCATTATACAGACAAGCATGTTCCGGTGAATGACCCGAGCCGATCAAGACTTGCCAATCACTACCGTCAATTTTTATGATGTCGTTCTCTCTTATCCGTTGATAGCCGTTTGGCAGAGCCGATATGGCTTTGCCAAAACCGCCGAACCGGGATTTGTAATTCTCAATCTGCTCATCTGTAAATCCGGCCCGCCGATAAAACGAAATGCCTTCTTTTGGAGCAGGGTTACCAGTATCCGCAGCCATCAAACGGCAAAGAAAATACTCTCCCATGGTCATCAATAAGGGCGCACCGAATTTTCGGCATATCCACCCGGCGAGCCCGGCATGGTCTGGGTGCATATGGGTGCAGATAACGCGGTTCACGTGCGCGCCGCCCATATTGTCTGCGAATACCCGCTCCCAGATATCCATGGATTCTTTCCAGCCAAGTCCGGTATCAACAACGACAAATTCGTCGCCGTCCCTTAGGAAATACAAATTTATGTGATCAAGTCCCGCCATGGGCAAAGCCATGCGCAGCCAAAACACACCGCCCGTTATTTCTGTCACCACGCCAGCCCCCGGCGCGGTGTCGGTGAAAAATTCAAGTCTGGATTTGGGCTTTTCCGAAGTCATCAAATCAGCCTATAGCAATTTCGTAAGCGGGCAACACCCCATAGAAAGCACATAGTCTATATGCATTTATGACATGCCCTATTAAGATGCGATTCCAATACTCATTTGCTCAACGAACGCTTCTGTTATTTCTTCGCCGCTAATCCTGCCGCCCGGTTCATACCAGACATTGAGCCAATTTAGTGCACCCATAAAGAAAAACACTGTTATTCTTGGGTCGGCTTTTTTGATGGAGCCATCTTTCATCCCGCGCTCGACGATCCGGTTGACCGCCCTTTCAATCTTACCGCGCCTTGCCAGAACTGTCGCCTGGTATTCACCTTTCAAACTGTCTACATCCGCCAGCAAAGCAAGGCCATCGCTGGTCATGAGAGCGGCAAATGCACCGTATAAACGTTTGAGTTTCTCAAGCCCATTATCGCTCATTTTTTTACTTCTATGGCCGCGCACGGATTTCACTGCCGCGTCCATAGCATCATAGACCATGATATGGCATTCATATAAAATCTCTTCTTTGGATTTTACATAGTAATAAAGGGCCGCCTTGGACAGGCCAAGGGACTTAGCTATTAAAACCATTGATGTATTGTGATAGCCGCGCCTTCTAAAGGCACCTGCCGCAGAGCGAATAACCGCACGCCGTTTAGCAGCATATTGGGCATCTCGATTAAAAGGTTCATCGGTAATTTCAGCAATCATATTATACTTCCCTCGCCGGAGGGTAATTAATTCGACCGAAAAGTCAATAAAAGATAAAGTTGACATTAATACGAAAACATCGTTGACATTATGATATCATAATGATATCATCTTACGGTATTTTGAAAGGATATGATATGAAAGAGAGAGATTATAAATCATTTGCCGGCATTCCAATTTTGGTCGCCGCTTTACTTATATTTATTGGGGCTATTGCCCTCCTGGCTTATAATATTAACCAGGGTGAGAAGGTGATTGGCGTGCTGTGCGTAATATTTGGCATTATGCTTTCGTTGTTTCTTAGTGCAGGGCTTTATATGGTTGAGCCGAATAAATCTGCCGTGCTTAGCCTATTTGGCAAATATATGGGCACGACTAGAATACAGGGCTTACGTTGGAATAATCCGTTTTTTTCCAAAAAGAAAATATCTTTGCGGGTGCGTAATTTTGAAAGTGGGCGTCTTAAGGTCAATGATGAAGGCGGTTCACCGATTGAAATCGCCTCCATCATTGTTTGGGAAGTCGTCGATAGTGCAGAAGCCGTTTTTAATGTCGATGACTATGAGAGCTTTGTACAAATCCAGTCCGAAGCGGCTATTCGCTCCATGGCTTCTATTTACCCATATGACCCGCATGAAGAAGATGAAATTGCACTTCGAAGCCATCCCGTTGAAGTGTCTGAACGGATGAAAACTGAAGTTCAGGAGCGCTTGGCAGAGGCCGGAATCAATGTGATTGAAGCACGGATTTCCCATTTGGCATATTCGCCTGAAATCGCGCAAGCTATGCTGCAGCGTCAACAAGCGGGTGCAATAATTGCTGCGCGCCAACGCATTGTAGAGGGTGCAGTCGGCATGGTCGAAATGGCGTTGGAAAGCTTAAAGGAAAAAGGTGTTGTCGATCTTGATGAAGAGCGCCGGGCCGCTATGGTCAGCAATCTTCTGGTTGTGCTTTGCTCTGACCGTGCCACGCAACCCGTGGTCAACACTGGGTCAATTTATTAGGAGTTTCCATGGCCCGTAAAGCGAAAAAAGCTTACCCACTTCGTATTCACGCCGACATTCTCACCGCTATGAAGCGTTGGTCGGATGATGAATTGCGGTCGCTAAACGGGCAAATAGAATATGTCATGCGCGACGCCTTGCGCCGCGCGGGCAGGTTAAAAGAAAGACCGCCAACCGTCACAAACACTGAAAGGCAGGAGAAAAAATAATGCATAAATGGAAGTATAAAATAGCTATTGCCAAGACACCAACATTTTCCAAGGAGGCAGAAAAACTATCCGCCGTAGAAGACCGATTGAACCGTCTTGGCATGGAAGGTTGGGAACTTGTGCATGCCCTACCAATACCAGGGCACAACAGGACTCATCTATACATGAAACGCGCTTGCTGAATATGGAATAATTCGGTTACGCTATAATATGTAGATTAGTCCTTTGCGTAAATACCCGCACTAGGCTTAATTTTTAACTGGTCACCATCTTTGATAATATAATAATACTCTGCCTTGGGCGCTCGGAAAATCCTTGGGTCTCGGTCCCACTTCACATCGCCTGGATAAATTTCAATAATGGAGCCTTTGGAGCGCCAAATTACCCCATAAATTTTTCCATATCTAATTGTCATGGCGCCAGTGAACATTACGCCGTCTCCCTTTATCATACTATCTTCAAGATAGGCAATTTTACCAATATTATTACAATAACCCACATCCGGTTTTGGACAGACATTAATATCAAACCATTCAGGCTCTTGATCATAAATTGCCTGATGCGCTTTACGGGTTTGGGCCAGCTTGGCTTCTTTAAGCTGTATAGCTTTGTCCATTTGAAGTTTTTGGATATCTTGCATAGATAGTTTGAGAAGCTCAGATATCGGCATAGACAGTTTCTGCGAAACCTGTTTTAGGTCGTCCTGCCAATATTCCCTTATGCTCGCAGGGAGTTTATTCAGTGGTGTGGTGTCAATTTGTTCTTTGGTCAGAATAAATTTGGTCCCCTCATTTACAGCTTTAACCGAGGCTTCCAACTCGTTCAAACGCGCAGTAAAACTATCAAGGGAAATAGTAATGTCCTGGCTGTCTTTTCGTTTATCATAGGGTGAATACCCAAGGACAATGGATTTAGCTTTTTTGACTTGCTGCATTTGATCCCAATTAAAGTCAAAAAGCAACATTTGTTGATCGGCAGTTGCTGGCCCCTCTTTCCAATTGCCGTATTCTGTATCAGGTCCAATAGCCCTACCATTCTCAAGTTTAAAATACCGTTTCACACCAGCATCATCAACCAAATATACTTTGACGTAAAATTTTTCAGGTGCGCGGACATCCCCTAGCCAGCCCCCCTGTTTCATGTCCGTAGAGGTTTCAAGGCGAAAGGTAATTTGTATATCGTCCTTGCGTGTGCCAAGTGCCCACCGCGTACCGATTGTTGGGCTTTCAGGCCCTGCCTCATATATGGCTTCTTTACCGAATATCCAATCCACGTCTTCAGCCGCACTCAAAACAGGCGCATAAAAACAAAATGCCAAAATAGGCACTATAAATTTTATCAGCTTAAATTTCATAATGTACCTTCATATTTATATTTGGTCTTGTCCATAGCCCGTGCTAGGCAAGCGGGAAAGGGATAATATTATGCGTAAAATTTCGATGATAATTGTGGCGTCCGGGATGTTGAGCGCCGCAGCAGGATTAAGCGGATGTGCCTATGCTCAAGAAAGTCGGGCTCAAGAAAGTCGGGCTCAAGAAAGTCGTGCAAACAAACCTGCCGGTACAAAATCATATGCCCAAGCCGATGCGGCCTACAAGCCCTATGATGCTGACGCCAATTCTATGGTTGATATTGACAAAGCTTTGGCGCGAGCACGGGTTCGCGGCACCAAAGTCATGGTGGTTATGGGCGCTAATTGGTGCCACGATAGCCGCGGCTTTGCAGCACGGCTTGATAAGCCAAAGTTTCGATCCCTCATCGCAGACAATTACGAATTGGTATATGTCAGCGCTGGAACCAATCCATGGCAAAATGATCAAAATCGAGATGTGTCCAAACGCTTCGGCGTTGATGCTATCGAAGGCACACCAACCGTATTTATTACGACCTCGGACGGCACCGTTCTTAATGCGGACAGCGCAGGGTATTGGCGTAGAGCCGACAGTATTCCGGTTGATATGAGTTATGCATATCTTGATATGTACGCTAAAAAATAAGTAAAATTTAGTGGGGCCGATATGTTTATAGGTCATTATGCACCTGGCGCACTCGGCGCCGCGACGGGACGGGTAAAATTGTGGCAGGCATTTGTCGGGGCACAATTGGTAGATTATGGCTGGTCAGGCTTGATGCTTGCTGGGGTAGAAAAAGCCCGTATCACGCCCGGGTTTACAGAAGCCAGCGCTCTTGACCTTTACCACATGCCCTACACTCATTCCCTTGGCATGGCAATTATTTGGGCGATTGTTGGCGCAATTATTTTTGGCCTTATTTTTAAAAAGCAGGCCAAGGGTGGCGCCATTATTTTCGGGCTTGTTGTTTTATCTCACTGGTTCATGGATTTGATTGTTCATGTGCCGGATTTACCGCTTTGGTTTGGTACAGATAAATACGGCTACGGTCTCTGGAACAACCGCACGGTGAGCTTCTCATTAGAAGTGGGTCTATTTGTTCTGGCTATGTTATTATATCTGAGAAACACAATTACCATAGGAAAAGCAGGCCGCATTTGGCCGCTCATACTCATTGGGTTTATGGTTTTTTTACAGGTGTTTGGGAATTACGGACCGCCACCAAAATCGATGACAGAAATGGGCATATCTGCATGGTTTATCTATACTGTGTTCGCAGGTTTAGCCTATATGGTTGATAGAAATCGCACCCATAAAAAAGAGACGACTTAAACAGTTTCCAACATTTGTGTAAAACCATAAGCCAGTTTATAGACATCCCCCGGCCAACGGGCAGTAATCAAATTACGGTCCTTAACGACGAAACCTTTATTTGGGTTTTTTGCTGTACCGAATGCGGGGTAAATAGGGCCGGGTTTGAAATCTTTAGGGTTTATAAGTGCACGGCTTACTTCGTCCTGTACCGTCTCAGGATACGTTTGATAATGTTTACCCATAGTTTTCTTGGTCATTTTATAGGCTATTTTTTCTTGGAAATTATTCAGGCCCGTTACCTGATAGCCGTGCAAGATAGATTGACCTTGCGCATTTTTACTGCGCGCCAAAGCCAATATACCGTGGCAAATACTGGCGACGGGTGCTTCTCTTTTGAAAAAATTCCTACAAATAGAAAATACCTCATCTGATTCCAGATAAGGCTTCATGCCCGGTGCGTGACCTCCGGGCAAGACAAGGGCACCGAAATCGTCCGGTTTTACATTTTTCCAGGCCATCGGGTTTTGAAAATTTTTATCGCGTTCCATCTGTCTATAAATATCTGCATTATCCGGTTTTGCCGCGAGGGATTTTAACATCCCGCCCAAACTCTCCCCATTCAGGCCTTCTCCGCTCAGCGTGATTTGATCACACCTGGCCTGAGTGCCATCGCCTGTAGCAAAATACACATCATGTCCAGCCTGCCTTAATACACGCCAAGGCACACCCGCCTCGGTCGGGTCAAATTCCTCATTGGGGAGAAGCATCAAAATTTTTGCCATTATAGCCCTTATTTTATTCGGTCACAGATATGGGTATTCGCGCCACAACTCGCTTACCGTCTAACACATACCGTATTTCATAATCTCCAGCCTGTTTCGGCAAGTTTAGCTCACCCGGACTGCCATTACCTGCATAAAAATAGTCATTGTATTTTTTATCCTTCGCATCAGTGGGCACAACCGTAATCCAGTCACCCTTTGCCGTCGGTCCAGAAAAACTGACCAATATGGTTTCACCCACCTTGCCCCGGCTTGGTGCATTGAGGCTGATTGATATATCTTCTAGCAATATAGTCTGCCGTGCGATGACTTTTTTGTTGTTTTGTACAAAACGGAGTTCATATGTCCCCGGGGTTACAGGCATCTCAATTTTCGCAGGAGACCCGTTTCTTGTATAGGCATAGTCTTTATAAGCCCGTTCAGCCGCATCCGGGTCGGTAATTGTAATGAAATCGCCTGCGGCTGGCGTAGGGCCGCTCCACGCAACATTTATCTCGCTACCAACGAGAGCAGTTTTCGGGCCGGATATGGTTGCGACAGACTGTACTATTTTTATCGGGCGCCGCGCTGCAACTTTGTCCGTCTCGTTGACGCCTTGTAACACATAGCGCACTTCATAATCACCTGGTGTCACGGGCATTCTAATCTCTGCGGGACTACCTTGATGGCCATAACTATAATTTGTATAAGTGCGCGGCGTGGCGTCCGGTGCCGTCACCGTGATGAAATCACGTTTACGCCCTGGTCCTGTCCACGGAATTTGTAAAACGGCGCCAGTATCTGCTTGGTCTGGGCCGCCTAAAGTAATTTCCGCTTCTGTAATCGTAATTGCTTGTGTAGCTATAATTTTGTGAGATGCGCTTCTGGCATTCTTGGCTGGACCAACAAATACATAGCGCAGTTCGTATTCTCCTGGTTCTACGGGCATTGTCAGTTTTTGCGGGGCGGTATTGTTTTGCGTATAAATATAGGCAAGAGATACGCGCGGATTGGCGTCCGGTTTTGTAACCGTTATATAATCGCCCTTGGTATTTGGCCCCGTCCAATCAACATTTATGTGTGCGCCTGCTTCGGCCGTGTCTTTCGCGCTGATACTTGTATCGGTTGCGACGACTTTCACAGGTGTACGCGCCAAAACCTTATAAGGGTTTGCAAGCACATAGCGCACTTCATAATCCCCCGCAGTGGTCGGCGCAGTTAGCTTAAGCGGGTTACCATTACTGGTATATGCATAGCTGGTATAGCCGCGTGTGGGGGTATCCAACTCAGTTATAGTGATGAAATCCGACTTGCGGTTTGGCCCTTCCCATTGCACCGAAAACTCTGTGCCCACATTAACTTGTTCGCTACCCGGTATGACACTTGCCGGGAACTCAGGGCTAAGAGCTATTGTGACGGATTGCTGTGTACCAGGCGTAGTTTCTATCAATTTGGCGGCGCCCGTAAGCCCGTCGGAACTGCGGGTGACAAATATGTCATAAACGCCTGACGGAACGGATTGGGTGACAGCACCTTTATTATCAGCCTTAAACACAACATCGCCGCCGCCCGATTGCATGACCTGCCAGCTTAAGCCGGTTTGAATAACTGGACCACCTTCCAAAACTGTGGCTTCAAGCACGAGGGTCGCGGGGCCCCCGTCTATCTGTTTGGTAATGGTTGTGCCGAGTGCCAACGATAATTCGCCTGCACTGGCAACAGATAGATAACGACCGCCCGTACTTGTAGCCAGACACTGTAATTGTTCTTCAGTTTTTTGGTCGACAATATCAAAACCAACCACATGAGTAGTAAAATCTATGCCGTCTTTCTCCAATTGTTTGCCTAAAGCACAGGGGTCAAGATTACAGGTCTCGATACCGTCGCTTATGAGAATCACTGTGGCTTTGTTCTCCGTGTATTTTAGTTTCTCTGCCGCCATTTTGACGGATGCAGAAATGGGCGTTTTGCCTTTGGGGTTGATGCTTTTTATTGCAGCCTTGCTTTCGTCTCGGCTGGCACCGATTTCAGTGAGCATTTGAATATCCGAGCAATCGCCTTTTTTGTTATGACCATATGCCATCAATCCAAGTCGGCTCGTGGTGGGCAGATCATTTAGCAAACCTTCCAACACATTTTTGGCAATTTCTATTTTCGCTGTACCCTCGATTTGACCCCACATTGATCCAGAAGCATCAAGTATGAGGATAGCATCTTCCCTGCCAGCATCTTCATCCGCCGGATCGTCGGCGAAAGCCGTATATGACAAGAAACCTGAAACCAATAAAACGCAAAGCGAAACAATAATCCGATGAAATTTTACAAAACCCATGACGCGCCCTTTCGATTTTTACGTCCCTTTACCATATTTTTTGTGTTTTGGAAATACCAGTAACTGTTTCGTAGCGCGAACCACCTTGAAGTTGTGGATCTATAAAAATTCAGCCCAATTTGACGCAGAGAAAGCTTAAATCACCTTATGTTCCGCACATTTGAAAACTGGAATCATTATAGATATGCAATTTGCACTTTTGCGTAAAAATATTTTGAAATTTTGTCTACATTTTTTTCACGTGTAAATCTCAGCCAAATCTATGGAATATTAGGATTTTTTAATATCCACGCCTCGTTAACCAATATTTTTAAGAGCTTATTAACAATAAAATTGCCAAAGTGACATACTAGGTATTGACGAGGTCGCGGAAATGAACACTATATGTGGTAAGAAGACCGTAAAGGGTTCCTATCTTTATTGAACTGACAACAGGTGCAGGCTAGCACTTGAACGGTATTCGTCGCTGAAAATACGTGTGAGATACGTTTGAGATACGTTTGAAATACTGGGAAAAATATCCGGCAATAGGGTCGGTTTAGGCAGTTTAGCCATATGAGGGGGAATACATGTCGGAAGAAGTGAACACAGGTGCGGCGGCGGCAAGGGTCAACACTGACGAGCTACATATAGAGACATCTGTAACAACTGGATTCGACCAAACTAAACCAGAAGCCGACAAACCCTCGAATTTACAACCCACAAATTTAAAAATAGTTACGGGCGTCAAAATTGACCGCTCTCGCGACGAACTTCTCACCGATTTTGGTAAAACGACTTTGGTTGACCGCTATCTTCTCCCTGAAGAAAGCTACCAAGACATGTTTGTCCGTGTGGCCGAGCATTACGCTGACAAAGGCGATGCAGCACATGCCCAACGCCTGTACGATTATATGTCCAAGCTTTGGTTCATGCCAGCAACCCCTATTCTTTCTAACGGAGGTGCAAAACGCGGCTTGCCGATTTCGTGTTTCCTAAACGCCGTAGATGATAGCCTAGATAGCATTGTTGATGTTTGGAACGAAAATGTCTGGCTTGCTTCTAACGGCGGCGGCATTGGTACTTATTGGGGCAATGTCCGCTCAATCGGCGAAAAAATTGGTCGCGCTGGCAAAACATCCGGCATCATTCCGTTCATCCGGGTTATGGATAGTCTGACCCTGGCTATTTCCCAAGGTTCCCTACGCAGAGGTTCTGCAGCCGTTTATCTTGACATTCACCATCCTGAAATTGAAGAATTCCTAGAAATTCGAAAACCAAGCGGAGACTTTAACCGCAAAAGCTTGAACCTGCACCACGGCCTTAATATCACTGACGAATTTATGGAAGCCGTTCGGGACGGCGCAGAATTTGCTCTGCGCTCACCCAAAACCAAAGAAGTCATCAAAAAAATTGATGCACGTAAATTATGGCAAAAAATCCTGGAAATGCGCCTGCAAACCGGCGAACCCTATATGGTATTTTCAGATACGGTCAACGAAGCTTTGGCCGCCCACCAGAAAGAGCAAGGTTTGCGCGTGCAGCAATCCAATTTGTGCGCCGAGATTATGCTGGCTACTGGCAAAGACAAAGCAGGTCGTCAACGCACTGCCGTTTGCTGTTTATCCTCTGTCAATGCTGAAAAATTTGACGAATGGAAAGACAACGAGACCTTTATTGAGGACATTATGCGTTTCCTTGATAATGTGCTACAGGACTATATTGAAAACGCTCCGGCAAAAATGTCAGATGCGGTCTACTCCGCAATGCGAGAACGCTCCGTTGGTCTTGGCCTGATGGGTTTTCACTCTTTGTTACAATCCAAAGGCGTTCCGTTTGAAAGCGGCATGGCCAAAGCATTAAACAACCGCCTGTTCAAGCATATCCGCAGCAAGGCCGATGCCGCAAGTGTCAAGCTGGCCCATGAGCGCGGCGCCTGTCCGGACGCAGAAGATGCTGGTATGATGGCGCGTTTTTCACACAAAATGGCCGTAGCCCCGACCGCTTCTATCTCTATTATTTGCGGCGGCACCTCAGCAGGTATCGAACCTATTCCGGCCAATATCTACACTCATAAAACTCTGTCAGGCTCCTTCACAGTGCGGAATAAATTCTTAGAAGAACTATTCGAGGAAAAAGGCATTAATACACCCGAAGTTTGGAACTCCATCCTCGAGCACGAAGGTTCCGTTGCCCATCTCGACGGTCTCACCGAAGAAGAGAAAGCAGTGTACCGCACTGCGTTCGAGCTTGACCAGCGCTGGGTCATTGAACTTGCAGCTGATCGGGCACCGCTTATATGCCAAGCACAGAGCTTGAATATTTTTATTCCCGGTGATGTAGATAAATGGGATTTGCACATGCTACATTGGAATGCATGGGAAAAAGGTATTAAGTCTCTATATTATTGCCGTTCCAAGTCCGTTCAGCGCGCCGCTTTTGCGGGTAGCCTAGATGGTGATAAACCTGCGAATGATCAGAGAAATGGGATGCAAGCCGCCATGCAAGCCGCCGCACCAACCGATTATGACGAGTGCCTTGCCTGTCAATAAGTCGGCCTG
>Ga0316204_10002189_pt1 | contig 46106 bp, 43 predicted proteins | sample 6monrhotite_MG_2_FD_205661 | JGI IMG/M metagenome (GOLD analysis project Ga0316204, IMG submission 205661) | Microbial mat bacterial communities from mineral coupon in-situ incubated in ocean water Damariscotta River, Maine, United States -... | ecosystem: Environmental > Aquatic > Marine >... | reverse complement strand
TGGAATGATTCTTATTACACTTTTTATGTGGGCATTTGGCTGGTACAAAGGTTTAATAGGGTTAAGGATTGGTCAATTAATGGACTCCCAATTGCATATCGGTTACTATAATCATGTATTAACTCTTCCTTCCATCTTTTTTGATAATATGAGGACTGGTGAAATACTTTCCAGAATTGGTGATGCCTTTAAAATCAGAGGATTTATAGCAGATTCGTTGAGTAGTATCCTGGTAAATCTTCTGATAGTATTGTTTTCTTTTTTGTTGATGTTTGTTTTCTCTATTAAGCTGGCATTAGTTTCCGCTTCAATAATTCCCATTTACTTAATTCTTTATACAATATTCAATTCGCTACACCGCCAGGTCGAATATAAGGTGATGGAAAAGTGGGCAGACGTTGAGTCACATCTTATTTCATCTATTGAATCAGTTGCGACTATTCGGGAGAATGGTATAGAATCACAGATCAAGTTTAAATATGAAACTAAGTTTATTGATTTTTTAACAAGACTATACAGGTCTGGTTATTACTCTCTGATAAGTAATAATTTATCGGAAGCTATTACGCGCGTTTTCACCATTGTAATTTTATGGATTGGAGCCTCAGAAGTTATTATGGATCGATTGACAGTTGGTGAATTGCTGTCATTTTATGCATTGATTGGATATTTCAAATCGCCATTACAAAGCCTGATGGGTGTAAATAAAATTTATCAGTCAGCCATTGTCGCAACCGAACGATTAATGGAATTGGAGGGCTCCATTGATGTCCCAACATCAGGAAAATTGTCTTTGAATGGGCCTCAATCTATAACATTTAGTGAAGTTTCTTTTAAATATGGAGCATCAAGGCCTCTTATGAAAGAATTCAATCTTAAGATAGACTCCGGGAAGTTTACAGTAGTTATAGGTCAAAGTGGTTCTGGAAAATCCACGCTATTATATTTAATACGCAAAAAGTATTTACCAAATCATGGAATAATTTCCATTGGAAACTTTCCTTTAAACCTTTGGTCGGAGGAAAATCTAAATCAAATATTAGGAATCGCTCCTCAGCACCCATCTTTATTGCCCGGAAGTCTGCTGGAGAATATCTGTTTAGGATGTGAGATCAATACTGAAAGGGTTATGGAAATTCTTTCCGAATATAAGCTTTCCGAGTTTTTTTGTTCCTTTCAAGATGGAGTGAATACCTATGCAGGAGAAGGAGGAGTAGAGCTATCAGGAGGACAAAAGCAGGTAATATCAATTTTAAGAATTATTTATCAGAATCCGGATATTTTACTATTTGATGAACCTACTTCAATGATGGATCCATTTACTGCCAATTTTTTTATTAGGGTTATTAAAAATTTCAAGCAGAAGAATAAAACAATAGTTCTTGTAACACATCAGTTGAAGATTTCCTTATTAGCAGATCATATTGTTGTCATGGATAAAGGAAAAATATTAGAACAGGGGACTGCTGATAAGCTATTGGAGCGAGAATCCTGGTATAGTAAAAGTTTAAAGGAGCAAGGTTTTCCAAATACAAAATATAGTCAAAATGGAAGATACTAGTCTATTCCAAAGAATTGAACGGATGAATGGATTAATCCGCAGAAAAGCGACAGGCACTCCAGCTCAATTTGCTCAAAGGCTTTCTATTTCTCAAAGCACGCTTTTTAACTATTTGAACATATTAAAGGATGAATTAAATGCACCCATTGCTTATTGTAGATATCGTAAGACTTACTACTATAAGTCGGAGGGAAACATAGTAATAGGGTTTACAGGTCAGAGTAAAATGGTTCGAACAACTCTATAAACCTTCCGGGAGTTTTGTTTACTTTTTTCCTACTTTGCATAAATGTAATATCAGATTTCCACAAATATGACTAAAAAATTATCTCTTGCCCTTGCCCAAATTGCTCCAGTATGGTTGGGTCAAAGAAGGACTCTGGAAAAGATTGTCAGCTATATTTCGGATGCAGCAAACCAGGGTGCCCAACTTGTAGCCTTTGGTGAAGGACTACTTCCTGGTTATCCATTCTGGGTAGAACCCACCCAAGGAGCAGCTTTTAATAATGATTTACAAAAGGAAGCCTATGCCCATTATGTTGACCAAGCCGTTAATATTGAAAAAGGAGATCTGGATGAGCTGAAAAAAGTATGCAGAGATATGAAAATTGCTGCTTATATAGGTACTATAGAAAAAGCTCAGAATCGTGGAGCTCATAGTTGTTATGCAAGTATGGTCTATATTGATGCCAGTGGAGAAATATGTTCCGTACATCGAAAACTCAGACCCACCTATGAAGAAAGGCTGGTCTGGTCTCCCGGAGATGGGCATGGTCTTCGAGTTCATGAGATTGGTGATTTTACAGTGGGTGGTCTAAACTGTTGGGAAAATTGGATGCCTCTTGCACGGACTGCACTTTATGCCCAAGGGGAGGATCTTCATGTTGCTATTTGGCCGGGTTCTAGACGGAATACCCATGACATTACGCCTTTTATGGCAAAGGAGGGAAGGTCTTATGTGATGTCAGTTTCAGGTTTGTTTTCCAAATCTGATATTCCTAAGGATCTTCCATTTTCAGATATAATGATGGACAACGCTCCTGATGTATTGGCTGATGGAGGCTCCTGTCTTGCGGCACCTGATGGAAGCTGGATAGTAGAACCATTTGAAGGGGAACGATTGGTCTTTGCGGAGATTGATCATAATTGGGTGAATCGGGAGCGTCAAAATTTCGATCCTGTTGGTCATTATAGTCGACCAGATGTGACTCGACTTGAAGTGAACAGAGAGAGACAGAGTACTGTTTATTTTAAAGACTAAAGAAATATCAAAGTAAATCATGAAAAATATCTTGACTATTTTCATTGCAATTTTTGTAGTTTCTGCTGTTCATTCACAACCACTGAAAGGAGATAGAATTAATACTCAAGCAGGAGACTTAACCATTCATCCAATTATTCATGGGACTTTTGCTTTGGAATGGAATGGTATAATTATCTATAATGATCCCTATGGTGGAGCAGAGAAATTCGAAGAAATTCCTGATGCTGACCTAATTCTAATTACAGATATTCATGGCGATCATCTTGACCTGAAGACCCTAGATGCACTTAATACTACCAAGGCAATATTTATTGTGCCACAAGCAGTCGCCGATAAAATGCCTGAGAGCTATAAGGACCAATTAATCCTTTTGGTAAATGGCGAAGAAAGTGAGGTTAAGGATATAAAAATTGAAGCTGTTCCAATGTACAATCTACCAGAGGAAGAAGATTCCCGCCATACTAAAGGTAGAGGGAATGGCTATATATTAACTATAGGCGGGAAAAGAATATATATTTCTGGCGATACGGAAGATATTCCCGAGATGCGTATGCTGAAGGATATAGATGTTGCTTTTGTTTGTATGAATTTACCCTATACCATGGATGTTGAACAGGCAGCTTCAGCAGTTTTGGAATTTAAGCCAAAAGTTGTTTATCCCTTCCACTATAGAGGGAAAGATGGGTTAGCTGATGTAGACCTTTTCAAGTCATTAGTTTCAAAAGATCCATCGATAGAAGTATGTCTCAGAGATTGGTATTAAAAAAAGAGACCAAAGATTATTTCCACTTTCCCGGGGTTTCCACCCCTGACCCTGATTTTAATTTAGTAATTATCTGGGATTTAATTAAGGATGTAAATTTATTTTTTTGGAAATTAATCTTCTGGATAGGGTAAAAACAGAAAGCTGTTGAACTCACCATCAATGACAAATAAACAACAAAACTCATCGGGATCTTTATAGGATTCTTTGAAAAGATCGGCCCGATCTTCCTCTATAAGTTTTCGGTCAATGAATTCATTTAAGTAAGTAGCATTATAGTTCCATGCAGTAGCAACCTCTTCTTTGGCAATTAGCAATTGTCCAATAGGATTTGAGGTTTTTGAAATAGGAAAAATCGGGTAATCGGAATAACCTCTCTTTCGAATTTGGTAAGAGGCCTCTTTCAAGGTTTCGGCTACAATAATAAAATCCTGAGAAATAGTTCCAAGATACTTGCCATCCAGTTCTGGAGTGTTTTCTATGCTCATAGTTTTTCTAACAATACAATATTTTCAACATGTTGGGTTTGCGGAAACATATCCACTGGCTGAACAAGCTTCACCTGATAAAAGTCTTTCATTAATTCGATGTCCCTAGCTTGTGTAGCTGGATTACAGCTGACATAAATAATACGTTCTGCCCCAAGTTTTATAAGAGTCTGTACAACATCCGGATGCATTCCTGCCCTTGGGGGATCCGTAATAATCACATCCGGGCTGCCATGTGTTGCGGCAAAGGATGGATTTAGCAAATCTTTAATATCACCAGCGAAAAACTGTGTATTCTCAATGTTATTCAATTCAGAATTCATCCGAGCATCCTCTATCGCTTCAGGAACAGTTTCGATCCCAATTACTTTGGCTGCTTTGGAAGCGATAAAATTTGCTATGGTACCTGTGCCAGTATACAAATCATATACTGTTTCCTTTCCCTGCAAGTCTGCCATCTCGGCGGCCAGCCTATATAAGAGATAGGCTTGATTTGAATTTGTTTGGTAAAATGACTTGGGCCCTATCCGAAATTCCAATATCTGATCTGAACCATAGGCTTGCATGGTTTCACGGATAAACTTTTCGCCGGAAAAGCAATGCACTTCCAGATCATAAAAAGTCTCATTTTGTTTTGGATTGATGATGTAGTTTAATGAAGTCACCTCAGGAGCTTCTTCCTGAATATTGAGGAGTAGTCCCTTTAGTTTTTCATCCCATTCGCCTACTTGAAGGATAAGCATTACCTCACCTGTATTCGCAGTCCTAATAATGAGATTTCTTAACACTCCTTCATGGGTATTTACATCATAAAAACTAATACTATTATTCAATGCATAGTTTTTAACCAAAGTCCGCAAGCGATTTGAAGGGTCTCCCTGTAAATAGCAGTGATCGACATCTACAACTTTGTCAAATCGTCCAGGAATATGAAACCCAAGTCCATTACGCTCTAGATCGTCTCCGCTGTCAATTTCTTCACGGGTCAACCATTTTTTATTGGAAAAAGTAAATTCAAGCTTGTTACGGTAGTATTGAGTAATAGCAGATGGTGCAATGGGTCTCATTTCAGGGATTTCAATCTTTCCTATCCTCTCGAGGCAGTCTCTAACATTTTTTGTTTTAAATATCAGCTGTGCATCATAATTCATATGCTGCCATTTGCATCCACCACAGGTGCCAAAATGAGAACAAAACGGATCAGCACGATGCGAGGAGTAATGCAGAATTTTTTCCGGAATAGCTTCATAAAAGCGCTTCCGTTTTCGAATTACCCTAATATCAGCCTTGTCACCTGGAACCGTATCCTGTACGATAATTACCCGACCCTCAACACGTGCTATACTTTTACCCTTATCAGCAATATCTATGATATCCACCGATTTGTATTCGATGTTTTTCCTGGATCTTCCCATTCTAATCGACTTGTTGCAGTTTGATAAGTTTATTATATAGTCCTTCTTTGGAGATTAGTTCATCATGCGTTCCCTGTTCCTCAATTTGTCCGTTTCGGATAACAACAATCTGATCTGAGTGTTGTATTGTACTGAGGCGGTGGGCAATTACTACTGATGTTCTGTTTTTCATCAGGTTTGTTATGGCCTCTTGAACTAATTTCTCCGATTCAGTATCAAGTGCAGAGGTAGCTTCATCCAGGATCAATATATCGGGATTTTTAAGAATAGCTCTGGCAATACTGAGACGTTGACGCTGTCCGCCAGATAATTTGGACCCACGTTCTCCGATCATGGTATCATAGTTGTCCTCCATCTTTTCAATAAATTCATGTGCATTGGCTACTTTTGCCGCCTCAATTACATCTTCCCGGCTTATATTATCTATGCCAAATGCAATGTTATTGTGTATACTATCATTAAAAAGGATGGATTCCTGTGTTACAATTCCCATATGCATTCGAAGAGAGTGCATACTGTAATTTCTTAATGGCTGACCATCAATAAGGATATCACCATCAGTCGGATCATAAAACCTTGGAATAAGGTCTGCCAGAGTTGATTTGCCTCCACCGGAAGGCCCAACCAAGGCCAAGGTTTGTCCTTTCTTTATCTTTAGATTTATATTATCCAATACTTTTTTGGATTCATAGGCAAAGGATACGTTGCGAAATTCCAGATCTTCCTGAAATTTATCGAGAATAGTTGAAGAAATATTATCTTTAACTTCTACCTCTGTATCAATAATTTCAAATACCCGATCCCCGGCTACGATTCCACGCTGAAGATTAGAATAGGCTTTAGAAATGGATTTAACGGGATTCATAACCTGAACAAAAATCAGCAAATAGCCAATAAACTCTGAAGCGCTCAGGTTAGACTCTTCTGATAAGACAAGATTACCTCCATAAAGTAGTGTCAATGCAACCATGGCAATCCCTAAAAATTCGGAAACAGGCGTGGCCAACTCGTTTTTGCGTGACATGCCAATATTTAACCTACTGTATCTATATACTTCCTTGCCAAATTTATCGATGACTGTTGATTGGGCATTGAATGCTTTAATTACACGCATTCCAGAAATAATTTCTTCAACCTGATTAAGTATTTTGCCAAGGGATATCTGCCCATCCTTGGCAATGAGTCTGAGCTTTTTAACGATTCTGGAAACAATGATTCCAGCTACAGGTAAAAGGATTATGGCAAATAATGTCAGCTGAAAGGAAAGACTAAACAATACAATAAAATAAAGAATTATTGTAGCAGGGTCTCGAAAGATCACCTGCAGCGTACTCATGATAATGAATTCTATCTCAGAAATATCCGAGGAGATTCTGGACATGATGTCTCCCTTTCGCTGGTCAGAAAAGTACCCAATATGCATTTGAGTAATCTTATCAATATAATTCATCCTAAGACGGAATACTATTCTCGATTTGATTTGAGCGAGGATCATCATAGAAGCATAGCGGAATGCATTGGCTAGAAAATTTCCGATCACCGCGGAAATACAAATTATAGCGAGAGAGCCAACCTTACCATGTTCATTGGAAAACTGAATAAAGTAATGGTAAAAAGCATTTTTGAAATAAGTGCCTGTCCAGGAGAATTCAGGTTTCTGCATATAAAAAGCAACCTGATCAGCGGATATCTGGTCAAAAAGCACCTCTAACAATGGGATGAACAACATTAGGTTGATCAAACCAAATAATATGGCAAAGGATGCGCTAAGCACATACTGTGGGGCTAAGGCTCCAATTGGCCTTGCTAATGATAATATCCTTAAATAGGTCTTCATGCGATTAAGGCTGCAAAGATAGCTAAATTCCTAGAAGTCATGTATTCTTTTAGGAATGTTCCAACGGAACGAAAAAGCAGTATAAGAAGTTGTGGCCTCTCCACTTAGCTCATTATCCAGTTGACGGAATGTTTGTTGTAGATCCAGAAAAAGATTGTGCTTCAGTTGATAACTAATAGTAAGGTCCAGAAATAACAGATCATTCCCAATGCCCTGACCAATTTCATTGCCAAAATCAGGGTCAGGTGTGCCATTAGTACGGGTCGTATTGTCCAGCAAAATATTTTTTCCAAAGTTGGAGTCTATACTATCAGTACCGTAAGTAGCCAATATAATTTTACCGACAAAAGTTAAACGATCCATAGGCTGATAGCGTGCCACTCCAACAAATTCTTTAAAGTTTGCACCAAAAGGATGTGCTAATGGCTGTCGATAATGTGAGTAATTCGTAAATAGATTATTATGTGAATAGGTATACGGCCTTGAAATATTTACTTCTCCTTGTAAATCAAGATTTTGTATTCCAAGAGCATCCAGATATTTAACACCAAATTGTCCGGAGAATTTATTGGCCCACCATCCGGTTCCGGAAGTAAGCTCGTCAAGTTTAAACTCATCAAAGATGAATTGTCCATATAACTGATATCTTTTTTTAATGTTCCATTTAAAATCCATTCCCACCATTGCGTTATCATCCGAACCTTCATTTTGCTCAACAGCTCTGTAAAAAATAATGGGATTGAGGTAGGCAAGATTAAACGAAGAATTTCCGAAATCATCTTCAGCTCCAAAAATAACGGCCTCAAAGAGCCCGATATTGAGATTTGGAGTAACGTCAATACTCAAATGATGAGAGGTTACATATTTGTCTGGAAAATCATCCCCGGGAGACACACCACCTACACCGAAGGCATCAGCATTAACCTTGGTAAATAAATTAGTATATCTGATCTTCCAAACTTGAGTATTGATCTTAAGAAAAAGATAGTTGTTTCCAAAGTCAGATAGCAACATTGATCGGAAACCGTCTCCTATTTTAAACCGATCGTGTCCAAACTGAAAATTAATAAACTTAGCTGCCTCAAAACTGATATAACCTCGGGCAGTGAAAAAATCTACACCATTGTCTTTAAAATTCTTCCAAAACCCTTCATGTGGAACTACACCAAACTCGGAAGTAAAATTCCGTACATAGCCGGGATTAATCATTTGATTTTCAACAAGATAAGAGTAAAAACCTACTTGTTTATTGATCATTCCACGAATCTCTACCCCCCTGGAGTTAATATAAGTGGTTAAGTCACTCTCTGTATCATAACCAACACCCAAGTGTAAGACTGGGTTGACATGAAGATCAAAATCTTTACTGTCAACATGATAAAGGTCTGGTTTTGATTTATAAAACACATTCCAAATGGGTTTTTTGCTTTCTTCATTACCCTCTCGGGTCCATTCCCAGTTATCTATTGAAATATAGTCTCTATTAAATCGGTCGACACTTGAGTAATGGCCATCATTGATATCAATACTATCCAAAAGACGAGCCACCTCAGATCGCTTATATGCTTTATAGGAAGTATGTATAGTACCTCCTGATTTAATATCAAATCGATCTATAAGATGATAATAATCCGGATTTAATGGAATATTGCTGCTTTGTGCACTACACTCAATGGAGATCAGCAATGATAATAGTACTGTGAAAAAAAATCGACTGTATATGTTCATGGATAAAAAATACTCCCGCAATTTAAATAATTTCACCTAATTCAATATCATTAAGATTAGTTGTAAATAATAATACTTTCAATTAACTTTGTGCCTCCAATTCTAAAAAGGATAATTTAATAAAAGCTAATACGATGAAAAAGGAGATACATCCGGAGTATAAAGAAGTGGTTTTTCAGGATACATCAAGTAATTTCTCATTCCTGACCAAGTCTACGATGTCTTCAAAAGACAGCATTAAGTGGGAAGATGGCAATACTTATCCTTTAATCAAAGTAGAAGTTAGTTCTGCATCTCACCCATTCTACACCGGTAAGAAACTGTTTGTAGATACTGCAGGTAGAGTGGAAAAATTCAACAGAAAGTATAAGAAGAAGTAATTCAAACTACAGATCGGTAGTTTTCATTTATTAATTTCCTTCAGTATCTTTCTTGAATACTACCTTATCAAGGTGTTATGGAAGAAAGATACAATACGTTAACCCTAAAGTTTTCAAAAGAGACGGAATATAGGTTTTTGACCTATGCCTTAAAACAAGATCTTGGCATTTTCCGTATGTTTCTCTTAATTACCGCTGTGGTAAGTGTGGGCTTTGTTGGGGTTGAAATGGTCCGTGATCCCGGCAATCAGCTGGCAATTATCGCAAGAATTTCATTTTTCCTGGTACTGGCAGCTCTTTATGGAATAACAAGCATTTTGAAATGGAGGTCTATCCGTTTTCATTATGTATACTTCATCAGTTGTTTGAGCTTTGTTTACTTCTCTCTAATTGCCATTGATTATACCAGTGGTATATATGAACTATTCCTTTATAATACCACCACAGCATTCATCTATTTCGCTTTTTCAGCAGGTGGTTTAAAGTTTAGGCATTCATTTTGGTTTGTACTGGCCTGCATTTTGGTCTATCTTCTTTATGCTCATTCATTGGCTAAAACCCAATTAATAAATCAAAACCCTGCACTAATCACTAATTTTATTGTGGCAGGATTTATTGGGTACTTTTTGGAGAGGATTCGTAGAGATTCTTTTATTCGTGGCTTAACTATAGAAGTGCAAAATACAGAAATTGAGGTGCAAAAAGAGGAGCTTTCCAATCTAAATTCAATTAAAGATCTTCTGCTATCTATTGTATCTCATGATTTAAAATCACCATTAAACTCAATGAAAGGAATTCTTACACTTCTTCAGTACGATCAACTGAGCGGAGAGGAGTTGGAGGAGTTAAAAAGTGATATTAATTCCCGGATAGATCGTACCGATTACTTTATCCAATCAGTACTAAACTGGACCAAGAGTCAAATGGGAGGCTTTGATCTTCAGTTTGAACCCCTCGAGATCTATCAATTGATACAGGAAAACATTCACTTGGTGGAGGAAGAAGCAAGACGTAAAAATATTCGAATTATTAATAAGGTTTCGCTTCAAGGGAAGATACATGCTGACCGGGAGACTGTAAATGTGGTAATCCGGAATGTATTGAACAATGCCATACGTCGGAGCAATGAAAATACTTCTATTTCCATTCAGGAAAACGAAATAGGAGGAGTTCGAACTATTTTGGTTAAGGATCAAGGGAAGGGTATTTCAAATCAAGGGATTAAGGAAATTTTTGATATCTCAAAAAAGAAAGGAGAAGATATGGGGACTGGTCTGGGAATGATCTTATCTAAGGAGTTTATGATTAAAAATCAGGGTGAATTAGAAATTGAATCTTCGGAAGGTATTGGTACAACAGTAAAAATGTTATTCCAAAATTCAAAAGTAGCTTAGGGTTAAGATTTATCTTCTGGTATTTCTTTTTGATCAGACGATAACAACATTTCGACTACTCGATCAAGTTGATCATCATACTTCTGAGCCGTTTCATCTCCAAGATTCTGAAGAGCCTTAAGATTTTTATCCGTAACCGTATCCATATTTTCATCAACGGTATATGGGATTTCAGGATTAATTCGGATGTATTGATGTTGAGCTTCAACTGCATCATATATTTGATTGAGTTGAAAGTCCACTGTTTCAGATACTCCGGACATCATAATATCGAATAAGGGTTTTACCCAGCCTGCCATGCCCCAGTTTTTTGCACGATAATGATTGTATCGTTTTTTTACCGACCCTGTACCCAAGGAAAGGATCATCATATCTTTTGCACAAATATGTTTTTCACTTCCATCTCTAGTAAACAGCTTTCTGGCTTCTGCATAGGCACATAGTGCTGGATTATTTGCAAAAACTCCACCATCCACCAATGACAATATTTCCATGTCCGTTGAAATTACCCTTGAAGCTTCAAAATAAGTTGGGGTTGCAGAGGTAGCTCTGGCAACATCTGTTAAATAAAAATCTGCTGACTTTACTCCAGCATCATGTGAAGTAAAAAAGAAGGCTTTTCGGTGAGTAATCTCATAAGCGGTAATCAGCGAAGGTTTAATCAGGTCACTAAGTTTGTAATCACCAAAGTATTCTTTAAGAGCCTTTTCCAGGCCGGTTGCTCGATATTTTTCATCTAATAACCCCCAAAGAGTTATCAATGATTTAAATGCATGTCTTTGAAAAATCACCTTACCCTTATTTTTATAAAGGTTTACTACTTCTTCTGCCGTAAATTTAGGTCGATTATTTTCGTCAGGAAGTAAATAGGCACAAGTAAGAATCCCTCCGGTTGAGGTACCGGCAATCATATCAAAATAATCGGCGAGACGAGCATCGCTGTTGCCCGTTTTCTCAATAATCTTTCTTTCCAAAGCAACCAGAACCTGGCCGGGGATTATCCCCCGAATACCCCCTCCATCAATGGAAAGGATCCGAGTATAGCTCATAAGATCGTCGCTTTATTCCGTTAAAAAATTTGATAAATGAATATATGGAAATTGATACGGTTTTAACAACAATATTTAGATTAAATCTATTTTTTAAAGATCACTAGTTGTTTTTTGCAAATTCTTAAGGCTTCACTAGTTTTACACTATGCAAATAGACATTATCTCATGTCAACCGGATCTGCTCGAGAGTCCATTTTCTCATTCTATTCTTAAAAGAGCTAATGATAAGGGGTTGGCTTCAGTTCATGTCCATGATCTTAGAGATTATGGAATTGGAAATCATCGACAGATTGATGATTATGCTTTTGGTGGTGGAGCAGGAATGGTATTAATGATGGAACCAATACTGAATTGCCTTGAAAATCTTAAAAATTCGACAGAGTACGATGAGATCATTTATATGAGTCCGGATGGTGAGTCGTTTACCCAATCTCTGGCGAATCAATTAGCGACAAATGGAAATCTAATTCTTCTTTGCGGCCACTACAAAGGGATTGATGAAAGAATACGCGAGCATTTTATAACTCGTGAAATAAGCATAGGAGATTATGTGTTATCAGGTGGAGAATTAGCAGCTGCTGTGGTTACAGATGCAGTGATACGATTGCTTCCAGGAGTTCTTTCTAATGAGTCTTCTGCGTTGACCGATTCATTTCAGGATGGATTGATTGCACCTCCTGTTTTTACCAGACCTTCGGAATTCAGAGGTTTAAAGGTTCCGGATGTATTACTTTCAGGAAATGAAGCAGCCATTGATCAATGGAGGTTTGAAAGGTCGGTTGAAAGAACTAAACAAAGAAGGCCGGATAGTGATCTTAATATGGAATAATTTTAATGTATTTTTTTTAATAAAATGTGTTGTCTTGGAATTAAATTAATATATTTGCACCCCGAAGTTGAATATAGAGCTTCGAGAACATAAAATTCGATTTCAATCATGAGTGATCTTATAAAATTAGTAGAAGCGGAATATCAGGAAGCCAGAACAAAACATCCTTCCTTCAAGGCGGGTGATACTATAAATGTACATGTAAAAATCCGTGAAGGAAATAAAGAGCGGATTCAGCAATTCCAGGGTACAGTTATCCAACGAAGAAACAGCGGTACAAATGGTGAAACATTTACCGTAAGAAAGGTTTCTAACGGGATTGGTATTGAAAGAGTATTCCCAATTCTATCTCCAAATCTAGATAAGATTGATGTGGTAAGACAAGGTAAAGTTAGAAGAGCAAAGCTTTTCTATCTTAGAGGAAGACAAGGTAAGGCCGCAAGGATCAAAGAAAAGATATAACTTCAAAAAGGGCTTTAAGCCCTTTTTTTATGCCCTTTTTCCAATACCATTACGTTTAAAGATTGTTCATTTTGAATTACCGATTTTAAGGGCTCCAATAGAGAATAACCCATTTCCTCCCAAGGGTGAGTCATTGATTTGTTAAGCCAAAAAGGGATTCCCACAACTGGTTGATCTACCATTCGAATAAAAAGAAAGCCTCCTTCGCAGGTAACACGATCTAATTCTTGTACCATGGATTTAAATTTTTGTTGATCCTGAGCAAAATGCAATACAGAGCAACAAATTACTGAGTTAAAAAAGCCATCAGGAAAGGGTAGCTTTTCTAAATTTGATTCAATAAAATTTTCTACATACTCAGAATTTAGGCCTTTGACTACCATCCTACACATCCGAATGGAGTCTTTATTGATATCTACTCCATAGACCGGGAGGTTTTGCTTAAGAAAATAGTGTACATTTCTTCCTTCTCCGCATCCAGCATCGAGTATTCGCCCATTTTTAGAAAATCTATTTTTTAAGATCTGATCCAAGAGGTACAGATCAATGTTCCCAAATAGGTCATTAAGTTGATGAGGCTCCATCTTATTCACCAGAATGAACTCTTGAAAATGCTTTTCTGCCCTCTTCAATCATCTGCGTTGATTTGTGAAAATCAAATGTGCCACAGGCTTCTTTGGAAATTGGGATATAGAGATCGGGCTTATATTTTTCAACGGTAAGCTGACTCAATTGATGCTGCATAAGGACAAGTGACTCTGACATTAAATCAATCAATCCAAGTTTTTTAGGTGATGGAGGTTTATCCGGGAAAATCTCTATCCATTTTTTCTTGAGTTGATTGGCCAGTTTGGTAAATTCATCCTTTTCTCTTTCTTTCATTATTTCAGGTGAGGGAATTCTGTTGCTCTTTTCGAAAGGAATCAATGCATTTACATCCACCACTACCAAAATCTCATTATTTTCCCGGGATACATGACTTATTGGAATGGGGTTTACTACTCCTCCGTCAACCAATGGTTCTCCATTAATCATATATGGAGTTAAAATAGATGGAATTGCTACTGTTGCTCGTAAGGCCTGAAGCAAACTACCTGTTTTGAATACGACCTCTTCCTTTGTTTCTAAATTGGCAGCTATTGCACAAAATGGGATATCCAGGTTTTCAATATTTTTGTCTTCGATAATCGTTTTAAGCTCATCAAAAACCTTATACCCTTTAATGAAACCCTGTGAGCTTAGGGTGAAGTCCATGAGCCTGAAAACGTCCATTTTGCTTAATGAACAAATCCATTCAGTAAAACCATCAAGGTATCCTGCGGCATAAAACCCACCGATTACCCCACCCATAGAAGAACCTGATATTGATCTGATCGTGTAACCGTTTTCAATCAGGGATTGTACTACTCCAATATGTGCTATTCCTCTGGCCCCTCCACTTGAGAGTACCAGTGCCACATCTTTACTTTTCATCTTCATCCTCATTATCTTCTATCAGAGACTGATCTATCCTTAGTAAAGTTTCCAGAATACGTTCGATAGAAAAACTGTAAAAATCAGGCTCTATCTTCTCAAATGTGTCGGTTGGTTTATGATAATCTTCGTGGTCGTCAACACCAAAATAAATAAAGGGGATCTTTTCAAGGTGGAAAGAACCATGATCTGAAGAATAGGTCCAGTCCTGTGCTGACTGAGATGCTTTATCATGACCAGTAGTGAGTGTATAGTCTCCTTGTTTTCCCAGAGGTAAAAATTGACTCAGATAGGGATAATGTGTGGTGCCAACTGCGTAGAGGATGCCTTTTTCACTTCTGCTAATCATATCCATATTGACGTTGAGGACAATACTGGCTGAATTCACAGCTGAACTTTTCAAAAATGCTTTTGAGCCTTCTAACCCAAGCTCCTCAGCATCAAATAGACAAAATATAAGGGTGTGGTCTGGTTGATTTTGTGCAAAGTAGGAGGCGAGTTCTAATAATGCAGCCACCCCCGATGCATTATCATCAGCGCCATTATAAATCAACGAATCCTTTACTCCCTCATGATCATAGTGTGCAGAAATCACTATCGAAGCTTCATAATTTCCCTCTATGTATCCAACAATGTTTGTTCCTGTTAGATTTTCCTTTTTTACTGGGAAATGCTGAATATAATCAGGATAATAGGCGGCGACTCCATACTGGGACAATCGATCAATAATGTAAGCTCTAGCCATTGCGCTTCCCTCAGTGTTAGTTCTTCGACCCATGAGGCTATCTGAGGAGAGTAACTGTAAATGTTCGAGGGCAGTATTGGCATTTAGTTTCTGACCAAATCCACTAATGGAAAAGAATAAAACAAGTAATAATAGAAAGAGTTTTCTCATGGCTACATGTAAAAATATAAGTTACATAATAACTTTATACCACCGTTTAAATAATTTTTTATTTATTTACGTTTATAAGGAAAATGAAGCAACTATCAATTTTTTTGTGGATGATCATTTTGTATTCGGGTGTATTACCTGTTTATGGCCAAAATCATCCGAAATTTCCACCAGCGATCTTTTCCTCAAGTGAAAAACTACCGGATGGTTTACTGGCAGGAAAAATAGTAGTAATTATTGATGGAGAAGAGAGCCAATGGAAAGAAGTTTCTGAAGGAATTCATCGTAGAATCCGTGAATTTGGTATTGATCCTATTGCATACTTCCATATTTCTGAACTAAGCTCAGGGATTGAAATACGGAGGTTATTTGCAGATAATTTAAAACGAAGGGAGACCAGATTTCTGTTTTTATACGAAATTGAAGAAGGACAAGTCAGGCTGAATATTACTGCTTTTAACGGAAATCATACTTTTTATACAACCGGTCAGCCAAGTTGGGAAATACGAGCCTCTGATATGGAACAGTGTTTAACTGTACTGTATCGTAAAATTGGGCAGAGTAAATTAAAAATGAGCAATTTCCTGATTGCTGATGTTCCGGAGTTTTTTGATGATGTTCATTTGATCAAAGCCAACCGCAACGAGCAATTTGCCAGAGATTTAAAACTCGATAAAATGGCGGTAGTATTACTTCCATACCTACCTGAAACAGATGGAGTTGGAAAAGAGGAGGTGGAAAAATATAATAAGGAACTAAGGGAAGATAGCATAAGACTAGTGGAACTGATGGAGGCTTATCCTTTCGAGTATCAAATTATTTCCTATACTGAGGATGAAGTATCACTACGTACCAAAGGATTTCATTTTATTTTATATCAGGTTTATAATTCAGGGTATGCCGTTAAAGAATATTTGAATTATAAAATAAACCCCAATGAGACAGGCTATATCTCTGTAAAAAAATCGGGCGGTAATCCTTCTCTCAAAACTATTCCAATAGGGGAAGAAGTTTATAAGTACTATGTAAAGCATATTTATACCAAGGATGTATACCTCGGCAAGGATTGGGATGCGGATCAGAATTGGGAAGTGGCATTGCTAAATTATATCGCTGGTTTGAAGCAGGCAACAGGGGTAAAATAAAAGATATCTCGCTTTTAAAATTTATTAAATGAAATATTCTTTTTATCAGCATCTATTATTCTCTAATTTCGTATTACCATAAACACAGCATAGTTGAATTTTTTAAATAAAAACCATGAGTGCAAAGAATCAACGCGTAAACGTCCTACTTATCGGAAACAATCCGGTAGAACTAGGCTATGTTTATGATTTTTTAAAGAATTTCAAGCCGATAACTTTTATTACCCGTACCTCATTTTCCCTTAAAGACAGTTTAACTCAATTGAAGAACAGGCCAAATGCTATTTTAATTGATGATAACTTCAATAAGGGTAGTATGAACAAGCTTATTCGTGAGATCAATGAGAATGAGGAGACAAGGGAAATTCCGGTAACACTCTTGAAAACGTCTAATTATAATGAGGTTAATATAGCGGGAATCGCAGATTATCTTTTAAAAGATCATCTTTCCGCTGAAAAACTGACCCGAAGCATTATGAATGCGATTAAGTTTAAGAAGACCAGACGTTACCTTTATTACAACTACAAAATCAATAAACGTAGGTTTAAGAAATTACTTCGTTAATCGATTCGATCAAACCCTGTATACTTCTGCAATACTTTTGGAATTAAAATACCCTGTTCTGTCTGATTATTTTCCAGAATAGAGGCCACAATTCTTGGTAAGGCAAGTGCAGATCCATTAAGGGTATGAAGCAGTCGTGATCGTTGGGTATCATCCTTGTACCTTAATTTTAAACGATTGGCTTGATAGGTCTCAAAATTGGATACTGAGCTTACCTCTAACCATTTTTCCTGTGCAGCAGAATAGACTTCCATGTCATACGTGATGGCTGAAGTGAAACCAAGGTCGCCTCCACATAGCAATAATACACGGTAAGGAAGCTCTAGCTTTTTCAATAGATTCTGAATATGATTACTCATGCTATCCAAAATTTCGTAAGAATGATCGGGTAAAGAAACCTGAACAATCTCCACCTTATCAAATTGATGAAGACGATTGAGCCCCCGTACATGGGCACCCCATGAACCGGCCTCCCTTCTAAAACAAGGAGTATAACCCACCATCTTTTTTGGAAGTTCTTCACTTTTAAGAATTACATCACGAAAAATATTAGTAAGTGGAACCTCTGCTGTTGGAATCATAAAAAGATTCTCTTCTGTGATATGATACATTTGTCCTTCCTTATCCGGTAATTGACCAGTACCATATCCGGATGCCTCATTGATGACGATTGGAGGTTGAATTTCCATGTACCCTGCGGCTTCCGCCTCATCAAGGAAAAAATTAATAAGCGCACGTTGAAGTTTTGCCCCTTTCCCCTTATATACAGGAAAGCCTGCTCCGGTAATTTTATTGCCAAGATCAAAGTCAATGATATCGTATTTCTTAATCAACTCCCAATGAGGTTGAGCATCAGGAGATAAGGAGGGAAGGTCGCCATATTCATACACTACCTGATTGTGCTCCTCACTTTGACCAGCAGGAACATCTTTATTTGGAATATTTGGAAGATTATAAAGCTTGTCACGAAGGTCTTCTTCTGTTTTTAGTAATTGTTCATTTAATTCCTTGCTTTTAGACTTAAGGGCAGAGGTTTGCTCTTTTACCTGATTTGCTTCCTCTCGCTTACCTTCTTTCATTAGATTCCCGATTTGCCGTGACAGCTGATTGGACTCAGCCAAAAGCTGATCAAGTTCCCCTTGAGTGTCCTTCCGGGTCTGATCAAGCTCCAGTACCTGATTAATTAAATCTACAGCATCACCAATTCCTCGTTTCTGAAGTCCCTTTACTGCTTCAGCTAATTGCTCTTTAAGTCTGGTAGTTTCTAACATCTTCCTTTATTTTGAGGCGTTATTTTCGCCAAAATTAAGCTTTTTTAAACCTTATCAATAAATTTCAGTTAAATAATATATAGGATAAAAAAATGCAATAAATATGGCCAAATTTTGGTTATTTTATCCAGTTAACCTATTATTGCATATTCTAACGAAAGGTTAAAGGTTCTTATCCTAAAGAAATAACCTTAGTCTATAAAAATCATTTCTTATTTAATATCACTTTGACCGGGCCTACCCGGTATCACATTTTTACTATTTATGTATAATATTGAAGAACTAAATGTCAGTCTACTTTCTGAACTGAAAGAAATTGCTGAAGGGTTGGGGATTAAAAACTTCAAAAAGCTGGCTAAGAAAGATCTTATCTATAAGATACTTGATCAGCAGGCCATCATGCCCGAAGAGGACTTACCAAAAAAAGCTTCAGCCGAAGTAACTGAAAGCAAAAGCTCCTCCAACCGCCCCAAAAGAAGCCGCGTAAAGCGAGAGAACGTAAAAGATTCCGATAAACCAGCTGCAGGAAAGCCAAGGAGTGAAAACTCTGGTGGTGATGAGCTACTGGATTCGTTTAAAAGCGAAGTAAAGAACAATACTCCTAAAGATGCTCCAAAAGAGGATGTAAAAGAGGAAGCAAAGGAAGAAGCAACAGAAGATTCAAAAGTTGAGGCTAAAAATGAATCGCCAAAGCCAAGAGAACATTCAAAAGATAGCTCTGCTCCTCAAGAGGATAAAAGAAGAGACCGGGATATACGAAGGGATCGTAAAGACAAACCAAAGAAACCGGACTCTAACATAAAAGAGTTTGATGGACTAATTGAAAATGAAGGTGTTCTGGAAATTATGCAGGACGGCTATGGTTTTCTTAGATCCTCCGATTACAATTATCTTGCTAGCCCGGACGATATTTATGTTTCGCCCTCACAAATTAAACTATTTGGCCTTAAGACAGGAGATTCTGTAAAAGGCCAGATCCGACCACCAAAAGAAGGAGAGAAGTATTTCGCTCTTTTAAGGGTTGGTTCTGTAAATGGAAAAACAACAGAAGAAATTCGTGACCGAGTTTCATTTGAATATTTAACTCCATTATTTCCGGAGGAGAAAATTAACCTTAGTGCTAAGCCTGATGGTTATTCTACTCGTATTCTGGATTTGTTTGCACCCATTGGTAAAGGACAAAGAGGAATGATCGTTGCACAGCCTAAAACTGGTAAAACAGTACTGCTGAAGGAAATCGCAAATGCTATTTCCAATAATCATCCAGAATGTTATCTAATGATCCTTCTGATTGATGAAAGACCAGAGGAAGTTACGGACATGGCCAGAAGCGTAAAAGCGGAGGTTATATCCTCAACGTTCGATGAGCAGGCAGAGCGTCATGTGAAAGTTGCAGGCATAGTATTAGAAAAAGCAAAGCGTATGGTGGAATGTGGTCATGATGTAGTTATCCTATTGGATTCAATTACACGTTTGGCTAGAGCTCACAATATGGTAGTTCCTTCTTCTGGTAAAATTCTTTCCGGAGGTGTGGATGCCAATGCCCTGCATAAACCTAAAAGATTCTTCGGTGCAGCAAGGAATGTAGAAAATGGAGGTTCTTTAACCATTATTGCTACTGCACTGATTGAAACCGGTTCTAAAATGGATGAGGTGATCTTCGAAGAATTTAAAGGAACGGGTAATATGGAATTAGTGCTTGACCGTAAACTTTCCAATAAGCGTGTTTATCCTGCAATTGATGTTCCTGCTTCAGGTACTCGTCGGGAAGACCTGCTCATGGAAAAAGAAGAGTTGTCAAGAGTCTGGATATTACGCAAGTATATGTCAGACATGAATTCAAACGAGGCTATGGAATTCCTATTAGGAAAAATGAAAGGCACTCGGAATAATGAAGAATTTTTAATATCAATGAACGGATAATAATCTTCAAACAACATAATTGAGCCGTGTCGGAAACGATGGGGCTTTTTTTATTAATTGGCCTAAGGTCAGACTTTTGGATTATTTGTATATTGAGAGTACTAGATTAAACACCTTATTATGAAAACTTATTTAAAAATTGTAGCAACACTTGTATTAACAGTTTTGATGAATGCTTGTTCTTCGCCTGCTTCGGAAGATGCTGGTAGTGAAGTTGATGATTATGCATTCAAAGGAAAGATTGCTAAGTCTTATGAAGAATCTGAGGAATACTGGCCGAAAAGAAAGAAACCGCCTGAGGGTTCACCTAATGTAATTATATTTCTACTCGACGATGTTGGTTTCGCTCAGGTGGGCTCTTTTGGAGGTTTGATTGAAACACCTAACATTGATCAATTGGCATCCAATGGACTCAGATTTAATAATTTTCACACAACTGCGCTTTGTTCTCCATCAAGAGCGACGCTCATGGCTGGGCGTAATCCGCATATGATAGGATTGGGAAGTCATGCACTAACGGCTATGGGATTTCCTGGATATAATGCAATAGTGCCCCCAACGGCCAAATCAGTTGCCAACTATTTGGAAGCAGAAGGCTATGTAAATTATGCCCTGGGAAAATGGGACCATACTCCGTTATATGAAGTTTCACAGGTTGGACCATTTGATAGATGGCCAAGTGATGAAGGGTTTGCTCACGCCTATACCTTTATGGCTGCGGATGTTCATCAGTTTATCCCTGTTATGTGGGATGACCATCATCCGGAACCCTATCGAAAAGCAGAACATCTGGACAAAGATCTGGCAGATCGAGCCATCCAATGGATTACCGGACATAAATCCCTGGATGATGAACTTCCTTTTATGATGCTTTGGGCCTCAGGGTCTATGCATTCACCACATCATGCCCCTGATAAATATATTGAGAAGTATAAAGGGAAATTTGATATGGGTTGGGATAATGCCAGGGATGAAATTTTGGCTCAACAATTAAAAATGGGCATTGCCCCTCCAAATACTAAACTTTCATCACGAATCGACGAAATTCCTGCCTGGGATTCCCTGAATGATGAGGAGAAAAGGATGTATGCTAAGCAAATGGAAGTCTTTGCCGCACAAATGGAACATGTGGATCATCAAATTGGACGAGTAGTAGACGCACTGGAAAGGATTGGAGAGCTAGACAACACATTGATTATGGTGACAGCAGATAATGGCGCCAGTGGAGAAGGAGGGCTACAGGGGACGTTTAATGAGACCTATGTCCTGAATGGAATGCAAACTCCATTTGAAGCCAATTTAAGAAACTACGATAACTGGGGGCAATGGGATTCATATCCTCATTATCACGCAGGATGGGCCATGGCCGGGAATACGCCATTTTCCTATTTCAAACAATCAGAACATAGAGGTGGTCAACAGGATCATTTGGTAGTACATTGGCCTAATGGGATCAAGGCGAAAGGAGAGATAAGGAGTCAGTATCATCATATCAGCGATATTGCACCTACCATAATGGAAGCTGCAGGCATAGAGTTACCAAAGGAATATCATGGGATTGAGCAACAACCTTTTACCGGGACACCCATGAATTATGCCTTTGATAACCCGAAAGCACCTAATGCTAAAAAACGTCAGTATTATGAAATGTTTGGTAATCGGGCAATATGGGTTGATGGTTGGAAGGCTGTCACTTTGCATGCCAATCGAATGCCCTGGGACATCAATGTCACTCTACCATTTGAGGAAGATGTATGGGAACTTTACCATGTTGCTGAAGACTTTTCAGAAAGTAATGATCTTGCTGCAAAATATCCCGATAAGCTGGAAGAATTGAAGAAGATCTTCGAAGAAGAAGCTTGGGCAAATCAGGTTTATCCTCTTTATGATGATATGCTAGCTCGACTGAATAATGTAAATCTGATCCTTTTCGGGGATAAAAAAGAGTTTACTTATTATGCGCCGGGTGCAATCCGAATTGCGGAGAAAGCATCAGCTCCTGTAAAAGGTCAATCTCATAAAATTGAGACTACTATTGATTTGAAAGGAGATGAGGAAGGAGTAATTGTTGCTTGTGGAGGAATGACCGGTGGATATTCCATGTATATTATGGAAAATAAACTTCATTTTGATTATAACTTTTTAGATGGTGTACATTATCATCTCACCTCCCCTGTATTACCAAAAGGAAAAACCGAGCTGGAGTTTAATTTCATACTCGATAAGTCTAAAATTGATGGAACACTTAAACCCTGGTCAGGCGATGGTGAACTATTGGTGAATGGGGAAAAAGTAGATGAAGAGTATTTTGAAATGATGCACATCTCTACCTATTCACTAGCAGAAACCTTTGATGTTGGTGCAGATTATGGGACTCAAGTGGATAAAGCTTATGAGGGTGATCCTTTCGAGTTTACGGGTGAATTGGACAGAGTCGTGATTACTCTTACGGAATAGAAATATTGATCAGAGGGCGAAAACGCTCTCTGATCAATTTAACTTTTGCCCTTTACAAAATCTGTAAGATAGTTAAACCTTTCGCTTAAGCTTCCGTCTTTTGTAATGGTAGCCCTCTTAATAATTTCCTCTTTATCTTCCCCAACCAGATCTGGAATTACTTTGGCCATCAATTCTTTCCCAAAATCGTTAGAAGCATCTCGAGGTAGTTCACAGGGTAAATTATCTACTGCCATTACAGAAAGATTGGCCTCATCACTGTAGGCTGCTTCCATTCGGTTTTCACTGGGATCAAAATCGTATACGGGATCATCAATGGTAGAAGGTGCCTTAGTGGAGGGAATAGAACCCTCAATATCGCAGGTAATATCAGCGACTACTTTGATGTTAAAGCTATTTTCCATCATCTCTCGTACAGTGAATAATACTGGTGATCTCGGATCCCAATAAGCTGCGGCAATCAATAGATGTGCAGAGTGCGCATAGGGAAGAAATGCTCCCTCATATCTTTCAGGAAACTTAAAAAATTCGTCTCTGTGAAAGTCTTTTCCTTCCTTATGAATATGATAGTCCCGGCTATTTAATTGGGTGAAAACCGCTTCATTAAAATATTTATCTACAAAATCGGAAGGCGTAACATGGCGTATATTCATGCCATTCATTACTTCAATTGCACCTTTGGCTACTCGTCCACTTCCAGTAATCGCAATTTTTATTCTGGGAAGGTGTACTTTTTTGTACTCACTGGTTAGATCATGAAGATCATAACATTCACTGGCTTTACGAATATGAAATAGGTTATAGCGTTCCCCATAAGTGCGTATACCATTATAGGCCCCGACTATTCCTGCATAACGACCAAATGCGACTAATCGCTTCCCGTTTTCATTGGTCAATAATTCATAATCAATAAGACGTATTTTGCGATTGATGATTTCCCGAAGTAACTCACGATTATATTCCTGCTCTTTTACCGTATGGGAAAAAAACATATATGTTTTTCCAGGGATGAGGTCTTTAATTGGAACCTCTTTTACGCCAAGAAGAATATCACAATGTTCAATGGAGTCCACAACTTTTATACCATGCTCCATGTATTCCTCGTCCTTAAAGCATCGGATATCGCTGCGTTGAACATAGATATCAATGTTTTCCATCATTCCGTTTAGCTTACCGCATTGTTCCGGCGTAAGAGGAACTCTCTTGTCGACAGGTACCTTTCCTTCCCTGAGTATACCAATATGTATCATAGATTCGGAATATACGCAATTTATAGACTTTTAGAAAAGAATCTGTCGGGAGGCATTTGAGGATAGAATTGGCTAGATTTACAGTTGATGATTGAGGAAGATATAATACTGATTATTGCCTGGTTGGCCTTCTACTTTTTTCACAGCTTTCTGGCAACAGCCAAGGTAAGAAAGCAAGTGAATATATCTGATCGGAAGTTCCGCTTGCTCTATAATATTGTGGCAGGTATTAGCCTTTTGGGAGTCGTACTTTTAAGTCTATTTTTCCCTTCCCGAATGGTACTTAAGCCTTTGGGATGGATGCAACCTATCGGCCTATTATTGGCGGTTTGGGGAGTATGGATTATTAATCTTAGTTTTAGATATTATGACTTTAAGACCTTTGCCGGTTTGAAGGAACCAGAAGAGAAGGCATTGCTTAAAAAGAAGGGTTTGTTAAGTATGGTCAGACATCCAATTTATCTGGGTACTTTAATGGTTTTGGGTGGATACTTTTTTTATTCTCCATCCTCAACAGCACTAATCATATTTACGGTGAGCCTGCTTTATATACTCATTGGAATTCAGCTGGAAGAACGAAAGCTTATAGCAGAGTTTGGAGATGAATATAGACAGTATTGCAAACAAGTACCAATGCTATTGCCGTTTCTAAAATTTTAACTTTCCTTATCCTTGGGCTGGTTAAGGTCTAAATCATCCCTGTCTTTCAACTTTTTGTCTTCTACATTTCGGTTTAGAAATTCATTGATTTTATCAATACTTAGGTTGGAGGTGATTTCACCAAACTTATTTACCCTAATGTCAAAACCTTCCAGTTCAGGGTTTACCTGAGGCGATTTCTTTTCTTTATTCTCTTTGTTTTTTTTCTTCATGTTCAATTGACAAACTCTTCAAGGATGGTATACGCATTTTTTATACGAAAGGTCAGTTCTTCCTTGCCAATTATTTCAATTACTTTCATGAGATCAGGCCCAGAGGGTTGACCTGTAATTGCAAGACGCACCCCAGGCATGACTTTGCCAAAATTAGTTTCCTTTTCTTCCAGAGACTTCAAAAAGCATTCATGAATTTTATCTGAAGTAAATACATCCAGTTCTTGAACAAGATTATTAAAATAATTCAGTACTTCAATAACCTCAGTATTCCATTTTTTGCGAGCGGTCTTTTCATCAAATTCAGTGGGGGACTGAAATAGAAATTGACCTTTGGTCCAGAATTCGGAGTAAAACGTGATCCTCTCTTTCATTAATTCTACCACTTTTTCTGAAGTGTGGCTTGAACATTCAATATTTTGAGGTTTAAGCACCCTAGCCAATTCATGGACCAATTCCTTCGTTGATTTTTCCCTGATATAATACTGATTAAACCATTTGGCCTTTTCTATATCAAACTTGGCGCCTGATTTTCCAATACGTTCAACTGAGAATCGTTCTACAAGTTCATTTAAGGTAAATTGTTCCTCTTCAGTACCTGGATTCCATCCCAGTAATGAAAGAAAATTTATCAGAGCCTCAGGCAAATATCCCTGCTCTTTGAAGCCTTCAAGTTTTTCATCTGCTATTATCCATTCCAATGGGAAAATTGGGAAGCCGTGTTTGTCTGCATCTCTTTTAGAAAGTTTTCCATTTCCATCGGGTTTGAGCAATAAAGGAAGGTGGGCAAAATTAGGCATGAATTCTTCCATTCCAAGATAACGGTATAGGAGAACATGAAGAGGTGCAGATGGGAGCCATTCTTCTCCTCGAATTACATGGGTAATACCCATCAGAAAATCGTCAACGACATTGGCCAGGTGATAGGTAGGCATCCCGTCAGATTTCATAATTATTTTATCATCTAACTCAGAAGAATGAACCACAATCCATCCCCTAATCATATCCTGAAATCGTACTTCTTCTTTTTGAGGAATTTTGACCCGTATTACATAGGGTTCTTTGGAATCCAACCTTTCCTGGACTTCCTTTGGATCGAGAGTTAATGAGTTTTTCATTGAACTCCGTGTGATCCCATTGTATTGTGGGGAAACCATTCGTGCCTTTTTATATCTTTCACGCATTTCTTCCAGTTCTTCCGGAGTATCAAAAGCATAGTAGGCATGACCATTGTCAATCATTTGCATTGCAAAATCCATATATTGGGATTTCCGCTCTGATTGCCGATAAGGACCTTTAGGGCCTCCTTTCCAGGGATCTTCATCCGTTAAAAGACCAACCCACTCCAAAGATTCCTTGATGTATTCTTCCGCACCCTGAACAAATCTCTTTTGATCTGTATCTTCAATGCGTAAAATAAATTTGCCTTTGTGTTGACGGGCGAAAAGGTAGTTATATAGTGCAGTTCTTACTCCACCTATATGCAATGCTCCTGTTGGGCTTGGAGCAAATCGTACTCGAACATTATCCATACTCTCTAAAAACTAAAGGATTGCAAAAATAGTGATCTGATGTCAGGGATCAAATTATGGCGATACATGAAATCTCCACATTGACATCTTTTGGAAGCCCGCTAACTTCTACAGTTTCACGTGCTGGTGCATTTTTATTAAAATATTGCCCGTAAGCTTCATTAATTGAGCCAAAATCACCCATATTTTTAATAAAGATGGAGCATTTTACAATGTGGTCATAGTCAGTCCCAGCCTCATTAAGAATAGCTCCAAGATTTTTCATGACTTGATGAGTCTCAGAAACAATGTCTCCGGTTAACAGATCACCAGTTTCAGGCACAATGGCGATTTGTCCGGAAACAAAAAGCATATTGCCAGATTCAATAGCCTGATTGTAAGGGCCTATGGGCTCGGGAGCCTTGGAAGTATGTATGACTGATTTTGACATAGTTTAGAAATTATCAGATAAAGAATTAATTTGGTCAAAAATAGTAAAAATGAAGATAGTAATTGCAGGTTCTGCTGACAATGCCCTGGAAATAAAGAGGAAGTTTGGAGAAGATCATGAATACCTGGTCGTAGCAGACCACCCAATCCCATTAAGTGGGATGGACTCAGGGGTCATTTTTGATTTTTTGCCTGAGACAGGAGTTGCTCATTATTCAAGTTATTTGGAAGTTGAATCCATACATATTTTTACCTATAGCCTATACAGGACCTTAAATGAACTACTAAACCCTCAACTGGGCGAATCTGGTAAAATCTTTGGTTTTTGTGGATGGCCAACATTTGTTGATAGAAGTTTACTGGAAGTGAGTTGTTATAGGAATGAAGCAGCGGAGTTACAAGAGATATGTAAAGAGTTGGGTACAGAATGCCGGATAGTAAAAGACCGTGTGGGAATGGCAACCCCAAGGGTTATATCTATGATTATCAATGAGGCGTATTATACGGTTCAGGAAGGAACTGCTGAAAAAGCAGCTGTAGATCAAGCTATGAAGCTTGGGACCAACTATCCTATGGGGCCATTTGAATGGGCTGAAATGATTGGGCTAAAAAATGTATATAAGTTGCTAAGAGTAGTTTATGAAGATACCCAAGAGGAAAGATACAAAGTTTGTCCTCTTTTAAAGACCGAAGTTAATCTTCTCTAAAAGTATAAACTCAGCTATAATATCTAATTACTCAACGGTAACGGACTTTGCAAGATTTCTTGGTTGATCCACATTACATCCCCTTAACAAGGCGATATGGTAAGAGAGCAGTTGTAATGGGATTACGGAAACCAGTGGCATTAAGGCTTCATGGGTTGCAGGCACTTCAATCACAAAATCTGCCATTTTAGGAATAAGCGCATCTCCTTCTGTAACTACGGCAATAACTTTACCGCTCCTGGCTTTTACTTCCTGAATGTTGGAAACAATCTTATCGTACGAACTATCACGAGTAGCAATTACCACCACCGGCATGGCTTCATCAATCAAAGCAATAGGTCCATGTTTCATTTCTGCAGCAGGATAACCCTCTGCATGAATATACGAGATCTCCTTTAGTTTAAGCGCTCCTTCGAGAGCCACTGGGAAGTTATAGCCTCTTCCAAGGTAAAGAAAATTGGAACTATCCATAAATAACTCAGAGATATAACGGATTTTTTCATCCGACTTGAGTGCCCTTTCTATCTTAGAGGGTATGGCCTCCATTTCTACCAATAGCTCATGATATTTTCGATCCGTAATAGTTCCCATTTTGCGAGCTACAATCAAGGCCATCATGGTCAAAACGGTCAATTGTGCCGTGAATGCTTTTGTGCTGGCTACCCCAATTTCTGGTCCGGCATGAGTATATGCACCTTCATGTGAGGCTCTTGCAATAGAACTTCCAACCACGTTACAAACTCCAAAAATGATTGCACCCTTGGACTTGGCCAGTTCAATTGCCGCCAAGGTATCTGCAGTTTCTCCAGATTGTGAAATCGCAATTACTACATCTCCTTCTTTGATCACAGGATTTCTATAGCGGAACTCTGATGCATATTCAACTTCTACTGGAATCCTGCAAAATTCTTCAAATATATATTCTGCAACGAGTCCTGCATGCCAGGAAGTTCCACAGGCAACAATGATAATACGGTCAGCATTTTCCAGCTTATTGGCATATTCTCTTATACCGCCAAGGGCAAGATGACCTGTTGAAGCAATTAATCGACCTCTCATACAATCACTCACTGAAGAAGGTTGTTCATAAATTTCTTTCAGCATGAAGTGTTCGAAACCTCCTTTCTCAATCGCTTCCAGTTCCAAATCCAATGTTTCTATATATGGAGATTTGGGAATATCCTGAGTGTTCTTTATTCTAAGCGAATTATTTTCAATAATGGCTATTTCGTAATCGTTTAGATAAACCACTTCGTTGGTATATTCCACGATAGGTGTAGCATCGGATGCAATGAAATATTCATCCTTCCCTAACCCAATGACTAATGGACTTCCTTTTCGGGCAGCAATCAATAAGGTAGGATCATCTACAGACATGATCACAATAGCATAGGCACCAACAACTTTGGTTAAGGCCAGACGGACTGCCTCTTCCAAAGAACATTTATTGTGATTCTTAATATCTTCAATAAAGTGAATCAGAACTTCAGAGTCGGTCTCACTTTTAAATTGATGGCCTTTATTTTCAAGATCAATTCGAAGTGAGGAGTAATTTTCTATAATCCCATTATGAATAATGGCAATTTCTCCACTTTCAGAATAGTGTGGGTGGGCATTGGTATCGTTTGGTTCACCATGGGTTGCCCAGCGGGTATGTCCCATCCCAATGGTACTTTTAAGATCATACTCTTTCTTTAGATATTCCTCAAGATCTGAGACCTTTCCTTTCTTCTTATAAACGTTTAATGAACCGTTGATTAAAGCTACTCCTGCACTGTCGTAGCCACGGTATTCAAGCCTATGTAGACCTTTAAGAATGACGGGAAGAGCCTCCCTGTTGCCAACGTATCCAACAATTCCACACATAAGAAATAATTAATACTTTAAGTTAATATTATTCTACGAAAGTAGTGTAATAAACCCTCATTCTAATATCTTCCTTTCTAACCGAGAAATGATTAAATGAAGCCTTGTAATTAAAAGGAAGAGCCATAAAGTCAAAATCTCCAAGAATATCGTCCAGGACTGCCTGGGTATAAAGTGTGACTAATGAATTGTATTGCTCACCTTCTAGTTCAGCTAGTAAAAATTCACTGCTTGGAGCTAAAATTTCACTATTGAATTGCAAAACAGTGATGGCTTCGTCGAATTTACCTGTATAGGTCACACTGTCCAGATTCTTCACAAATAGGTTATTGAAATCAGTATAGTTGTAGAACAACGCACTTGGAATTTCAAATGCATTCTCCTCTTCATTGCCCATAACACCATCCATGATAATTTCTGCACGGTTAATCTTTACCAGCTCAATATCCTCAAAAAAGGTAGTCATAGAATCAAAGTCTAGCCGAATGGCTAGACCTGTTCCTGCCTGTGCATAGGCGATTCCATTGTCGTTTTGAAGCTCCTCATAAAAATCAAGCCCATCGAATACTGTGCCGGTTCGATCAACATTATAGCTATTAAATCCAACCACCTGATCTATTGTACCCGCATACATTGGAAATATAAATCCAACGGTATCTAATCCTGTAACTCCTTGTGTAGTATATTCTAACAAGATGCCATTTACAAGATTGTTTAATTGTACTCCAAATACTGCATTACTTCCATCACCCGGAACTATACTTATCCCCTTAAATATTTGTTTGAAATTAGAAAAAGATCCAAAAGTACCGTTCTGGTCTACCGTATTAATTCCTGCTTGCAGCAATTGCATTCCAAACTCATCGGTCAATGGAATGGAAATATCCAGTAGATTTATGGTGTCAGGTTTTGGGAAAAATGTAAAAGTATCTTCACCGATCAGGTCGGGTTGTAGAGTAAGTGGATTAATGGTGCTTATAGTATCTTTTGTATAATAAATTCTATCCGGATCAAAATCTTCATGTACCCTATATATTTTTAGGGATTGTGGGACAGAAAAATCTAATGAATTGTATAAAGGAGAAATAATCCTCATGCTACAGGAGATAAACTGTGCATCCGTAGGAATAGGGGTGGTAACTACATTTCCAGATGTATCTACACTTACGACTTCTACCGGAACAAACTGAGAATTTAAAGATGCTTTTACCGTTCCAAATTGAGCATTTTGATATCGTCCAAAAACTCCAGTAAAACTAAAAGCATTTTCATCCACTGTCCTGGAATCAATACTGTCAATCAAGGTAGTATTAATATTTACAGGAAAGTCCTTAAAAAATACCCCGATCTGATCGTCCGGGGTAAGTACTAAGCCAATTTCGCTTGGGTCTTCACATGAAAGTAAGACCAGCAATGCAATCACTGCTGGTCCTAATTTTATTCTATCCAACAAGTTCATTATACAAATTAAAATACTCCTCTAAAAAATCATCGTCTTTCTCGATGGTCTCTGCCTTCTTACCGTTATCTAATTGTGTAATTAAACTGTCAAAGTTTTTGCTGAATTTTTCTTCAGCATTGATTACTACGTCAGAATACTCCATTCCCAATTTAATAAATCCATCAAAATCTCCTGATTCAAGATTACTTAGCATAGAGTCTTCAATGTCAATCATCTTTACTTTTGAGATGAGGTCCTTATCAAACTTATGATTGAATTTATTATTGTAAACAGTAAATACTGTTTTCGCACTTTGGAAAATGGGATCGTTCTTGTATGTAGTTTTTAAATACATCGGAATTAAGCTGGTCATCCAGTCGTTGCAATGAACAATGTCCGGGGCCCAACCCAGTTTCTTAACTGTTTCAATTACACCTTTACAAAAGAAAATTGCTCGCTCATCGTTGTCAGCGTAGAAATTATCTTCCTTATCGAAGAAAACGGATTTTCTATGAAAATAGTCTTCATTATCAATAAAATATACTTGAAGTTTTGCATTTGGAATTGAGGCAACCTTGATTACCAGTGGTTTCTCCTCTTCTCCGACAGCAATATTTATTCCCGATAATCGCACTACCTCATGTAGCCTGTTTTTTCTCTCATTAATCAACCCAAAACGAGGTACCAGTATCCTGATCTCCATACCCTTCTCTTGCATAGCTTGAGGCAGCTTTCTTACGAAGTCTGCCACTTCAGAGGTTTGAAGAAAAGGATTGATCTCGCTGGCTACATAAAGAATTCTTAATTTTGCCATATTTATAATGATTTGTTTTCTTTTCTTGAAATGCAGCTACAAAAGTACAAAATTTTTACCTGTTTTCAAGATATTTTACTCTCAAAGACGTATTTTTGCGGGCTATTAAACTAAAAAATGCCGGTTTTCCAGAAAATTAAGCCCATGAGGCAATTCCTAAATACTGCCAGGATGAACGGGCAAACGGTTGGTCTGGTCCCAACAATGGGTGCATTGCATAAAGGTCATTCCAGTCTCCTGGAGCGATCAATGGAAGAGAATAACCTTACTGTCTGCAGTATATTTGTTAACCCAGAACAGTTTAACGATCCCAAAGATTTAGAACAGTATCCAAGGGATTTTGATAAAGATGAAGAAGTAATTAATAATTTGGGTCCGGCAGTGATATTTTATCCTTCAAATGATGAAATGTACCTTGAAAAGCCTTTCGTAAGTTTTGATTTTGGGTCGTTGGATAAAACTATGGAAGGAGAATTCCGACAGGATCACTTTAGTGGAGTAGGGATTGTGGTTTGTAAATTGTTCAATATTATTCGACCCACTAAGGCATATTTTGGACAAAAAGATTTTCAGCAAGTTTCGATTATAAAGAAAATTGTAAATGATCTATCGTACGAAACCGAGATTGTTGAAGTCCCTACAGTACGGGAAGAGGATGGACTTGCCTTTTCCTCCCGTAACCAAAACTTGACTCATGACCAAAGAGAAATAGCTCCTATTCTATTTCAGGGTCTTAATTTAGCAAAAAGTGAGTTGTTGAACGGATTGGAAATTGAGCAAGTAAAGCAACACATCTCTCAGCTGTTCCATAAGAAATGGTTAACTCTGGAATATTTCGAAGTGGTAAATGCTAATAATCTGAATTCCGTAAATGACATCTCTTCTGCCAAAGAAATCGTATTATGTGTAGCTGCAAAAATTGGCAATGTTCGTTTAATAGATAATCTGCCACTTTTTGATTAAGTCATTTATTGGGTTAATTTTGCACTCGAAATACAGAATAGATGAGGATAGAAGTAATGAAATCAAAAATTCACCGGGTAAAAATTACCCAGGCTGAATTACATTATGTTGGGAGCATCACCATCGATGAAGATTTGATGGATGCAGCAGACCTTGTGGAGAATGAAAAAGTCCAAATCGTCAATATAAACAATGGAGAGCGTCTAGAAACTTATGTAATTAAGGGAGAAAGAGGCTCAGGCGAAATTTGTATGAATGGACCTGCTGCCCGAAAAGTCCAGGTTGGGGATATAGTCATCATCATTTCTTATGGATCTGTTGAAAGGGATGAGGCTAAAAACCATAATCCCATTGTCATTTTCCCCGATCAAAATAACCGCCTAGTACATTAGCCTAGTGAATTCAATTAACCTAAAATCAGTCCTTAAGTATATTATTTCCTTGGGGGTTTCAGTCGGATTGCTTTGGTATTTATTCAAGGGAAGAGAAATTAATTATGAGCAGTTGCTGGAGGTAGAATATGGATGGGTTATTCTATCTGTGATTCTTTCCTGGTTGAGTCATTGGATACGGGCTTACCGTTGGAATCTGATGTTAAGCCCAATGGGTTATGAATTGACAACTTTCAGAACTTTTGTTGCAGTAATGGTAGGCTATTTAGCCAATCTCGTGTTCCCGAGAATGGGAGAAGTCTCACGGTGCGCGGTGCTTAAAAAAGTAGATAATGTTACTATTGCAACTTCAATTGGGTCGGTGGTTACAGAACGACTTATTGATTTTGCTTGCTTGATGGCCTTAATTCTGGCTGCATTGGCCGTGGATTATGAAGTAATTAATGATGCCCTGGTTTCTATATTTTCAGATAAGGCTGGAAATACGTCACCAAATATTATCCTCTATGGAATGTTGGCTGGGAGTGGACTTTTGGTTCTTGGATTTATTTTATGGAGACAGTATGGCAAAAAACTAATGGAATACCATTGGGCTCAGAGTATTAAGAAATTCTTGATTGAATTAAAGGAAGGCTTGAATAGTATTAAGGGGATTAAAAATAAATCTGCTTTTTATATTTCGACAGTCCTTTTATGGGTGCTCTATTTTTTGATGTCCTATGTTGTGGTGTATGCAATGCCACAAACCAGTCACCTTGGATTAGGTGTTGGACTTTCATTATTGGTAATGGGTGGATTGGGAATGTCTGCCCCTGTTCAAGGAGGGTTTGGAACCTATCATTTTTTAGTAACGGCTGTTCTCGTTGTTTATGGCATTCAAGAGGACGACGGCTTGTTTTTTGCCACATTATTGCATACATCCCAAACAGTCTCCGTTATTGTTGTTGGGAGCCTGAGTCTTTTTACCTCCATTATTCTTTCAAGAAATAAGAAAGTGGAGGTCAAGGCTTCCGGGAACACAAAATTTTCAACAGAAAATTAGTAACCACAGGCCCCGGTTAACCGTACTTAAGGAGAAATTATTAGCTGAAGATAAATAAAGTAAGAGATGGGAATAATACTAATAATGGTTGTATTTATGATCGTAAGCTACGCCGTAAATACACGTTTGAAGAATAAATTTAAGAAATACTCACAAATTGGTCTAAGGTCGAATTTATCAGGTAGGGAGATAGCAGAAAGAATGCTTTCTGATAATAAGATTTATGATGTTCAGGTAGTTTCCGTACAGGGAACATTAACCGATCATTACAATCCTTCCAATAAAACAGTGAACCTTAGTCCTGAAGTATATCATGGAAGATCTGCGGCTGCAGCTGCTATTGCAGCGCATGAATGTGGACATGCTGTCCAGCATGCTACAGCCTATTCCTTCTTAAAGTTTCGATCCGCGATGGTGCCTCTTCAAAATGTAAGTGCCAGGGTTTTGAATTTTGTGATTATGGTTTCGATATTTGGGGGCTTCCTGCTTTATTCAAGTTTTCCCACAAATCTAATTTTGACTGTCATTGTTGGATGTTACTCGGTGATCACTCTTTTCTCGATAGTTACGTTGCCCGTGGAGTTCGATGCATCTAAACGAGCACTTGCGTGGATTGGCAGTCATGGTATCGTAAATAGTCAGGAGCATGAAATGGCTAAAGATGCATTAAAATGGGCCGCAATGACTTATGTTGTTGCCGCTTTGGGATCATTGGTGACCTTAATGTATTACCTGATGATCCTCCTTGGGAACCGGGATTAAAGGAAATTTACTCTTCATGCATACTATTTTCATCAAAATTTCGTATTTTTGTACTCCTTAAAAAGAACCCCTTAAGTATGAACTTTGACCTGACAGAAGAGCAATTAGCCGTAAGAGATGCCGCTAGAGAATTTGCACAAATGGAACTCCTTCCCGGAGTAGTTGAGAGAGATAATGAACAACGTTTCCCGGCTGAGCAGGTAAAAAAAATGGGAGAACTCGGTTTTTTGGGAATGATGGTCGATCCCAAGTATAATGGAAGCGGAATGGATTCGATTTCCTACGTATTAGCTATGGAGGAAATTTCCAAAATTGATGCGTCTGCCTCTGTTGTAATGTCTGTAAACAATTCCCTTGTTTGCTGGGGATTAGAAACCTTTGGTTCAGAGGAACAAAAGCAAAAGTATCTTACCCGCCTTGCTTCTGGAGAAATCATTGGTGCATTTTGTCTTTCAGAACCTGAAGCAGGTTCAGATGCTACTTCACAGCATACTACAGCCGAAGATAAAGGAGATTACTATCTGATCAATGGAACTAAAAATTGGATTACGAATGGGAATTCCGCTTCAGTATACCTGGTAATGGCACAAACTCACCCGGAAAAACGTCATAAAGGAATCAACTGCTTCATAGTTGAGAAAGGACAACAGGGATTTGTAGTGGGTAAGAAGGAAGATAAATTGGGTATTCGGGGGTCAGATACGCACTCGTTGATGTTTACTGATGTTAAGGTACCGAAAGAGAATAGGATAGGTGAAGATGGTTTCGGTTTCAATTTTGCGATGAAAACCCTCAACGGTGGGCGTATCGGAATTGCCTCTCAGGCATTAGGTATCGCTTCAGGAGCTTATGAATTAGCCTTGCAGTATTCTAAAGAGAGAAAAGCTTTTGGAAAAGAAATTTCGCAACACCAGGCTATTCAGTTTAAGCTAGCAGACATGGCAACCAAAATAGACGCTGCGCGATTATTATGTCTTCAGGCGGCCTCACTAAAGGATAAAAAACAGGATTATGCTAAGGCTAGTGCAATGGCTAAACTCTTTGCATCTTCAGTTGCAATGGAAGTCACAGTTGAGGCGGTTCAGATTCATGGTGGTTATGGTTTTGTAAAGGAATTTCATGTAGAAAGGCTTATGAGAGATGCAAAAATCACACAAATCTATGAGGGAACCTCGGAAATACAGCGCATTGTTATCTCCAGAGAACTGTTATCAAAATAATAATAAGTTACTTTCTGGAGTTCTTTAGTTTCTCAAATAATTTTTTGTATTATTCGGAGAATGCATAAATTTTTATTAGATTTGTTCAAAATTTTTTATTGATAATTACATTTCTCACCAGCTAATTAGACTTATTCGGGAATATGGAAGATTATAATAAAATTGTTGAATCCTTAGGGGTGAAGTTTATCGCTGGTAAATCGGTCGAGATTCTGCACCCCGTCTCCATTGAAAATCTCTATCACATAGAGAATGCAATTATTCTATTAAACAAAGGAGAGATCCGGTTTGGAGATGAGGATGAAGTAGTAAAAGAAGGAGAGATCCTATTTATACCCAGCGGAAATTCACTAACGATAACTTATGGAGAAGGACATCATGTTCGAATGAATAATGATGATTTTATTGGAGCTAAAGAGAAGTATCTTAAAAGTCACAATGGTCCGGAAGAATTGACCGAGCAAAATTTCTCGATCATCACTTTTGATGCAAGAGTATTTGATACCGTAAGTTTTTTCAACTCCCTCGATATTCCTGCATTCCGATTAAGGGATAAAGTAATATCACAGGGTATTCGAGATGTGATTCAAGAAACGATATCGGATGAGGTGGGAAACAATCGTATTGTAAAAATATGCACGGAACAGTTGGTAATATTATGCCTAAGGTATATTATAAAAAATCAGTTGTTTGTAGAACAGCTTGCGACTAATTCCACTTATTTTAAAGACCCCCGACTCATTAATATTTTCTCATACATTAAAAATAATATTGGAGGGGATCTATCCAACAAAGTATTGGCAAATGTGGCGAATGTATCGGAGGATTATGTAGGTCAGTATTTTAAAATGCTTACAGGAATTAATCCTCAGGATTATATTGAATATCAACGGATGGAGGAAGCGGTAAGTTTGTTAAGAACCTCAAAGAAGAGTATTCGTGTGATCGGTAAAGATGTGGGTTATAAGGATACTGCCTATTTTTGTAGACGTTTTAAAATGATGTTTGGAATTCCTGCAGGAAAAATGAGAAGAAGGGAATCTTTAATGAATGTTTAATGATTTATTATAATCATTAACCGCATCTGAGATCTCAATAATCAGGTTGAGATTTTTTTCAATTCCATTTCCAACCACTAATACATCTGCACCGGCTTCCATGGACTGTATCACTTGTTCCGATGAACGGATACCTCCACCTACAATCAAAGGGCAATCTATTGATTTTTTCACCGTTGAAATCATCTCTTCAGATACTGGTTTTATTGCTCCACTTCCTGCATCCATATATATTAATTGAAGTCCCAACATCTCACCGGCCATTGCAGTACATGCGGCTACTGTTGGTTTGTCGCGAGGAATTGGTGTAGTATTGCTCATATAGGATACGGTGGTAGATTTACCTGATTCAATAATCATATATCCTGTAGGTAGAACTTCAAGTGAGCTGTTTTTTATAATTGGAGCCGCTAAAACATGCTGCCCAATGAGAAGATCAGGATTTCTCCCTGAGATCAGCGATAAAAATAAGATAGCATCCGCAGAAATATCAATTTGGGTGTTGTTTCCTGGAAATAGGATGACCGGAATATCAGAATAACTTTTTAAGAGCTGAATTATACTGTTTAAATTATCATTGGTAATCAGGCTACCACCAACGAAAAAGTAATCTACACGATTCTCTACGCATAGGTTGATCAATCGAATGCATTGCTGGGGATCTGTAACATTATCAGGATCCAGCAGAACTGCAAAGGATTTTTTTCCTTCTACTTGCTTACTCTTCAGATGCTGGAGTATCTGCTTCACCTTTTGAATAATTATTTAAAAATTCCATCAATTTTTCTCTTGCCATAGCCATGAGAAAAAAAGCAATCTGTTGCATTACGCTATTGAATATTCCAAGATTTGCACCATGATTGGTTTTTACCGGGAGATCAGGATTTGACTTGGATCCGCGCTGATCAATTAATGCCCTGACAAATGAATAGGCGATCACAATTGTTCCCCCAATTACCAATACTGTTTTCATCCAACGCTCAGCAGATGATTTCAGTTCTATTACCTGATTACGGATTGCATCCTTATGTGCTTCAGAATCCGCAACCAGTTGCTCTCTCTTTTGTATAGTTAAACGATCTTCATCCATACTATTCTTCGTTTATATCCAAAAATTTGACCACATATTGTATCAGGCGGTCTGTCAAATTAGTATATTTTCTTAGCAACAATAGGAGGATCAATAAAAATAAGTAAATACTGGATAAGATGATATACCCTATATATATGCTGTCATAACGGTGGTTCAAATATTCTGCAGCACCAAAACTTAATAAGAAAAATATGATGGAGACCAGGGCTAATATTATAATCCCAAAAGTTAGATTGACAATTCCCTTGGAAAGGTCGGTCTTGACATCAAACTTGATCAATTCAAGCTTGGCATCTATATAGCCGGTAAGGCTATCCATTAACTCTTTTAACTTTTGTTTATCCTGCAATCTGGTTCATTGTAGTTTCAACAATAAATTTAGTATTAATAATGGATATGAACTAAAATTAGATCAAAAACCAAGAAGATTAGAACCTAAAGGGCAATTTCCAATTGCATCCGAATAAGAAGTTGATTATCGTTTACAGGTCGCTCTATATAAGTGATGTCTGACTGGACCTTCAAACTATGATTTCTAAAATACTTGGATACTCCCAATGTGTATTGATTATTATCCCGTAATACAGAAATGCCATTTTGATCTAGCTCATCTAAATTCTTATCTGCATTTAGTTTTGTATAGCGTCCGGAAATCTCAATATTATTATCAAATATATACCCTGAGCTAAGGTTAATAGCATTTCCAACCATAAAAGCTATTGAATCTCCCTCATCGGTTACCCCCCAGAGTTCACCATCAGATACTTCCTTGGTTGCATATTCTACCATGGCTGAAAATCCCTTGAATTTAAATATGGCATCTACAAAATAGGATCTCAAGTCACTTCGGGTATCCAGAAAGAATCCGGTATTCCCCCGAATTCTGGCGGCGTCATTATTTTGATCAAAGGAGGCTGCAATGGCTAATTTCGGCTTTTCTTCTCTAACAAGGTCTGCTCCTGAATAATCCCCTCCACTTTTAAAACTGCCAAAAGGGTAGACTTCTACCTTAAATGAATATTCGTATCCACCCTTATTGGAAACAGTTACATCTCTTCCCTCCCCTTTGGAAATGGCACCTACTAAACTCAAGTATTTAGTTTTTCGCCAAAGCTGTATTCCAATATCACGATCTGTTGTAAATCTTGAATTTAGAATACTTCGATCTACATGCTGTAATTTTTGAGAAGAAATTATCCTTTCCCTGTTTCCGGGTAATTTGGTTTGCCCAAACCACAGATACCAGTTTTTAGCAAAATTATACTTGGCTACAGCATCCAAAATTATCCTTGGAGTATTACTGCTTTCAGGGATATCCCCACCAGATTGATCACGGTTACTGAATCCCAGTTCGAGTTTGTAAACAAGTTTCGGAGTTAATGCATGGCCATCAAATTTTAATCGCATCCTTCTGACCAGAAGATTATCCGTATAATTATTATTGTCAAGGTTGACAACTCCGAAATACAGGGTCTGAAATCGAGCAGAAAACTTTAAAGAAGAAGTGGAGTCCTTTGAAGTTATTTGCAACCCTTTACCAAAGGTATCATACTTTATTGTTTGCGCGCTTACATGAAAAGCGCAAAGTAAAATAATTATGGAGATAAATGTGATGTTCTTAACCATTGTGATTGTTAGCCAGATGTTGCGGCAATGTTAATAAAAAATTACCGAATATAAACTCACCAAATGAATAGTGAGGAAAAATGTTTAGTTAATATTCTGTAAATCAATAATTTATTTACTGATATAAATTAAAAGGAACGGAATCAAAAAGAACACGATCAGTATATAATATAATCCAAATAAACGATAGGTCAGCGTAAGTTCGCCCAGCTTTTCAGATAGTTGGAGTGTAAATTTTCTTAGCTGAGGCATGGCCAAATAAAGGATAAACCCAAATAAATTAAAAAGCACATGAACAATCGCAATAGTGATAGCATCTGTAGATATAAAAAATGCGGCAATTAGTGCGGTAATGGTTGTGCCAACATTTGCGCCAATAATAAACGGGAATAGATTCTTTAAGGATACGGTTCCAGAAGCAGCAACCGGAACAATTATAGAAGTGGTAATGGAGCTGGATTGAATTCCAGCAGTTAATAAAGTACCAAGCCCAAAAGGCTTCCAAAAGTTTTGAATATTGCCATCATCCAGTTTACTTTCATTCTGGCTAATTAATGTCTTTGAAATTTGATTACTGATTACTTTTATCGAAATGAAGAGAAGTATACAACCCATAAATAAGGATATATAGGGGTTAGAAATAAAGCCATAAACTAAATCTGTGAGTGGTGAAGTTAAGTCAAGGTTATAATCACCATTTATAAAAAGTTTACTTGATCTTGCTTTAAGTAGATCCGACAGAATGTATGCCAATCCAGACAAAAACTTAAAGAAGTACTCCAGCGGAAATAAGATCACAACCATGGTAATATTAAACAGGTCATGCAATACACCAGCAGAGAATGCTCTTTGAAAATCCGGTTTTTTGGTCATAAAACTCAACGATATCAATGTGCTGGTTAGGGTGGTCCCAATATTTGCACCCATGATCATCGGAATTGCATTTTCGAAATTCATGGAACCAGCAGCGACAATGGCTACGATCATGGATGTAGTTGTAGAGCTACTCTGTATAATAGCAGTAATCAATAATCCAGTAAATAAACTAATCAGGGGATTATCGGTAATGGATAAAATGGAACGAGCCGTTTCATTTCCAATCTGCTTAAAAGATTCAATCATTAAATCGATTGAAAAAAGAAAGAAGTAAGCAATCGCCAGGATAAAAATAGTTCGTAATATCGTAGAAGATGGTTTGCTCACTCGAATTATTATTGATAGAGGGATGATGGCGCGGAAAGTGAAGGTGCAAAAATAACCATTGCGGGGTAATATAAGTGTTCAAAATTGATTCTTAACAATATGATAATATTATTATTTCGAAAACTATCATATATTTAGTGCGCAATTACCGCACATAGCAATCGTAAATAACTCCAGCAGATATGGAATATGGGATATATGATGTACTAACCCTTCTGGGTGCTCTTGGATTTTTCATTTATGGAATGAAAATCATGAGTGAAGGGATTCAACAAGCTGCTGGTGAACGACTTCGGTTGATCTTAAGCGCAATGACTAAAAATCGCTTTTTAGGTGTGGCCACTGGATTTTTAATTACAGGAATTGTTCAATCCTCATCTGCAACTACTGTAATGACGGTAAGTTTTGTAAATGCAGGACTATTAACTTTAGTAGAGTCTGCCGGTGTAATGATGGGGGCAAACATTGGAACAACGGTCACCGCTTGGTTTCTTTCTATTCTAGGCTTTAAGGTAAAGATATCTGCTCTTGCTTTACCAATAATTGCAATTGGACTACCGATGAATATTATTGGTAATGATAAAATGAAAACCTGGGGGCAGTTTATGATAGGTTTTGCGCTATTATTCATGGGATTAAGTGAATTGAAAAGCGCAGTTCCAGATGTAAAAAATAACCCTGAAATTTTAGAGTTTTTAGCGAATTACACAGATTTAGGAATATTGACTACATTAATGTTTGTAGTCATTGGAACTGTTCTCACTATCGTTGTGCAGTCTTCAAGTGCAGCCATGGCACTGACATTGGTTATGACCCATAGCGGATGGATCCCTTTTGAAGCAGCAGCAGCGATGGTATTGGGAGAAAATATAGGTACCACAATTACGGCTGAGTTGGCTTCCCTGGTGGGTAATGTGTATGCTAAAAGATCAGCACGCATTCATTCTACTTTCAATATTATTGGAGTTACTTGGATGATTATTGTTCTTCCATATTTTCTGGATTTAGTCACTTATCTGACAGTTAATGTTGGGGGCTTGGATTCACCAGAGACTACACCGGAGTCTATACCCTATGCACTTTCTGCTTTTCATACCATGTTTAATGCAACCAATGTACTGCTACTTATATGGTTTGTTCCCACCTTGGTTAAGGTAGCTACTCGATTGGTACCCTCAAAAGGAGATGAGGACGAGGAATTTCATCTGGAATTTATTGGAACTAACTTGATGCGGAGCCCTGATTTTTTACTTGCAGAAGTAAAAAGGGAGCTTCAAAAATTTGGCAATTTGGTGGTGAAAATGAATAAGGTGCTCCGGGATTTCATCTATGAGAAAGATGAAAAAAAGAACAAGAAATTAATAGCCAAACTCGGGAAATATGAAGAAATCACCGACCGAATGGAAGAAGAAATTGATAATTTTCTGGTAAAGATGTCAGAAGGACAATTGACAACAAAATCTTCCATACTTCTACGGAGTTTTTTAAGTATTACCTCTGATCTGGAACGACTGGCTGATATCATGCACCAAATGGGGACGGATATTCGTAGAGGGAATAAAATGGGAATAATATTTACTAAAACTCAAAAAGAAGGAATGGAATCTATTTTGGATAAGGTTTCAGAGGCTTTTGAAATAATGAGAAAGAATCTTGAAGTAAGTCAATCACATGTGGGTCTGAATGAAGCCATTGAAAAAGAAAATGAGATCAATAAACTAAAAAATAAACTTAGAAAAGCTCATTTAAAAAGCGTAGAAGACAGAGATTATGATGTTAAGAGTGGTATAATTTATAAGGACCTTTTTACTGCCAGCGAAAAATTGGGAGACCACATTATTAATGTTTCTGAAGCAGCGGCAGGATTTATCACTAAAGATGAAGAAGATTTGGAAGGATCTGAAATCAACCCTGAATGATATACTAATTCCCCAGTTCCTTTAATGCGATCCAGGACATCAAGCCAATTCCTGTTTCCAGAGCTGATTCATCGATATCAAAAGTAGAAGTATGTACGGATGAAGTAATTCCCCTCTCTTCATTACGTGTACCCAGACGATAAAAACAACCATCTACTTCATGGGTATAGAACGCAAAATCTTCCCCAGCCATCCATATATCAAGGTCTTCAACATTTTCCTTTCCCAGGAATTCTTCTGCATAGGATCGCGCTCTTCTGGTTATATTAGGTTCGTTTTCGAGGAAGGGATAGCCTTTTTTTACTTCAAAATCACAGCTTCCACCCATACTTTTAGCCATACCTTCCGCCATATCCTTCATTAGTATATGAGCTTTATTTCTCCATTCTTCATTGAGTGTCCTGAACGTTCCTTCTACATATACTTCATCCGGTATCACATTGGTTGCTCCGTTTGCAATTACTTTTCCAAATGACACCACCGATGGTAGTTTAGGACTGGCTCTCCGACTAACAATTTGTTGTAAGCCAAGAATAATTTGTGATGTAATGACAACAGGATCAATGTTATATTCCGGCATCGCGGCATGCCCCCCTTTACCCTTGACAGTCATATACAATTCGTCGGCACTGGCCATATACATACCTTCCCGAAATCCTACTTTCCCTGCATCAATAAAGGGCATTACATGTTGTCCTATAATGCCGGAGGGTTCAGGGTTTTTAAGAACTCCTTCCTTAATCATAAGTGAAGCACCTCCTGGAAATTTCTCCTCACCAGGTTGAAAAATTAATTTTATAGATCCGCTAAATTGGTCTGAAAGAGTAGAAAGAATTTTTGCCGTTCCAAGGAGTGAAGAAGTGTGCACATCGTGACCACAGGCGTGCATTACTCCATTATTTTTAGATTTATAAGGCACATCATTTGTTTCCTGTATGGGAAGAGCATCCATATCAGCTCTTAACGCAATCATGTTTTTTTCAGGATCTTTCCCCTTAATTACCACAGTTACGCCTGTCCCTGCAACGCCATCGATCGGATTAAGTCCAAAGGATTTTAGTTTTTCTACCACAAACCTGGAAGTTTCATACTCTTGAAAAGATAGTTCAGGATGAGCGTGTAAATGATGTCTCATCTCCACAACTTCTGTAGAATACTGATTGGCAAGTTCCTTAATTCTATCAATCAGATTCATGTTGAATTTTAATTCGTTCTGGAATAATTATTGTGGTTGGAAAAGAGCTTTTTAAAGCTACAAAGTCTTTGTGGGCTTCCATTTTAGTATAATATTGCCCTACTTTTACTTCAAAATTTGGAGAATCAAAGATTAGCTTTGGACGCGAATCAGGTAGAACTCGGTAGACTCTGTTTTTCATTGAAGTTGCTTCTTCACGATCCCGTCCTGTAAATACCTGAATGCTATATCCAGTGACATAACCTCCCTGCTTTCTAAGACTGCTTATACTGTCTAAAAATGTGTTTAATTCCTCTGTAATTTCGTCTTCTGCCATAAATGTATACTGTAGAGAATCTTTACCGGTCTCATTTTCAATGATTACCATTGAGTCCTTTGCTTCAAGATCATCATAGTCCAGACGATATGCTGAAAGGTCTTCCTTATAATTGGAAGATTTGGAAGTTGAACTCAACGTGCAACTCGTGGTAATTGCGGATAAAATCAGAAGTATATGAAAGTAATTCACAACGGAAGATAGTCAAGAATATATTAATCATCAATCAGAACACATCTGCTTGCCTTAATATCTTCTTCAACAGTTTTAAATTTTACATCTTTTTTAACACTTCCGTCCATGTATTGAACAGAAACCCGCTCATTTCTTCCCGCTACCTTCTCTGATTTCACAGGTGCTGTTTTTTCTACAGGAGGTCGATTTTGGTTAGTTTGACCTTTTCCACTTAACAGCGATTGACTTTCTTCTTTGCTTTCCCTGTAATTTTGTTGTCTTCGTTGCTTCCTGGCCTCTGATAATTGGTCCGGCTGTTGAACAGGAGGTTGTGCTTTCATCAGGAATGAAACGGTATTTTCATTAACCTTGGCAATGAATCGTTTAAACAGTTCGAATCCTTCGAACTTATAGATCAACAACGGGTCTTTTTGCTCATATACTGCATTCTGTACAGACTGTTTCAGATCGTCCATATCCCGAAGATGTTCCTTCCAATTCTGATCAATAACTCCCAGTGCGATAAACTTCTCCATGGATTTGATTAACTCTTTCCCATCTGTTTCAATAGCCTTTTCCAGATCAGTAATGATCTGAATTCTTCTCTTGGTATCTTGAAATGGCACTAAAATATCTTTTACCGTCGCTCCCTTTTCTTTATGTAAATCCTTCAAGACGGGTAAGGCCTTATCCAGAATATGCTGATTCTTTACCTGATAATGTTTCAGAGATTCATCATAAAGTTGCTGAGTCAGATCATCCACTGAATTGGCTTTAAAACCCTCTTCATCCAGATTAAAGTCAATTCCCAAGACACCCAGCGCATTTAATTTTAAACTTTCGAAATTCTCAGACATCTTGGCATTATAAGCCATATCTTCGCAGGTATCATAGATCATATTCATGATATCCAGATCCAGGCGCTCTCCATACAAAGCATTTTTTCTACGCTTGTAAATTACCTCACGCTGAGAATTCATTACATCATCATATTCCAGCAGTCTTTTTCGTATTCCAAAATTGTTCTCTTCTACTTTTTTCTGTGCACGCTCAATTGACTTCGTGATCATGGAGTGCTGAATTACTTCTCCTTCTTCCATGCCAAGACGGTCCATAAGTTTGGCTATCCGGTCAGTAGCAAACAGACGCATTAAATTATCTTCCAGCGATACAAAAAATTGTGATGATCCTACATCTCCCTGTCTTCCGGAACGACCTCTAAGCTGACGGTCTACACGTCTGGATTCATGACGTTCAGTACCAATAATCGCCAATCCACCAGCTTGCTTTGATTCTGGGGTTAGTTTAATATCCGTTCCCCTTCCAGCCA
>Ga0316204_10002188_pt1 | contig 46108 bp, 46 predicted proteins | sample 6monrhotite_MG_2_FD_205661 | JGI IMG/M metagenome (GOLD analysis project Ga0316204, IMG submission 205661) | Microbial mat bacterial communities from mineral coupon in-situ incubated in ocean water Damariscotta River, Maine, United States -... | ecosystem: Environmental > Aquatic > Marine >... | reverse complement strand
ATGGAGCCCTTGGGGTATATCCCTCCGGCAGAAGCTGAGGCAAACTACTATAGGCAATATACGCCGTCACGCCGCTGTTGCGGCATGATTTAAACCAAACAGCCTCCGCGAAACCCGGGGCGGTTCACCTTTGGAATTGTTGACATCAGGGAGGAATCCACAGCCATGTCCAGGTCTCCTTTTCTCGTTTCCATCGGGGAAAAGGGGACAGAATTATTTACAGACTATTGGTCAACAACTAATCCCTCCGCCCCCTTTTCGATGACGAGTGGTTGCCACAGAGTTGTGAACGCCCTCATTTGAGGGGAGCCATAAACACTGCGGGGCCTGCCCTCCTCCGTTGAAACCGCTATTGCCCAAATTTAAGTGAAGTAACGGATGCCGTATTGCCAATCAGTGCGCATTGAGTATCGTCCCCATAGATCGTAACTGCTTGCTTAGAAACCACCGCAGCCATCGCCATAGATAGCCACATCTTTTTCAATTCCACGTCAACTGCAGTATCCCAATACCCGAAACGATTTGGTATTGCGCAACCACAATTGTTATTTTTATCAATATTCAAATACACCACACTATCAGTCCACCGGTGAACGGAAAGGATATGTGCGGCACTTGCACTACAAAGTGCCGCGTAGGACGTTCCAGAAAACCCTACCAGTAGTAGCACCATGCATAATTTGGTCAAACGAATCGATCCCCTCATGAACTACCCCTCCAAAAAAAATTTAGTCACATAATACTTAGGAAAAATGGCACAGAATTATCTACATGCTCTTGGTCAACACATAATCCCTCCGTCCCCTTTTCGTTTTTATGGCGCCGTAGAGTCGTTTCGGGAATGGTCTTGTCCTGCGAACCATCGGGGAGTAGGGCAAGGGCATGGACGGAGGACAGTCGGGGCAAAAAGAATAGCTGCCGCGTAAGCGAGGCGTTTTTGCGACAGGATGTGCAAAAACAATCCCGAGGTAGCGGCACTATCGCCCAGCCAGTATCGCCGGTTCGCTGATTCCAATCTGTACTTGAATCAAACTTTATCTGCTTGTTCTAAAAAAATAGCCGCCTACAATCCGTCACCAATCCGGTTCGATACGGCGCAACTGTCGATTGACCGCGATCAACGACCCAAGGACCCCAAGCAACACACCGGCCAATAGGATTCCGCCCCCCAATGGGAGGTCGATCCCGCTCAGGAGGCTGTCACTGTCATAGAGGCGCAGCAGGGCGCGAATCGGCCCGTCCAGCAGGAGCATCGCGAGGCTGATGAGCAAGAGCGCCGTCGCGGCGCCGGTCACCCCCAGCCAAAAACCCGTATACAAAAATGGGCGCCGGATAAACGCGGTGGTAGCACCCACCAGTTTCTCAACGGCAATCTCCTCGCGCCGCCTCTCGACCTCGATACGCGCGCTGTTACCGATAGTCAGTAAGACCGCGATCGAAAAAAGCGAGGCTAAGATCAGGGTGGCCCGCTGCCCCAGGTGGGTAATGGCTTGCAGTCGCTGAACCCAGCGCAAATCGAGTTGCGCCATATCGATTTCGGGAAAGGCCTGTAAGGTTGCGGTCATTGCCTCCAGCGCCGCCGCCTCCGCAGCCGGATCGGGGAATATCACCAACACGACCGGCAACGGGTTCTCTCCCAAGACCTCGACGGCCTCCGAGACCCCAAATGCATGCCTGAACTCGGCAAGTGCAGCGCCTGGACCCTTTGCCTCCAGTCGGATGGCGCCGACCTGGGACTCGATGCGACGTTGAAGATTCGGGACGTCCTTCAGTGTCAGGGACGGATTCAGGAATAGAGAGATTTGAGTGGAGTCGTCCCAACCCTCCGCCAAGCCCTGAAGATTTTTCAGGACGAGATGCAGGCCAACCGGAAGGGCCATGGCGATACCGATGATTGTGATCGTCAACAAGCTACCAAAGGGCTCACGAGCCAGGCGGCCAAGGCCGTGAAAAAAAGCCAGTAAGTGGGCAACCCAAAATCCAACCAGGCTCCTGCCGAACGGCGGCCGCAACTGATCAGATCGGGGGGACGCCCCAACCTGCTTCTTGCGCCGGTTCTGGCGGCGCGTTGCCGACCTATGGGTGCGACTCTTCCGCATCAGGTATGAAATCCGAGATGAGATTGCCGTGTTCGAGCTTAATCCGCCGACGATTGAAGCTCGAAATGAGTTCCAGGTCGTGGCTCGCCACAAGGATCGTCACGCCGACCTGCTGAAAATTGACGAATAAGTCAAAGATGTCCCGGGAGAGATCGGGGTCCAGGTTACCTGTCGGTTCGTCGGCCAGCAGCAAGGGGGGTTTGTTGACGACGGCCCTGGCAATCCCCACTCGCTGTTGCTCCCCCCCGGACAGATTCATCGGGTAACTGCGTTCACGATTCAGGAGCCCTACCTTGTCGAGCGCCGCCCGTACCATGCGCTGCAATTCCCGATGTCGATGACAGCCGTCTATCACGAGTGGCAGCGCGACATTGTCAAAGACCGTGCGGTCCGGGAGCAGGCGGTTGTCTTGAAAGATGACCCCGATACGACGCCGATGTCGTGGGATTTCGCGCTCACCCATGCGTGACACATTTCGACCATCAACCATGATTTGGCCGCCACTGACTTGCTCCAGGCGCGTAATGAGTTTTAGCAGGGTGCTCTTCCCTGCCCCGGAATGCCCGGTCAGAAAGACCATCTCGGCGGGTTCGATATGCAGATTGACGGCCTTGAGGGCCTCATGCCCCCCGGGATAACGCTTGCTGACGTTATTGAGCGCCAACATCGCCTATGCCCCCGGTCGACCGCCTGTCAGCGTACCGAGGCTCATCGTTCGAAGATGGCCCGGACGAAATCATCGGCGTCGAAATCACGCAGGCCGTCGATATCCTCACCAACGCCGATGAAGCGTATCGGCACGCCGACCCTTTTTGCAATGGCGAAGATGATACCGCCCTTGGCGGTGCCATCCAGTTTGGTCAGGGTCAACCCGGTCAGGCCGATCGCCTCGTGGAACTGCGTCGCCTGCGATAGGGCGTTCTGGCCGGTGCCGGCATCGACGACGAGCATGACCTCATGGGGTGCCGTCGGATCGACCTTGGCCATGACCCGTTTGATCTTGCGCAGCTCATCCATGAGATGACTCTGGGTATGCAATCTGCCTGCGGTATCCGCAATCAGGACATCAATACCACGCGCCTTGGCGGATTGAATGGCGTCAAAGACCACGGCAGCGGGATCGGAGGCCCTGGGTTGAGCAATCACAGGGACGTCGTTACGCGCACCCCAAACCACGAGCTGCTCCACGGCCGCAGCCCGGAAGGTGTCGCCGGCGGCCAACATGACGGAGTGCCCCTGCCGTTGCAACAGCTTGGCCAGCTTACCAATCGTCGTGGTCTTGCCAACGCCGTTGACACCGACCATGAGAATCACAAAAGGACTGTGTTGTGGGTTGATCTCCAGGCGCTGACTACACGGGGCCAGGATGCCTGCCAAGTCATCCTGCAGGGTCTGATAGAGGACATCACCATCGGTCAACTGCTTACGGGCAACCCGATCCGTGAGGTCATCAATAATCGTCTGCGTCGCCTCGACGCCGATATCGGCGGTCAACAGGACGGTCTCGATTTCTTCGAGGAGATCATCATCAATCTTTTTTCGGCCTTGAACCAGGCCGGCCAAGCCCTCAGCGAGGTTGCTGCGCGTCCGTTGCAGACGGTCCTTGAGTCTGCCAAAAAGCCCTTTTTTGCCCGATTCGCCTTGCACTTCACTCATGCCCGTCGGTCTTTATTCATGCGGATCGTCATGACCCCTCTGTGTCGGTTTATCGATCACCGATTTTCGCCGATAATAGAACCCTCGTCGATAATGGGGCCCGCCGCGTTCGCGAGATATCCTAGCATGAAGCGGCGTCCAGAATAAGCAAGTGGGGCCTATGGCAGTCGGATGCGTACCGGGGCCCCAAAACAGGACCAAAGCAATCGAGAACTCTTGGGGGATTTGGCTGTCCTATCCAAGTCCTTAAGTGGGAGATTATGCCTTGAAAAAACCCTTTATCCTTTTGTCCCTGGCCACCATGGCAGTCCTCTCGGCCTGTAGCCAGATACCATCGACCACCGCCGCCAAAACGGCCGAGACGCCGACAGAGGGCGGCGACGGCCTGACGCACGTCTATCGACTGGAAAACGGCCTCAAGGTCATCGTCCGTGAGGACCATCGCGCGCCCGTCGTCGTCTCCCAGATCTGGTACAAGGTCGGCAGCAGCTACGAGCCCAATGGCATTACCGGCATCTCGCATCTGCTCGAACACATGATGTTCAAGGGCACCAAAAGCCACCCGCCGGGTGAGTTCTCCAGAATCATCAGCGCCAACGGCGGGCGCGAAAACGCCTTCACCGGACAGGACTACACGGCCTATTTTCAACAACTCGAACGCGGCCGCCTAAAGGTCAGCTTCGAACTCGAGGCTGATCGCATGCACAACCTCGTGATCAAGCCAGAGGAGTTCGATAAGGAGCGTCAGGTCGTTATGGAGGAACGCCGCATGCGCACCGATGACAACCCCAACGCCCTGACCGACGAACAATTCAATGCCGCGGCCTTTACCAACAGCGGTTATCAGCACCCCATCATCGGCTGGATGCAAGATATCGAGGCCATTACCGTAGACGACCTGCGCCACTGGTATCAGCGTTGGTATGCACCCAACAACGCCACGCTGCTTGTCGTTGGGGACGTGACGGGGCCGGAGGTCCTGACACTCGCCAAGCAGTATTTCGGCCCGATTCTGGCCAATGACGCGCTCGACATCCGTCCACCTGCCGTCGAACCGGAACAATTGGGTCCCCGTGACGTCATCGTCAAAGCGCCCGCCAAGCTGCCCTATCTATTGATAGGTTACAAGGCGCCCGCACTGCACGGCGCTCAGGAGACCTGGGAGCCCTATGCCCTGGAGGTCCTGGCCGGCATCCTGGACGGCGGCAACAGTGCGCGCCTGTCGCGTGACCTGATCCGCGGCGATCAAATCGCTTCTTCCGTCGATGCCGGTTATGACATCGGCGGACGCATGCCCGGACTCTTCATGTTTGACGGCGTACCGAACGAAGGCAAGACCACGGTTGATCTAGGAAAGGCCTTGTCGAAACAGATCAAGACCCTTCAGGACGAGCCGGTACCCGCCGCGGAACTCGACCGAGTCAAGGCTCAGGTCATCGCCGCGGATGTCTACGACCGCGATTCAGTCTTCTACCAAGCCATGAAACTTGGCATGTACGAGACCGTTGGCTTGAGCTGGCGAGATGTCGGACGCTATGTCGATAACATCAATCAGGTCACGGCCGATCAGGTACAGGCCGTGGCCCGCAAGTACTTGATCGATGACCATAAGACCACTGCAACGCTCGTGCCCCTGCCCATGACCGGACAGCACCGGGGACATGGACCGATGGCCGGCCCGATTCGTTAGCGGCCTTGTTATTTAGATCGCTACGCAGAAAACAAGCGGCCAAACAGTTACACCGTTTCATACAGGATATCGCTCATGCCTATTGCAAAGACGTTTAGACCCCTACGCCATCGTCTGCTAATCGGACTAATCGCAGGTCTTATCACGGCCCCCGTGTTAGCGGGAATCGATATCCAACACTGGCAAACGGCCAATGGGGCCAGAGTCTACTTCGTGGCTGCTCCGGATCTGCCAATGGTGGACATTAAGTTGGTCTTCGATGCCGGAAGCGCTCGTGACGGTGATCATCCCGGCATCGGTCAGCTCACGGCCAATCTGATCGAGGATGGGACCGACGACATGAACGCAGATGCCGTCGCCAGCCGCTTCGAGTCCCTGGGTGCGCGTTTCAATACCCGCAGTCTGACCGACATGGCCAGCATCAGTCTCCGAAGCCTGTCTGACGCGCCCCATCTGAACCCATCGCTCGCGACCCTAGAAGAGATCCTGAAGGCCCCTGCCTTCGCGGAAGACGCTCTGCTGCGCGAACGTCGCCTCCAACTCGCCCGTCTCAACTCGGAAGAGGAATCTCCTGGTGATATCGCGCAACGGCTGTTCATGGCGGCTTTGTACGGACAACACCCCTATGCCACCGACCCCTTGGGCAGCGCGGAATCCTTGGCCACCATCGGTCGTGACGACATCCGAACCCATTACCAGCGCCTCTACGTCGCGGCCAATGCCGTGATCGCCATTGTTGGCGACCTGGACCTGAATCGGGCCAAACAGGTAGCGCGGCAACTCAGTAGCGCGCTGGATACCGGGAAGATCCCAGCCGCCATTCCGCCTGCCAAGCCACTGGCGCAGGCCACTACCCTGACCCGCGATTTCCCCTCTAGCCAGACCCATATCCTGATCGGCCAGCCAGGCATGAGACGCAGCGACCCGGATTATTTTCCACTGTATGTCGGCAATCATATACTCGGCGGTAGTGGACTCGTGGCCCGTATCAGCGAAGAAATCCGTGAAAAAAGAGGGCTGGCCTATAGCGCCTATAGCTATTTTTCCCCCATGCGGGTCGATGGCCCGTTTACGATGGGGCTGCAAACCCGCAACGAGAAGGCCGCGGAGGCCCGTGGTCTGATGATCGATATCCTGCGCGAATTCATTGAAAAGGGTCCAACCGAGGACGAGCTGGAGGCCTCAAAGCAAAATATTACGGGTGGCTTTCCGTTGCGCATTTCGAGCAATAAAAAGATTGTCGGATACCTGGCTGCGATCGGTTTTTACAATCTCCCGCTCGGCTACTTGGATACCTTCAATGAAAAGGTCAGCGCTGTAACCGCCGGGCGGATCGTTGATGCCTTCCAGCGTCGACTCGACCCCGACCAACTTGTCACGGTCGCGGTCGGCGGAAACGATAAGCCTCAGTGAACAAGACCACGGCCAATCGCCCTGAAGGCGTCGTCCGTATCATTGGCGGACATTGGCGGGGCCGCAAACTCACCTTTCCGCAACAGACCGCGATACGGCCCACGCCGGACCGGGTACGCGAGACCGTATTCAATTGGCTGCAAGGCTGGGTCCATGACGCCCGTTGCCTTGACCTCTACGCAGGCAGCGGTATCCTCGGGCTTGAGGCCTTATCGCGTGGGGCACGTTCCGTGACACTGGTGGACGAGGACATCAGAGTCGTTCAGCAACTGCAACGCTGTTGTGAACAATTGGACACGCGGGATGCGCGGGTCGAATGGACCGCTGCCGACGACTTTCTGCTCAAAAACGACGGGATACGGTACGATATTGTCTTTCTCGACCCCCCTTACCGTGATCGACGCCTGACTCAAGATTGTGAACGACTCGAACGATATGGTTTACTCTCCGACGAGGCCTGGATCTACCTCGAGGACGCCACCGCCCATGATCGGCCTGAAATCCCCGACAACTGGTCCTATTACCGGGAGAAGACGGCCGGCCAGGTGTGTTACCGGCTGGCTAAAAGAGGTTCAGGAACACAAGACAGGCAATCGCCGGTATGACGAAGATCACCGCAATCTATCCAGGGACATTTGACCCAATGACGCTGGGCCACGCTGATATCGTCGGCCGGGCCGCCCATCTGTTCGACCATGTCATCGTGGGGGTCGCCGCCAGTCCGTCCAAGACCCCTGTGTTCTCCTGGCAGGAACGGATTGACCTGGCCCAGACCGCCTTGTCATCATTCACCCGGGTCGAGGTCACCGGCTTCGATAACCTGTTGGTGGACTACGCCGGACAGCGGGGCGCCCAGGTGATCATTCGTGGCCTTCGGGCGGTATCGGACTTCGAATACGAGTTCCAACTGTCGCGAATGAACCGAAAGCTGGCGCGCGACATCGAGACGCTATACCTTACTCCTTCGGAACAATTCGAATATATCTCCTCGAGCCTGGTTCGGGAGATCGCGTCGCTGGGGGGAGATATCGGCGACTTCGTTCACCGTGATGTTCAAACAGCGCTTGCCGCGCGTCTGGGCGATCGAAATGGACGTCAGGAACCCTAAAATATTTATTCACTCCTAACTGCTAACTATGGAAGAACGAGCCTATGGCCCTGCTTATTACCGACGAATGCATCAACTGTGATGTCTGTGAACCCGAATGCCCAAACGGAGCGATCTATCAAGGGGAAGAGATCTACGAGATCAACCCTGACCTATGTACCGAGTGCGTGGGTCATTTCGATGAGCCCCAGTGCGTCGACGTCTGTCCCGTGGACTGCATCCCCAAGGACCCGGATCATGAGGAGACTGAAGAGCAGCTCATGGATAAGTATCACCGCCTCACGGACTGATGCACCGCCATTTGGAACAATAGATCTATGCGGAAGACAAAGATGATCCAGACAAGATACCGGACAGCCCACTGGGTAATATGGATCCTTGTCCTGCTACTGCAGGTCCCGGTGGTCATGGCCCGCGGCCAAGCCGCGATTGCCAGTGCCCACCCGCTCGCCACAGCCGCCGGACATGAGGTCCTGGCCGCAGGGGGCAACGCCTTTGATGCAGCCGTCGCCGTCAGTGCGGCCCTGGCCGTGGTCGAACCCGCGAGTTCGGGTCTGGGTGGCGGCGGATTCTGGCTGATACACCGCCAGGATGGCATTGATCTCATGATCGATGGTCGCGAGAAGGCGCCTCAGGCCGCATCCAGGGACATGTATCTAGATAAAAACGGCCACGTCATCCCGAAGTTATCAATCAACGGCGCGCTCGCGGCAGGCATCCCTGGGACAGCGGCGGCGCTAGACTTTCTCGCCACCCGTTACGGCAAGCTGCCCCTAAGCCAGGATCTCGCCCCAGCCATTGAACTCGCCCGAGAAGGTTTTACTGTAGGAGAACACTACCGCCGACTGGCCCGGTTTCGGCTACCCGTACTGAAAGGCTTCCCGGCTTCCGCCCATCTTCTCGATCAAGGCAATGCCCCGGGCGAAGGTTTCGTGCTCAAACAAGCCGATCTGGCCAAGACCCTCGAGGCCATCGCCCAGAACGGCGCAAAGGGATTCTATTCCGGTGCTATCGCGAAACAACTCGTCGATGCGGTCGGCGCCGCTGGCGGGATCTGGACTCTGGACGACCTGCGTGACTACACGGTCAGCGTTCGCCCGCCGCTAAGGGGCGAATTCCAGGGTATGCGAATTACAACGGCCTCGCCGCCCTCTTCCGGGGGGGTCGGCCTGCTGACCATGCTCAATACCCTGGCCGGACAGGACTTGGATAAACTGTCTGAAGGCGACCGCGACCACCTGATTATCGAGGCCATGCGCCGCGCCTACCGGGACCGGGCCGAATACCTCGGCGACCCGGACTTTGTCGAGATGCCAGTCTCGCTGTTGATCAACCCTTATTACGGCCGGGGCTTAGCCCAATCAATACGCATGGACCGGGCCACGCCCAGTTCCAGCCTCCCTGGCTATGACCTCGACGCCCAGGCCGAAGCGCGCAATACCACCCATTTCTCAATCATCGACGGTGACGGCAACCGGGTCTCGGCCACGATGTCGATCAACTACCCCTTTGGATCGGGCCTCGTCGCCGAGGGGACCGGCGTCATCCTCAACGACGAGATGGATGATTTCTCCGCGAAACCTGGTGTACCCAACGTCTATGGCTTGATCGGATCAGAAGCGAATGCGATCGCACCGGGCAAACGCCCGCTGTCGAGCATGACGCCGACCTTTCTCGAGGATGACCGCGGCGTCGTCGCCCTAGGCACCCCTGGCGGTAGTCGGATCATCACAATGGTCCTATTGGCCGCACTGGACTACGCGGCCGGAGGCTCACCGAAAAGCATGGTCGCTGTACCCCGTTTTCATCACCAGTTCGTACCGGACCAGGTCAGCTACGAGCCTGGAGCCTTTACTCCAGAGCGGGTTCAAGACTTGAGTGGACGCGGGCACAAGCTCCACGCCATGCGCCGCACCTACGGCAACACGCAGGTCGTCATGTGGGATAAGCGGGAAAAGCGGTTTATGGCCGCCAGCGATCCTCGTGGCGAGGGTGCGGCCGAGGTCAAATAAGGCGTTATTTGAGATCGCCGCTCAGATGCCGGGTTGAATCGCGCGCTCGTAATCGATAATCAGCGGAGCATGGTCGGAGAATCGCTCGTCACGATAGACCGATGCGCCCTTGACGACATCACGCAAGTCGGGGGTGATGATCTGATAATCGATCCGCCAACCGACATTCTTGGCCCAGGCCTGACCCCGATTAGACCACCAGGTGTATTCATCCGCATCCTGATTGACAACCCGAAAAGCATCGACCATGCCGATGTTGTCGAACAGCTCGTCCATCCAGGCCCTTTCCTCGGGCAGGAAACCAGAATTCTTCTGATTGCCGCGCCAGTTCTTGATGTCGATTTTCTTATGGGCGATGTTCCAGTCCCCGCAAATGACATACGACCGGCCCGAAGCCGCCATATCGGCGAGCACGGGCCGGAAACGATCCATGAGGTCATATTTGACCACCTGCCGCTCCTCTTTGCTTGAACCTGACGGCAGATAGAGTGAGGCGACGGAAAGATCGCCGAAGTCGACCTGCAGGTAACGCCCCTCGGCATCAAACTCCGGCCAACCAAAGCCATAGGTCACCGCATCGGGTTCATGGCGACTGTAAACCGCTACGCCGCTGTAGCCGGGTTTTTCGGCCTCATGAAAAAAGCTGTGATAGCCTTCGGGCAGAAAAATCGCGTCAGTGATCTGGTGTTGCTTGGCCTTGAGTTCCTGAATACAGACGACATCGGCATTCTGTCCCTGAAGCCACTCAAAAAAACCCTTGCGGGCGGCGGCGCGGATACCGTTGACGTTGATTGATATGACCCGCATATCCGGGACTATTCCGGGGCCAGGGGTCGCGGCGAAATAACACCTAAAGCGATCTGCTCGCGATACTGAGCGCATAGGGCCAGGTTTCTCAAACACTGCCAACCGTTCGCCGCAGCGGGAGTCGCCGGCATTGCCCTTGCGCCTACGACGAGAAGCAGGGCGAGCCAAAAAATCAACACGGTCATTCTGGAAACCATAGGCGAATCTCTTGAATAGCTATATAAATTGCCGACCCTCGACCCACGGCGGGCATAAGCCATCAAGGGCCACAAACAGGATTCGGGGACTACGTAATATACCATAGTGTCCGGTTGCGCTAAGCCTGGCCTGAAGCCTTGCCCTGGCAATTATTACAGATGCCATAGATGTACAAGGCATGATCCGTAATCACGTAACCCATGCGCTCGGCGACCTCGCGCTGGTGTTTCTCGATATGCTCATCGACGAATTCATCTACCCGCCCGCAGGAAGTACACAGGATGTGGTCGTGGTGTTCGCCGTGGTCGAGTTCGTAGCATGAGGCGCCATCCCCGAAGTTGTGGCGAACGATCAGCCCGGCAGCCTCGAACTGGGTCAGTACCCGGTAGACGGTGGCAATCGGGATCCCGACATCATCGCCGTCCTCCACCAATCGCCGGTAGACATCCTCGGCGGACAAGTGATGAACATCACTCTCCTCAAGAAGCCGCAAAATACGCAAGCGCGGGTGCGTGACCTTGAGACCAACGCGTTTCAGGTCGAGGTCCGGTTCTGATTTGTCCGTAGTCGTTGGTGGTATGTTTGTAGTAGTCTTAGGCATCGTCAAACTGTAACTTAATTCCTGATGAGAATGCTCAATTATAGCGCACTAATCTTGCTCTGCATGTCCCTGGTCTCTATCACCTTGCCTGCCTGTACGATACACAGGGTTGATATTCAACAGGGAACCGTCATGGACCAGGAGAACCTGGACCGCATCAAACCGGGGATGACCAAGGAACAGGTCGTGTTTCTAGTCGGCGACGCCCCGATCCGGGACCCATTTCATCCCAATCGCTGGGACTATGTCTATACCTTCAAGTCCAGCACTGAAGGCATGACCGGAAAGCACATCGTCCTGCTATTCGATGGGGATACGTTGGCCAGCGTTCGTGAGAATGACTACTCACCCGAGGACTCAGGGAACCGATAACCTCAGCCGACCTCCGCGCATCACTCGCCCTCGACGTCCCCGCCCCCTTTCTTCATGCGCTTTCCGGCGGCGGCACGCTGCTTGCGCACCTCCTTGGGATCAGCGATGAGTTGCCGATATATCTCGATCCGATCACCCGCACGCAAGACACGATCGGCCTTGCAAATCTTGCCAAACACACCAACCTTCAGAGCGGCCGCGTCGTCGATTTCGGGAAAGTGTTCATTGATCCCGGAATGTTTGATTGCATCCGCAACGGTCGCGCCTTCAGCCACACTGACCGGCAGGATGAGCTGCTTTGCAGGTGTCGCATAGGCGACCTCGACCTCAATTCGATCACTACTAACCATACACCTGCCTCGCTCTGCGACAAAATGCGTCAACCAATGAGCCCGCCAGGGGCTCAAACAATTTGCCTGCCGTGGCCTTGAGCACTCTGTTAGTAAACTCGTAATCGAGTTCAAAATTTACGACACACCCCCCCTCGCCCGCAGGGTCAAACGACCAGACGCCGTCGAGCCGTTTAAAGGGGCCATCCTCAAGTTTCATATCAATCCGTTTATCCGGGCTCAGGCGATTCCGGGTTGTAAAGGTCATCTTGAGCGGTCCTTTCTGCAAGGTCAGGCTGGCCTTGATTTCGTCATCAGTTTGGCTCCATATGCGCGCATCATGACAGGCGGGCAGAAACCTGGGGTAGGTATCGATCGCATTGACCAGGCGATACATCTTGGCCGGACTGAAGGGTACGACGGCCGATCGCGACACCTTGGTCATCATGCCCCCACGACACCGATAGCATTCAGAAACACGATCGTTACGGCAGCTGGGGCCACATAGCGAAGACAGACATGCCACATGCCAAACAGCGCCGGGCGACCCATCGCCAGTTCATCACGACTGCTCCTCCGGCCCATCACCCAGGCCGCATAGAGCGCGATCAACAGCCCACCCAGGGGCAGCATGATATTCGCCGTCAGGAAGTCGAGCAAGTCAAAAAAGGTTTTGCCGAATAAGGTGAAACCGGCCCATTCGTTGAACGAAAATATCGTCCCCAAACCAACCAGCCAAGTCGCGGCACCAGCCCAGACCGAGGCAGTAACCCGGGTCATGCCATGGTTTTCGACGAGCCAGGCCACGGCCGGCTCAATCAGCGAGATTGAAGAGGTCCAGGCGGCAAACACTAGCAAGACAAAAAACAGCGTGCCGAAGAAGACACCGCCGGGCATCCTACCGAAAGCCACCGGCAAGGTCTGAAAGATCAGGCCCGGCCCCGCGCTCGGCTCCAAGCCGTTGGCGAACACAATCGGAAAAATCGCCATGCCCGCCATCAGGGCGACCAGGGTGTCGGCGGCGACGATAATCATGGCGGTAGACGCAATCGAGGCCGATTGAGGCATGTAGGAGCCGTAGACCATAATGGCGCCCATGCCAAGGCTCAAGGTGAAAAATGCGTGGCCCATGGCGATCAGGACACCGGCGCCCGTGATCTTGCTGAAATCTGGGTCGAACAGGAAATGCAAACCCCGAACAAAGCTGTCTGTCGTCATGGCATAGCCGACCAGCAGGATGAGGATCACGAACAGCGCCGGCATCAGGAAACGCACGGCCTGCTCCAATCCACTCTTGACCCCGCGTGCGACGACGATCATCGTAATCGCGATAAACAGCGTATGCCAGCCCAACAAGCGCGCTGGGCTCTCGGTTAGATTTGAAAAAATCGCGCCAATTTGCTCCGCCGAGGCGCCGACGAACTCGCCACTACCGGCACGAAAGACATAGGCCATGGCCCACCCGGCAATCACGCTGTAATAGGAAAGGATCAGAAAACCGGCAATGACGCCCATCCAGCCAATGTATTTCCAATGCGGGCTCGCGCCTTCCTTTCGCGATAGAATGCGCATGGTATTGATCGGGCTGTGGCGGCCACGGCGCCCTATCATGATCTCGGCCATCATGATGGGTAGGCCGATCATGGCAATACAGATCAGGTAGACCAGGACGAAGGCGCCGCCGCCGTTTTCGCCCGTGATATACGGGAATTTCCAGATGTTGCCGAGCCCGACAGCCGACCCTGCTGCGGCCAACACAAAGGTCCAGCGTGACGACCACTGGCCGTGGATGGTGAGGTCGCGTTGCTCAGACATAGCCGTTTTCTTCAATACTCTGATTCATCTATATCCCTCGTGGAATCTGGACTCAGGAACCGACGTCCCGGGCCAGCGACCTGAATTGGAGGTGGTAGAACATCTCCAGATAACGGCGAGTCTCGGCGCGCTCCAGATTGGTGACGTATTTCCAGAAACCATAGACCCGCGACAACATCATCATACGCTGCGCGTAGAGCCTCCAGGTATAGCGACTCTCGATACGCGCCAAAGCCGCGTCGGAAATCGTGCCCCAATATTTGGGGTCCTGAGCCGCTTGGTCGAAAAATACAGTCAATTTGGCTGCCGCCTCATCGCCGTGATTGGGATCTATGTGAAAACCCGAATACCCATCCTCAATAATCTCCAGGGGACCACCGTAGCGTGTCGCGAAGGTCGGCAGACCGGTGCTCATGGCCTCGACGACCGTCAGGCCGAAGGCCTCGAAGAGGGCGGGTTGAACGAAGACACCCTTCCGGTCGGCGACGAAGCGATACAGCTCCCCCGCCATGGATTTTTCCAGGTGAACCCCCAGCCAACGCACCTGACCGTCCAAGCCATATTCGTTCATGAGATCATGCATCCTGGCGATCTGGGCCTGTTCCTCCCGGTCACCCGAGCGATCTTCGGATACGTGACCGGCGATCAGCAGCAGATTGGCCGCCGAGCGCAGCTCGGGCGAGCGACCGTACCATTCCACCAGACCCGTTATGTTTTTTATGTGGTCCAACCGAGCCATGCTGAAGATAATGGGCTTGTCGCGATCCGTCAAACAACCACGGGCGTCATCCCGGTCAGCGTCACCGAAAACGAGCTCAGAGATCTCCTCATGGAGCGCCTTTAGGCGGCGATCGTGATCGTGATAGGGAAAATAGATGCGCTCGTCCGCGCCCGGTGAAACGATATTGAACTTGGCGTCATACATATCGATGCCGTCGACGACGCGATAAAGTCCCGGCAGGGTAAAACTACTGTAACTTTCATACTGCCCCAAACTGTGACTGTTGCCTGCGATCTCCTGATAGGTACTCGTGATAATGAAGTCGGAGGAATTCATTGCGATCAAGTCGGCTGTGAACTGGCAGGCAAAATGGTATTGGCTGTCGTTATCCTGCCAGTAGAGGTCCGACATCAAATATTTGGATTTTTCCAGCGCGTGGGCGATCGTGCACTGAGTGACCTGAAGTTCATGAGCCAACAGGGTCGCGACGAGGTTGCCGTCGGAATAATTGCCGATAATGAGGTCAGGGCGACCCGCTAATTCGGCCAGCACTTCCTTCTGGACCTCGGCTGCAAAGCCCTCGAGATAGGGCCAGATTTCGAAGCGCGACACCCAATGGGGCAAGACCTCTCCGTTCGGTCGCCGGAACGGCACCCTCAGTATACGGGCGTTTCCGGCCCCGGTGATGGGCTCGATACGCTGATTACAGGTCGTATCTCCGGCCTCCGGGATCAAGCGGGTCACGACCAGAATCTGAGGCTCAATATCCAAGCCTTGCTCGGCGATAGACAGCCGCATCTCCTGCTCCAGGGCGTGAACTTGGTCCAGGATATAGACGACCTGCCCGCCGGTATCCGGCAGACCCAGCACCCGGTCCTGGGCAAAATAACCATGAGGAGAAACGATAACGAGACTGAAGATCATCGGCACCCGGCTCAGGAAGCGCTCGATATCAGCGGGATCAGGCGCCTCCAGGATATCGACGAGCAGCGAAAAGGTCTCCCGCATGCGGGCCACTGTACGTCCCCAGCCCGGCTCAAAGCCATAGGTCGTCAGGGTGTGTGCTACGGCATCCCAGGTCGCGTCTTGTGGTTGCCCGGAGAGGAATTGCTCGGACTTACGCAGCCCCTGCCTCAAGGCGCTGATGGAATCGACGTGGGCATTGACCATAAGCTGCCGTCCCCGGCAATGGTGGACACGAAGAAAATCCACTAGCGATTGAAGGCCCTTCCCCTGCTCTTGGAAGAGTTCGCTCGACAGGCGCCGATTCAGAAACTCAACGCCTCGCCCAATCGACCTCGCCTCCTTGAGTTTCGGAAACTCTCGGTTGAAGGGACCGATATCGAATTCCAGTATCCGGTCCGTATCCGTTTGGCCGGTAACGAGACGCTCCTTGCAGGCCAGATACTGGCTGGGTGTTAGGGTTTCGATATCCAGGGAGTCAATATGGATTCGATAAAGCTTCATGCGCGCGATACGTGGCCGCGCCGCAAGATAGAACCAGGGGCCGTCAACAGCAGCCTCCTGACCGGCACCAATGGTCTCCGCAAGTACGCTGTCACGGATTGCGGTGCCGGCCTCTTCAGCGCAAAACTCACTGAAGATATCTTGAATGTCGGAGCGCAACAAAAATGGGCGTTTGAGTCCTGCGTAGCGCCGCAACAAGGTGTAAACGGCATCCCGGTGCTCATCGATAAATTGCTTCAGCGAATCCCGCAAGATTGTCACTCCATATCGGGGTCCCTGGGCGAACCCAGAAAATCATAGTGATCCATCGCCTCAAGGATACCGGCGGCATACTCGCCTTCGGCAAAGTAGATCCGTTCACGTCCTCGAAGCCCCTCCAGCTCGGGACCGTGGTTACCCACAACGACGCCGAGCGTCTCACCAGCCAGCATATCCTCGTCATTCCCGGAGTCCCCGGCGGCCAGGATATGCTCGACCGGGATACCCCACTTGTCGGCCACATAGCGCAGAGCTGCACCTTTGGATGCCCGAACCGGAAGAATATCGACGTAATAGCCGTGCGAGATAATGACCTCGGCATGGAGATCCTGTTGCCTGAGCGTTCGCCTGATGCGGGCCTGCGACGGCGGTTCAAGGCCATCAAAGAAATAGCTGATCTTAAACGCAGACTGGTCTCGCTCGGGTTGAAGTTTGAGGCCCGGCAGCTCAGCCAGCGCCGCGCGCACGTGTTCCGGCTCCCAGAGGTTATCGATATTCCGGCGCCAGATGTCATCGGATAGATACATCGGGGCATAGTAGATCTCGGTCACGGTGCCACAGATGTAAAAATCCGGCTCAGGGACCCGGCTCCGGCGCAGGGTTGAGCGCGTGCTATCAAGCTGACGCCCGCTGACCACGCCGAAGGCTAGGCGGTTACCGGCCCCGCGAACGCACTTGATGAAGTCCTGTAAGGCGCCGTCGTCGCCGATCAGGGTGTGGTCGACGTCACAGACCAGGATGCGATCCGCCGTGGCCAATCGTCCCTTGACGCGCGTCCTGACACCTCGCTCGACCGCCTTGCTCTTCTTACGCCGCCGCGGTAAACGTTTCAGGACCTCGCGGATATAGGTATGGGCATGGCCCGACCAGGAAAAATGGCGCCGGACGCCATTGAGCCCCGATTTCGACCAGCGCCGCCAGCGCGCCTGATTACTCAAGGCGTCGAGGATGAGTTCGCCCATGCGTTTCGAATCAAGGGGGTCGACCAGATAACCGTTATTGCAAAAACTCAGGATGTCTCTGGGTCCGCCGTCTTCGGTCGCGATGACCGGCAACCCGCTGGCGGCGGCCTCAAGCAGAGTCAGCCCGAATGGTTCCGTCAACGCCGGATTGACGAACACCCCGCGGCTCTTGGCAGCGATACGATAGAGGTAGGGCACATCCCGCGCTTCATGCTGCTTGGGAATGGCGACATGTCCGTAGAGGTCGTAACGATCTATCATCATGATCACCTCGGTCAGGACTTGCCTGGAACCCTTCTCCATCTTGCGGACATCGTCCCGGTTACCGGCCACGATGACGAGGTTGGCCTTGTCGCGCAGGCCTGGTGTCTCGGCATAGGCACGCACCAGCCCTGCGATATTCTTGCGGGGATCGGCCCTGGAAATAGCCAGGATCATCGGCCGTTCGGGGACGCTTAGAAAACGCGAAACCTCTTCGTAGATAGCGGGTTTGAATCGGCCTCGACGGGGCGGATAAAAGCGATCGAGATCGACACCCGGTGGAATCACAGCCATCCGTTGTGGCTGATTGTTGTCATAGAGGACGTATTGTTCCTCGACCTCCTGCTTGGTGCTGGTAATGACCAACTCGGCTAGGTCCAGGGCGCTTTCCTCGGCCTCGATACGCCGGCTGATATGGTATTGGCGTTCGATATTCTCGTCGGGCACGCCATTTGCTTTGAGGCGCTGCAACTTGACCCTGCCCATGGAGTGGCCCGTATAGACCAGGGGAACCTCAAGCAGACTGCACAAGCGGCGCCCGATATAACCGGCATCGGCATAGTGGGCATGGATGACGTCGGGGATGCGTCCAACGCGGCGGACATGCTTGAGCGCCTGATCGGCGAAGCTGTCGAGATAAGGCCACAGGACCTCCTTGCGCAGATAGCGCCGGGGTCCGCAGGGCAGACGGATGATTTGGGCTCCGGGGGCCAACTCCTCAACGGACTCGGCATAGTCCGGCGAGATCTTGCCATCCATCACCTGACGGGTCAGGACATCGACTCGCGCGACATCGTCATGAGCGGCAAGGGCGCGGGCCAGCTCGAGTACGTATTTGATCTGACCACCCGTATCGGCATCCTTGCCCAGTTCCATCTCCCGGCCCCGAACGAGACCATGAACCGTCACGAGTATCACATAAAGGCCACGCCCGTGGCTCGCCGTCATATACGCGACGCTCCCCAACGCTCCATGCATCGTTGATAAACGGCGGGATCGGGAATCGTCGCCCCTCGGATACCGCAGACCAGGGACGCGAATTCCAAGGCACGACTCAGGGTATCGGTCTGCGTCCACCCCAGAGACAGGCCAAGCAAGGCCACAGAGCTGAACGCATCCCCGGCGCCTACGGTATCCTTCAGGTCGTCCACTGGCACCGGCGCCCCCTGCCGGACTACGCCGTCTACATACAACTGAGCCCCAGCCTCGCCACGCGTGACGATCAATTGCCCGAATCCGAAGCGTTCCTTGAGTCTCCGCGCGCCCTCAGTCAGGAGGTCCGGCCCGCAGTCGGTGATTGCCTGCAGTTCAAGGTCATTGACCTTAGCCCAGTACGCCCCGGTCAGGACTTCAATAACCGTTTCCATGGGCGTCCATGGGGGGCGCAGGTTGACATCAACACAACGCCGCGCGCCAGCTGCGGCCAAGCGATCAAAGGCGTCCCGCGAATGCGCGTCCCGCAAGGCAAGTGTCCCGTGATAGAAGAGACCGGCCTTCACGTCGGCGACAGCGGAACAGGCCTGTTCGCCATCAATGAAGTCATAGGCTCGTTCGGCTACGATATCGAATGCCGGCTGACCATCCTTTAGCGTCACCCGGACTTGGCCGGTAGGATGCCGATCATCAACCTGCAACGCCGACAGGTCCAAGCCCCAACTGGACATCGTATCGATAACCCGCCGGCCCTGTTCGTCGTCCCCTACCCGGCTGACTAGGACGGGACTAAGACCGAAGCCCTGTAGATGCCAAGCGACATTGACGGGCGCTCCACCAAGCGCCTCTGTTCCGTCGGGAAAGTGATCAAATAGAACCTCGCCAAAAATCAGCGGACGGCCAGGCAACACACCATGTCCTCTCTCTTTAGCATCATCAGAATAAGCCACGGACCTACGATAGCAGCAATCAGAGACAACAACAATTTGACGGCACGCGCGCACGATCCTTGACACCTTGAATGTGGCGGTGATAATACGAAAATCAGATATTCAGCTCTAAGGCGAAAAAGACGGATCGTTGCATATTATGAATAAACGAAAACATCTCTTTTTTGTCTTCACAGCACTGGCCCTGTTGCTCCTCTTGTCCGCCTGCGCCGGACTGCCCCCTACCCAGGAAATGAGTGATGCCCGTCAGGCATTGCAGGCAGCTGATGACGTTGAAGCCTCGCAGATCCTGAGCGAGCGCATGGTACGCGTCGAAGCGCTTGTCCATGACGCCGAGCAGAACCTGTCCAGACATCATTACGGGCTGGCACGACAATCGGCGCTAGCCGCCAAGGACGAGGCCAATACCCTTCGTTCCGTGACCTGGGCGATCCGGCAGGCCCGAACCGCCATGGACCAGTTACCTGCTGAACTGGCTGAACTCAAGAAACGGCTGGAGACAAAACTTGGCTCTGCGGTGGTGGCGGCCCGAGCAGGACGAGATGCCGAGGCCATAGCGACCTGCGAACAAATCAGACAGGCCATCGAGACCGTGAGTGACGATAACGACCATTAAGGATTTGGTCTGCGTCAGCATTGGCGAATAGCCCGATCTAAAGCCCAGGAACTGACAGCAACATAAGGCAACAGCGTGAAAAAACTCGAACTAATCTTTGAACATGCACTTTGGAACAGCCGCTTTGTCGTCCTGTTCGCTGTTGTCAGCAGCCTGGCGGCGAGCATTGCCATGTTCTTCATGGCGACCGTTGACGCGTTCTATATGGTCGTCCATGTCGGCGAATACGCATCCCCCACCCTCGATTTGGCCAGCCGAAGCGCCATGCGTGGCTCCTCGATCACACACATCGTCGAGATCGTAGACGGCTATCTGCTGGCCACGGTCATGCTGATTTTTGCACTGGGTCTCTACGAGCTGTTTATCAGCAAGATCGACATGGCCGAGAACGACGAAAACGCCTCCAAAGTCCTGTTTATCACCAATCTCGACGATCTCAAGGCGCGGCTCGCCAAGGTCATCCTAATGATCCTGATCGTCAAATACTTCGAACACGCTACTGCCATGCATTTCGACAATGCGCTGGATCTACTCTATCTGGCTGCCGGTATTGCCTTGATCGGTCTGGCAATCTACCTGTCGCATGCCGCCGATGAACACGGCGGAGGTAAGCACTAGGTAAGCGCTACGGAAGATAGGGAAGAACCCCTTAAGTTTCGTCCTTCCGCGCCACTTAGTCTTCGATCCTGCCGTCCCGCGCCGCCAGCAATACAATCTGATCGAAGGCGTCAGCGTCAAGTAACCCCCGTTCCGCAACAATATCCCGAACAGGGCGGCCGCTGGATTCAGATATCTTCGCAATCTCCGCAGCCTCGGTATATCCGATACGGGTGTTGAGCAACGTTGCGAGCCCAACACTGGTCTGCAGAAAATCCTGGCAGCGTTCCCGGTCGACTGTGACCCCGGTCAGATTCTTGGTTGTCGCGGCCTCGATTGCGGCAGTGATCCAATCCATGGCATCGAACAGCGCGGAGCCGATCCCGGGCATCATGACGTTCAATTCCATCTGACCTGCCGCCGACATGGCCGCTATGGCCGCATCCTGACCCAGGACCTGATAGCAAACCATGTTCAGCATCTCGAACATAACCGGATTGACCTTACCCGGCATGATGCTCGATCCGGGTTGAACGGTCGGCAGGCGGATCTCACCGATACCGGTCCGCGGCCCCGAGGCCAACAGCCGCATATCGTTCGAGATCCGTGTGAGTTCGATCGCCAAATCGCGCAGCGCAGACGACAGGTTTTGTATGTCTCGCATCGACTGCATCTGCGCGGCCAAGTCCTCGGCCGATCGTATCGACTCCCCGGTCAGACCGGCCAATTCAAGCGCCACCTGTTCGGCATAACCGGGTGAGGTATTGAGCCCGGTACCTGCAGCGCTGCCGCCAAGGCCGATCTCGCACAAGGGTCCGCGCGCATCCGCGATCCGGTCGGCGCACCGTCTCAGCGTCCAACCATAGGCCTTGAACTCCCGGCCGATGGTCGTCGGGACAGCGTCCTGAAGGTGGGTGCGTGCGCTCTTGACGGTATCAACCTCGGCTTCCCCAAGCGCCTCGTAGGCCGCAGCCATGCCCTCGACGGCAGCGATCAACCGAGGAAGTTTGGCTAGGGCCGCCAATCGAATCGCCGTCGGGATGGTGTCGTTCGTACTCTGCCCCATGTTGACATGATCGTTCGGGTGTACCGGCGTATAAGTGCCACGCTGCCCACCGAGCGCAACGTTGGCAAGGTTTGCGACGACCTCATTGCTGTTCATGTTATGGCTGGTGCCCGCACCCGCCTGAAAACGGTCGACGACAAACTGATCGAGATACTCCCCTGCCAGGACCTTATCGCAAGCCGCGATAATGGCCCCCGCCCGTTGATCGTCCAGCCAGTCAGCCTTGTTGTTGGCGACAGCGGCTGCACGCTTGATGCGGACATGGGCACGCACGAAATCGACATCGGGCCGGCGCCCGCTGATCGGAAAATTCTCCACCGCCCGGGTGGTCTGAATGCCATACCAGGCTGAATCAGGGACCCCCAGGGTGCCCAGACTATCCTTCTCAATGCGTGTCGTGGTCATATCGATCTCCCGATCTTCAGTCATAGATCGGACTATCATACAAAAAATAAATCAATTGGATACAAGTAGAAAAACTGCGGTGAGGCGCGAAGGCGGTTGTCGCCAACCGCCTTCGCCAACCGGTGCGTGCCTATTTGACGCAGACAGCTCTGACCGAGGCCATGTCCGTCAACCCCTGCAGGCACTTCTCGATGCCGTCCTGCTTCAGGGTACGGGTGGTTCCTTCATTCAGCGCAACGCGGAGAAACTCGCTGACCGGGGCCCGTTCAATGATCATCTTCTTGATCGCCGGCGAGGCCTTCAACAGCTCGTTGATGGCGACGCGGCCGTCATAACCCGCGCCCTCGCAGCGAGGGCACCCCGTGGCGTGATACAGACTGACCTCACCCGCCTCGTCGCCATGACGACGTTTCCAATCATTGACGACCATTTCCTCAATAGCTGCGCGTTGTTCCGGGGCGGAATTCCGATTGACGAGGTCCTGACAATACTCTTCAGCAAGGGCATGCAGGTCTCCATCGTTCAGGATTTTGACCTTACGACAGTGAGTGCAGAGACGGCGTGCCAAACGCTGCGCCAGGATCCCGATCAGGGCGTCGGCCAGGTTTAAGGGGTCCATGCCCATGTCCAGGAAACGGGCAATACTGTCCACCGAGCTGTTGGTATGAAGTGTGGACAATACCAAGTGCCCCGTCAGAGAGGCCTCAATGCCCATAGCTGTGGTTTCACGATCACGCATTTCTCCGACCATGATGACGTCAGGGTCCGCGCGCAGAAACGTCCGCATCGCGTGGGCGAAAGTCACGCCAATCTTGGGATTGACCTGAACCTGCCGGAGACCCTTTTGGGTGATCTCCACGGGGTCCTCCGCAGTCCAGATCTTGCGCTCAGGGGTATTGAGATAGCCCATAATCGAATGCAGGGTCGTACTCTTGCCCGAGCCGGTAGGTCCGCAGACGATAAAAAGCCCGTAAGGGAGACTCACCATTTCGGTCAATGAGTCATAGTTGTCTTCGGTTAGACCAAGCTGACGCAGCGGGATGGGTTTGCCGCTCGTAAGCAGGCGCAGGACCACATCTTCCTGATTGCCGGCAGTCGGTATCGTGGCCACCCTGAGCTCGATGTTGACCGGTCCAAATTGACTGAAATTGATCTTCCCATCCTGGGGCTTGCGTCGTTCAGAGGTATCCATATTGGCCATGACCTTGATCCGCCCGACCAGCGGGACGTACATGGAAATGGGGATCTTGCGATACTCTTTGAGCACACCATCCTTACGCAACCGGATCAGACAGCGGCCCTTGTCCCCGGCGGCCGGTTCAATATGGATATCGGAGGCCTGCTGGTTATGCGCGTCAATGATGATTCGATTGGCGAGTTTGACCACAACGTTATCGGAAACATCGATCGTACCGTCGATCGCGGCACGATGAGGTCCATCTTCGGCCTTGACCTCTGCCGGCTCCTCATCCGAATAATAGAGTTCGATGAGCCGGGCGATGTCTTCAGCCGCAGCAACCACCGGCTCAACGCCGAGGTTGGTCTGAAAACGCACGGTCTCCAAGGCCTCGTGATCCAGGGGATTGAGCATGGCCACGACCAGGCGCTGACGGTAGCGGTAGATGGGCAACAGGAAATTCCCCCGCACGAAGTCCCCATCCAACATCCGGATGACCGTGGGGTCGAACTCAAGCGCGCCAAGGTCGATATACGGGATGCCCAGTTCCAAGGCCAAAGCCCAGTTGAGGTCATCCGTATTGATGAGCCCCCTATTCACCAGCAGTTCGCCCAAATACACTTGGTCTTTCGCCTTAGCCTGGACCTCCAGGGTCGTTTCCAGATCCTTGGAGCTGATGATCCCTGACTCAACAAAGATATTGCCCAAACGGTAGCCGTTAAGTGACGTCTTCGGCGTGTTTAGCGCCGAGATCAACCCCTCCCAAGAGTCAATAGTCGTTCGGGTACTGTTCTTTTGACGACGAACCACCTCGAACTGGATGCAAGCGTATTTCTCATCGGCATCATGCACCATGACGTCTCCGGGGAAGAAGGCATATTGATAGCGGTCTCCCTTTTCGTCACATGGGTACAAAAAGAGACCGTGGTCGTCGACCCAGTACCCCAGTGTTACGCCGGTAAAATCTTTGAGCCCGGGCGTTTTCACGCAATAACCGCGAGGCGCCAGAGTCGCCTCAGGTGCCTCTGGATCCGGCATGAAAAAATATGAGTCAGAGGATACGACTGAGTGAATACCGGACAAGGGAATGCGCTCCGGCGTCTCGCTGCCATCGGCTTCGATATGAATATTCCCTTTCTTCATATCGACGTCCACCAGTCGTCCGCTGATCGCCGTCCCGGAACCGTTTGTTAGACTGACCGGTGCGCGCGCCATAAGCGCGTTACCAGCGTCCACCAGAGCCCCTGGGGGTTGTTGAAACGGAATAGCCGAAATGCCCATTTTTTTGTCTGTCGCCGCACTCATATTGTTTTCACCACCAAACATAATGCGGTCTCACCCCGTCATGATGAAGGCCGCTTTAGGGGACCGTGTCCCAACCCGAATAAAAACGCATAGAAAGATCAACGGCCTGAAGATCCTTGGTCAGCGCGCCGACGGATACATAGTCCACCCCAGTCTTCGCAATCTCCCGGATGTCGGACAGTCCGACGCCCCCTGAAACCTCCAGCCTCACCTCGGGGCGACGTTGATCCCGAAGTATTACCGCCTGAACCATCAAATCCTGGCCAAAATTATCCAATAACACCTTATCGGCTCCTCCGCTCAAGGCTTCAGCCAATTCGTCCAAACCCTCAACCTCAACCTCGACGGGAACCCTTGGTCCATGGATATCACGAGCGCGCGCGATCGCCTGAGAGATGCCACCGCAGGCCAGGATGTGGTTTTCCTTAATGAGGATCTCGTCATAGAGTCCCATGCGATGGTTTTGTCCCCCACCGCATCGAACGGCGTATTTTTGCGCCCGCCTCAAACCCGGTATCGTCTTTCGGGTATCGAGAAGCACGGTGTGCGACTGTTCCAACGCTGAGACATAACGCGCCGCCAAGGTCGCGGTCCCGGAAAGCGTCTGCAAAAAATTCAGCGCCGTGCGTTCACCAGTCAATAGCGCACGCGCTGGACCGGACAGCATGCAGACCTGTACATCTGCCTCAAGACGATCACCGTCTTGATGTCTCCACTCGACCTTCACCTCACCCGGCAGTTGCCTGAAGACTTCCTCAAACCAGGACACTCCACATAGGACGGCCGGCTCACGCGTAACGACCAGGGCACAGGCCAGGCTGGGCTCTTCGATCAATTCCGCGCTTATATCACCGGAACCCAGATCCTCATCCAGGGCTCGACGAACATCCTCAACAACCTTTTCCTCTAACATCATTGACCCCTGAACATTATTTGACGATAAGTAAATATCATGGCGCTAGGATAGACACACCGCCGACTTTGTGACCTAAAGTCGATGTAAAAATCCGTTCACATAGTGGAAACTCTCTGACCGGGATGCGAGTATAGTTCAGATCCGGGCAGCCGCGGCCACCATGGGAGTACAAATGGAATCAAGCTATGACATGCTTATCGAACTGATCGTCGTCATGGGCTGGCTCGGCGGCGTCACGGTCCTGATTTTGAGCATCCTATTCTTTCGCGACATTCGACAAAAAAGACACGCCATCCTCAGAAACTTCCCGGTAATCGGCCACATACGCTACTTCCTCGAGAAGCAAGGGGCCTACTTCCGGCAGTATTTTTTCGCCCACGACCGGCAGGAACTGCCCTTCAACCGGGCGACCCGGAACTGGGTCTATCGGGCGGCTAAGAGCCAGGGGGATCTGGTTGGATTTGGGTCGACGAATGACCTGCGCGAACCCGGGTCGATCATATTCATCAACTCGCCTTACCCAATACTGGAGAGCGAACACTGCCCCATCCCGCCGCTCGTGATCGGCCCACAATGTGATCGCCCGATGACAGTATGCAACCTCGTCAACATCTCGGCCATGAGTTACGGGGCTATGTCGGCGCCTGCGGTCCGAGCGCTGTCATGCGGTGCGGGCAAGGCCGGGGTCTGGCTGAATACCGGCGAAGGTGGATTGTCGCCTTATCACCTTGAGGGCGACTGTGACCTGATCTTCCAGATCGGGACGGCAAAATATGGGGTTCGCGACGACGCGGGGAATCTCTCCAATCAACGACTTCGTGAAGTGGCCAAATCGGTCAAGGCCTTCGAGATCAAAATCTCTCAAGGCGCCAAACCCGGTCACGGCGGCATCCTGCCGGCCTGCAAGGTCACTGAAGAGGTGGCACGCGTCCGGGGCATTCCGATCTTTCAATCATCCCTAAGCCCAAACCGTCATGCCGAGATCCACTCTCCGAACGATCTCCTGGATATGATCGAGCGGATTCGCGGTATCACAGGGCTCCCGGTCGGGATCAAGACCGTGATCAGCAGCCGCCATTTCCCAGAGATGCTTTGCGAGGCGATACTGAAAAGAGGCCCCGATGCGGCGCCTGACTTCATCAGCATCGATGGTGGTGACGGCGGCTCGGGGGCGGCGCCACAGGTACTTGCTGATCACGTTGGCCTGCCGCTGAGCGAATCGCTCCCGATACTCGTGGATACACTGATCGAATCAGGCTTACGCAAACGTATCCGGGTAAACGCATCCGGCAAGCTCGTCACATCGGCCAGAGTGGCATGGGCCTTGTGCATGGGCGCCGACTTGGTTGCAACGGCCAGGGGATTCATGTTTTCCCTGGGCTGCATCCAGGCGCAACAATGCCATCTGGATACCTGTCCCACAGGTGTAACGACACAGGACACTCGTTTGCAAAAGGGGCTGGACGTACAGGACAAGGCGGAAAGGGTGGCCAACTACGCCAAGTGGATCAATCAGGAGGTCAATACGCTGGCCCACTCATGTGGACTGCTGAACGCCGGACAATTTCAAAGGGAGCACGTTCGAATCGTGCAATCGGCAGGCCATAGCCTGCCTTTGGACGCCATCTACCCCTATCCACACGAACGCAACGAGAACTAAGCCAGCCGTTACCGCAGCGCAACCCCCGCATCATCGACTCAACAGGTCAATGAACCGGTCTCACTCAGAGAATGACACCCCAACGTAGTAGTGCTCGGAACGGCTAGGGGTCGCCGCCTTCCGGATCCACCTGACGTCACATTCGACCGGATTCTGCACCTCGTCGATACCCGATATCAAAAGACGGGCGTCCACACGATGCGGCTCGTCCAGGAGCAGTCGGGCACCGCCCTCTCCCAGCTCGGTCAATACGCCTTTGCGAACCTGATTCCGAGCATCCGTAGCGGGGATATAGTAACTGATCTCAACCTCAGTCTTGATTCTAGGGTCCAAACGACATTCAATCCGGTCCAGTAACATAGCTGATAACCTCGCGGAAATTTCTAAAGGGAAATTCAGGATATAATACCATATCCGAGGCAGGCCTGTCATAAATTAGGTGCCAAAACGCGCCCAGCCGCGGGCTAAAAAAGGTCCCTGCCTCCAGTCGCAGACCGGTTTTTTGTTGCATCAGAATTTGCCACTATCCTCCGGGTCTGGTATAAAGGCCAACTTTATTCGATTTTCGATTTATTGGAGGTTCGAGATGTCCCGGGTTTGCCAGGTAACAGGGAAACAACCCATGGTTGGAAACAATGTTTCCCATGCCAATAACAAGACAAGACGGCGCTTTCTGCCAAACCTCAACTACCATCGCTTTTGGGTAGAGAGTGAGAAGCGTTGGGTGCGCCTGCGCGTCAGCGCCAAAGGCATGCGCATTATCGATAAGAACGGCATCGAAAACACGATCGCCGACATGCGTAAACGCGGCATCAAGGTATAAGGTAAGAGGACCCTATCATGCGCGATAAGATCAGACTCGTATCCAGTGCCGGCACAGGGCATTTTTATACCACCGACAAAAATAAACGCACCATGCCGGGAAAAATGGAGATCAAGAAATTTGATCCCGTTGTCCGCAAGCATGTGATGTACAAAGAGGCAAAAATTAAGTAAACAGGTCTCTGGGAACCTGTCGGATTTAGGCGATCGTAGCGAGCATGGTGGTATGCTACGTAACGATAAGTTGCGGAGGTTTGGGCCGATTCCCCACCAGCGTGGTAGATTGACCCTAAGTCCGACAAATCCCTAACGGTGGTCGACGGCGAAAAGAAGCCCTGGCTCAGCCGTCGATCACCCAATCGTCAATGACGACCCGCACTTCCATATCTCCCCGATTCATGACAATCGTCGCCGGTAGTAGATAGCCGGCCCAGTCCTTATAGCGTCGATAGCGGATATCCCATCCGGCCTCCCTAATCTCCAAAGCCACCCCGCTCCCATCCAGCACCGGGATATCGCCCTGCTGATCGGCGGGCACCCCCAGGATCCATCGATTCATTAACGAGGTAGGGATCTTCCAACCGAAACGCTGAGCCAGCAGGGTGCGCGCATCAGTGGACCTGAGTGTGGGCTCATTGGGGATCTCCAGCTCAGCGCCATCCGCACCCGCATGAAGCCTCGCCACCCCCTGTCCCAGCGGCGTCTTCAACTCGACCGAATATCCGTGCCGGGAAGTTTTCCAACGCAGGCCGAAGTGCCAGGACTTCCGGCCGCTCTTAACGACCGCCCGCCCAGTCAAAGACCAATGGTGAATCAGGGAGAGTTCCGCGCTACGTTGACGCCACTTTAGGGACGGGTCACCCGTCTCGGGTGAGACGCCGTGCAAGCTCGCGCACGCGGTCAACGTCAGCAATACGGGAAGGGTCAGCAGATGGCGTACTTTCATCTCCCGCGCGCTCAAGGCCAGACGCACGATGCCTCCCGTTAAATCCCCTATTGGCCCGGACTCGGCTTGAATTGATGCATTACCTTGAGGATTAGAGGATCACCCGGGAAGGTCTTCAGGGCCTCATCCCAGACAGAGACGGCCTCCTCCTGCGCCCCGCTCACCCAAAGGGCCTCTCCCAAATGGGCCGCCACCTCATGGTCGGCCTCGAGCGCCAGGGATTTGCGAAGGAAGGAAATAGCCTCGTCGACCCGCCCCAGCTTATAGAGAACCCAGCCCATGCTGTCCAGGATCGCGTTGTTGTGTGACTCGCGATCATAGGCGCGCTTGATATATTCGTAGGCCTCTTCATAGCGGTCGGTGCGGTCCGCCAACGTATAACCCAGCGAGTTCAGCGCGTTGATGTTGTTTGGGTCAGAATCAATGATCGCCTTAAGATCTTGCTCCAGGATATCCAAGCGATCGATCTGCTCGGCGAACATGGCGCGCGCATAATGTATCTTGATGTCATGCGGGAATTGCCTGAGCGCCTCTGCGTAGCGGGCCAGGGCCTGTTCCGTCTGGCCGCTTTCCCCTAGAACAGAGGCCTCAATAAGGTAAATCCGCTTGGCCTCGCTAGGCATGCGATTACGCAACCCTTTCAACTCAGCCAAGGCGCGTTCGGTTTGCCCCAAACGAGCGAGCAAAAGGGCCAGACGAATCCGCGCCTCGGGATAATTCGCCCCTTGATGCACCAAGTCATAGGCCTGGATTGCCCTATCGGTTTGCCCGCGCAGCTCCGCGAGATTACCCAGGTAGTAAGACACGTCGTCCTCTCGTTGCCCTTGAGCTTGAAGGATACGGAGATAGCGCTCCCCCTCCACCAGACGCTCCAACTGCAGATTGATCACGGCCAGCGCGAAAATAACATCGGGCTCGCCCGGATCGCGGCGGTCAAGCTCCTCGAACTGGGTCAGCGCCTCACTCAATAGATTGCCGGTCATGAGCAGGCGCGCCAGCATCAGGCGAAGCGGAGCGACTTCCGGGTACCGCGCCATATAGCCCTGTAGATAGCGAATGGCGTCCGCGTTCCTGCCTTGCATCTGTAATATGCGCACCTTCATGATTGCCGTCTCCATGGAGCCGGGACTCAAGACCAATATCTGGTCGGTGGCGATCAAGGCAAGATCAGGATGCCCCAGTCGGGAGGCTACATGAGCATAGGCGAACAGTATCCCAATATCTTCCTGATGTTTCTTTAGATATCGGTCCAACATTTCCTCAGCAGCGGACATGGCCGCCCCCTGAGGCAGTAACGCGGTCAGCCAGCGATAGTGACTCAGCGTAACCGAGCCGTCATCCTCAGGAGCCAGACCTTCAAGACCGGCCAATGCCTGCGCCACGTCCCCAACCCGAAGGTGCGCAATAATCGCGAGCCTACGCGCCTCCAAGTCATCCGGGGCCAGTGCGAGCCAACCCGTAGTAATCTGTAGCAACAGCTGATTATCTTGCGCCAATACGGCTACCCTGGCGGCACGCCGACTCAAACGTGGATCGTGGGTTTCCCGAGCAAGTGAGGTCAGTTGACCAGCCGCAAGATCAAAATAACGGTCGTTAATCGCCAACTCAGCGACCAAGAAACGGTAGAGGATTGATTCACTGAGCGGGATATCCGGCAAGTCGGCGCCTTTATCATCGAGATATTCGTCCTCACTGATCCAGTCGCCGTCACCATGATGTGTCGCGCCGGCGACACCTTCTGCAGACTGCTCATTCATTCTCGAGACCGTCGAGCACGCGGGCAGCAGACCGATGCACAGGAGGATCAGCCCGAATCTTATTAACCTCATCACTTATCAATGGCCCTCAATTTGACCTGGAAACACCTAATTAGCCCCAGAAAGACAATGTAAATCATCGCTTAGTTCACACTATAATCCCAGCCACAAACCCCTTCGACCCTACCTTCAACGCATCAAATCCGGGCGTCGGGCACGAAACCATCGCCTCAATCGCAACGTTCAGGTGCTAACACTGTATCAAATTTGCTATATTTAGCCGGATAATATTCAGCCGCGTCGACAGAAGGACGTGTCGACACTCAAATGACCATCAGGAACAGGCTTGTTGACAATCAAAAACGCCATCCTTAGCGCACACGAGATTCGCCTACTCAGTGAACTGTCGAACCGACTGATCGACGCCCAAGGGGTCGTGGCGATCGGGGTGTCGCGCGACCCGGGGTTTTGTTGATGTCCATCATCGCTATCGGACTGAACCACAAGACGGCGCCGGTCTCTGTGCGGGAGCGCGTCACGTTCCCGGTGGATGAGCTCCATGGCATTCTACAACAACTAACGACCGATACCGGTATAAGTGAAGCGGCCATACTCTCGACCTGCAATCGGACCGAAATGTTCTGTTGCAGCAATGACGATCAGGACAAGCGCGACAACGTCATCGACTGGTTTCATCATTTTCACCGACTGAATCCGGGCGAGGTAGCGCCCTATCTCTATACGCACCCGGACCGAAGCGCGGTACAACATCTGCTTCGCGTGGCTAGCGGTCTGGACTCCATGATACTGGGCGAACCGCAGATCCTTGGACAGATCAAGGATGCCTATATCATGGCCAAACGCGCCGGCACCATGGGCCAGTGTCTCAACCGTCTGTTCGAACACACCTTCCAGGTGGCCAAGCAGGTCCGTACCGATACGGCCATCGGCTCAAGCCCGGTCTCAGTGGCCTTCGCGGCCGTCAATCTATCCAAGCAAATATTCAGCACGTTATCGGGACACGCCGGCCTGCTGATTGGCGCCGGGGAGACGATCGAACTCGTGGCCCGTCACCTCCGGGAAAACGGCATTGAGGACCTCATCATCGCCAATCGCACCCTGGCCAGGGCCGAGACCCTCGTCAACGAAGTCAGCGGCATGGCCATCACGCTACAGGAGATCCCGGACTATTTGCACCGCGCCGATATCGTGATCTCCTCGACGGCAAGCCCGCTCCCGATCCTGGGCAAAGGCGCCGTGGAGCGTGCGATCAAACTGCGCAAACATCGACCGATGCTCATGGTCGATATCGCGGTACCCAGAGATATCGAGCCCGAAGTCGGTGAACTCAACGACGCCTATCTCTATACGGTAGACGACCTTCAGGAGATCATCGACGAGGGACTCAAGTCCCGCCAGGAAGCGGCCTTGCAGGCTGAGGAGATCATTGAAACGCAGTCCGCACAGTTCATGGGTTGGTTGAGATCGCTCGACTCGGTGGCGACGATCCGTTGCTACCGGGATATGGTATCGGAGCTCTGCGACCAGCAATTGGAACAGGCCCAGCGGATGCTGGCCTCCGGACAGGATCCAGAGGCCGTCATGGCGCAACTCGTCCGCGCCATCGCTAACAAGCTTACCCATGCCCCGACCGTGCGGATGCGGCGGGCAGGCTTCGAAGGCCGTCCGGAACTCCTCGACTCGGCCCGCGAGCTGCTGGGGATCAAGGGCAGCAAGGAATGAAACCGTCGATTGAGAGAAAACTCGAAACACTCGTCGATCGCCACCAGGAACTCGAAGCCCTGCTCTCCGAGTCAACCACGATCGCCGATCAGGATCGTTTCAAGAATCTCTCACGGGAATACGCTCAAATCAGTCCCATCACCGCAGCCTACGCTGCCTACGCAAAGGCCGTGGCCGAGCTCACCGAGGCGCGCGAGATGGCCCAGGGGTCGGACCCCGAACTCCAGGCGCTCGCCGAATCCGAGATCGACGACATTGAGGCGCAGCAGGCCGGGCTGACCGACGAGATTCAGCGCATGCTGATCCCAACGGACCCCAATGACGAGGCCAATATCTTCCTGGAGATTCGCGCCGGTACCGGTGGTGACGAGGCGGCGCTGTTCGCTGGAGATCTATTCAGGATGTATTCTCTCTATGCCGAATCCCAACGCTGGCAAATCGAGGTCATCAGCAATAGCCCGGGGGAACACGGTGGTTACAAAGAGATCATCGCCCGAATTCTAGGAAACGGGGCCTACTCCCGGCTCAAATTCGAATCCGGGGCCCATCGCGTCCAGCGCGTTCCAGTCACGGAGTCTCAAGGCCGCATCCATACCTCTGCCTGTACTGTAGCGATCCTACCTGAGGCCAGCGCGATCGAGGAGATCGAGATCAATCCGGCCGACCTCAAGGTCGATACCTTTCGCGCCTCGGGCGCAGGAGGCCAACACGTCAACAAGACCGACTCGGCCATCCGCATCACACACCTGCCGAGCGGCACCGTGATCGAATGCCAGGACGAACGATCCCAGCACAAAAACCGCGCCCGCGCCATGTCCTTGTTGCAGGCCCGCCTCATGGATTCCGCGACCCAATCCCAACAGGCAGAGCAGGCTCAGCAGCGCCGTTTGCTGGTCGGCAGCGGGGACCGCTCCGAACGTATTCGCACCTACAACTTTCCTCAAGGCCGAATGACTGATCATAGAATCAATCTGACCCTCTACAAACTGGATGAGGTCATGGAGGGCAAGCTTGATTTTGTCATTGGACCACTGATCAATGAATACCAAGCCGATCAACTCGCACTGCTTTCCGAAGAGGCCTAGAGGGCATCTCCAGTCAGCCGGAGATTCACGCCCCCGCTTGTCAATTGGTTACCATCGCCGAACTTCTGAGTCGCGGGCTACGCTATCTGGAGGGCACCAGCCCCAGCCCGCGCCTGGACAGTGAAATCCTGCTCCGCCACGCGCTTGCCTGCCCGCGCAGCCACCTGATCGCCCACCCCGAGGAGGTCGTGCCCCGAACCCTGGCCTGGCGCTATGCGCGCCAACTTTGCCAACGCCGAAAGGGTGTGCCGATCGCCTACCTGACCGGAGAACGTGAGTTCTGGTCTCTGCGTCTACGCGTCGACCCGGCGACCCTGATCCCAAGGCCCGAGACTGAAGACCTCGTGGCACTGGCCTTGTCTTTCATTCCGTCCAACGCGGAGTGGCGTGTCGCAGACCTCGGGACAGGATCGGGCGCGATCGCCCTCGCCGTCGCCACGGAAAGACCGTATTGCGAAGTGGTCGCCGTCGACAGTTCCGCGAACGCCCTTGCCGTGGCGCGACAAAACGCCAAAGACCACGACGTTCGTAACATAAGCTTCCTGGCCTCGGACTGGTTCAAGGCCCTTCATGGAGAGTCCTTCGATCTGGTGCTCGCGAATCCCCCCTATATTGCCGATGGTGATCCCCGCCTTGAAGCGGAGGTCCTGGACTACGAACCCTTCCAGGCCTTGATCGCGGGGGAGACAGGGTTCGAGGCGCTTGAGAGGATTGCCGAAGATGCCCTGTGCCATCTCGCAGCGGGGGGGTATCTGATCATGGAACATGGGCCGGGACAGTCCGCTCGGCTGGTCGAATTCCTCGGTTCTCTGGGCTACCATAGCGTTGCGAGTCACCACGATCTCAACGGGCATGACCGTATCATCCAGGGCCAAATTATCAGGAACCGCTGAACCATGAACCGCCGCCAGGAGTCCGCACAACTGCCACGACAGCTCGTCAATCTGATCCTGACTCATGTCCAGGAGTCGCCCAAGGCTGAGGTCTGCGGCCTGATTGGGGCGGGCGACAATCAGGCCTTGTCCTGCTATCCGGTCCCAAATTGCGCCGAAGACGCCGCGCACCGTTACCGAATGGAGCCCGGTCATCAGATCGATGCCATGCGCAGGATGCGGGAACAGGGGCATCGGCTCTTCGCCATCTACCACTCCCACCCCACTGGCAGTGCGGCCCCCTCTGCCATCGATATCGCCGATGCAGGCTACCCGGACGCACTCTATCTGATCGTCTCGCTCAATACCCGCGGCGTACTAGAGATGCGTGGTTTTCATATTCGGAATGGCCTCAGCAGCGAGGTGGCCCTGACCCTCTAAAGCAAGTAACCGCCACCGAGGGGGCGAGAATGGGCTCTTGGAGGCGTGTTAGTATAGAGTTATCGCATCCTGCAAGGAGTGATCACCATGCCGTCCTACAGCAATCTGTTAATTGCCGTCGACTTTTCCACGGCAACCTCGACGATCGTAAACCGCGCCATGGAGTTGATCGAACCGCGACGCGGTCAGTTAACCCTGGTACACGTCGTAGACTATCTGCCACCGCTCGGTTTCCCGGATGACCTTTCACCCATGCCTGCGCTGATTCTTGATGAGGATGCGCTGGTCCAAAACGCCATGGGGTCGCTGAAGCGAATCGCCGCCGAGATTAAGCATGACCCGGCGCCGCGCCTGGAGGTTCGGCTGGGTGCCCCCAAGGGCGAAATCACCCACTTGGCGGAAGAGCTCAAGTGCGACCTTCTGATCATCGGCGCTCACGGCCACCGTGGACTCGAACGCCTGCTGGGATCGACTGCTGCGGCCGTATTGCAACGTGCGCCCTGTGACGTGTTGGCCGTACACACCGCCAGCGCCTAACGACCCGGCGTGAGAGACAAAAACCCAGCGGCACCCGCTCAACTCTGGAGGTATCCCCATGACCGAAATACTGGCCACCCAACACTGCGAGGCCTGTCGTCGCGGCGCGCCAACCGCCACTGAGGCAGAAATTGCAACATTGAGTCAATCCGTCCCTGAATGGACGGTCCTCGAACGCGACGGTATTTTACGCCTGGAACGCGTCTATCGTTTGAGAAACTTCGTAGACGCCATGGCCTTCGCCAATGCCGCCGGCGAGGCCGCCGAAGCTGAAGGACATCACCCGGCCTTGTTGACCGAATGGGGACGGGTCACCGTGACTTGGTGGTCACACAAAATACGTGGGCTGCACCGCAATGACTTCATCATGGCCTCCAAGACCGACTTAGCCTACCGACCCTTTCGGGTCGAGGAAGACTAGTCATGGACGGGCGTCGGCGCAGATAGCGGGCCGCCACGACCAAGATCAAGAGACCACCGGCAGCGCCTCCGCCTCCTCCGCCCCCGCTGCCACTCCCGCCCGATGCCGGGACATTGGATACGCCCGTCGTACGGCCGCCACGAATCGCGAGGCGGGTGGCGGGATCACCGATCAGCGTCATGATATCCAAGTTTTGCGGGTCCACGCCCTGATCCCGGACGGCCTGAATCTTGGCCCGCCCGACAACCTCCCCGAGGACCTTTTGTGATTGAGTATCATCAAACAGGTTCGCGAACAAGGCGTCGCCAATAGCCGTCTGTTCACTCGCATAGGCCAGCGACGTAGCGGCCATCATGCCGATGACCCCCTTGTCGGACTGGAACAACAGCGCCTCCGCGAGCGGCACCAATGATTTCGACATGAGCTCTGTACCCGAGGCGTTGACAAGACGTTGCCGCGTCGGCAACGAGAACAACCCGTTCAAACAGTTGAATGCTGCGACAAATGGATACGCTCGGGTATTGGACAGAGACGACATATCGCTCGATCGCAATAACTCCAAGGCATCCGCGCTAAACACCCCGCTGGAATCGGAGGCTAGCCACGCATCAATCGCTCCATGCCCGAAATATGACACGAAACCGGCCCCTGCGCCGTTCAGTGACTGCGAAAACGCGCCGCGCAGACTGACGTATTGAGCAACTGGCACTGCGCTCGTGGCGATACTGACCACTTCATAAGTCGCGGGCATGCGCGATAACCATGAATTCGTGCCATCTATGAAGCGTTGCTGGCTATGTGAAAACTCGGGCTTGTTGTCACCGCTCGCAGCAATAACCCGGGACGGCCAGTCTCCCGACATACCGGCCTCATACTTCAGGATTTTGTTGACGACCATCGATACCTCGCCCTCGGTGCTGGCCGGAATACGGCCAATCCACATATCTGGATAAGGATCGTTGCCGCTGACCGTGACGAACCAGTTGTCACTCGGGACCTCGCCAAATCCAGGCGTCTCGATCAGGTGCGCCGGGACAAGATTGGGTTGGTTATTGCCGAAGTAGTCACGATAATCGAAATTGGCGTCGCCTAGGAGCAGGACATATTGCGGCCGGGGGGGCTGCCAATGTTGGTAGGTATAGCTTAGAAAGGCCTTGATGGCATCAGGATCGGCGAAGCCATCCGCAAACGCGTCGTAGATCGCAGACATGGTCACGACCCGAGACCGCAGCCCCTGAGACTCGCGATGCAACCGGAGGGGTTCAACCGCGGCAACGAGGCGCTCGTCGGTGACGACGATATAATCGGCACGATTTGTAACCGACCTCAGCGCATCAACGGAAAAAGAGGCAACGACCGGACGGCTAACACCCGCAGGGGCAACCGCGATAAAGGGTCCGGATACCCGTGCGGGGTTGATCTGAAGCGAAGTACCACCCGGGCCGAGGCGGCGCGGGCGATCGGGGTCCGATAACGCATAGACCTCGACCTCCGACGGATCCTTGAAACCTTGAAGGGCAAGCTGTTGCGGACCGACGCCCGTTAGCGAAAACGCCAGCTCACCTGCGTCCGCGACGAATCCTTGGTCATAGTCGACCTCGATCCAATCAACATAGATGCCGTCTTGAGGCGAGCCGGCGTCTCGCCCGACAATCGTTACAGCGTTGGCGCCCGCGCCCATGAGCGCAGCAGGCACCTGAGCGGTGAGTGTATAGGGCGTAGCGCCGTCCACCCCGGCAGGCGGCCAAGACACCTCGGTCACGAGATTTCCGTTGATCAGCAATCGGGTCAAATGGGTACCCGAGGTGCTGCCATGCAGATGGACGCGTATCTGCGGTTGCCCCCCAACCAGACCGGGAAGAGAAATGTGATAGGTCTGCTGACGGTCCACGCGCAGTTCGCCCCCCCAAAACCAGTGGTCGACGCCAACTCCGTTGGGCAACTGCTGCCAATAAATTCTATTATCTTCGGCATGCAGGGTCTCGCGATATGAAGTAAGAGATTGGCAGGGGCATGCTGAAAGCTGCCAGTCCGACATTCGTAGCCCCTGCTGCCCCACGGGTAATTGTTCGAGACGGTATACGGCTGTACCTGTGAACTTATAGAGGCGATCAGAACGGGACACCGCGCGGCCATGGAAGCGCATGCTGTCGCCTGGCCCAAAGAGCCCGTCTGAGCCGTCCGCCAACCACATGGCAATCGCACTGCCTTGACGACTTAACTGAAGTCCGGCACTGGGGACAGGCGCGGACAACCCGAGTTCGGCATAGCTGACCTCGTGGATAGCGGTCTTTACAACCTCCAGACGAATGGGCAAATCGCGCGCGGATACCGGCCCGACAGGTAACAACAGTATGAACAGGGCGAGAAAAACGACCAGGAGGCGCCCTGTCCATAGACGACGGACCTGACACGAGCGGGTATAAAATACAAACGGCTGAGATACTATATGCAAGGACTCACCTCAATGAGGCCGTCATCCCTGAGCAACTGGACAAAAGGCTGCGCCATTCCGGCGACAACGACTTGTCATTATAACATAGCCGCTACCGCCCTTTCCGGCTTGCAATAGCCGCGGGTATTCCTTATTGTACGCTCAACCAGCCTACACACTATTTGCGGACCAGCCCATGCCTCGCTACAGACGCTTCAGTGACGCCTCCATCAGTGAAAAGATCCTTGACTCGATGTTGCTTCTGGCAATGGCCACGGGATATCTCTTCGCCTCACTCTATCTGTATTTCACCCATCAGGGACTCGATGGGAAACCAGGACTCTCGGTGGAAGACGTCCGCATTGCCTATTACGGCAAACATCAGCAAACACGGCTGGGCGCCGCGATGGCAGGCCCGATGGCCGGTAACCTGCCGAACCCGGAGGCGGGCAAGACGATCAATCACTGGATCATACAGGGTGCGACGGAAGCGTCATACGAGAAGAACGTCAAGCCCATCCTTGATAACTACTGCACCATGTGCCATTCCGAAGACGCCGGAATGGGCCTGCCGTCTCTTACAAGTTATAGCAAGGTCAAGGAACTCACGCGCATGGATACCGGGGCCTCGATCCAGAGTCTGGTGCGAGTCTCTCATATCCATTTGTTCGGTATCTCATTCATCCTGTTCCTGGTTGGGCGTATATTCATACTGTGCGAGATGCCGGTCATGATCAAACGCATCACGGTAGCGATCCCCTTCCTCGCCATGGCTGCCGATATCTTCTCCTGGTTCATAACCAAGGTCTATCCGGAATTCGCCCTTGTTGTCGTCATAGCCGGCGCATTGATGGGTATCTCCTTTATGATGCAGATTGCCATCAGCCTTTATCAGATGTGGATCTACAAGCCGAAGACCGTCCCGGTAGAGATGTAATTTAGCGGGCCGGTTCACTGCGGCCCACGGGACATCGCTGACTCAAGCCACACGCGCCACAGCGGGGTTTGGGTCGGCAGATAGACTTTCCCTGGGCGACGATCAGAGCGTGGAATTCGTTGTATAGGCCAACGCGCTCATCGGCGGGAACGAATGCCAGCGAGGTCTCGGCAAAACGTCTCAGAGGTTCGTAGGGAATATTCCCCGTGACCAGACCCAGTCGGGAAAAGAAACGTCTGGTGTAGGCGTCAACGACGAAGACGGGACGCTCAAAGGCATAGAGCAATATGTCATCAGCCGTCTCGGGACCGACCCCGTGAACGCCCAACAAGGCCTCCCGAAGCCGCTCATCCAGCCATGTGGACAACTCGGAATAACCACCCTGTTCCAAATACCACTGACAGAAGCTGACAAGCCTTCGCGCCTTGACGTTGAAATATCCGGCTGGACGGATCATTTCCGCCAGCGCATCGTGTTCTAGGGAAAGGATTCGGGTGGGGTCCAGACAACCATGCGCCCTAAGCCCCGTGACGGCGCGTTCGACGTTGGACCAGGATGTATTCTGTGTCAGGATCGCGCCGATCATGACCTCAAAAGCGCTATCCGCCGGCCACCAGTGCTGTGGCCCGAACGCCGTTTTTAAGACCGCGAAGACGTCATGTAGACCGGGTGGCATATTATCCACCAAAGGTTGAACGTCAACGGGGACGTCGCCGCCCTTCACCCGACTTGCTCCCGGCACGCCCTTTGGTATCCGCAGCAGTGCGCGGCTTCGTGCTTCCCCTTGCACGCCCCGGGCCTGATCGGGCGCCCCCTGATTTGGCTCCGGTGCGCGGCTGATACGTGGCGCCTTGGCGCCGCTGTCGCTTCTCCACCACGGTCGGACTCATGCCGACAGAGGCCATAAGTTCGCTGAGCTCGGACTCATCGAGATCTCTAAAACGGCCGTCCGCGAGCCCTCTGGGCAAGCAGACATTGCCATAACGCAGACGAATCAAACGGCTGACGCGGACGCCCTGCGACTCCCAGATTCGCCTCACCTCCCGTCGTCGCCCCTCGCGCAGGATGACGTGATACCAATGATTCGCCCCGGTGCCTCCGGCATCACGCACGCTGTCAAAGGCCGCCCGCCCATCCTCAAGCTCCACGCCATCTTGTAAACGCTTGAGCATGGCCTCGTCGACTTCACCCAGAATACGCACTGCGTATTCCCGCTCGATCTCACTCGATGGATGCATGAGTCGGTGGGCCAAATCGCCCTCATTGGTCAGAAGCAGCAGCCCGCTGGTATTGAGATCGAGTCTCCCGACGAGTATCCATCGGCCCTGTCTTAGCACGGGCAAGCGATCGAAGACGCTTGGACGCCCCTCGGGATCCTTACGCGAACAGACCTCGCCGACAGGCTTGTGATACATCAACACCCTGGATCGATCTGGTGCGCCTGCGGCGAGATGGATGGCCCGGCCGTCCACGCTGACACGATCCGATGAACTGATGCGGTCACCCAGTTGAGCGGTTTCACCATTGACCCGAATGCGCCCTTCAGCGATCCAGGTCTCTATCTCCCGACGCGAACCTAACCCCAGCCCGGCCAATACCTTCTGTAAACGCTCGCTCAGTGGACTATCTCAACTTCGGGTTCCGCGACCCATTCGGTCGCCTGGGCTGCCTCGGTCTCGCCACCCCCCGTTTCCGATTCACTGGTCTCCTCGTCGCTATTCTCCGCAGCCACCCGCTCGCCGTCTTCAGGCAGCTCAAGCTCCTTCTGCAGGTGATCATCAGGTGACAGCTCCGCCAGCGGCGGCAAATCAGTCAAGCTGGACATGTTGAAATCATCGAGAAACCGCTTGGTCGTGCCATAAAGCGCCGGTTTCCCAGGGACATCACGATGGCCGACGATACGAATCCAACCACGTTCCAACAGGGTCTTGATGATCTGGGTGCTGACACTGACGCCGCGCACATCCTCGATAACGGCGCGGGTCACCGGTTGCCGGTAGACGATCACGGCGAGAGTTTCCAAGGTCGCCCGGGAATACTTTGGCGGACGTTCCTCGAAGAGCCGCGACAGCCAGGGCAGATAAGCCTGTCGGGCTTGAAAACGATAGCCGTTAGCCACCTTGACGAGTTCCAGCGAACGTTCGGACCAGCGCTCCGACAGCGCGTCGAGCATCTGTCCTAGATCTTGTGTCGAGGGGGCCTCGATATCATCGAACAGGCCCCGCATATCGTCCAGGCTCAAAGGCCGTCCCGAAACCAGCAAACAGGCCTCCAGAATCTCGATCATCTGTTCTTGCTTCATTGACACTGCGCCCTAACGTAGATGAGCGCGAAGGCCCCGTCCTGCAGCAATTCGATCATGCCATCCTTGGTCATCTCCAAGATCGCCAGCAGGGAAACGACAACGGCCCGGCGTCCCTCCTCGGGCCGGAATAAACGGATAAAGGGCACCACTTCGTCACCCTCAAGGATCTCCATGATCTGACTCATGCGCGCTCTGACCGACAACGGTTCACTCAAGATCTGATGATGCGCATATCGATCGCTGCGCACCAAGACATCCTGGAAGGCGAGCACGATTTCGGCCAGGTCCACGCGTGGCTGCAGTCGTACAATCGTCCCCTCGGGGACTGAGACCTCGATGGGGAGGATATCCCGGCCCACACGCGGCAGCCCGTCCAGATCCTGAGCAGCCTTGCGGAACTGCTCATATTCGCGGAGACGGCGGACAAGTTCAGCCCGGGGGTCCTCTTCGATATCCTCCTCGCTGGCCGGTCTCGGCAACAACATACGCGACTTGATCTCGGCCAACATGGCTGCCATGAGCAAATAGTCGGCCGCGAGTTCCAGGCGTAAGTTGTGCATGAGCTCGATGTATTCGATGTATTGGCGCGTAATGTCCGCGATCGGGATATCGAGGATGTCGAGATTTTGCCGTCGAATCAGATAGAGCAACAGATCCAGCGGGCCTTCAAAGGCATCCAGGAACACCTCCAGCGCGTCGGGCGGAATATAGAGATCCTGAGGCATCTCGCTGACCGCTTCGCCGCGAACGAGCGCGAAAGGCATCTCGCGCTGACCGGGCATGGCATCCGACTGAATCAAATATCGGTCTCCAGACGCATAGCGCTACGTACCTCGGCCATGGTGGTGCGAGCCACGCCGCGGGCCGACTCGCAGCCCTCGGCGATAATATTTTTGACAATCTTGGGATCGGAGGCGAACTCCTCGGCACGTTCGCGGATCGGTTGCAGCTCCTTCTGCACGGCGTCGACGATATGTTGTTTGCAATCAAGACAGCCGATGCCTGCCTCGCGACAACCGGTCACGACCCAATCCTTGACCTCATCGGACGAATAGACCTCATGGAAAGGCCACACGGGACATTTTCCCGGATCCCCTGGGTCGTTACGGCGCACTCGGGCCGGATCGGTAGGCATGGTGCGGATCTTCTTCTCAACGCTTTCCGCCGATTCACGAAGACCGATCGTGTTGTGATAGGACTTCGACATCTTTTGACCGTCAAGCCCCGGCATCTTGGCTGTCGGAGCCAGGAGGGCCTGCGGTTCGGGCAGCACGACCCGTCCCTCGCCTTCGAGATAGCCGAACAGACGCTCGCGATCGCCAAGCGTGATGTTCTGCTGAACTTCCAGCAGGGCCCGGGCTCGGCTCAAGGCCTCATGATCACCCTGTTCCTGATATTGCTTGCGAAGTTCGGTATAGAGTTTGGCGTTTTTCTTACCCATCTTCTTAATGGCCGCATCGACCTTGGTGGCAAAATCCGGCTCGCGGCCATAGAGGTGATTAAAGCGCCGAGTGATCTCGCGGGTCAGCTCTATATGGGCAACCTGATCCTCGCCGACCGGGACGAGCTCGGCCTTATAGACCAGGATGTCGGCGCTCTGCAGCAACGGATAACCCAGGAAGCCGTAAGTATCGAGGTCTTTCTCACGCAGTTTTTCCTGCTGGTCCTTGTAGGTCGGCACCCGTTCGAGCCAGCCCAGCGGGGTCATCATCGACAACAACAGGTGCAACTCGGCGTGTTCCGGGATATGAGACTGAATAAACAGATTGGCGGCGTTGGGACTGACTCCGACAGCGAGCCAGTCGACAAGCATGTCCCAGACGCTATCGCGGATGATCTCGGAGCTTTCGTACTCTGTCGTCAGTGCGTGCCAGTCGGCGACGAAAAAGAAGCATTCGTATTCGTGCTGCAAGCGGATCCAGTTCTTCAGGACCCCATGATAATGCCCCAGATGCAGACGCCCCGTGGGTCTCATCCCCGACAGCACACGCCTGCCCTGCGCGTTCAGACCTAACACACCGATACCTCTACCCTAAAATATTCAATGATTCAAAAGCTTATTGTTTGGATAACGCTCAAAAAATGATCCGTAGGATCCCTTCGAATGCACCCACCGGAATCTGGCCCGCGTAGCATAGCATAGTCCAGACACCGCGAATGAAAGGCAATAGGAACGCGCCCAGCAAGCCGGTAAAAAATAGGGCCAGGATGATCAACATGCCATATGGTTCGATGCGGCTGTACCGCCAGGCGAGCTTGTCCGGCAAGAGAGAAACGACCACTCGTCCGCCATCAAGCGGGGGCAGCGGGACAAGGTTCAACACCATCAGGACTGAATTGATGACCACCCCGGCCACGCCCATGTAGGCAATCGGTTCTGCTACACTGGATCCCGCCGCCGAAAACCAAAGCCCCATATGTATGACGAGCATCCACAAGATTGCCATGCCCAGATTGGCCATCGGTCCGGCCAGGGCGACAAAGGCCATATCCCGTTTGGGGTTACGCAAGTTCTCCCAGGTCACGGGAACGGGCTTGGCCCAACCGAAGACAAAGCCTCCCATCGTGAGCGTCAACAACGGCAGCAGCACGGTCCCCAGGGGGTCGATATGTTTGATCGGATTGAGCGTAAGACGCCCCAGCATCATCGCGGTTCGATCACCAAACTGCTTCGCGACCCAGCCATGCGCCACCTCATGCACAGTGATCGCAAGCAAAACGGGTACCAGCCAGACGGCGATTCGCTGAGCAATGCTTAAGGTCTCCAATCCAACGCCCCTTGGCCTTCCGACCGATACCTTCGCTCTTGAAACTTAGTCATCAAGAAACGAGAGCTCGCCCTTTCCGCGTCGCGCCACGTGAGGGATCTCTCCCGTGCAATCAATGACCGAAGTCGGTTCGTGCCCGCACGGCCCGCTATCGATAAACAGATCGACACGTCGACCGAGACGGTCGCCGATTTCATCCGGGTCATTGAGCGGGAGTTGGTCGTCCTCAAAGATCAGTGTCACGCTCATCAAGGGCTCGCCAAGCGCCCCGAGCAAATGGTTGACGACCGGATGATCCGGCACCCGGATACCGATGCTCTTGCGGCGCGCATGCTGAAGGCGCCTCGGAACCTCCCGGGTCGCATTGAGGATGAATGTATAGGGTCCCGGGGTCAAACCCTTCATGAGCCGAAATTCGGCCGTCCCGAAGCGGGCATAGGTGGAGATTTCGGAGAGGTCACGGCAGACCAACGTGAAGTGATGACCGTCATCGAGATGACGGATTCGGATCACCCGGTCCATCGCCGCCTTGTCACCGATCATGCATCCCAAGGCGTAACAGGAATCGGTCGGATAGGCGATCACACCGCCTCGCCGCAAGATCGTTGCGGCCTGGTTCAGGAGCCTAGCCTGAGGATTTTCGGGATGGATATGGAGTGTTTGCATGGCTAAACCCGGCTCTATTACCCGGTCGAGCCAAGACGGTCCGCTCGATAGGCGTCGTCGGAGGAGATAGGATCCCAATCATGCCAAACCGGCGTCAATTCCTTTGGTAGGGCTGGCAAACGACCGAAACCCAACCAGGTCTGCAGGGGATCGTGGAAGTCCGAGCCCTGAGACGCCATCAGCTCGAAACGATTCGCGACACCTGCCGCCATCGCATTGTCATGAGCGCTATGCGTGCCGGACACAACCTCGATACCGTCACCGCCAAGCGCCTTGAACTCCTCGCATAACCGAGACATTTTACTAGCGGTTAAGCGGTAGCGCGCCGGGTGGGCAATGACGGATCGGCCGCCGGCTGACTTAATCCACGTAACAACCTCCTCAAGCGATGCCCATGTGCAGGGCACATAACCAGGCTTACCCGGTCGTAATAACTTCTTAAAGGCCGCAGCCTTGTCCTTCGCAAACCCCCGTGCGACAAGATCAGCCGCAAAATGGGAACGCCCGATCGAAGGGCCATCCGAATAGCTCTGTGCGCCCTCAAGACAGCCATCAATACCCGCGGCGGCCAGACGCTCCCCCATAGCGATAGCGCGCGCTTCACGGCGCGCACGCAAGAGCGCAAGGCCCTGTTGCAAGGTCCGGTCATGAATGTCGACACCAAGGGCAAGGATATGCAGCAAACCGCCCCGCCAGCTGACGCTGATCTCGGCGCCCGGGATCACGTATACACCCCATTCGTCACCCGCCGCGATGGCCGCCTCGACGCCATCGGTGGTGTCATGATCGGTCAGCGCCATGACGTCGATACCGGCCTCGGCTACCCGCTCGACTAAGGCCCCGGGCGTAAGCGCACCGTCGGAGACCGAAGAATGCATGTGCAGGTCATATTTGAGCGCCCTGCCATGAGCTACTGGGTCGTGATAGACTTTCTCAATTGTCGTATACATGCGCTCCGGAGCGTATTAAAGCGTATTAAA
>Ga0316204_10002187_pt1 | contig 46123 bp, 53 predicted proteins | sample 6monrhotite_MG_2_FD_205661 | JGI IMG/M metagenome (GOLD analysis project Ga0316204, IMG submission 205661) | Microbial mat bacterial communities from mineral coupon in-situ incubated in ocean water Damariscotta River, Maine, United States -... | ecosystem: Environmental > Aquatic > Marine >... | reverse complement strand
TAACTTTCGATTGTCCGACATCATTTTCGGTGAACAAAACCTGTCGTTGCAGATTTGAAATGGATATGATGTCATCATCGATAATTGTCAGCGCACCAACGCCGGCAGCCGCAAGGTATTGAATGGCTGGGCAACCAATGCCGCCAGCTCCGACAATCAGAATATGGCTGCCGAGCAGTTTTTTTTGCCCGGCCCCACCAATATCTTTTAAGACTATATGTCGCGCATAACGATCGAGCTGTGCGTCGGTTAGCTCGCTCACTCAGGCCAGCGAAATGTCATAGACTGGCGATACCACTTACCTTGACCTCTGTGATCCACGGCACCATCTCTTCCGGCATATTCCCTAATATGGCTAATCACATAATTTTCCAATTCCGGGCAACCGGTATCAAAAGGAATGATGCGGTTGATTTTTCCTGAATCGGAAACTTCTAGAGCGAAATCGACACGTTTGTGAATCCAACCAACTTCAGAGTGCAATTTGCAATTGGCTTTTTTAGCAATCCGCTCCGCCTGACGTTCATGACGATCTCGAAACGGGACGCGTTTTGTGAACTCTGCCAATTCTAAAGAATAAAAGTCTTTTGAAAGCTCTGAAATAACCGGATCGCTAGCCGGTGTTGTTGCCGAAGCCATTCCGGCTGCAATTATCAGTTCCAACATATTATCACTCCTTCTAGATCATGATCTCTTTATACTCCGGTCGAGCCAAATCCGCCAGCCCCCCGGTCTGTTTCATCCAGATCTGTAACTTCCACCAAGTTGCCGCGCTGAACAGGAGCAACTACAATTTGCGCAATACGATCACCACGCGCGACTTCGAAATCCTCCTCGCCTAAATTTGCCAAGATAACTTTGATTTCTCCGCGATAGTCACTGTCTATAGTTCCGGGTGTGTTGAGAACCGAAATACCTTTTTTTAGTGCCAATCCTGATCGAGGCCGCACTTGAACCTCGTAACCTGCGGGAATGGCAAATGCAAAACCGGTGCCTACCAATCCCCGTTTTCCGGGACCAATTGTAAGGGCCTCAGCGGCCCGAATATCCATACCGGCAGAACCAATGGTTTCATATGTTGGCATGGGAAGGTCGTCGGCATGATCCAGCCGCTTGACGGATATCTCAATCGGTTCAAACATTATGATTGTATCTCTTCGCTAATTTTCTGGACCAGTTTGCGGGCCACATCGGATTTAGGCATTCGTTCCCAAATCTCGCTACCTTTGGCAGTGACGATATGCACGCTATTGTCCGTGCCGCCCATAACATCCCCCGACACATCATTGGCGACTATCCAGTCGCACCCTTTTTTCGAGAGCTTTGCCTGAGCATGCTCGGTTATTTTTTCGGTCTCTGCGGCAAATCCGATCAGCAGTTCGGGCCGCTGATCATGGATCGCCAATCCCGCAAGAATATCCGGGTTTTCCGTCAAACTAAGCGGCGCCGGCGCATCTCCCTTTTTCTTGATTTTCTGTTCTGCTCTTGTGTCGGCGCGCCAATCGGCGACGGCCGCTACCATGATGGCGACATCGGCGGGAAGGGATTGGTGCACTGCACTTTCCATTTCCAGCGCCGTTTCGACATCCTTGCGCATGACACCGGCAGGGGTCGGCAGATGAACAGGCCCGGCTATCAGAGTGACCTGAGCGCCAGCTTCAGCGGCTGCCTGTGCGATTGCAAAACCCTGACGTCCGGAAGAACGATTGGCGATATAGCGAACCGGGTCAATCGGCTCTCGTGTCGGCCCCGCGGTGACCAGCACATGTTTGCCATGGAGCGGCCGATGTTGGTCGGGGGCAAATGCCGGCTGGCCATCCAGTGGATTGGTACCCAATTCGGATTCTTTTGCGGTAGCACCGGGAACCGTCAAAAAGGGAGATCCAGCCAGTGAAAGAATCTCCGCCATCACAGCTTCGGGTTCTGGCAACCGGCCGGGTCCATATTCCCCACAAGCCATATCGCCTTCATCAGGCGGCATGATCATAATGCCGTCTCTTTGCAGTTGTTCGATATTGCGCTGGGTTGCGGCATGTTGCCACATGCGTACATTCATTGCGGGCACGGCCAGTACGGATGTATCGGTTGCCAATAGAAGCGTCGTGGCCAGATCGTCAGCTATCCCACCGGCCATTTTTGCAAGCAAATTAGCCGTGGCTGGACAAATGACAATCAAGTCCGCTTCTCGCGATAACTGGATATGACCCATCTCGGTCTCGTCTTTTAGCGACCAGAGCGTGGTATGTACTTCATTCTCGGAAAGTGCAGCCAATGTCATCGGTGTCACAAACTGCGCCCCTGATTCGGTGAGTACGCAGCGCACGGTCATTCCGGCTTTTTTGATGAGCCGGATAAGTTCGCTGGCTTTATAGGCAGCAATCCCGCCACCGATGATCAAAAGAATATGTTTTGGTTTGTCCATTGCCCTGCTTGGTAGGGCGGAAATGGATTCGGCTCAAGTGTGCCGCATCTGCCCTGTCAAATTTGCTTTCCTACCATGACGAAAAAAAGCGGGCCTCCGGCGAAGCTAACGGTGTGCCTCCGGGCCCAAGCCGGTGCAAGCGGGATGATCGAATTTCCAGCCACTCTGGTGTCAGTCAATATTGCAGGTCGCAATGCCAAGATCAGCCAGAATAACCTATTCTTCCGGTGATATCAGAACAAATGTCGCTTGGTTGAATTGTTTCCAACCATCGGAAACCAATATCCAATCGGTTACGATTGCGCGATTTTGCGATTCCAGGCGATATTCTGTCCGTCCCTGTTTTTTTCCGGCGACACCCCAAATGGAGATGATGGCATTTTCTTCGAGTTTTACACTTAGTGGATGCAAGTCACCACCATTGTCGGCCCAATAGCCGGAGGTACTTTCTTTGTTGGTCGTTTTGTAATGACCGATTCCACTGAAACTATTCTGCATCTGGATTGTGTAGTCGACGCGGTGAAATCGTCCCCCCAGAGTTTTCTACCACGTCATTTCTGTTGTAATATCGGATCCGAAACTATTGCCTGTGGCAATCCAGGTTCCAGTTAAACGTTCAAGGATGCTTTGAGATTCTTCCGCATTGGCCGGGGCAATTGTCAAAATCAAACATAAAAAGGTGCTCAAAATAACGCCGAGCTGATTTGCCAATTTCATATATCTACCCCCAATAAAACATGATTCCCGCACCTATAGCACCGGCTGTCAATGCTGTCAGGGCATAGCGCCAAAAACCACCGCGTTGTCCGGCCTTTTTTCTATCCCACATCAATTCCACTTCGGCTACCGGCAGAGCAGGTGGCGCGCCGCCTTTGCGGGGAAGTTGCGCGTCAAGACGGCGGACGATGTCTGGCAGCAGCATCAATGTCTCGACATCATCATTGATCCGGTCGGCAATGGCCGCTTCCGGTCCGAGTTCACCGCGGATCCATTCTTTGACATAAGGGCCGCTCGCATCCCACATGTTGATCTGGGGATTGAGGTCGGTAGCTATGCCTTCGACCATGACCATCGTCTTTTGCAACAACAGCAGGTGCGGTTGCGTTTCCATATCAAAATCACGGGTGATCGCGAACAGCCCATCAAGCATGTCACCCACCGAGAGCTCATGTACCGGTTTGCCGCGCATGGGTTCGCCGACTGCCCGTAACGCGGTCGCGAAATCCTCCATATTATGATGATCGGGGACATATTGTGCCTCGAAATGAATTTCGGCGACGCGCTTATAGTTTCCGGTGGTCAGGCCATAGAGAATTTCCGCCAGCCAGAAACGAGCCTTCTTGTTGATCCGCCCCATGATTCCAAAATCAATTGCAACAATAGTGCCGTCGGCTTTGATGAAGAGATTGCCCTGATGCATATCAGCATGGAAATAGCCGGCCTCAATGGCTTGCTTCAGAAAAGTGCGTACAAGTCGGGTCGCCACATCATTCAGATCGTGCCCGGCCGCTTCCAATTCTTCCAGTTTGGAGATTTTGACGCCATCGACCCAATCGAGTGTTAAGACCCGACCAGATGTACGGTCCCAGTCAATCGCAGGAATCTCAAACTGATCGACATTGGCAATATGTTCCGCCAGTTCTGAAGCCGAAGCAGCTTCGCGGCGCAAATCAAGCTCACGCATGGTCCAGCGCCGGAAATTTGCAATGACCAGTTCAGGGCGCAGCCGTTTTGCTTCCCCACCAAGTGCTTCCAAATGCGCTGCTGCCCATTCATAGGTTTCAATATCCTGATTGAATTTCTTGATAATGCCGGGACGCAGGACCTTAACCGCAACATTCCTGCCATCTATCGTAGTGGCCCGGTGTACTTGGGCAATTGATGCCGCGCCGACAGGATCTGGATCAATTTCACTGTAGAGATCTTCAACGGGTTTGCCGAGGCTGGCTTCGATCTCGTCTTTAATCTGTGCGAATGGAACAGGAGGCAGATTGTCTTGTAACTCTAACAGGTCTTTTGCTGCTTCAGCGCCAATAATATCGGGCCGTGTAGCTAGCGTCTGTCCAAGCTTGATGGCTGCCGGGCCAATGGCCTGTAACGCAGCGGAATAATTCGGTGTTTTGGGCTGGATGGTGCCCAGCCTTGCGATCCGAAATAGACGGCGCACCTGTGGTGGGGTCGCTTTATGCTTTTCAAGGTCTCGTAATGCACCATGTTTGGCAAGCGTCCGGCCCCATTTAAGCAGGCGAAAAATGTGGGTGCGGGCAGAGGTCATTCTATGATGTCTCTCAAACCTTCCAGCCGCTATGAATGCAAACCAGACCGCCCATCATTGGCTCGATTTTAGTCTGTTCAAATCCGGCGTCGCGGATCATCGCTTCAAATTTCTCCATGGGTGGGAATTTTGCAATCGATTCGGCAAGATAGCGATAGCTGTCCTCGTCATTGGCTATAGCTTTACCAACTTTAGGCAGGATTTTGTGGGAGTAGGTGTCGTATATTTTGTCAAAGCCAGGCCATTTGGTTTGTGAAAATTCCATACAATAGAACCTTCCCCCATAACGCAACACGCGGTGTGCTTCGGCTAGCACTCGGTCGATGTGAGTAACGTTTCTAATCCCGAAAACCATTGTGAAGGCATCAAAACTTGCATCGGGAAATTTCAATTCTTCGGCATCTTGTTCGCTCCAGACCAATCTATTCTCGCCTTGTTGAAGCGCACGATCCACCCCTTCGGCCAGCATCTCGGCATTGATGTCGGCGACCGTTATTCTGGCGCCGCTGTCGACCATGCGAAAGGCGATATCACCGGTTCCGCCCGCCATATCCAGAATATCTTCTCCATTCTGCGGTTTTACACGGCGCACAAAACGATCTTTCCAAAGCCGGTGTGTCCCGCCACTCATGGCATCGTTCATCACATCATATTTGGATGCTACATTTGAGAAGACTTTGCCTACGCGAGAGACTTTCTCATCCTCAGGGACATCTTCATAACCGAATGAAACCGTTTTACTCTCGATTGCCATGATATGCTCTTGCTATTGATTTGTTGGTTCTCCAGTTAGACGAGGCTAAGCGGCACTGCAATCACTCTATCGCTGCCCTTTTTGACGTAATCTAATTGAGGATTTCTATGCCCGAGTTGCCGGAGGTCGAAACAACTGTCGCAGGGCTTCGCCCTGTTTTGGAGGGTAGGCGGTTGACACGGGTCGAGCCGCGCCGTCCGGACTTGCGTTGGCCATTCCCCGGTGACCTGCGGCAGAGGATGACCGGTGCAAAAATCACTAGTTTGGGCCGGCGCGCGAAATACGGACTGATTGAAACAGATCGCGATGATGTGATGATTTTTCACCTCGGCATGTCTGGTCGCTGGCGCATTGACCCAGAAGAGATTGAAAAACATGACCATCTACTTCTGGAAACCGATGACGGCCATCGCCTCGTTTTGAACGATCCCCGGCGTTTTGGATCGGTTGATCTTGTGCAGAAGGACAGTATCGACCTCTACAAGCCATTTGTTTCTATGGGTCCGGAACCATTAAGCGATGCATTTGACGGAAAATATCTAAAAGCGGCAACCAGGGATCGAAAAGCACCGATCAAACAATTGCTTCTCGATCAGCGAACCGTTGCCGGGCTTGGCAATATCTATGTATGTGAAGCACTGCACATGTCTGGTATTTCGCCGCGCAAAGCCGGTGGCAGGATATCCAGACCAAAATATAACAGGCTGGTTGATTCTGTAAAACAGGTTCTGACCGCGGCCATTGCCGCTGGTGGATCCAGTTTAAGAGACTTTGCGCAGCCCGATGGAGAGTTGGGTTATTTTGCCAAAGACTGGCTGGTTTATGGCCGTGAAGGCGAGGTTTGCCATTGTGGTGCAGTGATTAAACGCCGAGTCGATAGCGGGCGATCTACCTTCTACTGTTCACGGTGCCAGAAATAGCAGTTCTACTATGCTATTGACGGGAATCATCACTCACGCTATTGCCCGCCGACTTGAGCCGAGGGCGCACCAGCGAATCACGGCATAATATTTCAGAATTTGAGGGTTTTTCATGGCCAATACGCCGCAAGCAAAGAAACGTATCCGTCGCAATGGACGTCGCACCGCGATCAACAAGAATCGTGTGAGCCAAATCCGGACAAAGATCAAAGCAGTAGATACTGCTGTTGAAGCTGGTGATAAAACAGCTGCCGCTGAAGCGTTGAAAGCCGTGCAGCCCGAGCTCGCACGAGGCGTTTCCAAAGGAATTTATCATAAAAATACGGCCTCGCGGAAATTTAGCCGTCTTACAAAGCGGGTAGCAGCGCTCTGATACGACTGCGTTTTGGGGAAGTAGATGCTTCCAAAAAGTGAACCCGCCCTTTTCCGGCGGGTTTTTTTACCCGAAACGTAAATCAGGGTTTCAAATCATCATCAGCTTGTTGCGACGAATCACTGAAAAGAAACCAACCATTCCCGCTGCGGCATCGTCACTCAATTCGATGAAGATGCGACGACCATCCTTGGCATCTGCCTGGCGCCGGAAAATCTCTTCCTCCGTCATAATTTTTATCCAGCGGAGTGCCGTGGTCGGCGGCACGTTGGCAGCTATGCAAAGACTTGAAACAGAGACTTTTTTATTTTCCAGGCGTGCGGCCATCAAATCGAGTAACATATCCCACGCTGGGTCGGCGAATAGATCGGCATCAAAATATTGATCACGAAGGCGCCGAGCTCTAATTGCATCCCGAATTTGATCGCTTCGAACAACCCCGGCAATCTCCTGTTGCTCGGAAGCGTTTCCAAACGGGCGTATCGCGATGTCGTTCCTGTCCTTGAATGGGAAGGGATCATCGGAAACTGTCGATTTTATATCGGGCTCGAAAACCGGATTTGAAACATGGTCACGATCTCGTCCGCTAATCTGCTCTCGTGTCAATCGCGACAATACTCGCGCGATACGATCGACATCGGCTGATATTTTCTTGAGGTCGGCCAAGTCCGGTTCATCGCGGTTTTCGAATGTTGCTGACATTGTTCGAAAGATACTGTTGTTCAATGTCACCAAAAGTTCAGCTGATAAATTTTCGGCGCTACCTGTATCGAGAAACTCGATATTGGGATGGTCAATCGCGCCAATGGCGAAGTCCAGCAGGTCCAATGACAATAGTATCAACAAAGGTAGATCTTGTTGACGGCAGAAATTCTCTGTCGAGGACAAAGACTGTTGTGTTTTTTGATCCCATCCACATATGTGAATCACAACGGCAACAGGGTTCAATCGTCTTTCTATATCCCTTTGATAAAAATCGATGGGTAGCGGTTTTGTTATCCGGCCGCCCACACTTTTAATGAGTTCGACTATTCTCCCGCGAAGGATTAGATCGTCACCTATTACTATGACTTGACCGTTCCAAAGGGTGGTTTGATGATCTGCTCCAAAACCCATCGCACAATTCACAATGTTTTCCTTTAGTTTGTCAATATTGTATCCGTTAATGGTAAGTATATCACTCTAGATATACTCACGTTGATCCGGAGATCATTGGACAAATTCTATCCAATTATGAGTTAAGTCTATCCATTCAATGTCGAATTTGGAGGTAAACTTTATCGATTTCCTAATTTGCAAAAGACATATTTGAACAATTTCCCGCCTCTTGTCGATTTAGCGTTCAACGAATTTACATCCAAAACGGACAAATTCGGCTAGATGTCAAAAAATAGACGTTCAAAGCAGGTTCACTGTTGTTGTGATAATCGTAGCAACATGGCGGAGATTTGGCATAAAGGAATTGATATGACAGGGTCGAAAGATAGGATCGCGTTGAAAAACCGATTGGCAATATTTGCACCGATAGCATTGCTGGCGTTGAGTGCTTGCGCCACGCCATTTAGAGCGGATGTGCAAAGGTTTGCTGCCTTGCCGGACACGACCGGACAAAGTTTTGCAGTTGTTGCTTCCAACCCGGATTTGTCCGGAGGCCTGGAATTTGGTCAATATGCACGATTGGTCGAGCAGCGAATGAAAGAACTGGGGTATCGATTGAGCGATGATCCCGCTGCTGCAGAGCTGATAGTCAGCATGGACTATGAGATTGACAAAGGGCGTGAAAAGATCGTTTCAGATGTTGATCCATTTTTCTCTTCCGTCGGGTATCGGCCCTATTATCGCCGCGGCTATTACGGACGCCACCGCTACCGTTATGGATTTCACGATCCCTTCCTATTCGGAGGCGCGGGTTTTTCTGGGTATGGCGGCGTACGTAGCTTTACGGTTTACACCACGGATCTGGATCTAAAAATTGATCGTGCTGTGGATGGAGAGCGTTTGTTCGAAGGGAAAGCCGAGGCTTTATCCCGATCAAAAAACCTGACCCATCTTGTGCCGAATCTGGTTGAGGCAATGTTCACAAATTTCCCAGGTAACAGCGGCGAGCGTGTTCGCATTTCCGTGGCACCGGAGAAAAAATAGAGCGATTGGCTCTAGCTTTCAAGTTGCCGGAGTAGCATTCGGACATCATTGTCCATCTCGCTATCTTCGCCGCGGAGCTGTTCGACCAGCTTGACTGCGTGAATAACCGTGCTGTGGTCGCGCCCACCAAATTTTCGTCCAATTTCCGGATAGCTACGTGGTGTCATGACTTTGGCTAAATACATAGCGACTTGTCGGGGGCGAGCGACAGCGCGTGCACGGCGTTTCGATGACATCTCGTTACGTTCCAGCCGGTAATATTCGCAAACAGTTCGTTGAATTTCATCAATGGTGATGCGGCGGCGGCAGGCGCTCAATATATCCGACAGCTGTTCTTCGGCCAGTTCCCGCGTAATGTCCCGACCGGTAAGTTGGGAATAGGCAAGAAGCTTGTTCAGACCACCTTCGAGTTCGCGCAAATTCCGGCTGATCGTACGTGCTAGGAATTCGACCACATCATCAGAGACCTGTTGATGCGGCATAGTTTCCAATCGGTGTCTCAATATATCGCGACGCAATTCTAGGCCCGCTGACTGAATGTCTGCAACAAGTCCCATGGACAGACGCGACAATAGCCGCTGATCAACACCATCCAAGGCTTGGGGCGGACGGTCCGCAGCAACAACAATACGTTTACCTTGACTTATCAGCGCATCAACGGTGTGCAAAAACTCTTCCTGAGTGGAATTTTTACCGACGATAAATTGAATATCATCAATCATCAGCAAATCCGCTTCCCGCAAATTTCCCTTAAATTCCATCGCCTCATTTTTTCGCATGGCGGATACAAATTCGATCATGAATCGCTCGGCCGACATGTAGATTATCCGCGCATTCGGAAACTCGGCGCGATAGGCATGGCCGATAGCATGCATCAAGTGTGTTTTGCCTTGTCCGGTCGATGATTGAAGATAAAGCGGGCAAAATAGTGGTTTTTCGGCGGCGGCCATTGTTTGGGCAGCGTTGAGCGCCAAAACGTTTGAATTGCCGGCAATAAATTCCTCAAAAGTCATTCGAGGGTCGAGATCAAGACGAAATTTGTCCACCATAGCCGGTGCATTTTGCCCAGCCATTTCGGCGGTACTGGAGCGTTTCACCTCAGCGATTCGGGCTGCGCCGGCTTTTGCTGAAAAAACAATTTCCGAAACGTCAACGCTACTATTTTTCCAGGCAAGAGCCAGTCGATCGGCATAGCGATCACGAACCCAGTTGGCGGCAAACTCGGATGGCAGTTCGAAATGGAGTTTTCCGGAATCAACATCGAACCGAATCAACCTCATAGGCTTGATCCATTGGCCAAAAATCTGTGCACCCAAATCACGACGCAATCCCGAACAAATCTGGTCCCAGCTATTTTCAAAATCAGATTGTATCATTGCAGAAGTCAATTTTCCTGACGCAATCGTTTCTCCGTCGATTCCACCACCCGCACTATTAGAAGCCTCTGCCACTCAATCCCCCGATTTTCAAAGCCGGTTCACCCTATGTGATTCCGGTTGATGATCGACCAAACAATATTTTTCCCGCGCCTGAAACTTGTCCATATTCTTCCAGCCCCCAGCCATAGGAACACGAAAGACGCAGCATCCTGATATTGAAAATAGATTTCAACAGATGATTTTTTTGTTCAATGAAGGCCGAGAAGATAAATTCGCGACCGCCAGCCGATAGCCTTTAGTAAGCGCGTTGTTTCGATTCTATCAAGGGAAGTTCTGTAAAAAAAATGAAATATTTCTATTGACAACAGCAAGCCTCAGTAATTCCAAAATATCTTCTTAAACTATTGATATACAACGGTTAAAAGTTGTGGAAAGATTGGGCATGGTTGCGAATCGCCGAACAAGCTCGGGTTTTTAAAATCAGGCCATAAATCTCTCCGGCTGCCGTTGGAAAACGAAAGAAGATTTGCCAACGATCGAAAGGCGCTTGCCAAACCGCTCCTGATTTGGCAATGGCCCCGAACCGTTTGATGGCAATGGCCATTGGGGGCGATTAGCTCAGTTGGTAGAGCGCTTCGTTTACACCGAAGATGTCGGCAGTTCGAGCCTGTCATCGCCCACCATTTTCCCGCAATTTGGTGAACTGCCCAAGAGGCACACTCAGGGTAATCAGTTACCTGGTCGCCAGGGTTTCTTCCATCAACGCTGCTGCCTTGGCACCGTGCCAATCCATCGCGCCAATAACGCGCCAAACTTCTTTTCCATCTGCATCGAACAAAACCGTAGTCGGCATAACACCTGTTCCGAATCCAAAGCTGAGTTTATTGTCTGGATCGAGATAGGGCTCCAATTCCGCGAAGTTCGACTTCTCAAAAAACGGACCGACTTTTTCCATACCTTGCAAATCTTGCGAAACGACCAAAACGGTCAGTCTGTCTTTCTCTCGCGCCGCCAACTCGTCGAGCATGGGCATTTCAACAATGCATGGCGCGCACCACGTCGCCCAGATATTCACCAGCAAGGGTTTGCCTTTGAAATCACCGAGCTTGGTAGTTTCGCCTTTTGGATTTTGGAAGCTATCATCCAGCGCAGGCGTACCGCGCTTCGATATGTCCAGCTTACCCACCAATTCCTTTTTGTCCGCTATGGTCGCCGTCTGACCTTTTGCAGCAACATCTTGCTCCGTTTGACTTGAGTCTCTATCGCAAGCCGCAAGTGTGAAAAGCAAAGTTGTAAAAAGGACTGGTCGGATTAGCGAGGACACAAAAAACTCCAATGCAATGTGGGGCGGGCGTTTTGCCGATGGCCCTTCAGCGGTGATGCGCGAGATAAACGCGTCTATACCGTTCGACAAGCAATTATGGCGGCAGGACATAAAGGCGTCGCTCGCGCATGTCGCGATGCTGGCGGAACAAAACATTGTCGAGGCTGATGATGCGACACAGATTATCAACGGTCTCAACCAGATTGCACAAGAATATGAAGCCAATGGTGTCCCTGAGGATCTCGATCTGGAAGATATCCACATGCATGTGGAATCGCGGCTGACGGAAATTATCGGTGCGGTTGCCGGACGCCTGCACACAGCGCGGTCAAGGAATGATCAAGTGGCAACTGATTTCAAGCTCTGGGTCCGCGATGCATTGGACATGGTGGATGCGGCGCTTGCAGGGCTGCAGGAACAATTGGTGGCGCGCGCCGAGGAACATGTCGAATGCATATTACCCGGTTTCACGCATTTGCAATCGGCCCAGCCGGTAAGTCTTGGCCATCATCTGATGGCCTATTACGAAATGCTGCGTCGGGATCGTTCCCGTTTTGCCGATGCTAGAGTGCGGTTGAACCAATCACCGCTTGGCAGTGCGGCATTAGCAGGTACTGGCTTTCCGATAGACCGAGACAAAACATCGGCCATGCTCGGCTTCGATCAACCAACAACCAATTCATTGGACGCAGTTTCTGATCGCGATTTTGCGCTCGATTATCTGATGGCAGCCTCTCAGTGCAGCTTGCACTTGTCGCGCTTGGCGGAAGAAATGGTGATCTGGGCGAGCCAACCCTTTGGTTTCGTAAAGCTGCCAGATAGCTATTCAACCGGTTCATCGATCATGCCGCAAAAACGCAATCCGGATGCAGCCGAATTGGTGCGCGGGCATAGCGGCCGGATTACCGGTTGCCTGAATGCCTTGATGATGACGATGAAAGGGCTGCCGCTCGCTTATTCGAAAGATATGCAAGATGACAAGCCACCGGTGTTTGAAGCGCACGATCTTTTGGGTCTTTCGATTGCCGCAATGACCGGCATGGTGGAAGAAGTACAGTTCAATACCGACCGCATGCGGGCTTTGGCCGAATCTGGATTTTCGACAGCCACCGATTTTGCAGATTGGCTGGTGCGCGCGGCTGGATTACCGTTCCGGGAAGCCCATCACGTAACCGGTGCCGTGGTTGCATTGGCTGAAAAAGAAACCTGCGGTTTGAGCGATTTGTCGCTTGATCAGTTTCAGGCGATTGATGCCCGTATCAATAGCTCGGTATTTGACGTGCTCACGGTGGATGCATCGGTCGCCAGCCGATCCAGCTATGGCGGCACAGCGCCGGTTCAGGTAAAAGCGCAGATAGAAAAAGCGAAACAGGCATTGGGGCTGGGGAGCTGATATGAAAAAGAAATTTGCGGCGAGCTTGGCACTTGTGACATTGGCGGTTCTATCCTCCTGCGGCAATCGCGGGGCATTGGAGCCGCCGGAGGGCCAATCGCTTCCACCGGCAATCTATGGTGAATCCAAACCACCATCCGGAGAGGACTTGTTGATTCCGTCAACGCAGGCGCAACCAGAGCGGAGCGATGAACTATTGCGGCGTTCCGAAAAACGTCAGGATGACAAGTTCGATCTTCCGCCTCCCGGCTAACCTTATTTGAAAGCTCAATTTCTTGGACCATTTTCAACTTAAAGATGGCGTGCTGCACGCAGAAGATATTCCGGTGACGAAGATCGCCGAGGAAGTCGGCACGCCTGTCTATATTTATTCCCGAGCGACATTGGAAAGGCATGCGCGTGTTTTTCGAGAGGGTTTGAAAGACGCAGGCCCTATTCATTTGGCTTTTGCGGTCAAATCCAATCCCAATCTGGCAGTATTGCGGATATTGGCCAATCAGGGATATGGCGGAGACGTCGTGTCGGGCGGTGAACTGGAACGCTGTATCGCGGCCGGTATGAAGGCCGAAGACATTGTCTTTTCCGGCGTTGGCAAAAGTCAGGAAGAATTGCTTTTGGGTCTCGACCGGGGCATTGGGCAATTCAATCTGGAATCCGAAGAAGAAGGTATTCAACTAGCCGATATTGCCGCCAGTCGCGGCCAGACGGCGTCCTGTACCTTGCGGGTCAATCCCGATGTCGATGCCGGAACCCATGCAAAAATTTCGACCGGCAAGAAAGAAAATAAATTCGGCGTGGCTATCGATGTGGCACCGGACATTTATGCGCGGCTTTCCAAGTTAAAAGGATTGAACTTGCGCGGTGTCGCTGTCCATATCGGGAGTCAGTTGCAACAGTTGGAACCGCTGGAAAAATGCTACAGGCGCATGGGGCAGTTGCTGTCCGATTTGCGTGCTGTCGGGCACACAGTCACCCATGTTGATCTGGGCGGCGGTTTGGGCGTTCCCTATAAGCCTGAAGATAGACCGCCTAGTCCGGCGGACTATGGTGCCATGGTGACCAAAGTGACAAAGGACTGGAACGTCACACTCATGTTCGAACCGGGCCGAGTCATTGCAGGCAATAGCGGAATCATGGTGACCAAGGTGATCCGTATCAAGCCCGGTGTGAATAGTGATTTTGTCATTGTCGATGCTGCCATGAATGACTTGATGCGGCCGGCTATTTACGATGCCTGGCATCATTTTGAAGCGGTGGAACCAACTGGCGACAAGATGATCGCTTCGATTGTCGGTCCGATTTGTGAAAGCAGCGATATTTTTGCCAAGGAACGCGAAGTAGACCGCGTGGCAACAGATGATCTGGGTATTTTTCGTACAGCCGGTGCATATGGCGCGACCATGGCCAACACCTATAACAGTCGTCCTTTAGTCCCTGAAGTGCTGGTGGATGGAGACAGATATGCCGTTGTGGCTGAGCGCATTAAGCCGGCCGCTATCATGGCGGCCGAACAAGTGCCGGACTGGCTAAAGTGAACCAGTTCCCCATTTTTGTGAACCTGCGCGAGCGCAAGGTCATATTATTGGGGCAAGGTGAAATGGCGGAAGCCAAGAAGCGGCTCTATGAACGGGCGGGAGCGATTCTGACCGATGATGAGGAGGCCCAAGCCGCACTGGCCGTGGTTGCCATCGAAGATAATGCCGAGGCGAAAGCGGCTGTGGAACGACTGAAACAAAGAGGCCTGTTGGTGAACGCCGTCGATAGGTCTTCGCTTTGCGACTACACAACGCCGGCCATTGTAGATCGCAATCCGGTATTGCTGGCGATTGGAACGGGCGGTGCCTCAGCTGGCCTTGCAAAAGCGCTTCGGCAACGTCTGGAACAATTGCTACCGGCCAATCTGGGTGTTTTGGCAGAAGCTTTGTTCAATGTCCGCGCGCGGATCAAACATACCTGGCCAGACGGGGCGAAACGCCGCAAAGCGATTGATGCCGCACTGGACCCAGGCGGAGTCCTGGATGTGATGGCTGAACATGAGGCGCAGCGAGTCGATACTTGGTTGGACAACCCGGCTTTGGGACAATTTTCCGAAGTGATTGATATAGAGCTCGCGAGTCAAGATCCTGACGACCTCACGTTGCGGCAGGCGCGTTGGCTCGCTCGAGCTGACCAGATTTTCGCGAACGGCGATGTTCCTGAAGCAATATTGGATCGCGCGCGTGCGGATGCGGAGCGATTTGAGCTCGCACTTTGGGATGAACAGCCAGTCGAAGGACTGGCGCTACGGATAAGGATGCGGTCATGAACGGGTTAGAAGGCTTTGCCAGCGCTGATATTGTTGCAATTCTGCAAACGGCACTGGCGCCGGCATTCTTATTGGTTGGTATCGGTGCGATGCTTGGCCTTTTTGCAGGCAGGTTGGCGCGCATCATCGATCGATCGAGAGAATTGCAGGAACTATTCAAGACAACTGAAGGACGCGAACATGATTTGATCGTTTCCGAACTGCATGATCTTCAGCTCAGAATCAAAACTGTGAATAGTGCAATCTTTCTAAGTGTTGTGAGCGCGATCATCGCGTGTATGTTGATCGGCATGCTATTCATCATGGGGCTGACTGGCTTGAATTTGTCTGCCATGATCGCCCTTGCATTCATCATCGCGATCAGCCTTTTATCCATTGCGCTGATTCAGTTTTTGCGGGAAGTTAGAATTGGCACCCGCGATTTTATGATCCGTGAAGAGTTTCTGGAAGAGATAGATGGCCAGCGCTGAGAAGATCGACATCCTGATCCGCGAAGGCGACCTAACTGATCCGCGCGTTTGCGAACTGGTGACGCTGCACCTCGAAGGCATGCATGATAACTCACCTCAGGAAAGTGTTTTTGCACTGGGAATATCCAGCCTTCAACACGCCGATGTTACAGTGTGGACAGCTTGGTTGGCCGATTGCGTTGCTGGAATGGGGGCATTGAAGCAAGTCGACAAACTAACCGGGGAAATCAAGTCGATGCGCACGTATCCCGATTTTCTGCGGATGGGCGTTGCCGCCGCGGTGCTGGAACACATAATCGGGGAGGCGCAGTCGCGTTCTTATGAACGACTATGTCTGGAAACAGGAAGCGGCGAGGCGTTTGAGCCAGCCCTAAAGCTTTATCGAAGACGCGGTTTCACTGCATGTGATGCGTTCGGTGATTACGAGAAATCGGCGTTCAATCAATTCATGCACTTGTTACTAGCACAATGAAAAGAGGCTGCCGGTTTTTCACCGACAGCCTCTAAGCATGAGTCAGCGGATGGAAGTGCCGCTGCCGGGTAACCTGATCCTTAGACCAGCACTGTCCCCCGAACGGAATTTTCCGACCCTATTACTGAAACATGAGACATCGGATCACCTCCTTTCGCTAGTTTATAAGATACGAACTGTTGCATTGTGTTCACTCCGCTGTTCGACGGTTGGAATGTGAATCAATCATCGCCTACGAACAAGGCTTGAATTATTTTATTTTGCTGTCACAATCCCGCGTTCCGCATCAGGCAGTGCCTAGCTACGGCAATCTTCAACAACACGGGTAAATTCTGGCCAAATCGGAATGGCGAGTGATGTCTGATCTGTCGTCTGAACAGCAAACCGGCCCCGGCTAAAGGCAATGCGATCGAGCATATAGTCATCTGGTGCAATGGATATTGCGGCATATGGGACATTACCGCCGCTATTGCGCGCGGGATATGTCTGCAGGCCGGAGCTTGCCCGTAAGGTCATCGAAGCGCCGTTGCCAACCGAGCCGACCCTTGAGATAAAAATACGCTTCTGGTTTTGGTCACAGCGGATCAGCAATGTGGCATTGCTATTGGGTCTACCAAAGAGCGCCAGAGAACCTCTCTGATCCTTACGATAGATCCAGTCGCCGGATGCCAGCGGCCAATCGATCCATTTGCCAGTCGGTTGCCGAACGGGAGTGGGTGCAGGTGCCGGTGCAGCAATCTGAGGCGGTTGCGGCTTTGCTGCAGGAGCCGGCTCGGGAGTTGAACAGGCCGCCAACAAAGCTATCGGTAAGATACTGGTGGAAAAGACATAAGTGATTCTCATAGCGATCGAATATGGTCAAAACAGCTGCGTTAAGCTAGTCCTGATTTGTGATGTCCCAATCCGATAAGAAAACTGCCAAAACCGTAAAGAAACGTGTGGATCAGCTTTTGGTCGACAGCGGTCTTGCCGAGAGCAAAACCAAGGCGCAGGCTTATATTATGGCAGGTCTGGTTTCGGCGGGCGGCCGAAAACTGGAAAAACCGGGTCAACAGGTTGCTTCCGATCTGTGTGTCGAATTGAGAGGTAAGGACCATCCGTGGGTCAGTCGCGGGGGAGTGAAGCTTGATCATGCCTTGAAACATTTTGATCTGGATGTTTCCGGAATGACTGCGATTGATGTCGGCAGCAGCACCGGCGGATTTACCGATGTGCTTCTCGAAAATGGTGCGACAAAGGTCTTCGCCGTCGATAGCGGAACCAATCAATTGGCTTGGAAGTTGCGGCAGGATGACCGGGTAATTGTCCATGAACAGACCAGTGCCCGGATATTAACGGGGCAGCATATAACAGATGCAATTGATTTGATTGTCTGTGACGCCAGTTTCATATCCTTGACCAAGGTTCTGGAGCAACCCATGATTTTTGCCAAACAAGGCGCCTGGTTGATCGCTCTGGTCAAACCCCAGTTTGAGGCGGAAAGAGAGCAGGTTGGCAAAGGAGGAGTGGTGCGCGATGCCACTATTCACCAGGCAGTTTGCGAAAAAGTGGAAAACTGGCTGATCCAGTCCGGTTGGTCAGTTGTGGGGACAACAAAAAGCCCGATTACCGGTCCTAAAGGCAATGTCGAGTTTTTGATTGCCGCGCGAAATAATCGGAAGAGCTGAACTCTGTTACAATTTTTGCGTTGTGTTTGACTGGAGATTGTCTCAAGAAAGTCGTGGGGCAAAACACAGGATACGATCATATGCGTCTCTGTTTCCGTTCCCTTGTCCCCCTGATTGCAATAGCCGGATTGGTTGCGCAGCCGTCATATGCTGAATCGAGCCCCGAGCGCTTTTCGGTCTTGATTACTTATGGAGAGGAAGAATGTCCGGAGGCTGAGGGCGACGAGATTGTTGTATGCGCCAATCGTCCGGAATCCGAACGTTATCGTATTCCGAAGGAATTGCGTCGGAAACGCGAGGATGAAAAAGCGATCAGCCATAGCTGGGCCTCAACGGTAGAATTGCATGATGAAGTTTCACGTGTGGAGCGTCCCAATAGCTGTTCGGTTGTCGGCACCAATGGATTCTCTGGATGCCAGCGTGCCATGATTCGGCGCTGGTTCGCCGAGCAACGCGAAAAAGAGGATTGATGGGATTACCTAGACTAGCGGCCTCCCTTGTTATTTTCGGGATGACTGATTAGGTCCCTGTGCATGTATTCAGAAAGCTTGTTTCAAACGACAATAGAACCGATAAATCCGCTTGGTACGGGCGTGGATTTTTCCATTGAGCAATTTGCCCAGCAAAGCGGCGAGTGGTTCCAGATCCATTATCTTGAACTTTTGCTCGCGATTTTGGTGGGAACGGCAATATTCTTCGTTCTGGGCGCGATCAAACGCTATGCGGCAAGGCATGTTCGCAATCATGAAGGCCTGATTGGATATCGCACGATCCTGATCAAGGCGATTGCCAAAACCAGCAAATTTTTCATGTTGATGGTATCAGCCGAATTGATTGCGATTTTCTCGCAGGCGCCGGCAATGGTGGAGCGTGTCATCCATATTGCTTTTACCATAGTTGCGGTCATCCAAGGGGCAATCTGGCTCCGGGAAATCATTCTTGGGTTTGTCGAGCGCAAAACGTCTCGCGATCCGGAACAGCATGAAACCTTGCAAAATGCCGTCACCCTGATCCGGGTGCTGGTTTCCTTCGCGCTATTTTCCATTGCCACAATCATGATTCTCGACAATCTGGGTGTTGATGTCACCGGCCTTATTGCCGGCCTTGGTATCGGTGGAATTGCCATTGGCTTGGCAGCACAGGGCATTTTCTCTGATCTGTTTGCAGCACTGTCGATCATTTTCGACAAGCCGTTTCGTACCGGTGATACCATCGCATTCGACGATACGGTTGGCACGATCGAGAAAATTGGACTGAAAAGCACCAGGCTCCGATCGATCATGGGTGAGGAAGTCATTATTTCCAATACAAACCTGCTCGACAAGCGAATTGTAAACTATGCGCGACTGGATCGTCGTCGTACCCGTTTTGGTATTGGCGTTGTGTACCAAACAAAGCCGGAAGAGGCCCGCCGGATACCGCTGCTGCTCAGGGAGATAGTCGAGGCGCATGAAGGTCATTTCATTCGCTGCGGATTCGTTGGTTTTGGGGATAGTGCCCTGAATTTCGAACTCGATTTTGATATTGAAAGCGGAGACTATGAAATTGTCTATGAAGGCCGTCATGCCATTGGTTTGGCAATCGTAGAAAAATTCAACGCCGAGGGCTTTGAATTTGCCTATCCCACTCAAACAACCTTCACCGCCGCACCCAATGGAGACATGGTATTGCCTTATCCAGAGGGCGGTTTTAGTTTTTCGAGCAAGGATGGCTAGCTTTCCGTAGCGGCAGGCAGCCTTCTAACAAAAACCCTTGTTAATTGACCGATTAAAAGGGACAATAGCGCCAAATTTCGACTCATAAAAACTCAACAGAAGGAACATCACCATGCGTGACGCAGTCATCGTCTCCACCGCCCGAACTCCGATAGGGCGCGCCTATAAGGGCGCATTTAACGCTACACCTGGCCCGACCTTGGGCAGCTATGCAGCCAAAGCAGCGGTCGAACGCGCCGGCGTTGATCCGGCACAGGTTGATGACGTTGTGTGGGGTAGCGCGCTGCAACAGGGTTCTCAAGGCGGTAACCTGGCACGCAATGTTGCGTTGCGCTCTGGTTTCCCGATTGACGTACCGGGTATGACGCTCGACCGGCAATGCTCCTCTGGATTGATGGCGATTGCGACGGCTTCCAAGCAAGTGACAATCGACCGCATGGATTGCGTCATCGGCGGCGGGCAGGATTCCATCTCGACCGTGCAAACAGCCGAAATGCGTATGCAACCGGACAAAGAATTGCTGGCCATGCATGATGATATCTACATGCCGATGCTGCAAACTGCGGAAGTGGTGGGTGAGCGTTATGGCATTTCCCGTGAGGCCTGTGACGAATATTCCCTGCAGTCCCAAATGCGGACCGCTGCTGCTCAGGAAGCCGGTCATTTTGATGACGAGATTGTCGAAGTCACGGCAACCATGGGTGTGATGGACAAGGAAACCAAAGAAGTTTCGATGCATGAAATTACTTTGAACAAGGATGAAGGCAACCGGCCAACCACCACTTTGGAAGGCCTTCAATCTCTGGGTCCGGTTTTGGGTCCAGACAAGCTGGTTACCGCTGGCAACGCCTCACAACTTTCCGATGGTTCATCTGCCAGTGTAATTATGGAAGCCAAAGCTGCTGAAAAAGCGGGACTCGATCCGCTTGGCCGCTATGTTGGTATGGCTGTGGCCGGCACCAAGCCTGATGAAATGGGCATCGGTCCGGTCTTCGCGATACCCAAATTGCTTGAACGCTTTGACCTGAAAATGGATGATATCGGCCTTTGGGAATTGAATGAAGCATTTGCTGTGCAGGTGCTTTATTGTCAGCAAAAACTGGGCATTCCAAACGAGACTCTGAACGTCAATGGCGGTTCCATCTCTATCGGTCATCCCTACGGTATGACTGGGGCCCGATGCACCGGCCATGCTCTGATCGAAGGCAAACGTCGCGGTGCAAAATATGCCGTCGTCACAATGTGCATTGGTGGCGGGCAGGGCGCAGCCGGATTGTTCGAAATTTTCTAGGGCAATCCATAATCCGGGCCGGCAGTGACTGTCGGCCCTTTTCATTTGAAGAGAGGATAAACCATGTCAGCAGTAGGTGTAATCGCAACTTTAACCGTTGCCGAAGGTAAAAACGAAGATTTTGAAGCCGCTTTTTCTGAATTGATGGCTGCGGTCAAAGAGAACGAACCCGGCAACGAGTTTTACTCGGTGTTTCAATGCAAAGATAACCCACAGCAATATAAAGTGCTGGAACGCTATGTCGATCAGGCGGCACTGGATGCGCACGGAAAATCAGACCATTTCAGAGCCAGCGGTCCGAAGCTTGCGCCCTGTATGGCTGCTGCACCTGTGATCGAACATTTAGGTGGTATCTAATCGGTGCTTCGCAGCATTTAGTGCTGTGATTGATTAACTGTTATTGAGAAAATGGTTTGGGGCCGCCAGGCAGCTGTTGTTGCTTGGCGGCGCCTGCCAGGCGTTTAGCAATAGGCCGCCATTTCGCTTCGATCTGGCGTCGAGCCATATAGGTGTCCAATCCGATTTGAAGGGCAACCAGTTTGTAGACAAAGGGTTGATAGGCAACGCCCACAAACAGTGCCCCCACCAGGTAAATGATATGGGCATTTTGCAATGCAAGTGCCAAAGGCGCTACCCACTGCTCACTCTCTTTCGGTGAGTTTTTATATTTTCGCCGGAGGACTTCCATTCGCCAGACGCCACCAACATGGATTGAAAGCCATATGATGAGGCCGGGGAATCCTTGTTCACCAAGCATTTCAAAATAGCTACTGTGAAACGCTCTCGCCTTGTCTTCCACGATGCCAACGTCGACATCGTCGGGGTCTATGCCCCATTCCTCATATTGCTCAATGTCAACGTCTGAGAGTTCATATTTGACCTCGTTGATCAGATAGACATCAAACCCACCACCAAAGGGGTTCTGCTTCACATAGTCGATCGTCCAGCCCCAGACGGCAATCCGTGTTGAGGCCGATTCGTCGGCCTTATAATTCTGGATCGTTGTCATGCGCTCGGTAAAGCTTTGCGGCAGGAAGGGAATTGACATGATACCCAGCGTGAGCGCAGCTCCGGCATATAGGAAGCGATGCTTGTTAAAACGCATGAGCAATATTGCGAGAACAGCCATGCAGACCAAGCCAGTTCGGGCACGAGTGCCGATTGGTATTAATAGGCAGGCAAAGATCAGGCAAAGCGAGAATATTTTGACACGCCAGTCCGGTGGAAAGACCGTCCCATATTTGGCGAGCCACAATATCAGTGGGATTATTGCGATCGACACCATTGAGATGATCGAGCCTTCATAAAGACCGGCATTGTCATCGATCAACAATACCAGAACGCCATATCCGCCGCCTGAGATAACGGTCTTTATGCCGCCGGTTATGATCAGGGCAGCGGCACAAAGAACCATGAAGAGCGCCAATGCCTCCATGCGTAATTTCGTCCGCAAGGTAAGTGGCAGGAAGATCGCGAAAATCATCGATTTCCAGACCCAGTCCCATTTTTGCCATGCGGCTTCGGGTGAAACAGCCTGAATGGTCGTATAGCCGCAGTAGATTAGGAGCAGCACCATCAAACCCTGTCTTATGGAGAAGCGGCTATCCTTTTTGTCGTCGGAAACCAAGTATCCGAGAAAGGCGAGTGCAAACACGATCAGCGAAACCGGTACACTATTGAGCATGAAATAGCTGAGTCTCTGCGGTGCGACGATATCGATATAGGTGTAGACCAGAGTGAAAAGAAAAGGCCGCTTAAACGCGATGAACAACAGCGCAAGCAAGTAGCCAACAAAGACAAGATCACGCATCCCAGCCGCCTCCTTTGCTTTTCGCCCCAAAGCCCTCGGGCTCCCTGTCCCTTTCAGGTGGATCTTCCTTGTCTAGATCTTCCCGATGAAGAAGACGCCAGGCAGCAATCAACAGCAGAGCATGTGTCAGCAAGATTGAAAAATTGTCGATCATCGAGCCCGGATCATCCCAAAACAAACGCGCACCCTGCGCATTCCCATATTCGCGCGATACAGGTTTTGGGTTGACGGGACGTTAATCCTTTTATGGCAGAGATTTAGGCCATGACGCGCGTATTACATATATTGGATCATAGCCTTCCCCTACATAGCGGATATTGTTTTCGCACCCGGGCAATCATGAAAGCACAAATCGGCCATGGATTGACAGTGGCGGGTGTCACAGGCGTTCGGCAAAACCAACATGGATATCGCGCGGAAAAACCTTTGGAACATGCCGAAGGACTGGACTTCTTTCGGACAATGCAAGATGCGCATGGACCATCTCCGGTAAAAGAGTGGCGCGAAGTTGCATTACTAGCGGATCGAATTGATGCGGTCGTGCGCGAATGGCGGCCGGATATTCTGCACGCTCATTCTCCAGCTTTGAATGGGTTGGCGGCATTGCGTGCTGCACAGCGAAACAATTTGCCATTGCTTTATGAAATCCGCGCTTTTTGGGAGGATGCTGCTGTGGGCAATGGAACTGGTAAAGAAGGCAGTCCGCGTTACTGGGTGACCCGGCAACTGGAAAACCATGTGATCGCTGGATCAGATGCAGTCGCGGTGATTTGTGAGGGATTGAAATCCGATCTGGTTTCACGCGGTGTTCCTCAGCAAAAGATTACGGTCTCGCCCAATGGTGTGGACCTGGAACTTTTTGGTGAAGCTCCAAAGCAAGACAAAAAACTGGCGATCGAACTTGGACTGGATGGAAGCCTCAATCTGGGTTTTATAGGTAGCTTCTATGATTATGAAGGCTTGGATGATTTGGTGGAGGCACTGCCGCTTCTCCAACAAAGACAATCCAACATTAATCTGCTGCTTGTTGGAGGTGGACCAAGGGAAGCGGCTCTCAAAGAACAGGTCAAGCAGCTAGGCATTGAAAAGATCGTTACCTTTGCCGGACGCGTGCCACATGAAGAAGTCGAGCGTTACTATAGCTTGATGGATGTGATGGTTTATCCGCGCAAATCTATGCGACTGACTGATTTGGTCACGCCGCTTAAACCACTGGAAGCCATGGCTCAGGGCAGGCTTGTCGCTGCATCAGACGTCGGCGGACATAAAGAGCTGATTGAGGATGGAAAAACCGGTTATCTTTTCCCTGCCGGTAATCCCGAAAAAATTGCCCGGAAACTGGCCAATTTGATCGAAAAACAGGATGAGTGGCCGCAAATACTTGAAACAGCAAGAAAATTTGTTGGGTCGGATCGTAACTGGTCGTCAAACATTTTGCGTTACAATCCTGTTTACCAAAGGTTGATTGCCGGGAAAACACTCGAGCAAGCGGCCTGAACAGGTGGAGAATAACGTGGATCAACTGGATCAGGACCTTACACGCTTCAAAAATCCGGCCATGGCATTGGTCGGCGGCATCGCTGCGGCACTTGTTGTGGCAACGTTACCATCGGTCTATCTGGAGAAGATAATCGGCATGACCGGTATCGCCGAAATAGTATCGGCTGCCGCACCGCCGCTGGGTAACACCGCGAAATCTTTGCTCGCCATTTTCGCCGGGCTCGTATCAACTTCGATCATTTTCTATTTTTTACATCGTAAAGGGGACGCCGACATGGGTCTGGCAATTCGAAAACTCGCAAATTGGGAAGAAGAGAAAGCCGAATGGGAAGAGCGAAAGGCGAAACCCAAAAAGAGCAAATTCTCGCTCAAGAAATTGCTGCAGAAACCGAAGAAGAAAAAGGGAGAGGTCAAGGATCTATCTGATCTTCCAAATTTACGGGAAAAAGACAGTCATCCTGACGCTCCGGCCCGACAACCGATTTTTGCAGAAAAAGATCTGGGTGCACCGCTCGAGTCTAGAATCAAACCATTTGATCAGCAGGACGCCGTTGCGGAAACAGAAGATTCTGCGCAGGAGAGTTCGAAGCCAGATGTTGTTCCAGCGCCATTTATAATGGACAAATCTCTACAGCCCCCAGAACCGCAAAATCATGAACAAGAAGCACCGCTGGATCTTTCGGGTCAGGTTTCTGTCCCGGCAGGGCTAGAGGCGGCCCAGCCAGCGGCTGCTGCTTCCGAAAGTGACAAGGCTCCCTTGGTGGAGCCCGAACCGGCAGCTTTCGTCGCACCGCCAGTTAATATGGTTGTTGAAACGGTAAGCGAGCCGAAAGAAGATCTTTCTGCTTTGTCGATCGGTCAGCTGACCGCGCGCCTAGAAGCTGGTCTGGACAGGTTACAACAATTGCACCAGTCGGCACCACAGCCCCTCGTTGCTGCACCATCTCCGGCAAAAGTATCCGCACCTGGTGGCATTAACGTTTCCAGTGAACCTGCGCCCAGCGCACCGCCGGTGCTGAAATCGGTTGAGCCGACACAGGAAGAGATTGACGCCAAACGGCATGCGGATATGGACGCAGCGCTGAAGGCTGCTCTGGGCACATTGGAAAAAATGACCGCCCAGCGTTGAAGGTTTTCTAGCGATCACTGGTCCTATTCACTTGCCGGATCCGTGATCGCTAGAATTTCGATTACAACGTCGGGAGTTTTGTCTTCTCGGCAGCTATTGGCATTGATCAATAGATCGGCAACAAATTGGCCGGGCAATGTGAATTCATGTTCGGACAGTTTCTCCAAACGATCTTGTGTGCTTCTGCTGTTTTGATCAATCCCGGCTATTTCAAACCTGTATCGCGTTCCCGAAAATGTGATGCTGGCCCATGGTTTTTCCTTACCCAATGTTACGGAATGTTCCGGACCGAGATATTCTTGTATCTGCTCAACCAGCATGGTTCCCGCGTCGCGTTTTTTCTGACTGCGTCGAACAGGACTATGCAGCATGGTCTTGACGCCAATCGTTCATGAAATGCTCCACTCGTTTCGAAACTGTTTTTCCTGGCTGGCGTCCATTGCGCAAATCTTCGACAAAGCGTGGATCGCGCACCGAGAGACGGCCAAATTTGGTCCAGGGCATGTCGGTTTCGCGCAAGAATTTCTCGATTTTTCTGATCAGGGGCATTGGCATCTTTCCTTTGTTGGTTGTGGTCACGGAAGAGGCGACTCGAATGAATAGGGGATTTCCTATTTGAAAGTTGATTTCCTACATGTCTAGGAAAAATCCTATTGCCAATTACGGCCAGATGGAATAATGCTGAACTATGGAGAACGACGATCCTCGTACCGTGCTGGAACAATTGATCCGCAAAAGCGGTGATGATTTTGCGTCCATTTCTGCAATGTTGGGTAAGAATCCAGCCTATATCCAGCAGTATATCCGGCGCGGATCGCCGAAGAAACTGGACGAACAGGACCGTCGGAAACTGGCGGACTTCTATGGTGTCGATGAACAGTCACTCGGCGGCCCAGCGATGCGTAAGGAAAGTTCGGCCCTCGTTCATTCCAACTTGGTGGAGGTGAAGCAGATGAACCTTGGGGCGTCGGCTGGACCGGGTTCGCTGGCTGATGATGAATTTTCCGGAACGATGGCCTTCGGTCCCAAATGGCTTAAACGCCTTGGTAGTGATCCGGCCAAGTTGTCTCTGATCTCGGTCGATGGTGATTCGATGGACCCTACCTTGTGCGACGGCGATGATATCATGGTGGATCACGGCGCGGCAGAGGCTCCGTTGCGTGATGGCATCTATGTGTTGCGTATGGATGATGTGCTGCTGGTGAAACGGCTGGCGGTTGGACCAGCGGGCAAAATTTCAATCCGGAGCGACAACCCCCAATATCCGGATTGGGACGATGTCAACGTGGCGGATGTGAACTTCATCGGGCGCGTGGTCTGGACCGGCCGGCGGTTGTGAGATCGGTTCGCATAGACTTTAGCGAACTGTTTTTCGCCAGAATGTCCCGCACAAATCCGGTTTTGGCTTCCGTATATGCCTCGCGGTCATCCGCAAACTGGGCGGCCAGTTTGCGTTTGAGCAAGGCATATTGGTTGGCATCATCGCGGTTTTCCCGCAAATGGTCACGAAAGGCCAAATGCTCCCGTATCGCTTCTGGATGTTGGTAGACATGGACATGATGTGTCCTGTCTTTCCCTCTCGGCGGCAAACCTTTTACGAAAAACAAATGATCGGACTTTGGGTTGTCGTGCCAGAAGTCATATCCAATCATATTCAGATGATCCGGAAGGTTTCTCCTTGCCCGTTCAAACGACGGCACGGAAATCAGGATATCAATGACCGGTTTTGCAGGCATTGCGGGAATGGCGGTGCTCCCAATATGGTGAATGGCTGTAACCGATTGACCGGCGAGACAATCTTCAATTCGCCTTTTTTCTTGCAGAAACATTTCTGGCCAGAACGGATCATAAGGAACAATTTTGATAGTTTTCATTGCGAAAGAATATCCTAGTTTAACCGCTAAATTCTTGCAAGATCATCCCTTCCTCTCCAAATAGCTGCCCATGAGCAATGTTACCTCCAATATGAAACCCGCCGCCGAGCCGCCGCTCAAGGCAGTCATCATTCCTGTCACACCACTGCAGCAAAATTGCACTTTGCTTTGGTGTACCAAAACCAACAAGGCCGCGCTGAGCGATCCGGGTGGGGATCTGAACCGGTTGAAGGCGGCAGTGGAGCAACATGGTGTTGATCTGGAAAAGATCATCATCACCCATGGCCATTTGGATCATTGCGGGCAGGCAGGAATGCTAGCGGAAGAATTGGGCCTCCCTATCGAGGGGCCGCATAAAGAAGATCAGTTCTGGATTGACCAGCTTGACGGCGATGGCGCCAAATATGGCATGGAGGCGAAAAGTTTCGAGCCGGACCGCTGGCTGGTCGATGGCGACAAAGTAACCGTTGGCGAATTGGTGCTCGATGTGATCCACTGTCCGGGACATACGCCGGGGCATGTGATATTTTATCACGAGCCTTCAAAGCTTGCGGTCGTAGGCGATGTGCTGTTTCAGGGGTCTATTGGCCGCACCGACTTCCCGCGCGGCAATCACCAGGACCTGATTGATGCAATTACCCAGAAACTCTGGCCCTTGGGTGATGATGTGACCTTCATCCCAGGCCATGGGCCAACCAGCCAATTTGGTTATGAACGAAAGAATAATGCTTTTGTGGCGGATGATGTTCTGGAAGCGCGTTAGTCCCAAACTCGCGCTAAATCGAATGCCAAGCGAAGATATTGAGGCATAAAGTTTTATCGCTGCGCGCTAAAGAATAGAGTTGGTTACTAGGCCTTTGTAGGAACTTACTCACTTGCTGAATCCCTGCCATTTATGCTGTTCAGAGCTCGGGCAGATAGTATTCCAATAACGATTGCCAAAGCATCTGCTGCAAAATCCATCCAATCCGAATCGCGACCAGTCTCTATGACAAGTTGTAAAAGTTCAATGCCTCCTCCGAAGATCGCAAGCATGCTGAATAGAATGAGTGCATTTATCAGGGGCCAAAGAAGCCGTGCCATAAATGAGAGGATAAAAAACGCCAGCATGTGGTTAAGTTTGTCGTTTACAAAGACAGTTGGCGCGTCTTCAGCAGGCATGATTGATATGGCAAGGATAACACCGAGCAATAACCAGAAAAAGATACGTAGCATATTTGGACTACACATTTCGCCCACCTAGTATGTGGAACATTGCCTGCGTGTTAATGGAACAATCGAGTTTTTCGTATAAATGTCATTTGGTCAAATGATAAGTTTGTTGCGGACAAAAGAGTTTTCAATGAGCTTGACTAGGCCACCTGTATTCTCACCAATTCTATCGAAGCTGGCTCTCAAAGAGCTCATTCATATCGATCAAAACTAGTGCGGAATCGATGATCTTGATCATCCTCGTGCGGAACAGATGAGAACAATCGATAGTTACTTGAAGACGAACGACATTCCGGCGGAAATCATCTGGGGAATGAAAGCTGTTAACCCCGTCTCTAGGGAACGAAAATTTAGATCATTTTACTATTAAGTTTGTCTGATTTCAGCCGTCACTACTAAGTGGTATGGAAAAGGCAGAATCAATCGGTTTCGGCCCACATTGCGGCTTGGCGAAACGTGAGAAACGTTATCGCAAGCTAATCAGCGTGATAGTCAAAACCGAATCTGGGACTCAGTTTTCTGCCGTTGTGACGAACCTTTCGAAAAGGGGCCTGGGTGGAAAAACCAGCGGTTTCCTTGAGAAATCGGACCGCGTAACCATTGTGAAAGAAGAATTCGGTCAAGTTGATGCTCAAGTTCGCTGGGTGAATGGCGAGCGTTTTGGACTGGCTTTTTCAAATCCGATATCCATCGATCAGTTCAATTTTTTGAACAAAAATGACAAGGGTCATTTTGTTCGGGAGATTGAAAACGGGCATGTTTGGAAGGGGTTTGATCTGGACAGCTCAACGAGGCGACCAGGTGTGACCAACCAATTTTCCAAAGACATAACGAACAAGCATTGATCTTCCGACAGGCTATCCCGCCCAATCTGTTTCAAAAGAACTATGATCGGAGCGGGTCATCCTGGTTGCTGCGACTTCGTTGTGAACTTTGTTCGACCGGCTAAGCTGGCATTAGCATCGCAACTGGTTACTGAAGCGTCAGATAAGGCACGGAAATCGCATAAACTCCAAGCCCCACCAATGTCAGCATCGTCACAATCGTACCAATCATCCGGCCTTTGCCAAATTTCCCGTCATCCATGCCAACGCCATGCGCCACGCGGCCAAGCAGATAGATGCCGCCCACAATCCATAACCATGTGGGAGATGTATCACCCTTGCTGGTCATCTCGATCAAACCGACAAGGATCAGAATGAACGGTGCGGTTTCGATAAAGTTGCTGTGCGCGCGCATGCGGCGGAGGACTTTCTCGTTGCCGCCATCACCGACGCTCACTTTTTCCGATGTTCGGACTTGGCCGACGCGAATCATCAACCAGAGGTTCAAAAGCGCTGCGGCGCCTGCAATGGTTAAGGTAACTGGCAATATCATGAAATTTCCCCCCGGATTAAACACTGTTTGAAATATCGCCGAGATATAGAAGCAGAATGCTTGCAACGCACGGGAAATTCGTTATAGCCGCCCTTTCGCGCGCGACTTGTTGTTGGCTATGCGGTGATTCTTTCTTTGAACAGGAATTGTCCGGATTTTGAAAACCATTGATGGCGTCGTGCTGGTAACCAGAATTTTGAATGTAAAGAACAGGCTGAGCAATGGCTGTACCTAAAAGAAAAACTACGCCCTCCAAACGCGGAATGCGGCGGTCTCATGATGCTTTGAAGGTCGAAGCATATCAGGAATGCCCGAATTGCGGCGAATTGAAGCGTCCACATCATATGTGCGGTGCCTGTGGCCATTATAATGGTCGCGAGATATTGGCTCCTGACCTTTAATCGGTTAGAATTTGCCGATTATCCAAAGATCCAAGGGGAATAGCTGGTGGGAATGAGGCCGCGAATCGCCATTGACGCGATGGGCGGCGATGAAGGCGTGCGCGTGATGGTAGCGGGCGCTGCCCTGGCACGTCACCGGCATGAAGGTTTCCAATTTCTTTTCGTTGGCGATGAAAACCGGATAAAAGCGGCCTTGGATGAACATCCCAATCTGAAAGCTGCTGCTGAGATATTGCATACTGATGATATCGTTACCGCAGACGAAAAACCCAGCCAGGCACTGCGCAGTTCCAAGAAAACATCCATGGGATTGGCTGTAAATGCGGTCAAAACAGGAGAGGTCGGTGCCGCAGTTAGCGCCGGTAACACCGGTGCTTTGATGGCGATCTCAAAACTGGCATTGCGTACTATGCCCGGTATCCACCGTCCGGCACTGGCAGCGCTGTTGCCAACGATGAAGGAAAGTGACGTCGTGATGCTCGATCTCGGCGCCAATGCCGAGTGTGACAGCCGAAATCTTGTGCAATTTGCTGTCATGGGTGCAGCCTATAGCCGGATCATGCACGATTTTGACAAGCCGGTAGTCGGTTTGCTCAATATCGGAACGGAAGAGGCAAAGGGCACCGGTACGATACAGGAAGCGGCACAGGTTTTGCGCGATGCAGATGGCTTGCCATTGAAATTCCATGGTTTCACCGAAGCGGATAAAATCTCGACCGGGGAAGTGGATGTGTTGGTAACCGATGGCTTTTCAGGCAATGTCGCACTAAAGGCGTTGGAGGGGACAGCCCGCTTTGTGACGGATCTTTTGCGGCAGAGCTTTCTGAGCAGTCTGCGCTCGAAAATCGGTTTCCTGATCTCACGCCCCGCAACCAATATGCTGCGTAATCACCTCGATCCAAATAATCACAACGGCGCTGTATTTCTTGGTCTCAACGGCGTGGTGGTGAAAAGTCATGGTAGCGCCGATGAAAAAGGCGTAGCCAATGCTGTGGAAGTGGCGGCTCGTCTGGTTGAGGATAGTATTTTGGAACGCATTACCGAAGATTTGACCAAAATAAGCATTGATACTCCCGCAGCTGAAGCGGCCAAATGAACGATCGACACGCCCTTCGTGCCGTGATCAAAGGAACGGGCTCGGCTCTTCCAAGAACAAGAGTTTCCAACGCCGAGCTGGCGGCAAAGGTTGATACTTCTGACGAGTGGATTGTCGAACGAACCGGCATTCGCTTTCGGCATATTGCAGAAGATGATGAAACGACATCCAGTCTTGCTACCGAAGCTGCGGAAAAAGCGTTGGCTGCCGCTGGAATGGATGCTGCGGATGTTGATTTGATCGTATTGGCAACAGCAACGCCGGACCAGACATTTCCCGCTACCGCAACAATCGTTCAGGACAATCTGGGTTGCAATGGATGCGTCGCCTTTGACGTCGCGGCCGTTTGTTCCGGTTTTTTATATGCATTGTCTGTAGCGGAAAGCATGATCCGCGCCGGGAGCGCCAAAAATGCGCTGGTGATTGGTGCTGAAACATTCAGCCGGATACTGGACTGGGAGGATCGGGCAACTTGTGTATTATTCGGTGATGGAGCCGGGGCGATCGTTTTATCCGGAGAGACTGGGGAAAAGGGCATATTATCAACCCGACTGCACGCCGATGGAGCGCATAATCAACTATTATATGTTGATGGTGGGGCCGGTACCACCGGTACCGTAGGGAAGTTACGTATGAAAGGCCGGGAAGTGTTTCGGCACGCCGTGGTGAATCTGTCATCGGTCTTGCACGAGGCGTTATCCGAAGCGTCAATTTTGGTAGAGGATGTGGACTGGGTTGTACCCCATCAAGCCAATGAACGTATATTGGATGCAACGGCTAAAAAACTGAAGCTGCCAAAAGAAAAAGTCATCAAAACCGTTGATCAGCACGCCAATACGTCAGCTGCTTCTGTTCCGCTGGCTCTCGACACAGCTATTGCCGATGGCCGGATAAAAGAGGGCGATCTTCTGGTGCTGGAAGCTATGGGCGGCGGTTTTACCTGGGGAGCGTCAGTCGTTCAATTCTAGGGATTGTATTGAAATTGGTTCAATAGCTGACCATTCATCGGCAATTTTGCATATTCGTCGAATCAAAGTTGAGTTCAAAGCCGTGATTCATAGCCTTTATGAATGACTTTGAACCTTCCAACGCAACGGCAATCAATTTCCGCGCTATTTTTGCTGCGGGCCTATCGAGCCTGTCAGCTTCTTGGAGCAAGACGACCAATATTGTTAAAAGCAATGGGGCTCGAAGAACCGCAACTGCGAAACCCGCAAAGATATTACGACCAATCAACTTTATCTGCACTTTTCGAGGCCAGTTCAGAAGAATTGGAGCTTGATGATCTGGTTGCAAAGGTTGCCAATAAAATGGTGCCCATAGGGTTTTCCGACCCAGGTTTTCTGGCAATGTTTGAATCCAGCTTTGGGATGGCGTTGCAAAAAGCAATACGTGCGCAAAGACTGCGAGAAAATAGTCCAGTATATCATATGCGAAAGGGCAGAACTGGTGATTATATTGAGTGGGAAAGTGAGAGCTACCAATCAGAGTTGATCCTGCAGTTGGGCTTTGCGATAATTATTGAAACGTTACGTTCGCTAAGTGGGAGTGCACTGCGTGCGATAAAGACCATATCCTTTGCTCATTCAAAACCAAAAGAATGGAATGGAAAGTATTTGATCTTTGGTGACGATGTTCAAATCCTTACCATTTTTGATCAACCTTATAGCCGGATCGAGTTTCACCGTGGGTTCTTTGACTTGGCCAACCCCAATTGCAATTCACCTTTGCTAGGGTTGAGCAAAGCGCAACGTTCACCGCAAAGGTGGCGGAACAAACCCTATGCCAAATCATGTTATGATTATTTGATTTATCTTCTTGATAAGCCGGGCCCCAATTTGGATAGTGCGGCAGAAACGTTTTCGATGGCCGAACGCACGCTCCGGCGAAAACTGGTGGCGGAAGGAACATCATTCAGGGAAACATTGGAATTAGCACGTCGAGATATTTGCCGTTTGTATTTTCTGGAAGGAAAAAGACAATTATCGGATATCTCTACGCTATTGGGATATAGTGAGCTCAGCGCATTCACCCGGGCCTATACCGGCTGGTATGGGCACCCCCCTAGCAAAGACAGAATAGCCACCGTCCAAACGAAATTGGCTGCTTGAACGGACATTTGGAAATGGTGGGCGTAGAGAGAGTTGAACTCCCGACCCCTTCGATGTCAACGAAGTGCTCTACCACTGAGCTATACGCCCACTTCGGAAGGCCGTGTAGCCACGGTACAACGGTGGCGCAACAGTTAATTCAGGTTGGTTAGACTATCTGGTTCAAACATCCGCTGCACTTCCAGAACAAGATCGCGCAGATGAAACGGTTTTGACAAAATCTTTGCCTTTGGCACCGATTCCCCCGCCCGTAAGGTTACACCAGAAAAACCAGTGATGAACATCACCTGGGTATCTGGAGAAATGCTCGCACATTGTTGTGCCAGCTCAATTCCGTCCATTTCCGGCATCACGATGTCGGTGAGGAGTAAATCAAATTCATTTGATTCCAGATAGGGTATCGCTGTCGTCCCCCGATCGACAGCAACTACCTCATAATTGGCTTTCTGCAGGGCGCGTGTCAGATGCTCACGCATTGCCTTTTCATCTTCTGCCAGGAGAATCTTAATCATATTCTATGCGCCTTTGACTCGTCTAGATATTGAATTGCCTTGGTTTATGCCTGATTGTTATCATAGTCACAAATCTCTTAACATTTATTGGATTTTGGTAACAAATCGCGAAAATTTCTCGAAAATTGTTGCAATTGCTTGATGTTAGATGCTCTGGTCGCTCCATTGGTTAAAAATGACTGAAAATTCTTTCTCCTTCCACAATGGCGACGATATCCGCCTGCCGCTGTTAATCAGTGTACCCCATGCGGGCCGCAACTATCCAATTGCCGTACATAGAAACCTGAAAATTCCGTCTTCGCATTTACAGCGGCTCGAGGACCGCTATTCCGATCTGCTGGCAAGAGACGCCATTGCGGCAGGCTTTCCAACGATAATTGCCCAAAAGCCCAGAGCATGGATAGACTTGAACCGGAACAAATCTGAAATTGACGTGGATATCATATCCGGTTTATCAAAATCACATGTGACCATGCCTTCGCGAAAAGTAAGAGGAGGGCTGGGACTTGTTCCTCGCCGTCTTTCCGGGATTGGTGAACTTTGGCAACAGAAATGGTCCTGGGATGATATTTCTGCCCGGATTTCGCAAGATCATGAGCCTTATCACGCCCAAATTTCCAAGATTCTGGGAGCAATGCGACTGAAATTTGGATGTGCAATATTGCTTGATCTTCACAGCATGCCGCCACTGGATGCATCGGATGAAAAACAACCTCAAATCGTAATTGGTGATCGTTTTGGACGGAGCGCCGGATCCCGCTATTCCGAATTTGCCTCAGCTATTTTTGAACGATCGGGCTTTATGTCCCGACTCAACCTTCCATATTCCGGCGGATATATTTTGGAGCGACATTCCAATCTCGACGACAATATTCACGCGATCCAGGTTGAAGTGGATCGCCGTTGTTACCTGGACACAGCGCTGAGTGAACCGGGAAAAGGACTGGCCATTGTTTCCAAGCTGATGGCGGATCTGGCGTTTGAATTGACGGACCAGACGAATGGACGCATATTTCTTGATGCCGCAGAATAAAAAACCACCTCGTCATTTTGACGAGGTGGCCAAGGTTCAGGGAGGTGGCATTCCAAAGGAACGCCTATGTCAAGCCAATCGGGGGAGATAGCTTGGCATATCTGTAATGTGGTCCTTCTAGTGCTGCGATGCAAGTCCCAATCAAGCCAATTTGATTAAACTGCCAAATTGGTTAAATCACATCACAAACTTCATCACGGCTATTAGATCAGACCGTCGGTGCTTCCGTAACCTGCGGCATTTTGCCCTCGGCAACCTGCTTTGCGAAAACATCGCGCATCAACTGGAGCGAGAATAGATGGGCGTAAATCATCGGCAACATGCCATTTTGATTGATTTTCCTTAGCTCGTCACCGCGCATGTCACGGACTTTCTCTTCATTCACCATACGAAAACCACGGTATACAAACGGCTGTTCAACGCCCTCCTGTTGGATCGACACTTCACCGTCCATCAGCAAGTCCATGCTCTCCAGGTCCTGCACGAACTGCCCGGTACGTTGACCAGCTTGTTCAAACTGCTCGCAAAAATCGAGAATTGCTTTGGTGCGCTCGGTAGGTTGGTCCTTTTCAAACAAGGTCTCGCCTTCCTTAAAGTCTCCAATGGCATTGGCGGACGGATCGAAGCATAATGACAATTCTTCCGCTTCTGGCTGAAGTTTGGCAAGCAGAAATGGATAACGGCGAACATAGGCGGGAACGTAAGCCACTTCCTTGAACTTTCCATCGTCACCCATGAATGTGTTTACGCCTTCGTTAAGCCCCATGAGAATAAGGGGGACGCTGTTTTCACCTGCAGAAAAAACAATGGGATAATTGCGACCGGCATTAGGGAATTCATCTACGGTCACCGGGATGGCATGTTGGCTTTGCATAAACGATGCATCGTCGAGTCCCTTGACCCTCCATTTGCTATGTTCTTTCGAATTTAGCGGCACGAGGTCATTGTAAAACATTGGAAGTTGCTGAGCTTGAGCCTGACTGGCCATAAAAAATCTCCGAATCTAATTGCGTCTGTTCTAGGTAATTTCTTTTGAAGGGCTTTAGGGCGCGGACCTCTGGGACGCAAGGGGCACAAGCTTGCCCGGATTCATAATATTTTTGGGGTCAAGTGCCGTTTTAATCGATCGCAATGTCAGTAATTGCGCATCATCGGTGAGACGCCCGAGTTCCTCACGTTTATTTTGCCCAATTCCGTGTTCTGCGGAAATTGATCCTCCAGATTGCATAACCAGATCATGGACCATCGGAGTAATTTTGACAGCATGTTGATCCATCCATAATTTGGATTGAACACCTTCTGGGCCTTTGACGTGAAAATGCACATTGCCATCACCCATATGTCCGAAGGCGGCGACCTTTGTTCCAGCAAATGCTGCTTCTATCTCCGGCCCGGCATCGGATATAAAATCGGCCATTTTGTGTACAGGTACGCTAATGTCATGTTGCAGCGCAGGTCCATCGGCACGTTCCGCCTCGGAGATGGACTCACGCAATTTCCAAAAGGCATCGGCTTGGGTTTCATTGGTAGCGATTGTCGCGTCAACTGCCAGCCCGCGCTCAAAGGCTTTTTCCAACAGGCTTTCGACCAGCTCGCGGGGATCTATTGCGTCGGGCTGATCCCGGACAATTTCAATCAGGACATTCCAAGGTGTGGTTTCTGCGAGAGGCGACCGCGTATCGGGAATATGCCTTAACACAGCATCCAGACAGGATGCTGGAACAATCTCAAACCCTTCGAGATGACGATTTTCCTCCATATTTAGAAATTGAAACAAACGGTAGGCAGTTTGCGGGGAATCAACCCCGATCCAAGCTACGCAGCGATCAACAAGCGCTGGGCATGTTTTCAAAGTTGCTGCAGTTACGATGCCGAGCGTACCTTCCCCGCCAATGAGAAGTTGTTTCAAATCATAACCGCGATTATCTTTTTTAAGCGCTGCAAGTCCGCTATATATGCTGCCATCGGGCATTACCGCTTCTATACCGGCAACCAATGCGCGCATCGTCCCGTGTCGCAAAACTTGTGTTCCGCCAGCATTGGTTGATACAAGACCGCCGATTGTCGCTGACCCCTTTCCCCCAAGGGTTAGGGGGAATCGTTGGCCATGTGGCTCCAGCGCTTCATGAAAATTTTGCAATATGACGCCAGCATCACATATCGCGAGTTGATTATCAGCATCGATTTGACGGATTTGGTTCATACGGCGCAGCGATAGCAAGATCGAATGTCCGCTATCATCTGGCGTCGCCCCACCAACCATTCCGCTGTTACCACCTTGCGGCACGATCGGTATCTCATGCTCGTGGGCGATCTTGACAATGGCTGACACTTCTTCGGTCGAAGCCGGAGATAACATTGCGGCTGCTTTTCCGGTATAGCGGCCCCGCCAATCGGTTAGCCACGGTGCGATATCGTCAGCATCGACGCTGAATCCATTTGATCCTACGGCCCCATTCAATTTTTCCAGCCAAATATCGGTTGATGGCATAATGTCCTCCACAAGCTTGTGATTGTCTCGCTCGCCGGATCTGGTGAGAAGTTTCACTTTCATATTTAGGCGACTTGCCAAAAAATGCCACTGGCGATAATTCATCCAATGTTCAAACGGTGCTGTTATAGCCACGCAATTGGTAATTAAGGGATATCGGTGAGTCTGACGCTGTCTGCAATATTGCTGCTTGCTGTGCCGGTTGCTGAAAAGCCTCTGGGCGAAGCTGCTTATCCCGCATCTGCCAATGGCTTTTTCGTTAAACCGCAGCCTATCACCTATGCTCAGGTCAGGATTGAACGGCGTGTAATAATCAGGGTCCCGCGTCGTCGACCGTCCCAAACCAGACCTATGGCGGATATTCGTTCAAGAATTGTACCGCAAAAATATACCGAAAAGAAAATTGGCAAATGTCTGCCCATGAATAATATTCTGGGTGTACAGATGTATCAGGGGCGCGAACTCGATTTGATTACCCGTGATCGTAAACGGATTCGGGCACGATTGGAAAAAAAGTGTCAGGCGCGCAGTTTCTACTCTGGATTTTATATGGAAAAATCCAAGGATGGGAAAATTTGTGCGGATAGGGATATGTTGCATTCACGCACCGGATCAAAATGTGAAATAGACAGATTCCGACAATTGGTGCCGGAATAGGATTGATCGGCTGCGGCTTCGGCTTGACAAAATGGCTTTTTGGCACCATCGATCCCGTCAAATAGAAACGCGTGATAGAAGCACAATTTTGTGCCGCCGCAATTTCCGGAAAAGCTATGAAATTTGCCGATCTTGGCCTGTCTGAAGAATTACTAAAATCGATAGCCGATGCAGGCTATGATGCGCCAACACCAATTCAGGCACAGGCCATCCCTCCTGTTTTGATGATGAAGGATCTGATCGGCATCGCCCAAACGGGAACGGGCAAGACTGCCAGCTTTGTTTTGCCCATGATCGATATCCTGGCGCAAGGTCGTTCGCGGGCCAGGATGCCACGGTCGCTTATCTTGGAACCAACACGGGAACTGGCCGCGCAAGTCGCCGAGAATTTCGAGAAATATGGAAAGAATCACAATCTTTCTATGGCGCTGCTTATTGGCGGTGTTTCGATGGGGGATCAGGTCAAGGACCTGGAAAAGGGCGTTGATGTCCTGATTGCTACTCCGGGCCGGCTGATGGATCTTTTCGAGCGTGGCCGGATTTTGATGTCTGGTTGTGAATTGCTTGTTATCGACGAAGCCGACCGGATGCTCGATATGGGCTTTATTCCCGATATTGAGGAAATCTGTTCAAAACTGCCGTCAACACGGCAGACTATGTTGTTTTCTGCAACGATGCCACCACCGATCAAGAAATTGTCGGATCAGTTTTTAGACAATCCCAAATATATCGAAGCATCGCGTCCTGCGACTGCCAATACATCGATTGATCAGTCACTCATTAACGTTGCGCCGAAGGCAAAGCGCAAACTGCTGGTTGATATTCTGGATCATGAAGGCGTCGAAACAGCGATTATTTTTTGCAATCGCAAAACCGAGGTCCGTGACCTTTGCCAAAGCCTCCGTAAGGATGGTTTCGATGCGGGCCAGATTCACGGAGATATGGATCAGTCTTCCCGATTGGCAGAACTGGACCGCTTCAAGTCGGGTGAACTCAATATATTATGTGCATCCGATGTCGCCGCTCGCGGATTGGATATCAAAGGCGTTAGCCACGTGGTCAATTATGATATTCCATGGCATCCGGATGACTATATCCATCGCATTGGTCGAACCGGGCGGGCAGGAGCCAGTGGTGTTGCTTTTACGTTTGTGACGAAAAGCGATTCGGAGCATGTCGAGAATATCGAGAAACTGACGGGAATGAAAATTCCCGTGCGCGGAAAAACCACAAGTCGGCCAAAGAAAAACACTTCAGATGGGAATGACCATCAGTCAAGTGAACAGCCCAAATCCAAGAAGAAACCGCGCAAGCAAGAAGAACGGAAACCGAAAGAAACTGCCGAGCCTGTTGCGAAAAAAAGTGCCAAGCCAGAAGTGAAAAAACCAATCAGCCCAGAACCTGAAGATGAAGGCTGGAACGGTCCAGTACCGTCATTTCTGGATGCGAATTTTGGTCACTGATTGAAACCGGAGCTGAGCTTATCTTAGCGCCAGACTATCGACAATCTGGCCAACAATAGCATCCATTTGCTCGGCAGATTCAACCGGATAAGCAATCTTTACCTGAACCATTGAACCATCGGGTTTGCGCAGGACCCTGGTCATTATCTTCTTGCCATCCTGTGTCCCGGATGAGCGAAACTCGTCTTCACTTACCTGATTACCGGTCATTGCATCTCCCGCTTCTTCAACGGCTTCGATTGCGGCAGTCATATCGGCATTGTCTCTATTTTCGGTCCAGTTGACCGTAAATTCACCGTTATCATCCGGCCCAATGACGGTTTGACCATTGTCATCGCTGGTTTCTTCGTCGATTGTCCAGGCTTCGGGGACCATGACCGTATATCCACGCAGTGCATTGGTATAGCTGGTCAGCGTAATTTCCTGCTGCTGGGTTTCAGCATTTTCACCGCTTTGTTCCAGTGAAGCGGCTTCATCCCGAATGGCGGCACTTGCTTCATCAGCTTGTCGTGCGAGTTCTTCGCCCGAAGGCACATCGCCAACCGCCTCTTGTTTGCCGCAAGCGGAGAGTAGAAGTGCTGCCGATAGTGCGGCAGTTACGGGAATGATTGGAAGCCTGTTTGTCATAAGTTCAGACTTAATGGCAGCGGGCCTCAACATCAATGGCGATTGTTGGATATGGACAGCTTATATATTGGCCGAGAATGTCAAATTTACATTATGCGGCGTTGTCGATGCCAAGATCGGCCAGCTTGCGGTACAATGTGGAGCGGCCAATACCCAGCCGCCGTGCGACTTCTGTCATCCGGCCGCGATAATGGCCAATGGCCAGGCGAATCACGTCGGCTTCAATCTCTTCCAGGGGCCGTAAATTGCCGTCTTCGGAATATAGTGTGATTCCAATTCCTTCCGAACTGCCAATTGGAGTCAAATCAGTTACACCCGATTGTTCTACAAATGACGCAATTTGCGGGAATTCTTCAGCAGTCAGGGCATCGCGATCACACATGACAGCTGCGCGGAATAACACGCTTTGTAGTTGGCGGACATTGCCTGGCCAATTGTAACTGCGCAACAGATTGAGGGCTTCATCCGTTATGCCAAGGCTGCGTAATCCCGGTTGAAGGGCTAACCGGGCCAGAAAATGTCGCGAAAGTGCCGGAAGATCGCCGGTGCGATCACGAAGCGGCGGTATGGTAAGTTGAACAACATTGAGGCGATAATAAAGATCTTCGCGGAATTCTTCCTTTTTGACCCGTTTTTCCAGTGAATGATTGGTTGCTGCGATAATTCGGACATCAAGCTGGAAACTGTTCGGGCTGCCGAGCGGCTGGATTTCTGAAGATTTCAGGAAGCGAAGCAGGCGAATCTGTGTTTCGGCAGGAATACGGTCGACTTCGTCAAGAAATACCGTGCCGCCTTCCGCTTGTTGCAATAGTCCGATTTTCCGGTCGAATGCTCCGGTAAAAGCCCCTTTTTCGTGACCAAATAATATCGAATCGAGCAGATTTCCTGTGATGGCACCGCAATTGACTTTTAGCATGGGCAATTTTGAACGTGGGCTGGCGGCGTGAATGGCATCGGCAATCACTTCCTTACCCACTCCGCCTTCGCCTTCGATCAGAACCGGTACGCGCGCACGCGCGGCTTTGGCTGCAATGGCCAGCGCGGCACGAAACGCTGGAGCCGCTCCCACAATTTCTTCAAACTCCAACGGTACGGATATTTTCTCTGTCAGCGGTTGTAGCTCTCCCATATCCTGCGATTCCACGACTGAAGCGGTTAGCGCCTGTAACAACTGTTCGGGTGCTACGGGTTTAATCAGATAGTCAGTAGCACCGGCACGAACGGCTTCGACAGCTTCTTCGATTGAGCCGACAGCCGTAAGCATTAAAATGGGCAGCGCGGGACGACGGGCTTTGAGTTCGGCGATAAGGTCAGTCGCTTCGCTTCCCGGAACCCAATGATCCAATATGATTGCATCCAGCATCATACCGTCTTGCGTTCCCAGTGTGGCAACTGCGGTTTCCGCATCGCGTGCAAAAATTGTCCGGAAGCCAGCCCGAGATGCCAGCGCCGATATCAGTCGACATTGAGCCGGCTCATCGTCGATCAGCAGCAGTAGTTTTGTGCCATTTTGCGTCATTTTTGTCCCAGCTGTACCAGAATGAGGCACTTTCTTAGGCAAAATGGGTAAAGACTGGATTAAGACCGCTTATAAAAATTCTATTCAAATGATGAGCGTGAGCCTCTTGAGCCAAACGCTGTATGTGGTTACTACGTGCGCGAGATTTAATAGAAAATGTGGGGAAATTATGACTTCAGATAACGATATGAAGGCAGCCGAAAGTAACTATGCCGGCTTTCTGTCATTCCTAAAGATTGGCACAATCTTGACGGCACTGGTAACTATATTGGTTGTCTTTCTTATTTCCTAACTGATTGGATAATCTGTGAAAATTGCGGTATTGAAGGAGCTCGCTGACGGCGAGACGCGGGTTAGTGCTACGCCGGAGACGGTCAAGAAGTTCGCCAAATTGGGCGCTTCGATATCCGTTGAAAAAGGTGCTGGCGAATCCGCATCGATTTCCGATGCCGAATTTGAAGAAGCCGGCGCTGCCCTTGAGACGCGCGCGGCGGCGATCAAGGATGCCGACATCCTATTGGGTATTCAGGGGCCTGACCCCAAATCGCTAAAAGGGATTAAAAAGGGCGCTTGGATAGCTGCCAGTCTGAACCCGTTTGGTGAACGCGACCGGATTGATGCCTATGCGAAACTGGGCGTTGAAGCTTTGGCGATGGAATTTATGCCGCGGATCACGCGCGCGCAGTCGATGGATATATTGTCATCCCAGTCCAACCTGTCCGGCTATAAAGCTGTGGTGTTGGCAGGCGCAGAATATGGGCGTGCTTTTCCAATGATGATGACGGCAGCTGGCACCGTCAATGCAGCGAAGTGCTTTGTCATGGGTGTCGGCGTTGCGGGCTTACAAGCGATTGCGACAGCACGCCGTCTGGGTGCGCAGGTGTCAGCGACCGATGTCCGGCCCGAGACGGCCGAGCAAATTGAATCGTTGGGCGCAAAACCGATCTTTGATGATGATTTGGCGTCGGATGGCGAGGGTGGTTATGCCGCCGAACTGACTGATGAGCAAAAGGCGAAGCAGGCCGAACTGGTGTCCAGCCATATCTCCAAACAGGATATTGTGATTACCACCGCGCTTATCCCGGGCCGTCCGGCTCCGCGCCTGGTTTCCGATGCGCAAATTGCGACAATGAAAGCAGGCAGCGTGATCGTTGATCTGGCGGCCGAGCAAGGCGGCAATGTTGAAGGCGCCATTTCTGGAGAGACGGTTGTCAAACATGGTGTCAAAATTATCGGTGCGAAAAATATGCCCGCGACCATGGCGGCGGATAGTTCGGCGCTATTTGCCCGCAATCACTATAATTTTCTCAGTGCTTTTTGGGACGAAGAAAACGGCAAACCGGTGCTTGATGAAGAAATCGGCGATGCCATCAGGCTGACCAAAGACGGTGCGGTTGTGAATGAACGCCTTCTGGCGAACTAGGAGGTAGTAATGGACTTCATTTCAATATTCTCAATTTTCGTAATGGCCTGTTTTGTGGGCTATTATGTGGTCTGGTCGGTAACCCCGGCTTTGCACACGCCGCTGATGGCGGTGACCAACGCGATTAGTTCGGTGATCATTGTTGGCGCGCTCATCGCTGCGGCGGCATCGGGCGCACCTGCGGCCAAATGGTTGGGACTGGTTGGTGTGGTTCTAGCCAGCGTAAATATTTTCGGCGGCTTTGCCGTGACCGAGCGGATGCTGGCGATGTACAAGAAGAAGGAGCGCAAATAATGCGGCATGCATTGATTGGCGCTTCTGCGCTTCTGTTTTCTACTCCGGCTCTGGCGGCCTCTGGTGAAGCGGTGAACCCTTGGGTGGCTTTGGCATACCTGGTTGCGGGTGTGCTGTTCATTCTCGCCCTGCGCGGATTGTCATCTCCGGAAACCAGCCGGGCGGGAAATCGCTATGGTATGATCGGCATGTTGATCGCTGTGGTGACGACACTGGTCACGCATGACATAGCCAGTCTTCCCGAAATCGGGATTGCCATCGCGATAGGCGGCGGCTTTGGCTTTATCGTCGCACGAAAGATTGCGATGACCGACATGCCGCAACTGGTGGCGGGTTTTCACAGTCTTGTCGGTATGGCAGCGGTGTTGGTCGGCGTTGCTGCCTATATCAATCCGGGCGCCTTTGGCATTCTCGATGATGTAGGCGAGATTCTGACGGTTAGCCGTATTGAGCTGGGCCTGGGTGTCGCCATTGGTGCAATCACCTTCTCTGGCTCGGTCATCGCCTTCCTCAAACTCAACGGCAATATGTCGGGTGCGCCGATTATGTTGCCGTTGCGCCATGTCATCAATCTTGGCGTTCTGGCAGCGATTGTTGTTCTGACCGGCTATTTCTCGATTATGCCGACTGCTGATAGCAGCACAATATTCTGGACCATTTTGGTGCTGGCATTCCTGATCGGCTTCCTGCTGATCATCCCCATTGGCGGTGCGGATATGCCGGTCGTGGTGTCGATGCTCAACAGCTATTCCGGTTGGGCAGCGGCAGCGATGGGCTTTACACTCGGCAATACCGCGATGATCATTACCGGCGCGCTGGTTGGCTCTTCGGGTGCGATCCTGTCCTACATCATGTGTAAAGCGATGAATCGCTCCTTCATTTCCGTGATCGCGGGCGGCTTCGGCGCGGAAAGTGGTCCTGCCGATGGCGCAGAGAAAATCGATCGTCCTTGGAAACGCGGTAGCGCCGAAGATGCAGCCTATATGATGAAACAGGCCGAAAATATTATCATCATACCCGGCTATGGCATGGCGGTGGCACAGGCCCAGCACGCATTGCGCGAAATGGCTGATATGCTCGAAGAAGAAGGGGTGAATGTGAAATTTGCTATCCACCCTGTGGCTGGGCGCATGCCCGGACATATGAATGTTCTGCTGGCCGAAGCTAGTGTGGACTATGACAAAGTGTTCGAGCTGGAAGACATTAACAGCGAATTTGCACAAGCCGATGTGGCTTTCATCATCGGTGCGAATGACGTGGTCAATCCCGCGGCGAAAACCGACAAGAGTTCGCCAATTTACGGCATGCCGGTATTTGATGTAGAAAAAGCCAAACAGGTATTTTTCATCAAACGTTCGATGGGCGGCGTTGGTTATGCCGGTGTCGATAATGAGGTCTTCTATATGGATCAGACCATGATGTTACTTTCCGATGCAAAGAAAATGTGCGAGGATATAGTAAAGGCTCTATAAGCGTCTTCCCCCGCTTCGTTTTCGAGGAATAAAAATGCGCAAAATTGGTCTGATTGGCGGTATGAGCTGGGTCTCTACCGAAAGCTATTATCGCCGGATTAATAGTGAAGTGCAGCGTAAAATGGGCGGCTTTACCAGCGCCCACCTTTTGATTGAGAGCGTCAACTTCAGCGACTATGCACGATTGCAATCGGATGATGACTGGGATGCAGCGGCTGGCCTGATGACCCGTTCGGCCAAACGTCTGGCGGTTTCGGGAGCGACGGCGATCTTGATCTGCTCCAATGCGATGCACAAGATTTACGAGCAGGTGCAGGAGGAAGTCGGCGTACCGATCCTGCATATTGCCGATTGTGTTGGTGACAAGATGGTCGTCGATGGCATTAACAGCGCCGCGCTGATCGGCACCCGCAATGTTATGACCGAGGGTTTTTACCGGAAGCGACTGGTGGGCAAGGGGATTACCCTGTCGCCGCCCGATGAAGAACGGGTCGAGGAAATTGAGCGTATCATTTATGATGAATTGATGTTCCATGAAGCGACGCGTGATTCCGAGCGCACACTGAAAACCTTCATCACCGATATCGCCAAACAGGAGATTGAGGCGATTGTTCTGGGTTGCACCGAGCTGGATCTGATTGTGAACACCAAGTCCAACATTCTGCCCATTTATGACAGCACGGAAATTCATGCAGATGCGGCGGTTGACTGGATATTGTCCGACAATTGATACTGACACTGGTGTCAATCCGCTTGGCATGATGTGAAAAATCAGCCATTATCTCCTGTAAAGAGGGAGAGAAAAATGATCCGTAGCCTAATGATCGCCACTGCGCTGTGCTTGAGCGCGCCCGCACTTGCCAAAACCATCGCTGTGGAAGCTGGAGCAGATGCGCAGGAGCGCCTTCAAGAGGCTTTGATTCTTGCAGAACCGGGCGATGTTGTTGAACTGGGCAAGGGACGATTTGACCTGACCGACGGTCTGTCGCTGGATGTTGATAATGTCACAGTGAAGGGGCAGGGCAGTGATCAAAGCGTCTTGAACTTTGCTGGTCAGCTGGGGGCGGGTGAAGGCTTGCTGGTCACTTCCGACAATGTCACGCTTCGCGATTTCGCGATTGAAGACAGCAAGGGGGACGGCATTAAATCCAAAGGTGCGGACCAGATTATCTATCACGCGGTTCGCGTCGAATGGACTGGCGGACCAAAAACAACCAACG